>Ga0214919_10001690_pt1 | contig 35675 bp, 30 predicted proteins | sample LL1503_MetaG_FD_177994 | JGI IMG/M metagenome (GOLD analysis project Ga0214919, IMG submission 177994) | Freshwater microbial communities from Lake Lanier, Atlanta, Georgia, United States - LL-1503 | ecosystem: Environmental > Aquatic > Freshwater > Lake | place: USA: Georgia | collected...
TGGGCGATTATTTAAAACAACAATGCCAAGGTGCTATTGGATATATCTTTACAGGTAATTTAGAATTAGCTAAAAAAATAAGATTAAAACCTAGTAGACGAATTGAATTTTTTAATGCCACAATAGACTGCCGATTATTAGAATATCAAATGTATTCTGGTACCAAACGTACCGATAAAGCAGTCGCTACTGATTCATCTACTACTGATTCATCTACTATTGATTAATACTTCTAACAGGTCTGGTTTGATTTTTATTAATTTTAGGGAATGAGTTTTGATCGCCTGTATCAAAATTTTGGCACCATGCTACATCAAAACTATAGCCTTCCTCATCTGTCCAATAATTATCTTTCACAAACACGCCCATTTTATTTTTGTTGAAATAAATCAAATTTAATTCTTCTCTAGTAGGAAGTCTCCAACCTTTTCCAATTTCCATACAAGCTTTACGAGCATCTAGCCAATTCATGGCACCTAAATCCTTATCGCCCACTTCAAATTGACCTAGACTGGTTTTGAACACCATTTTAGTAGTTGGCTTAGGGATTGAATGAGAAACTTTACTTGCATTCATGTTATTACATAAAAACAAGCCAATTAATATGCATAGTATAAAATTCTTTTTCATAATGAATTAAATTAGAACACTAATTTACTAAATAAAATTTTGATTTTTTAATAGAGAAGAAATTCATTGATCTCTTGAGGCCATTGAGATATTTTCAACCACTTCGTTATCTGTTGCAGCCAAGCTTGTAAAGGCAAGTCAAATATTAATTCTGCATTAGGAATACCTAATAAAAGAGACAAGTGATTTTCCCCTGTTGGGTTGGCCTGTGTGGGATAGGGCATCCATTTAAAATCAAGCGGATGCAAATCCTTCAATAATTTTAAAAGCAATAGTCCATTCATGACAGCGGAGTAGGATGTGGGGTCTATAATTTTAATTCTAAATCCTTTGGTTTCCTCTTCGCCTAATGTAGTAGGCAATTTTAAGGTGAGTGTTTCAATTTTCATTTCTAAGCGTAATAAATTTTGCCCCACCATTGCAATGGCAGGCAAGTTCAACCAATGAGCGCCTAGCCATTCAAAAGAATATTTTGTACCTCGGCCCACTGAAATATTAGTGGCTTCAAAAAAACATAATCCAGGATATAAAATACAAGCTTCTATATTTTGTAAAGCAGGAGAAGGTTTGACCCAAGGCAAATTCCATTCGTAAAATAATTGTTCTCTTTTCCATCGGTTACATGTAATGACATGTAGGTTCGCATTCCAATGTTGGGTTTTATTAAAATACAATGCTAATTCGCCTAATGTACATTGATGTTTTATGGGGATATTAAATCGTCCAATAAAACTAGATAACGCTTCGTCTAAAAGGGGGCCTTCCGCTTGTGTCATCATTCCACCTAAAGGGTTAGGTCGGTCTAAAATATACACTGGAATTTGATTTTCTGCGGCAGCTTCTATCCAATAAGTCATGGACCATAAATAAGTATAAAATCGGGTACCCGCATCGGGGATATCAAAAAGCATGATATCAATTTGCGAAAGATCTTCTTTACTTGGTTTAAATTTTTCGCCATATAAACTAATCACTTTCAACTCAGTTAATGTATCTATTCCATCATTCATTTTAGCGCCATCTGTTCCTGTGGCATCTAATCCATGTTCTGGTGAAAATAATTGTACGATATTAAATCCGTTATCGATAAGCACTTTTCTGGAAGGAATACCATTGCTTGTTGTAGCTGCCTGATTGGTTAAAAATCCAATAGATTTATTTTTCCAATCGGGTGATTGCTGCAATAAATGATCTATTCCAAATTGTATTGGCATTATTCAGATTTAGAATACACAAATTGGATATCTTTTTTCAAAGTTTCCATGACATTAAAAATAATAGGACATCGATCGTAATGCATATAAGTTGTAAAAAGTCTTTTATTAAAATCAGGGATATGAAAAGCAGGGAATTCTTTACATCCTGCAAAACGATGGCTATAGACGCTACAACTATTTCCTACTAAAAAATGACAAGGGATGGAATTAATCACCATTCTTCCAGATTCCCCTTTGGAGAGATACTTTTCGTCAAATTCTTCCCGGCTTTGGCCTAAATGAGCTGAAAGATGATCCGCTTCCGCTTCGTCTATATTCACCATCAAACTTTTGCAGCAATTGCCGCAGTCGGTGCAATTAATTTGGGGGCTAATCTGATCCGAAAGGGTTAAAACGGCATTATCTAGCGTTAAACTGTCCAAATTTCGTAGATGTTCCTGAAAAGCAATGTTTTCCTGCTCCAGTTCTAAGGCCTTAGTTTGGATATATTCTAGGTCAACAATGGGGTATGTAGGCTGATTTTTGATGCTTCAAATATAGTTCAATAATCTTTTATCCACATAAAAGGGGTAATTGGGTAAAAGTAAAATTGGGCTAACCACCGTGCTAACTAGATTTGCAGATAGACGAGGGCATTTTATGCCCATAAAGCATTGATAATTATGGCAGAAACTAAAATCCCAGTAGAATATAATGAGGATTCCATCCGGTCATTAGATTGGAAGGAACATATTCGATTGCGCCCTGGAATGTATATCGGTAAATTAGGTGATGGTTCTGCGCCTGATGATGGTATTTATGTTTTAATAAAGGAAGTCATCGATAACTGTATTGATGAACATACCATGGGATATGGTAAGCAAGTTGAAATTTCGATCGATCAAAAAACAGTAACTATTCGTGATTATGGTCGTGGAATTCCTTTAGGTAAAATTGTAGATGTTGTCAGTAAAATAAATACAGGTGCTAAATACGATAGTAAAGCGTTCCAAAAATCGGTGGGTTTAAATGGAGTAGGTACGAAAGCAGTGAATGCATTGAGTGAAGATTTTTTAGTGACTGCTTTTAGAGAAGGTAAACAAAAATCTGCAAGTTTTAAGAAAGGAGTATTAATAGAAGAAACCAAGGAAACTAAAACCGCCGAAGGGAATGGAACCTTAGTAGTATTTACTCCTGATTCAACCGTTTTCAAAAACTATCATTTTATTTATGAATACATTGAAAGTCAACTTTGGAATTATTGTTATTTAAATGCAGGATTGACGATCCATTTCAATGACAAAAAATTTATCAGTAAAAATGGGTTGTTGGATTTATTAGAGCGTAAAACGAATCCAGATGAATTAAGATATCCTATTATTCATTTAAAAGGAGAAGATATTGAAGTGGCGCTTTCTCACAATAACGATTATGGGGAAGATATTTTTTCGTTTGTGAATGGTCAATATACTACGCAGGGTGGTACGCATCAACAAGCATTTAGAGAAGCGTATGTGAAAGTCATCAGAGATTATTACAAAAAAGATTACGAAGCTTCTGATATAAGAACAAGTATAGTAGCCGCTGTTTCGGTAAGAGTGCAAGAGCCTGTTTTTGAATCTCAAACTAAAACTAAGTTAGGTTCTCAAAATGTGGCGGAGAATGGCCCAAGTATGAAAAACTTTGTCACTGAATTTTTGGCAAAAGAATTAGACAATTTTTTACATCGTAATCCAGCCACTGCTGAAGCGCTTAAAAAAAGAATTGAACAAAACGAACGTGAAAGAAAGGAATTGGCAGGCATTAAAAAATTAGCCAACGAACGTGCTAAAAAAGCCAACTTGCATAATAAGAAACTGAGAGATTGTAGAGTGCATTTTAATGATGATTTACCTGCAAAAAATAAAGAGATATTTATTTCATTACAAAAAGGGTCTACTTTATTTATTACCGAAGGAGATTCGGCGAGTGGTAGTATTACCAAGTCACGTAATGTAGATACCCAAGCGGTATTTAGTTTAAGAGGTAAACCTTTAAACGCTTTTGGGTTAACTAAAAAAGTGGTGTATGAAAATGAAGAATTTAATTTATTGCAACACGCCTTAAATATTGAAGAGGGACTAGAAGGCTTACGTTATAATAATATTGTAATTGCTACGGATGCCGATGTGGATGGTATGCATATTCGTTTATTAATGTTGACTTTCTTTTTACAGTTCTTCCCCGATTTGGTTAAAAAAGGGCATGTATTTGTTTTAGAGACACCTTTATTTCGTGTGCGTAACAAACAAAAGACAATTTATTGTTACGACGAAAATGAAAAGCAAGCAGCCATTGCTGAATTAGGATCTAAGCCAGAAATTACTCGATTTAAGGGATTAGGTGAAATTAGTCCGGATGAGTTTGGAAGATTTATTGGTACAGATATAAAATTAGCGCCTGTAATATTAGAACAAGGAGATCATATCCAACATTTGTTAGAATATTACATGGGAAAAAATACACAAGAAAGACAAGAGTTTATCATTGATAATTTGAGAGCCGATTTAGATTTAATAGAAGCTAAATAAACGGAAAGAATGTTTGAATTTCATAAAAATAGAAGACAATATTTTGACATGCAAATAGACAATGCGGTCAAGTATGTTATTCCATTTATTGAACATAAAAAAACAATTATACCTGGGATGCAAGTATTAGAAATTGGTTGTGGGGAAGGGGGAGTTTTAAAAGCATTTGTAAATCATGGATGTAAAGGTGTAGGGGTGGAACTAGATGAAAGCAGATTAGTAAACGCACGCGAATGGTTACAAGAAGATATAATGAACGGGAAGATTCGTTTTATTTCAAAGGACATATATGAAACTGATCCTGAAAAAGAATTTCAAACTCTTTTTGACATCATTGTATTAAAAGATGTGATTGAACATATACATGATCAGCCCAAACTTATTGCTTGGATGAAACATTTTTTAAAACCTCAAGGTGTGATCTATTTTGGATTTCCTCCATGGCAAATGCCTTTTGGAGGGCATCAACAATTATGTAGGAATAAATGGCTCAGCAAATTGCCTTATTATCATTTGTTACCTTCCTTTTTGTATAAAGCTATTTTAACATGGTTCAAAGAGCCAGTTGCCGATTTAATGGAAATTAGAGACACTCGAATTTCTATCGAAAAATTTGAAAAAATGGTAGCGTTGAATCAATACAATATTGTAGGTCACACGCATTATTTAATCAATCCTATTTATGAATATAAGTTTAAGGTAAAGCCTCGTATCCAATTTCCTTTTATAAAGGCAATTCCCTGGCTGAGAAATTATTTTACAACCTGCGTTTATTATTTAATCACACCCATAACTCACTAAAAAGACTCATTCAATTATATGATACATATTGTTTTTAATACAGCAGACATGCCAGTTTTACAGGCAGCCATTGATTTAGACGAATCTCTTGCGGGCACTATGATTGAAATAAAAGATGACTATGCAGTAGGCCCCTTATTAAATATTTATGAATCTGAAGGCTATCAAGTAAGACGTGATTGGTGGAAAGAACTATTACAACACTCTCCATGGGAAGCGCAATTAGATATGGTAGATGATAAATTAACAGTCCATCATTTAATTGAAACACTACAAAATAACGAGGAAGAAGAAGCGTGGATTTGGATGGGACAAAATTCTCATGATGTTTGTGGGTACTATTGGTTAATGAGTCAGTTGAAGGATTTTCAAGGAAAATTACAAGTATTATATTTAAATAATCTTCCTTTTTTAAATGAAAAAGGACAATTATTTTATCCTACACATTTAAGTCAAATTCAACCTGCCGAATTTTTAAAAGCTAAAAGATTAGCTCGACCTATTACATTAAGTGAATTTGAAGTAGATCCTGATGAATGGAAAAAATTATGTGATGAAAATGAGGGTGTTCGTTTTTTAGAAGGAGGTAAAAAATTAATCAGTAAAGAAATTAATTTTCATGATAAAGAAATCATTTCCTTGTTAACTAAGAATGCTCAAAAATTACCTAGTGCTATAGCGCATATTTTAAGTAAAATGAAAATAAAAACGGGAGATGTTTTTATCGTATATCGTTTAAAAGCATTAGCTGAATTAGGGAAATTAACTATGACAGGAAATTGGGAGAAAGGCTGGAAGGATATTGTGGTACAAATGCCAGGTGGTTCTGCTACATTGGCGGAAGATTAATAAATTGATTTTTAGCAATAGTGTAAAGAAAAAATGATGAAAGTAAAAATTACTCCTTTGGATTTAAAAGCAGTGGATGAGCGAGGAGCTTTGCATCATTTTAGTACTGACCGTACTGGTGAATTTTTACTGGTGTATCGTAATGCAGGTGCGGTAAGTGGTCAGCACTATCATAAAGGAACTTCGGCCTATAAGAATCCGGAGGATTTAATTTTAATGCAGGGAGAAATGATATTAAAATGGAAGGATCTTGAAAGTGATGAAAAGGATGAGGTATTGGTGAAAGCACCTTCCAGAGTTTTAATTCCAGCAGGTATTTGGCATCAAACAACAGCGCAAACGGACATTGTATTTATAGAATTAAATAGTTTAAAAGACGGTAGTGAAGATACGTATCGTCTAGATAAATAAAAGATATGGCAAAAGAGAAAAATTTAAGTAAGGTTACTGAAAACGAATCAGGGGTACAGGGCCAATATAAAAATTGGTTTTTGGACTATGCTTCCTATGTAATTTTAGAACGGGCGGTACCTGCAATTGAAGACGGATTAAAACCGGTACAAAGAAGAATATTGCATGCCATGAAGGAAATGGATGATGGCCGTTTTAATAAAGTAGCCAATATTATTGGTCAAAGTATGCAATATCATCCCCATGGTGATGCTAGTATTGGAGATGCTTTAGTGAACTTGGGACAAAAGGATTTATTAATCGAAACACAAGGAAACTGGGGAGATGTAAGAACTGGAGATGATGCTGCGGCAGCTCGTTATATTGAAGCAAGACTGAGTAAGTTTGCTCTGGAAGTGGCGTTTAATCCAAAGACGACTAATTGGACTTTGAGTTACGATGGTCGTAAACAAGAGCCCATCACTTTACCAATGAAGTTCCCGTTATTATTAGCACAAGGGGCAGATGGAATTGCGGTGGGGTTATCTACAAAAATTTTACCGCATAATTTTTGCGAAATTATTGATGCAGCCATTAAGCATTTAAGAGGAAAGAAGTTTGAGCTATTACCCGATTTTCAAACCAAGGGTCGTGTTGATGTATCCAATTATAATGATGGTAGAAGAGGGGGAAAAGTAAGAGTGCGTGCTACAATTGAAGAGTTTGATAAAAAGACTTTGTTGATTAAGGATGTTCCTTATAGTGTTACCACGACTCAGTTGATGGAGAGTATTACCAAAGCAAATGATCAAGGAAAGATTAAGATAAAAAAAGTAACCGATGTTACTGCGGCAGAAGTAGAAATACAAATTGATCTAGCTGCAGGTATTTCTCCAGATATTACTATTGATGCTTTGTATGCCTTCACGGATTGCGAAATAAGTATTTCACCCAATGTCTGTGTGATTGTTGCTGATCGTCCACAATTTATTGGAGCTTCTGATTTATTAAGACATTCAGTAGATCATACGAAGGGTTTGTTGCAATCTGAACTTCAAATTTTATTAAAAGAATTAGAAGATAAATGGCATTTCACAAGCTTAGAAAAAATATTCTTTGAAGAAAAAATATATAAAGAATTAGAGAAAAAGCATGCAACTTGGGAAAAAGTAATTGACGCTATTGATGATGCATTTGTTCCTTTTAAAAAGAAGTTTAAAAAGCCTATTGAAAGAACTGATTTACAAAAATTAACAGATAAGCCAGTTCGTCGGATTTACAAATTAGATATAGATGAATTAAATGCTCAAATTAAATCTATCGAAGATGATATTAAGCAGGTAAAACATGATTTGGCTAATTTGACAGATTATGCGGTGAATTATTACGAAAATCTTTTGAAAAAGTATGGAAAGGGCAAAGAGCGTAAAACCGAGATCAAAGAGTTTGACACCATCCAAGTGAAGCAAGTTGCTATAGCCAATACGAAGTTATATGTCAACTATGCAGAAGGATTTATTGGCACTAGTTTGAAAAAAGATGAATTTTTATGTGATTGTACCGATTATGATGATATCATAGCTTTTACCAAATCAGGAATCATGAAAGTGATTAAAGTTTCTGATAAGACATTTATTGGAAAGGATATCATTCATGCAGCGGTGTTTCAAAAAAATGATGAGCGTACTACCTACAATATGATTTATGTAGATGGTGCTTCTAGTATTAGCTATGCAAAACGTTTCAATGTTACTGGGGTTACTAGAGACAAAGAGTATCCTTTGGCGAAATCGGTTGAAAAATCTAAAGTACATTATTTTACTATCAATCCCAATGGTGAAGCAGAGTCGGTTAAAATTATATTAAGTCCTAATTGTTCGGCACGTATTAAAGAACTTGAATTTTATTTTGAAGAATTGGAAGTTAAAGGAAGAAGTAGTGTAGGAAATCAAGTCACTAAGTATCCTATTAAAACGGTGAAGTTAAAAGAAGCAGGGAAGAGTACTTTATTAGGACGAAAGCTTTGGTTTGATGATAAGTTTGGAAGATTTAATACCGAAGAAAAAGGAATTTATTTAGGCACATTTGAAGACGAAAAAGTATTGGTGATTACCAATGATGGCAATTATGAAGTAACCGATACCGAACCTACTCAGCGATTTGATCCCGAGAAGGTTATTTTTATTGAAAAATTCAATCCAGATAAGATTATCACGGCGGTCTATCTAGATAAAGAAAAGTTACAATACAATATCAAGCGTTTCAAAATTGAAACTTCTACTTTACGTACACCATTTTTATTCATTAAAGAAGGGGAGGGTAATTATTTAGAAACCATTTCTACAGCCGAAGAGCCTATCTTAGTGGTTCAAACTGGAAGAGGCGCTCAGGTAAGAAAGGCTAAATTCAAAGTGAGTAAGATGGTTGATATTATGGGATGGAAAGCCATAGGCACTAAATTGGTTGATTTTAGCAAATCTGTGGAGATGGAATGGGAAAAGAAAGTGAGTGCAAAACCAGAGGATCAACAACCAGAATTATTTTAAATTAAGAGCATATGTCAACGGTTAATGTGGGTCAGTTTAATTTATTAAGAGTAGACAGAAAAGTTGACTTTGGCTTTTATATGGACGATGGCGAAGAAGGTATATTATTACCTAAGCGTTTTGTGCCTGCCGGATTACAAGTGGGAGATACTATTAGTGTATTTGTATATCATGATTCTGATAATCGATTAGTAGCTACCACACAGGAACCTTTTGCTGTGGTGGGTGAAATAGCTGCATTAAAAGTAGTTGACGTAACACGCCAAGGCGCTTTTATGGATTGGGGCCTAATGAAAGATTTATTTGTGCCCGTTTCTCAGCAATTATCTAGTATGCGTTTGGGCGGCAAATATTTAGTGAAACTTTATATTGACAAACAAACTGGAAGGGTAGCTGCTACTGAAAAAATTGATAATCAACTTAGCAATGAGGTACTCACCATTAAAGAAGGTGAAAAAGTAAAAGTACAAGTGTATCGTGAATCAGAAATAGGATATGTTGTTATCGTGAATCAATTGCATCAAGGTTTAGTCTATAAAAATGAAGTGTTCACGCATTTGCATATTGGGCAATTTTTAGAGGAAGCCTATGTTAAAAAAATTAGAGAAGATAATAAGTTAGATATTGGTATTGGAAAACAAGGGGTAGAAAAAATGGATGATGATAAATCTACCATCATAAAACTGCTTAAAAGTCATGCTAATTTTTTACCTTATCATGATAAATCTAATCCTGATGAGATTTACGCATTCTTTGGAATGAGTAAAAAAGCGTTTAAAATGAATGTGGGCATGTTGTTTAAAGCTAAAAAAATTACGATTGAAGAAACCGGAATTCGATTGGTTCCGGAGGAAGTAGCTTCTTAATCTATAAATAATTGGTTATGTCAAATGAAGTATACATCGTTTCTGCCGTGAGAACTCCTATTGGATCTTTTGGTGGTTGTTTGAGTTCATTTTCGGCAACAAGCTTAGGTTCTATTGCTATTAAAGCAGCATTAGATAAAGCAAAAATTTCAGCAGACTTAGTGGATGAAGTGATTATGGGATCTGTAATTCAAGCGGGTTTAGGCCAAGCTCCTGCTCGTCAAGCCGCAATAGGTGCCGGTTTGCCCTCCAAAGTAATTTGCACGACCATTAACAAGGTATGTGCCAGTGGTATGAAGTCAGTGGCAATAGCTGCACAAAATATTATGTTAGGCACGGCTGATGTTATTATTGCTGGAGGAATGGAGAGCATGAGCAATGTCCCATTTTATAATATGCATCAAAGATGGGGTCAAAAATATGGTGATATTCAGTTGTTAGATGGACTCGCCAAAGATGGTTTGGTGGATGTGTATGATCAAGTGGCCATGGGTAATTTTGCAGATGTATGTGCTGAAAAATATAATATCAGTAGAGAAGATCAAGATGCTTTCGCAATGGGTAGTTATCAAAAATCTCAAGCCGCCACAGAGCAAGGTAAATTTCAAGAAGAAATGATTCCAATTACGATTACGCCTAAAAAAGGGAATCCAATTGTGATAGATAAAGATGAAGAACCCTTTAAAGTTAATTTTGATAAAATAGCACAATTGTCTCCCGCATTTAGTAAAACGGGCACTGTAACCGCAGCAAACGCTAGTACGATGAATGACGGTGCTGCTGCTTTAGTACTCATGAGTAAAGAGAAGGCTGACTCCTTAGGACTTAAGCCTATTGCCATTATTGGTGGATTTGCAGACGCCGAACAAGATCCTAAATGGTTCACCACTACACCCTCCTTAGCTTTACCTAAAGCTTTACTTCAAGCTGGGATTGCTTTGAATGAAGTGGATTATTTTGAATTCAATGAAGCTTTTTCGGTGGTGGGAATTGCCAATACACAATTATTAAATTTAGATGCTAATAAAGTGAATATACATGGAGGAGCTGTTTCCTTAGGACATCCTTTGGGATGCAGTGGAGCTCGTATATTAGTTACACTGATCCATGTTTTACTACAAAATAATGCGAAAATAGGAGCTGCTGCTATTTGCAATGGAGGAGGAGGTGCAAGTGCAATGGTTGTAAGAAATGGTACGCTTCATTAATTTCTATTAACAAAATTATTGTAAGAATCTAAAACATAAAAGGATTCAATTTAAATAAATGGGATTAAAAACGAATGATCAAGCGATGTACTCAAATTAAAGTCTATCCTAAAATTATTGGTTTGCTTGTTCTATAATCTCTTCCATTTGAATACCCCCGTGACTTTCGTCATAAGTACATTCTCCGTTTTTAATAAGTAATGCTTGAGGAGATTCATGAAATACATGAAATTTTTCTGCAATGGCATTTGAAATACTTCTATAGTTCAATAAATCAAGTAAATGAAAATCGATGGAGTCTGGAGCCTCAGATCTTTCCATTCTAGCTAATGCCATTTTGCTAATACTACAAGTAGTACTATGTTTGAAAATCAATTGGGGCTTATGTTTCGAAGCTTCTTGTATATTATCTAATTGTTCCAAATGAGTCAATGATATCCAATTCATAGTATAAAATTAATACTACAAAAATAATCAATTTATTTGATGAATAATTAACAGATTCCGAATCATAAGACCTTTAGATTGATTATCTTCGTAAGAATAACACACTTTATGAATTTACAATTATCAAGACCCCTTGTTTTTCTCGATTTAGAAACTACTGGAATCAATGTCAGTCATGATAAAATTGTAGAAATTGCTTTGGTTAAAATTTTGGAAGATGGAACTAAGCAAGTTAAAAGAAGGTTAGTCAACCCCGAAATTTCCATACCCAAAGAGGCTTCTGATATTCATGGCATTTCTAACGAAATGGTAAAGGATGCACCTACATTCAAGCAAATAGCGAATGAGGTAAAGCAATTTATTGATGGAGCCGATTTAGCTGGTTATAATAGTAACCGATTTGACATCCCCATGTTGAACGAGGAATTTTTAAGAGCAGGTATTGCAGCAGAGATAGAATCCAAAAAGTTGTTAGATGTTCAAAAAGTGTATCATAAAATGGAGCAACGAACACTTTCGGCTGCATATCTATTTTATTGCAATAAGAATTTAGAGGACGCCCATACCGCAGAAGCGGATGCTACTGCTACATGGGAAGTGCTTGAAGCGCAGGTGGTTAAATATCCAAATATTGGTAATACAGTGGATTCTATTGTTAAATTCACAGGGGAGGATCAAATTGTGGATTTCGCAGGTAGGTTTATTATGGAAAATGGGGTGGAAACCTTTAATTTCGGAAAGCATAAAGGAAAACCAGTGGTGCAAGTACTTAAGGAAGAGCCACAATATTATGATTGGATGATGAAAGGTGATTTTCCATTGCATACAAAACAAAAATTGACCGAAATCTTAAATAAGAGTATTCTGAAGAAATAATAATTCCATTTTAAATAAACCCCCTGATTGAAAAATTTAGTGATCATACCGACCTATAATGAAAAGGAAAATATAGCTTCTATCCTTGAAAAAGTGATGAGCTTGCCTTCTGCTTTTCATGTATTAGTAGTAGATGATGGTTCTCCAGACGGTACTGCTCAAATTGTTGAAGGTTTAATGAACAAACATTCACAACGTATTCATATTGAGAAAAGAGCTGGAAAATTAGGATTAGGGACTGCTTATATTCACGGGTTTAAATGGGCTACCAAAAATGAGTATGATTATATCATAGAAATGGATGCTGATTTCTCTCATAACCCCAATGATTTAGAAAGATTATTAGCAGCTTGTGAAAATGGGGCAGATGTTTCAGTAGGGAGTAGATATGTGCCAGGCGGTAAAACAGAAAACTGGCCTTTAGATCGTAAAATATATTCCTTAGGAGGTTCCGCTTATACGAGACTTATAACAGGTATGCCTGTGAAAGATCCTACAGCAGGTTTTGTTTGTTATAAACGTAAAGTACTTGATGAAATCAATTTCGATACAATCAAGTTTATTGGTTATGCTTTTCAAATTGAAATGAAATTTGCAGCTTGGAAATTAGGTTTTAAAATAAAAGAAGTACCTATTACATTTGTAGATCGTAAAATAGGGGTGAGTAAAATGTCCAAAGGGATCATTAAAGAGGCTATTTTAGGGGTTATTAATATGCAATGGCAATCAAGTACTGGACGTTTTGTTAAATTAATCAAACGAATGCGTGTCAACTTTTAAAAAAGCCCTTTTACAATTACATCTTTTTGTTTTCTTAGCTGGTTTAACTGGACCTATTGGTTACATGATTCAATTAAATGGACTTGTGTTGGTTTTTTATAGAATGTCTATCACGGTATTAGCTCTATTGGTCATTGGTTTATTTGCAAAACCCTCTCAACAAGTTTCCTTCTCTACAAAAATTACTTTACTCGGCATTGGTTCCATCATAGCACTTCATTGGGTCTGTTTTTATGCTAGTATTAAATTAGCCAATGTCTCTATCGCCCTAGTGTGTTTTTCTTGTACCAGTTTATTTACCTCTTTATTGGAACCTGTTATTTCATCTAAAAAAATGGAATGGAAAAATTTGTTACTGGGGGCACTAAGTTTATTAGGAATATTATTAATATTCCATTTTGATATCCAATTTAGGACGGGCATTCTGGTAGGGTTACTGTCCGCATTTTTAGCTGCTATCTTTTCAATTATTAATAAAAATGTCACTCAAAATATTGACACTTTCACGATACAGTTTTATGAAATGTTAGGAGGTGTAATTATTTTATCTACGATTATTCTAATCTATAATTTATATAGTCACACTTCCTTTATATGGCCTCAAAAAATGGATTGGTTTTGGTTAACTATATTGGCCCTAGTGTGTACTGTAGGATCTAATCATTTAATGCTTTCAGCTTTAAAACATATTAGTGCCTTTACCTTGAATGTTACATTAAATATGGAGCCAGTCTATGGTATATTGCTGGCATTTGTATTTTTTAAAGAACAAAAACAATTAGGTATTTCCTTTTATATAGGATTTTCATTAATTGCATTATCTGTTCTTATTCAAATGTATCGTATCACTCAACAACAAAGAAAGTCTAACACTTTAGCTACTCATTAGAATTCCCAAATAAATCCAATCGTAGGCGTCACGAATACAGAATTGTTATCAAATAATTCTGGAATAGCATTGGATCCATTTTTCTGTAAGGGTTTGCCATCGGTGGTTTTGAAGGTTCCATTGGCATCCGCACTAAATACATAAAAAGGAGGTGCCACGGATTTAGCTCCATACCAATTGGTGATATCTATATAAAAATCCAATGTTGTTTTTTTGTAATTATATTTTTTATCTAATCTTAAATCACTCGAATGGTAGGCCTTATTTCGCTCCGAATTTAAACGTGTATAATCTAATACTCCAGATCCCAGCGTTCCAAAGTTAATTTTACTTAAAGTCATATCATAGGGTGTATAGGGAGTACCACCTTGGTATCTAAACTTAATACCTAATTCCCAGTTTCTATTAAATTTATACCCTCCAGTCATACTCAATAAATGAATATTTTCCCATGCACTTGCAATATAATTTCCATTGCTATTAGTGTAAGAACTTCTAAAAAAACTATAGCTAATGACGCCAAAAAAACGATCTGTTAATTTTTGTTGTGCAAATAATTCAAATCCATAGCTTTTCCCTAATCCATTGGTGGTAATATCTTCATTTCCTAAAATAGAAAAATCAGCTCCTAAATTGGATAAGCTAATTCCTTTACTTACACTTAAAGGTACATTTTTATATTGCTTGTAAAATACTTCAGCAGTAAAGCGAGTGGATTCCGAAGGGATGTATTCCAAGCCAGTAACATAATGTGTGCTTTGGATATAATCCGCGTCTTGGTTCACATAATTGCCTGCGGCATTTTTAAATCCTAATGCTGTATTGGGAGCTACTTTAAAATAGTTGCCAATAGAAGCATTCCAAGTAAGTTCATTAGATAAGACCCAACTAAGTCCCAAACGGGGGGAAAATTGCTTAAAAATGTCGCTACCATGTGTTGTAAATGAATTTCCATCCACTCTAGCACCAGCGCTAATACCTAATCTATTATTAAATGCTTTTTTACCAATTTGTATAAAGCTTCCATATTTATTATAATTAAAATTGGAGGCATAAGAAACAGAATTAGATACAGGAATATTATTCGTTAGAATGTATTTTACCAATTGATTGGTGCTATTATCATATCCTACATTTTGAAAATTCACGCCTGCAGTCCATTTAAAACCTAAAACGCTTTTGGTGATATCCCATCTCAATTTATTTTCTAATTCATTGGAACTGTAATCAAAAGTTTTTTCTCCTTTAATGGGGTTTAAATTATCCTCGTATTTTTCGTTGATATTATTTAAATGGTTTCTGCTTATTGCTAAATTCCAATATCCCTTATTGATTAATTTTTTCAACGAGGCGCCCACTGTATAACTCCACTGATTAATAGAAGGACTAAAATTTAATGCATATATTTTTTGAGGAGTAGCATTTTTTGGGGCCGCAAAAGAAAATTCATCAATCGCACCCACACCAATGAAACTTAGTGTGGTTTTAGGATCTATGATATGCGTTATTTTATATTGAAAATCCCAAAAATTAGGTCGAATAGGTAAATCAATTGCTTTAAATAGAAATTGCAAATAACTACGTCGTACAGAAGCTAAAAAGGTAGTTTTACCATTTTTGGATAAGGGGCCTTCAAATGTGGCAGCAAATTCGGTAGCACTCAATCTTAAATTCCCTTGTAATTTTTCAGCATTTCCTCTTTTTTGTTTAAATTCAAATACACTCGATAAGGCATTGTCAAATTTGGCATCAAATGCCGAAGAAGAGAGCTTTACTTCATCTATAAAAGATACATTCAATATTCCTTGAGGGCCACCAGCACTTCCTTGTGTGCTAAAATGATTGATAACAGGAATTTCAATTCCATCAATATAAAATACATTTTCATTAGGAGCACCCCCACGGACTATAATATCATTTCTAAATCCTGCACCAGTACTTGCCGAACCAGTAACACCTGGTAAAGCTTGGACTACTTTTGAAATGTCAAAATTGCCACCTGGGTTAGATTTAATTTCTTCTGCTGTTAACCGTTGAACACTCAAAGGGGTTTCTAAAGTAGCGGTTCTAACCGTTTTTTTATTGGCTCCTACCACCACTTCTTTTAATAGATTATCACTGGGTATTAATTCAATGGTGTTATTGGTTTGGTTTCCGGTAGTGACTATGACATTAAATAAGGTAACAGACAAACTCCCTATAGATTTCACATTTACTTGATATTGACCAGTTGGAATGCTTTTAAAGCTATAATACCCCATACTATCTGAAACCGTCGCATACTTTGTATTGACTAACTGTACAGAAGCCCCTTGAATGGGTTTTTGGGTATTTTTATCCAGGATCCATCCAGATAAATTTCCTTTAGATTGCCCTAAAGACCATTGACTTATCAACAAAGTCAGAAAAAATAGGATTCGATACTTCATAATATGATATTATTCTGCAATGTATAACAATATTTTTTTCAAAATGTTGATGTAACTTAGGAATTCAAATGAATTCTTATGAAAAAATGGCTTTTGTTAACTGCGTTAGTACTTTCTGTAAGTGGTCAAGCTCAAAAAAAAGAATTAGATCATTCAGTATATGATGGATGGCAATCTATCAGAGAAACTTTATTTCAACCTCAAGGGGAATTTGTATGCTATTCCATAAATCCTCAAGAAGGAGATGGTCAATTAGTTGTAAGACAAATTAATAGTGGAAAACAATGGATCATTGATCGAGGAACGCAACCTGTATTTACCGAAAATGGTCAATATTTAATTGCAAAGATAAAACCACGTTTTGCAGATACCCGTCAAGCAAAAATGGATAAAAAGAAGCCTGATGAAATGCCTAAAGATAGTTTAGTCATTATTGCATTGTCTAATGGTATTATTCAAAAAATTCCCGCAGTAAAAACTTTTCAAGTTCCAGAAAAAGGGAGTCAATACATAGCATATACAAAAGATAAAAAAGGGGACGTTACTAAAGAAGGAACTGATTTATTGGTTCGCAATTTAGAAAGTGGTAAAGAAAAAATGTTTTCAAATATTGGTTCTTTTAGTATTCACCCTAAAGGTTCTTATGTTACAATGTCTCAATTAAAAACTAAAACTAGTACTGCTCAAATTTTATGGTATCCTACATCTGATACGATTGCTAAAACGATCAATCAAAAATTTTATTCCATGACCGGGTTTAGTTGGGATGAGGAAGGAAATCAATTAGCATATTTTATTGAAAAAGATAGTGCTGATAAAGCATTACAAAAAAATTACTCTTTGGCTTATTATACACCCAACATGGATTCGGCACATTGGGTCGTGGATAGAACAAACCCAATGATTCCTGCAAAATATACCATTGGGGGTGATCGTAAAATTACATTTAGTAAATCAGGAAAAGTAATTCAATTAGGCATTCAACCCATCATCCCTATTAAGGATACGAGTTTGCCTGAATTTGAAAGAGTAAGTGTTGATATTTGGCATTATGATGAACCGTCTTTACAATCTATGCAACAAAAAAACGTAGACAATACTTTAAAAAGCACTGAAGCTATTTTATATCGTCCTGAAAACAAAAGTGTTACTTATTTGGGTAAAATAAAAGATAGAGAAATAATTACTACTCAAGAAGGAGATGGAATAATGGCCTTTGCATTAATTGATTCAAGTGATCAAGTGGCTTATCAATGGCAAGGTTATTCTTTAAAAGATATTTATGGAATCAATACGGTAACAGCTCAGAAGTCATTGATTCAAAAGTCATTTAAAGGAAATTTGGTGACTGCATCACCCAATGGCCAATATTTAGTATACTATGATGAAATTCAAAAAAAGTATCATTCCTATTCAACAATAGATCAAAAAAAGACCCCTGTAGGTAAGGATATTCATACCCTATTATATGACGAAGAAAATGATATGCCAGATGATCCAAATGCTTATGGCTTTGTGAAGTGGATGGATAATAATGAACAATTCATAATTTACGACAAATATGATTTATGGTTAGTGGATGCGAAAGGGTTAAAGCCTTCGGTTGCTTTAACGAATGGCCGCAAAGATAAAATTGTTTATCGCTTCACAGAAACCGATCCAGATAGAACCGCATTTAAAAATAATGCTATATTATTATTAAAAGGATTTTACGAAACAGATAAATCTGAATCCATAGCTCGTTTTGAATTAGAGTCGAAAAAATTATTTGTAATACAACACTTAGGTATGCATTTGACCACTGTGGTTGCTGCCAAAAAATCCAATGATATTGCTTTACTTCAGGAAGATGAAATTCAATCTCCTAATGTGTATTTATATCAATTTGAAAATAAACTTCAATCACCTAAATCCATTTCAGCTATCAATCCACAACAGAGCCAATACAATTGGATGACTAGCCAATTAGTCAAATGGAAAGCATATACTGGAAAAACAGCCGAAGGCATTTTGTATTTACCTGAAAATTTTAATGCTAAAGAAAAGTACCCTATGATTGTATACTTTTATGAACGCAACAATCAAACATTACACAATTATTTAGCACCTGCGCCCACACCATCACGTTTAAATATTCCATTTTTTGTAAGTAGGGGTTATGTTGTATTTGTGCCAGATATCTGGTATCAAAAAGGATATCCTGGACAGGGTGCTTATGATTATATATTGAGTGGTACTAGGGCCATGGTTCAAAAAGGGTTTATAGATAGCACTAAAATTGGTTTACAAGGACAAAGTTGGGGAGGCTATCAAATTGCTTATTTAATCACTAAAACTAATTTATATGCAGCTGCTTGGGCTGGTGCGCCCGTGGTAAATATGACAAGTGCTTATGGAGGTATTAGATGGGGAACTGGAATGAATAGACAGTTTCAATATGAAAAAACACAAAGCAGAATTGGAGCAAGTTTATGGGAGCGCCCCGATTTGTATATCAAAAATTCAGCTTTATTTTCATTACCTAAAGTAACCACACCTTTGGTGATTATGAGTAATGATGCAGATGATGCTGTGCCTTGGTATCAAGGAATAGAAATGTTCACAGCCATGCGTCGTTTACATAAAAAAGTTTGGTTGCTTGTATATAATAATGAAGCTCACAATTTAGTAGAACGTCGTAATCGCAAAGACATTCAAATTAGAGAACAACAATTCTTTGATAGTTATTTAAAAGGAGCCCCACAACCTACTTGGTTGAAAACAGGGGTACCTGCTTATATGAAAGGAAGAACAATGGGATTGGAATATTAATTATAGATACTGAAACCATTGACGATTGGGATCCCATGCTTCAAAAGCTTTGGCAACAGCACTTAAGAAAATAGAACCCATTGCGCCATCCACAATTCTGTGATCATAACTCATAGACAGATACATCATGTGTCTAACTAATATGGCATCACCAGAGGGTGTTTCAATGACCACAGGACGTTTTTTGATAGCACCTAAAGCTAAAATCGCAACTTGTGGTTGATTGATCACTGGAGTGCCCATGATACTTCCAAAAGTACCCACATTAGTGACGGTGAAAGTGCCTCCTTGTGTATCTGTTGCTTTTAATTGATTATTTCTTGCAGCATTGGCTAAAGCATTTACAGCTTTACTTAACCCCACAATACTTAATTGATTCGCTCCTTTAATAACTGGAACTATTAAATTTCCAGAAGGTAGGGCAGTAGCCATACCAATATTAATATCTTTTTTGAAAATAATTTGATCTCCTTGTAAACTACAATTGATAGTAGGGAATTTTTCCAATACTTGAGCAATACATTCTAGGAACATGGGGGTGAATGTTAATTTCACGCCTTCTCTTTTTTCAAATAATTGCTTCACTTTTTCTCTCCAAACTACCATATTAGTAACATCAGCTTCTACAAAAGAAGTTACATGTGCGCTTGTTTGAATGCTGTCTATCATGTGCTTAGCAATCAATTTGCGCATTCTATCCATTTCAACAATTTCAGTGGCTCCCGATAATACGACATCTTCGGGGTTAGCAAGTTTACCATTGGAACTAGAAGAGGCAAATGGAGATTCTATGTTGCTCAATAAGGAAGCTTCATCACTTTTACTTTGCACTGAGTAGGCGGGTGTCATCGATTCTCTTGAGATGGATTCAACTGTAGCTGATTGATTTTGAGTAACTGATTCTTTTTGAATATTTTGGGTACCCTCATTTGAACTTTTTCTAGTAGCTAAATAAGCTAAAATATCTTTTTTAGATACTCTTCCTTGACTTCCTGTTCCGGCTATATGTTGTAATTCTTGCATTGAAATTCCTTCGTTCTGTGCAATGTTCATGACCAAAGGAGAAAAGAATTTAGCTTCAGTGGAAGTTGTTGGGCTAGAAACAGTTTCGGAAGGAGTGTATGGAACTTCTATAGGTATTTGTGCATCTTGACTATTCAAACTTTTGGAGGGTAGGGATTCTGAAGAATTTTGCACTGGTTCTTCTTTCGTTATTTCTTTAACTTCTATTTTAGAATCTGAAATAGCTGATCCTGAGGTTTGAATTTTGGCAATTACAGTGCCTATAGGAACTACGGCGTTGATCTCAAATAAAATTTCGACAATAGTACCCTCTGCTGTGGATGGAATTTCACTGTCCACCTTATCCGTCGCTATGTCCAATAATGTTTCATCTAATTGGATTGTATCACCCACTTTTTTGTGCCATTTTAAAATGGTCGCTTCCATGATACTTTCTCCCAATTTTGGCAAAACCAACTCAACAATCGGCATATGGGTAATTTTAAACAAAAATAAGACTAAATCTTATTGATAATTAACAACCTAAGTAAATTTATCGCTTGAGTAGCAGTTATTTCTATATTCCTTTGGCGGTCGAATCTTAAGTAAAATACCTTTGAAACCACTTTTTCCTTGTTTGCAACGCCCACCCAAACCATTCCTAGTGGTTTTTCATTGGTATTTCCAGTGGGCCCCATGATTCCACTTACCGAAATAGCGTAGTCGGTATTCATTTTTTCACGTACTGCAATTGCCATTTGTTCTACCGCCTCCTTGCTCACAGCGCCCACCGTTTGTAAGATACTAGTAGGAACGTCTAAAAATTCAGTTTTAATACGATTATCGTAACTAATAATTCCACCTGTATAAAAGGTAGAGGATCCTGCATGCTTAGATAATAAATGTCCAATATATCCTCCAGTGCAACTTTCGGCAGTGGCTACAGTTTGATGCTTTGCTTTTAGTAATTTACCCACCACCACTTCCATGGTATCATCTTCGTCAGTGACTAAATAATCAGCAACTTTGATTTTTAATAATTCAAATTGTTCGTCTAAAATTTTATCCAAAGCAACTCCATTACTTCCTGTTCCAGTTAATCTTAAACGCACCATTCCATAATTAGGTAAGTAGGCTAGTTTAATAAAAGACGGTATTGCATTTTCAAAATCTAAAATTAATTCCGCTAAAAATGATTCTCCAATACCTGCAGTCAGTAAGGTTCTATGTTTTACAAAATGGCTGAGAAAAGAGGTTTTTAATAAAGGGATGACTTTATTTTCTGTCAACCATTTCATTTCATGAGGTACACCCGGCAAAGAAAAGATGAGACATCCGTCTTTTTTAAATAACATACCTGGAGCTGTTCCTGTTTCATTGAATAAAACTTCACAAGTATCTGGCACTTCTGCTTGTTTACGATTGCGATCTATCATTGGGCGTTGGTGCACCTTCTCAAAAATGTATTCAATATGTTTTAGCGTGGGTTCATGTATCACCATTTTCCCATTAAAAAAAGCGTTTAATAAAGGCTTGGTAATATCATCGGCAGTAGGGCCTAAACCTCCCGTTAAAATAACAATTTGGTTTTCGCTAATGGCTTTGGTTAATGCATTTTCAATAGCCTCTTTATCATCCCCCACAGCGACTCTACTTTTTACTACAATTCCTATATGATTTAAGGATTGCGCTATAAATGCACTATTGGTGTCAATCACTTGACCTATTAAAAGTTCGTCCCCAATAGTGATAATAGAAGCATTTATTTGAGCCATAGGGAACAGTTAGTTTGAATGATAATTGTAGGTTGCAAAGTAAATCAAAAAAGAGCGGTTTATCTAAAATAGGAACTTAGTTTTTCCAGCATCAAAGTGGGCATGCTAGCCCTTTTACCTAAATTCCCATCCATAAAATACAGCTTCACCATTCCAATAGTTAATAGTTTGCCTTGTTCATTGTGAATTTCTTGATCAAAGATGATTCTATGGTCGGTGGGCAACTGCTTAATTTGGGTGGTTATTGTTAATAAATCATCATATTTAGCCGATCTCAGGTATTTGATATTTAGTTCTACTACGGGTAACATGATTCCCATTTCTTCTAATTCTTTATAGCTGAGACCTAAAGATCTTAGGGATTCCACTCTACCTACTTCAAAATATTGGGCGTAGTTGCCATAATACACCACATTCATAGGATCTGCTTCGGCATACCTAACTCTTACTTGGGTTTTAAATTCGTACATATTTCATGAATTGTTGACAAATTTACGAATGAAATCTGTTTTTCCACAATAACCTTATTTAACACATCGTTTTATAGGGGTAGCTTAATTTTACTAGGCGACTCCTAATTTTAGCGCAATGTGTACTATGAAATCATTATTTATTTTAGTTTGTTCTGTTTTTGTACTGAATTATCATTCCTTAGGGCAATCTTCATCTAGCTCTGATATTGCCCAACAGTATTTTAATGATGGTTTACGATCACTTACTTTGGGGGATTCTCTAAAAGCTTATCAAGAATTAGAGCAAGCTTATTCCAATTCCTATAAGGATGATAAAATTTCCTATTATTATTTGATGCTTTCTTTGCATTTAGATAAAGGATTTAGTGAAGCAAAGGCGATAGAATGGATAGCGCAAACCAATCATGTGATATATCAAAATAGGTTGAAATATTTTTTGGGTGGATATTATTATAAAAAACAGGAAGTAGAAAAAGCCCTACATATATATGCACAAGTTCCTATTGAGGATTTAAATAATAATGAAATCCTCACCATGAAATATCATCAAGGATATTTAAATTTCAAATCAGGAAAATGGGAATTGGCTTCTGTGTTATTTAATAGTTTAAGACAAATTAAAGAAAGTGTTTATTATACAGATGCTAATTATTATGCAGGATTTTTAGCTCTTCAGTCTAAAGATTATGCTGCTGCGTTAACTAGTTTTGAAATTGCTGCAGAAAACCCTGATTATAAAACGGTGGTTCCTTTTTATATCGCACAGCTTTTCTACTTTACAGGGGAGGTGAATAAATCAATTGAATATTCTACTAAAGCGCTACAAAATCAACCCCAGTATTATGATTCGCAATTAAGACAACTATTAGGCCATTTATGGTTTGATAAAAATGAATACGAAAAGGCACTTCCTTTTTTAGAAACTTATGTTGCTAAACAGGAGAAGGTGCAATCTCAGGATTTATATCAATTGTCATTTTGTTATTTTCAAACCAAGCAATGGGATAAAGCAATTGCGGGGTTTAAGCAATTAAATAGTGGAAGTGATTCTTTAGCTCAAAATAGTATGTATTTATTAGCTACCTCTTATTTGAAAATAAATGATAAAGCGGGTGCTAAAAATGCATTTTTATTTTGCGCCACAAAAAGCCAAAATTTAGTACAAAAAGAAGTTTCTCTTTTTAATTATGGAAAACTGTCCGTTGAATTAAAGGAATATGCACAAGCAGTGAATACCTTGGATCAATTTATGGAAGGGTATCCTAATTCTAGTTATTCAAGAGAAGCTAAAGAATTATGGATTAAATCATTAGCCTTAAGTAATAATTATGTTCAAGCCATAGATGCTTATGAATCTATTGAATCACCTAATGAGGAATTGCAAAAGCTATATCCTAATATATTATATGGTAGATCGGTGGTCTATTTAAATGATGGACAATGGGATAAAGCGTTTCAATTATTAAATAAAATAACACAAGTACCTTATCATGAAGCCATTGCTAGTCAAACTTATTTCTGGCAAGGGGAAACAGCTTACAAATTAGGTAGGGTAGAAGATTGTATAAAATCATTAAATGCTTATTTGGTAGCTCCAGTGACTGAAGGTGATATATCAATACCGCACGCCAAGTACACTTTAGGGTTTGCTTATTTAAAAAACAATGCCTATCAAAATGCCTATAATCAATTTATAGGAGCCTCCAGTGTAAATGCGAATAATGCACATCAGCAATTTCAAAAAGATGCTTTTGTTCGTTCTGCAGATTGTTTGATGATGTTAAAACAATTTAAGCCCGCCATTCAATCCTATCAAACCATCATTGACTTACATTGGAATTATGAAGACTATGCGACTTTACAAAAATCTATTTTAATTGGAGGGATAGGAAAGACGAATGAAAAGGTGGAGATATTAAGACAATTCGAAAAAACCTATCCACAATCGAATTATTTGAATGATGCCAGAATGGAATTAGCTGAAACTTATATTTTTAAAGAAGATTTTCAACAAGCGATTGCTCCGTTAAGTGCAATTTTATTAGATAAAAAAGCAACTTCATTGTATCCTATCTCTTTATATAAATTAGGGGTTACTTATTTTAATATGAATAAGAACGAAGCTGCATTGGAAAACTTTCAAAGTTTAATAAAGTCATATCCTAACACTACTGAAACTGAAAATTCTTTAGAATTTGTTAGAAATATTTTCCTAGAAGAACAAAAGCCTGAAATGTATGTTTCTTTTATGAATGACAATGGACATCCATTAGCCATTAATGAACAGGATTCATTGACTTATCGTTCCGCCATGATGCGTTATGATGAGAAAAACTATTCAGATGCAAAAATAGGGTTGATCAAATACCTCCAATTATTTCCAATAGGTAAAAGACAAATTGAGGCTAATTATTTGTTGGCTGAAATGAATTACGCAAATCAAACCTATGATACAGCTGCTTTTTACTTTGCAAGAGTTGCAGATTTATCTCCTAATCAATTTGCAGAAAGATCCAATTTGTTAGCAGCGAGATTATATTATTTCAATATCAAAAATTTTGAATTAGCTGAAAAGTATTATTTAAAATTAAAGGATGTTGCTGTTCAAAAGGAAAATGTGTTAGAAGCTTTAAGAGGTATTTTACGTTGCCAATATAAAAGTAGCAAATGGGTGGAAGCAGCACCTATTGCACAACAAATTATCGACGACAAAAGTTTTGCTAATGATGATATCTTAATGGCCAATATGGTTCTGTATCATGATTTATTCATTAAAAATGATACCACCAATGCGATCATTATATTAACTAAGATAATAGCTAATAATCCTTCGGTATATACTGCAGAAGCGCATTATCAATTAGCTCAAACTTTTTATTTACAGAAAAAACTAGCATTAGCTGAAAAGACAGCATTTGAAATGGTCAAAAAACAAGCTTCCTATGAATATTGGGTAACCAGTGCCTATCTATTATTGGGAGATATTTATGTTGCACAAAAGGACTGGTTTAATGCTTTGGCCACTTTTAAAAGTGTTGCAGATAATGCTACTATATTATCTCTTAAAGAGGAAGCTCAGGAAAAATACAATTTAACTAAAGCTGCTGAAAAATTAACTAACAAAGTTGAAAACGAATAAAAACATGCGTACACTTCTTCAATATATATTATTCATTACATTTTTTGCTGGCTTTGCTTTGCAAACTCCTAATGTGCTAGGGCAAAAAAAATCCGCTAAAAAATCGGGACAAAGTACAACTAACAAAAAAAGTAAATCTAAAAAACAAAAGACATCAAAAAGAAAAAATAATGTTGTAAAAGAAGAAAAAGTAGCATTGCAGGATTTAGTTAAAAAAGTGCCTATTGATATTCCAGTAATACAAGATTCTACTCCTTCCAAAGTGGTTACCATTATGTCTGCATTTAAACCACAACTAAAAAATGTGGTGAAAATTGATTTCACAAATGCTTCACCCATATCTGACACTCAATCAGTGAGTTATTCCTATCAAATTCCTAGTCAAAATTTATCATTTTCATACCGACCTATTGCCTTAAATCCATTAGCTGCTGTAATCCCTGAAACACCTAGTTTGGAAGGAAATACTCGTATTAAAGTAGGATTTGGGAATTATCTATACCAATTCTTAGAGGCTAGCTATAACACAATTTCTAATAATAATATTCATGATTTGAATGCCTATACTGAATCCTCAGAAGGGGCACATCATTTGCAAAAGTTTCGAGATTCTAAATTGAACTATTTGGGGAACTATGCTTTAGCCAACCAACTTCATTTAACAACACATTTATACGCACAACAAACCCAACTGTATAGATATGGTCTAGTGCCTGATACAATTGCATTACCGACAGATAATTACACTCAAAAAAGCACACAAATTGGCTTGCAAATGGCGCTTTTAAATAATAATGCTTTTGATAAAGGGGTTTATTTCCAACCCGTTTTAGAACTAGAAAATAGAAGTGATATCCATTCAAAAAACAATACTTATTTTGCCATTTCCAGTCCATTATCAAAGCAATTAAAGTCGGGAATGGTATTTAATTTTGATTTGCATTATAGTTATAGCAGTTATAATAATATTACTAGCATTCAAAATTCTTTATTAAGATGGGATCCTTCTTTATCATTAAACAAGTGGAATTTAAAAATGAAAGTAGGTTTGTCACCAGTAGTCAAAACAGATGGGTTTAAATTATATCCTAATATTCAATTAGAACATAAACTTACAGATACCACTTGGAATTTACAAGCAGGATGGATGACACTCACCAAAAACAGTAATTATTCACAGTTAATTACAGAAAATCCATGGATTATAAGTCCTGCTCAATTAGCTATTAGTACACAAGAAAAACAATATGTAAGATTGGTTGTGAATGCTTCCAAGAATTTACAATATGGGTTTGGTATTTCATTGAACAAATTTGTAAATCTCGCTTTATTTAACAAGACTCCTTTAGCAGTATATGATTACATGATTCCCTTTAGTAAGAATTATTATAGTAATCGTGTCTATAGAGGTTTAGAGTATATGACAATTTGGGAACCCAATGCACATACTATTGAATTAGAAGCCAATTTACAGTATCAATGGAGCGATGTTTTTTCCATACACAACGAATTTAAATACACGCAATACAATTATATTCAAAACAACGAAAAACCTTGGGGTTTAATACCAGTTGAATTTAACTCTGGCTTTTACTGGAAAATGAATGACAAACTATTAATGGATGGATCGGTACAAGTAATGTCTGGCATACAGAGTACTCTGGAAGGGTCTAATTTTTTAGCTATCAGCATACCTACTGCTGCTATTTTAAATGCGGGCATTTCTTATAAACTTTCCATCCCTTGGAAATTATGGCTCAAAGCAAATAATATTTTAAACAATACATACCAACGTTGGGCGGAATATCCTTCTTTAGGAGTTCAAATTAATGCAGGTGTTGTATATTCGTTCCATAAATAATCATGATCCCAAGCTTAATTCCATATTTTATTCAATTTGGTCAACTCCAAATCCCAGGTTTGGGAAAGTTGCATTTTGTACACAAGGAAGCCGTAATTCAGGATGGAATCTTATTAGCTCCTCAAGAAAGTATTCAACTAGAAAATAATGAAGAGGCTCCAACCATTCACTTTTATCAATTTTTAGCGCATAGTTTAGAACTGACCATGGATCAAGTGATCAAAGATTATCATCAATTTTGGAAAGATTTATTAAGCCAACAACAAGATTTTGATTTTGGAGCTTTCGGAAAATTTCATTGTCATAATAAATCCTATCAATGGCAAAGTCAATTTGAAACAAGTTCTTATTACAATAATATTGAAATAGGAAGTTTGCCTATAATACTTCCAGAAGAAACTATCGAAGTAGAGATTCAAAAAGATCGATGGTGGATAGGAGCTATTATCCTATTCATATTAGGGTTACTTGCAATTGCCTTTAAATCTTAAAAATGTCATTAGCAAATACTTCATTTACAGCTTGTCCAGTATGTCAATCTAATGATGTATCTTCTTTATTACAAGTGAAAGATTATTCACTGACACAGGAACATTTCCAAATTATAGAGTGCGATAATTGTAGTATGCGATTTACCAATCCCGTACCTTCTGTCGAAGAAATTGCACCTTATTATGATTTTCCGGAATATATATCACATACTGATTCTACAAAAGGTTGGATGCACCAATTGTATCATAAAGTGCGTAATCATACTTTAATTCAAAAAACGAATTGGATTCAATCTTTATTTACTGGGTATAAAGGTCAAATACTTGAAATAGGCGCTGGAACTGGAGCATTTGCAAATGCGATGCAAAATAAAGGGTGGAAAGTGACAGCTTTAGAACCTGATGAGGCAAGTAGAAATCGAGCCTTACAAAATTATGGTTTACAATTACTACCCAGTGATGAACTGTTTAATTTACCTGAAAATACTTTCGATGTTATTACTTTATGGCATGTACTAGAGCATGTTCATTTATTAAAACCCTATATTCAAAGTTTTCAAAAATTACTAAAACCTAATGGAAGACTTATTATAGCAGTACCTAATTATAATAGCTATGATGCAACTTTCTATAAACAATTTTGGGCTGCTTATGATGTCCCAAGACATTTATATCATTTTGCACCCCTTTCAATGCGCTATTTAATGAAAAAGCAGGGATTAGAAGTGATTGATATCAAGCCTATGTGGTTTGATAGTTTTTATGTGGGAATATTATCAGAGAAGTATAAGAAATCGGGAAAGATGGGTGTTGTAAGAGCCTTTTTGGTAGGATTGTGGTCTAATTTAAAGGCCGTAAAAAACCCTGAAAAAGGAAGTTCTTTAGTATATACGATTCGTAAGCAAAGAGATCTTATTTAAGCTTTATTTCCATCATTAATGGCCAGCATTTACCTGTGATAAAAAAGGATTGAGCTTCTTTTTTATAAGCAATCCCATTTAATACATAACCTCCATTCACAGTTTTAGGATCATATTTTGCACTTGCTTTTGCAAGAATGTCTGATAGGTCAAGATTCCCTGTAACTAATCCTGTTTGAGGATCTATTTGTATGATATTATCATGTAAATATAAATTCGCATAAATTTTTCCATTCACATATTCTAATTCATTGATATCACTTACATATCCATAATTATTATACACACCTAAAGTTCTTTGTATTGAAAAAGTATTAGGATCCACAAAATAAATATTGCTACCACCAGTGGATACAATTAAAGAACTGTCATTATGAGTTAATCCCCAACCTTCATAAGGCCAATTAAATTCATTTATCTTTTGAAGTGTTTTAGCATCATACACAAACACTTTTTTTGTTTTCCAAGTGAGTTGATATATTTTATGATCAAATTGGGTAATGCCTTCTCCAAAAATTGCATCTTCATAAGCTACTTTAGGGCCATTTAATTTCAGGGGCCCTTTAATGACTTTCATTGTAGTGTCCAATAAATGAAGATAACTTTTACTATAATCGCCTGTTCCTTCAATAAGCGTATCACCTTTCCATTCCAAGCCTTGAGTATAGGATAGGGTATCATGAGGGTATACTTTAATGAGTTCGTAGCTTAAATTTTGTGGGGCCTTAATGGTATTTTCATTAGTAACCGCATCCTGGTTATTATTACCACATGCAAAAAGGATAACTGATATACTAATAAATACTAAAAAATGGGATAATATTTTTGTGTTCATAATTTTAAAGTATTATTAATGATTAACCATTTACTACTTTTATCTATGCTTGTATTTAAGACGGATTAAATTATTATTTCTTGTTTATTAATGTAAACATTAGATTAAACATTAAATCTAAAATGCATCACATCGCCATCTTTTACTAAGTATTCTTTTCCTTCAATGCGTAACTTACCATTTTCACGACAAGCTGCTTCACTTTCAAATTTTATAAAATCTTCAAAAGCAATAACTTCAGCTTTAATGAATCCTTTTTCGAAATCGGTGTGTATTACACTCGCTGCTTGTGGTGCTTTCCAGCCTTTTTCGATCGTCCAAGCTCTTACTTCCTGAACACCTGCAGTGAAGTAAGTATCTAGGTTTAATAAACGGTAAGCGGATTGAATTAATCTATTTAAAGCAGGTTCTTTCATCTGATACTCTTCCATGAAAAGGGCTTTATCTGCTGGGTCTTCTAATTCAGAAATTTGTGCTTCAATATTATTACACATTACAATCACTTCTGCTTTTTCTGCTTTGGCCATGGCTACTAATTGTTCTGAATATTTATTCCCTGTATGCATAGAAGTTTCATCTACATTCGCCACATACATCACAGGCTTTTCAGTTAATAAAAAGATATCTGCAATAGATAATTTTTCTTCTTTAGATAAATCTAGTGCTCGAATACTTTTTCCCATCTCTAAATGTGCTTTACATTTTTGTAAAACCACCACATCCACCTTTGCTTTAGGATCTGTCTTAGCCATTTTTTCACTACGAGACAATTTTTTCTCAACACTGTCTAAATCCTTTAATTGTAATTCGGTTTCAATAATTTCCTTATCACTTATAGGATTAATTACACCTTCTTCTCTCAATACATTTTCGTCTTCAAAACAACGAATCACATGAATAATGGCACTTACTTCTCTGATATTAGCTAAAAACTTATTTCCTAATCCTTCTCCTTTACTTGCTCCTTTTACTAAACCTGCGATATCTACAATTTCTAATTGAGTAGGTACAATACGAGTAGGATTAATTAAAGCAGCTAATTGTTGTAAACGATGATCGGGTACATCCACTAAACCAGTATTCGGCTCGATGGTACAAAAACGATAATTACTTGCTTGTGCTTTTGCACTATTACTAACTGCGTTAAATAAGGTTGATTTTCCTACATTGGGTAATCCTACAATTCCTGCTTGTAAAGCCATAATCTGTATTAGTTTAAGAGCGCAAAAATACAATTCTAATCTCAAAAATGACTATATTAGAACCATAAACAATAAGATATGGCGTTGAATATCATTTGGATGGCATTTTTTGTAATAGCTTTTATTATTGCACTCTGTAAATTGATCTTTTTGGGAGATACCGAGATTTTCAAATTACTAGCCGATGGCTTATTTGACTCTGCCAAATCCTCTGTGATGGATGTAGCGCTACCTTTAGCAGGTACGATGGTGTTTTTCCTTGGTCTAATGAATATTGCTGAAAAAGCAGGAGCTATTCAAAAATTGGCTAAATGGATGAATCCTTTTTTAAGTAGACTTTTCCCGGGGGTACCTGCCAATCACCCAGCAATGGGCCAGATGGTCATGAATTTTAGTGCCAATATGTTGGGTTTAGATAATGCAGCCACTCCATTTGGTTTAAAAGCCATGGAAAGTCTTCAATCACTTAATCCTGAAAAGGAAAAAGCGACCAATGCGCAAATCATGTTTTTGGTTTTACATACCAGTGGATTAACCATTATACCCTTAACCATCATTTCTTATCGTTTAGCAGCTGGCTCACATGATGCGGCAAGTATTTTTATTCCCTGTGTGTTAGCGACCATAGGAACAACTTTAGCTTCTATAGTGATGGTAGGATTGTATCAAAAATTGAAATGGGATAAAATTTTAATAGGATGGCTTTTAGGTTTGGTGGCATTCATGTTTTTAGTTTTAATTGGCGTGAATGCTCTAGCACCACAACAAAAGGAAATACTCTCTAAAGTGGCAGGTAATGGCTTATTACTTTTTATTATTATTGGAATTATAATAGGTGGGGCTTATAAAAAAGTGTCTGTATTTGATGCTTTTATAGAGGGAGCTAAAAACGGGTTTGATGTGATTGTAAAAATCATCCCTTATTTAGTAGCAATGTTAGTGGCTATTAGAGTTTTTAGAGATAGTGGTGCCATGCAATATATTTTAAATGGCCTTACTTATTTAATACAATTAACCGGAGTGAATACCGAATTTATAGGAGCATTGCCGGTAGCCATTATGAAACCATTAAGTGGGAGTGGGGCGAGAGGTATGATGTTAGATATTTTCCAAACACAAGGACCAGATTCTTTTGTTGGAAAATTAGCTTCTATATTTCAAGGGTCAGCAGATACTACTTTTTATATCATAGCACTATACTTTGGAAGTGTAGGAATTAAAAAAGTGAGATATGCTTTATGGGCTGGAATATTTGCGGATGTCATTGGAGTGGTAATAGCTATTGTAATTGGCTATACCTTTTTTAAATAAAATCAATTCAAAATTGAATCAGGACTCCATTTATAATTACTTAAACAGTAATGGATGGGTTGTTAAATTGATACTCTTTAAAGGAGGCATCCATTTTTAATTTAATCATTTTCCTTCACTCATTTTCATGACTTCATCCCATTCTTTATCTGTTACTTTTTGAACGGACAATCGGCCTTGTGTTACCAGTTCCATTTTAGCTAGATTGGTATTGGCTTTTACATCCTTTAAAGTAACAGGATGTTTTAGTTTTTTATGAGGTGCAAAATCCACGGCTAGCCAAGCTGTTTCCTCGGTGGTAGGGTCTTGATAAGATTCTTTTACGACTTTCGCTATTCCAACAATTTCCATTCCTTCATTACTATGATACCAAAAAGCTAAATCGCCTTTTTTCATAGATCTCAAATTATTGCGTGCGCCATAATTACGTACACCATCCCAAAATGTTTTTTTATCCTTTATAAATTGTCCCCAAGAATATTTGAAAGGTTCTGATTTGATTAACCAATAAGCCATAAAAAATGAGATGAAAAAAGTTAAAGAAAAAATTATGTAAATAGAAAATGATAGAGTCTAATTAATTAATACCCACTAGCTAAAACCTCTGCTAAGTGAACTACTTTTAATGATTGACCATTGTGTTTCATACGACCATCCAAATGCATCAAACAACTCATATCGGTACTAATTAAATAATCAGCATCGGTAGTAAGAGCACTTTCAATTTTTTGATCTGCCATAGAAACGCTGATGGTATCAAATTTTACTGCAAAACTTCCGCCAAATCCACAACATATATCGGTATCCTTCATTTCAATTAATTCCAATCCTTCCACTGCACTTAAAAGGGTACGTGGTTCTGATTTAATATTACACTCACGTAATCCTGCACAACTATCATGATAGGTTGCTTTCCCTTCAAATTTGGCTCCTAAATTGGTTACATTTAATATTTTTACTAAGAACTCAGATAACTCATAAATACGATTCGCCACCTTTTTTGCAGGACTCTGAAAAGCGTTATTCTCAAATAATTTATTATAATTATTTCTTACAAATCCAGCACAACTGGCACTTGGACTTACTATATAATCTGCGCCATCAAAATCTTGTACAAATTTGGTACAAACGTCCTTTGCTTCACCCCAAAATCCAGCATTAAATGCAGGTTGTCCACAACAGGTTTGTTGCGCGTTATACTTAACGGTACATCCTGCTTTTTCCAATACCTTGATGGTATTAAAAGCGACATCTGGATATAACTGATCCACAAAGCAAGGCACAAATAATTGAACTGTCATAATTCAAAAATACGAATTGTCATTAAATCAACCACATAAAAAAAGCATTCTCCACAGGATGTGGAGAATGCTTTAAAAATTTTGGGCAAAACCTATAAAAACTAAGGTTGAACTTTCAAACGATTGATATATTTATCCGCCATAAAACCTCTTTCAGTTTTAGGATACTTTGCTTTAATATCTTTATAAATAGCGATCGCGTCATCTGCTTTACCAGTGACATCTAGAAGACTAGCCGCACGGTATAAATATTCTGAAGAAATAGACTCATCTTCTGGAAAATGACCGCCCGCTTTTTTATAATAACTAATAGCTTCATCATTGTTCTTTAATTCAGAATAAGCATCTCCGATAGTTCCATAAGCAATGGCTTGAATTTGCTTTGCATTCGTAGAAAAATCCTTTAAATACTCAATTGCTTTATTAAAGTCATTATTACGATAATAACTCACACCTGCATAGTATTTTGCTAAATTGGCAGCATTCGTTCCACTAAATTCTTTGATGATGTATAAAACACCTTTGCTACGTCCATCTCCATTTAAAACTAAATTGGAAGAGTCCATTGCAAAATATTTTTCTGCAGCAAAAATAGCATCTGCTGCTTTTTCTTCTCTTGGTTTTTGATATAATTCAGTATATCCCACATAACCAGCTAATGCAATCACTACAAAAGCTAGAATGTAAGTCAATGATTTTTTATTCGCATTAACAAAATCTAAAAAAGGGTGTTTCTCGTGCTGTAAGTCGCTCATATTATTATTTTATAATTTTAATCTACTATGAATGGATAATCTTGATCAATGTAAACATCTTTGTATACTTCACTATCGTCTGGCCAAGGGCTTTCCTCCGCAAATTTTACAGAGGCGTCAACAATCACTGTAATCTTATCATCAATGGCTTTTAATTCAGCTTCGGTAGCGAATTTATTTTCAATAATGGTATGATATACTTTAGTAATAGGATCTTGGTTTTTATAATCTTCTACCTCGTCTTTAGAACGATATTTTTGAGGATCTGAAACAGAATGACCTTTGTAACGATAGGTTTTCATTTCTAATAGAGTAGGACCATCACCTTCACGTGCACGTTTTACAGCACGCGCTACTCCTTCATGAACCGCTTCAGCTGTCATACCATCAATTTTATCTGCTGGCATTTCATAAGCATCTGCTAATTTATAAATATCAATTACGTTACTGGTTCTTTCAATGGAAGTTCCCATGGCGTAATTATTATTTTCGCAAATAAATACCACTGGTAATTTCCAAAGCATGGCTAAGTTGAATACTTCGTGTAACATCCCTTGTCTAGCAGCACCATCTCCAAAAAAGCATAAAACCACATTTTTAGACCCTCTGTATTGTTCTGCAAAAGCCAATCCAGCGCCTGTTCCAATTTGAGCACCTACAATTCCGTGACCTCCAAAGAAGTAATGTTCCTTACTAAAAAAGTGCATACTACCGCCTTTTCCTTTAGAACATCCTGTTGCTTTACCATATAATTCGGCCATAGCAGAATTCGGACTCATGCCTTTAGCCAATGCTAAACCATGGTCACGATACCCTGTAATGAATGGATCTTCTTGATTAGTGGCTGTCATACAACCAGCTGCAATAGCTTCTTGACCGTTATAAACGTGAAAAAAACCACGAATTTTACCAGCCATTTTGTACATTTCTTCCGACTTGGACTCAAATTGACGTATTAATTGCATCAATTCGTACCAATATAGATAGGTTTCTTTAGAAAATTTTTGGGCCACAGTCCTTTATTTTTGAGGAGCAAATATACTGTTTTCTGATATAAATCAGTACAAAACAGTGGTTTAAGCTTCGTTTAAAAATGGGTATTTATAGTCGGTAGGAGGATTAAAGGTCTCCTTAATGGTTCTAGCACTCAACCAACGGTATAAATTAAGCATACTTCCTGCCTTATCATTGGTTCCTGAAGCTCTGGCACCGCCAAAAGGTTGTTGACCCACCACAGCTCCTGTAGGTTTGTCATTGACATAAAAATTACCTGCAGCATGTCTTAATTTTTCGGTCGCTAATTCGATGGATGCACGATCCTG
>Ga0214919_10001691_pt1 | contig 35673 bp, 31 predicted proteins | sample LL1503_MetaG_FD_177994 | JGI IMG/M metagenome (GOLD analysis project Ga0214919, IMG submission 177994) | Freshwater microbial communities from Lake Lanier, Atlanta, Georgia, United States - LL-1503 | ecosystem: Environmental > Aquatic > Freshwater > Lake | place: USA: Georgia | collected...
GAAGTCCACAACTCGACCTGGGTTGTTGCGGAGAAATCGTTGCGCCGCATCAACTTTTGGCGCAATAAAGGCGGAGTCAAAACTGTGGTCACGAGAACCATCAACAAAAGCGCTCCATAGAGTTTGTCGTCAAGAACGCCTGTAGATAATCCGATTGAGGCGAAAATCAACCCGACTTCGCCACGCGGAATCATGCCGATACCGATCAGCAACTTGTCGCCACCAGAACGACCAATACCGATTCCGGCAATCAATTTGCCGACGATTGCAACGACGGTGAGTGCCGACGCAAGGGCCAAAACACTCGGCTTGAACATGGCTTCGAGATCGGCGTTGATGCCGATACTCGCAAAGAAAACAGGAATGAAAATGTGGCCGAGAGGGTTGAGTCCTTCTGCGATGCGCTCATGCTGGGTGCTTCGTCCAACTGCAAGCCCGGCCATGAAAGCACCAATGATGAACGCAAGTTTTGCTTGATTGGCCAACAGAGAAAAAGCCAACGTGAGAGCGAACGCAATCGACACGATTGTTGTTGACGATTTTGCAAGTCGATCAATACGAGTAAATGCGCGCGGAATGACGTAGATCGCGAGCAAGCCAGTGACTAGCAAAAATCCGATTGCTAAACCAAGTGTTTCAAAAACAACGCCGGCACTAATTGAACCTTCGGTGACTACTTTGACAACCACTGTCAAAATGACGAGACCCAAAACATCGTCGGCAACTGCGGCACCGAGAACAATGCGTGCTTCACGCAACGCCAAAGCTCGTAGATCACCAAGTACTCGCGCAGTGATACCAACGCTTGTGGCAGTCAGAGAAGCCCCAATAAACAAGGCGACTTTTGCATCTTCACCAAAAGCTGCAGTAACACCGAAACCAGCAGCGAAAGGAACCGCGACTCCAATGACGGCGACGAGTAGCGCAGGTTTGCCAACCTTGGCCATTTCACCAAGGTCCATTTCGAGACCAACTTGGAAGAGCAACAAAATGACGCCGATTTCACCGAGCAAAAGAACCATGTTGGCGACATCAAGATGTTTGATCGGGTCAATCAGCCCTAGAACACTTGGACCGATGATGATGCCAGCGATGATTTCGCCGAGTACGGCAGGGATCTTGATGCGTTCGGCAAGTTCGGCGGCTAAGCGTGCGACAAGAATGATGATGAGCAGGTTGCCGAGAATGAGCGCGAGGTCGTAACCCTCGGTTGAAGTGGCAAGCAAACTCATTGGTGCAGGTTAGTAGTCAACGAACTTGAGCCGAAGACAGCAGTCAGGCTGCAACAAGCAGGTTTGCCTGCTCGAGGTTGTTGAGATTCAGCATCCAGCCTCGACCGCGGACGGTGCGAATTGAATCTGGACCAAGCGCTTTGCGAATTGAAACCAACAGCGAATCGCATCGGCGTTCGTTCAATTCGGCGATTCCAGCCAGCCGCGACAATTCACGGCGACTCACGACGCGACCTGAACAGATAATCAAGGCCCGAAGAACCGCTGATTCCTGGGGCGGCAATGGGGTTGCAGACAAAACATCGGTGGAGTCGATGGCGGGTTCCATGTCGGCAACCCTAGAAATGGCGGGTTTCCCCAATGTTTGACTTTTGTGAACGCCGTGTGAACCGTGAAGTGTCCCATTTCAAAATTGTCATAGTTCGTGACGCATTTGTTGCCGTTCGGGTTGGGGTCGGGCTAATTCCTGCGAGAGAATGAACAAATGGAACTGAATTACCCCGCCGACGCTGAATCTTTCCGTGGAGAAATCCGTGAATGGTTGGTCGCCAATCTGCCCGCAGGTTGGGGAACCCCCGGATTCGAATTGACGGGCGATGCCCGCAAGAAGTTCGTTGAAGAATGGCCGGCGAAATTATTCGCTGGTGGCTGGATCTGCGCAACCTGGCCCAAGGAGTACGGCGGCAAAGGTTTGACCACGATGCAAGGCGTCGTGTTGTCCGAAGAGTTCGCAGCGATGAAGGCGCCGTTACGTGCTGACTTCTTTGGTGACACTTTGGTTGGACCGACGTTGTTGCAGTGGGGCACCGAAGAACAAAAGAAAGAGTTCTTGCCGAACATCATGAATGGCACCACACGTTGGTGTCAGGGATTCAGCGAACCCAACTCGGGATCTGACTTGGCGTCACTCAAAACTGCAGCAGTGCTCGACGGCGACGAGTGGATCATTAATGGTCAAAAAGTGTGGACTACTGGTGGACACCACGCCGACTATTGCTTCTTGCTCACCCGCACCGATCCTGATGCGCCCAAGCACAAAGGTATTTCGTACCTGTTGGTGCCCATGCGCCAAGAGGGTGTTGAAGTTCGTGGAATTGTTCAGCCTGATGGAACCGCAGAATTCTGCGAAGTGTTCTTTACCAATGCACGTTGCCCCAAAGACAATGTTGTTGGTGGAGTCAACAACGGCTGGAAGGTCACAAACTCAACCCTCGCATTCGAACGCGGTATGAGTGCAACGACTGGCTACCGTCGTTTCGAAGAGGAATACAAGATGATGGTGCGCGTTGCGACTGAGAATGGAACCATCGAGCACGACGATATTCGTCAGCGTTTGATGCAGTACTACACCAAGATTCAGCTCTTGCGTATCAACGGATTGCGTTCATTGACTGCAACGTTGAATAACTCAAAAGACTTTGGTGTGATGGCACTTGGTGCTTCAAACAAAATGTTCTGGTCCGAAATGCACAAGGCTGCTATGGAATTGGCGCTTGACATATTTGGTGCGCAAGGCATGTTGGTTGATGCTGGTCCCGAGACTGGTTCGTGGCCCGGTGTTGCACGCGAAAAGCGTCGCGAGGGTTACCCCGTGAGCCCGATGATGTCAGCATTCTTCTTCAGTCGTTCTGAAACTATCTGGGGCGGCACGAGCCAGATTCAGCGCAACATTGTTGGTGAGCGAGTATTGGGCTTGCCCAAGGAGCCGTCAGCCGGTTGAGTGATCGAATGGTGACACCGCGGTTTTTATTGGTCACCGCGGCAACACTGGCCTACTACTTGTGCGTCGGAATTTTGATTCCGACTTTGCCGGTATTCATTAAGAACGGTTTCGGTAGTGGCGAAGCCATGATTGGTGCTGCCGGAGTTGTCTTTAGTGGGTCAGCAGTTTTGTTTCGACCTCTACTCACGTGGATCGGTAATCGTTGGGGTCGTCGCACAATGATGGTGACCGGTGCTTTGGTGGCGACTGCGGCTGCTCTTGGTCTCACATTGGTCAATCAGGCGTGGCAAATTTTGCCGCTACGCGCGTTGATGGGAGTTGGCGAAGCGGCATTGTTTGTTGGCGCAGCAATTTTGGTAGTTGAGCTCAGTCCCGAAAATCGTAAAGCCGAAGCAGCGAGTTATTTATCAGTTGCGGTTTTTGGTGGTCTATCAATCGGTCCAATCATTGGCGAACTTGTGATGGGTGATGTTGCCGAATCGGCGCGCGGGCTTTCTGCTGGACGATTTGATGCAGTCTTCTTAGTGGCCGCAGGTGCTGCGTTGCTCGCATCTTTGGTGTCTTTAACTGCGCCGGCCTTTGTTGGTGAACGCCCCGAGCGTATTCGTCGCAAAGTGTCGTGGTTTCATAAGCGATCGATCTTGCCTGGGCTCATACTCGCGGTCGGAATGGCTTCGTGGACGGCCTTCACCTCTTTTGTACCAACGTTTTCGAAGTCAATTGGCTTAAACGGATCAGCCCAGTTCTTCACGCTTTACAGCATTTTGTGTTTGTTCTTACGTCTGTTCGGCGCCAAGACCCCCGAACGTTTAGGGCTGCGTCGCAGTGTATGGATGGCGATGACGTTTCTCTTATGTGGCGTTACTTCAGTTGCAGTTCTTGGAAACGAGTTCGGTATTTGGCTCGGCACAATTTTCTTTGCTCTTGGTATCTCATTCTTTTATCCATCGCTGTTGGCGATGGCAGTTGAGGGAAGCGATGCCAATGAGCGGGTTGAAGTTGTCGCGAGTTTCACCAGTTTCTTTGAAATTGGTGGCGTGATTGGCGGTCTCACACTTGGAATTGTTGGTCAATTGTTTGGCGAGCGCGCAACATTCGTCGGCGGAATGGTCTTCGCTTGCCTTGGCTTGTTGTTGCTTGCGCGAACTCGACAAAAGACCACGCCGGCTATTGCTGTTTAGTGAGCCGCTTGACCTTCGGGGCTTGGCGCGCGACCTTTAAGTTGGCGACCCGGAATAAAGATCGCGACGATGAGCGAAAGTAGAACGATCGGGACTGCTGCTCGGAAGACTGTGGTGACCGCGTGAGCGAAAACACTTAATGCCTCTTCGCGCATCGGTGAATCGAGCTTCTTAATATTGCGCGGTGCTTGAATCAGTTTTTCGTCGATGCGACCTTTGAGTTGTGCATTGAAGATGGCTCCGTAAATGGCGAGCCCGATCGCTCCGCCAAGTTGACGCACAAAAATAACAACCGATGATGCGGCTCCCATTTCGTGCGGATCAACAGCATTTTGCACAGCAAGCGTGCTGGTGGGGAAGAGTGCTCCCATTCCGGCACCAATAAAGAATGATGCGGTCATCGCAAGATATAGGTAGGCATGCGTTGAACCTAAAAGTGATGCCAAGATGAATCCAACCAACGCGAGTGCTGCGCCAACTGGTGGCCACACTTTGTACGTGCCGGTGCGGGCTGTCACACGTCCAATGATTGTTGCGGCTCCTGCGACTGCGACAGCGAGCGGTACTAAGAGCAGTCCAGAGTTAGTCGCCGACACTCCGGTCACACCTTGTAAGTACAAGGGCATGAAGGCATTTGCTCCGTAGAACACTGCGCCAACTAACACCATCAACGGGACAATGACACGAACGACGTCGATCTTCATTAAGTGCAACGGGATGATCGGTTCATCGGCACGAATCTCCCAACGGAAGAAGGCAATACCAACGATCAATGCCGCGGCAAAGAAGGCGAGAGTTGGAACTGAAAGCCAACCGTACGAACCACCGGTCCATGAGAGTCCCAAAATCAAACACGACACCGAGGCGACAAGCATGGTTGCGCCGATGTAATCAACTTTTCGTTGCATGGCAGTAAAGGGAATTCGCAGTGCCTTGTTGGTGATCGCTAATGCAACGACGCCAACTGGCAAGTTGACTAAGAAAATCCAACGCCACGAGGTGTTGTCAACGATGGCTCCACCGATCAGCGGACCAATCACACTGCTGATAGTGAAAACACTTGTGATGAAGCCGACGTACTTGCCGCGTTCGCGTGGCGGAACGACATCACCAATGATGGCAAATGACAACGAAAACAATCCACCACCACCAACGCCTTGAATGCCACGAGCAACAACGAGTTGCCACATCGATTGCGCGAGTCCACAAATCAACGAGCCAATCACGAATGTGAGAATTGCAATCTGAAAGAGGCGACGTCGACCATAGAGGTCGGAAAGTTTTCCAAAGAGTGGAGTAGCGGTTGTGCTGGTGAGCATGTACGCGGTGCCGACCCAGGCGTAGTACTTGAGTCCACCAAGGTCGCCGACAATGGTGGCTAGTGCCGTGTTGACGATGGTGCCATCGAGCGCCGACAATCCCATGCCGGCCATGACTCCAGCAAAGACCATATAGATCTGCCGCTGGCTGAGATTGCCAGCATTGAGTTCAGTGGTGCCAGATTCAGAAGATTCAACAGACATACGTACCTCTCTTACTTGTACGGTACAACAACTCTGAGGGTCGGCTCGCACCTCGGGAGACAGGCTTTTGGTCACTAAGTGACAAGATGACGTCGTGAGTTTGACGACATCAACCTTGATCAGTTCGAGTTACAAAAGCCCAGTCGGACGTTTGACGCTGGTTGCTTCGGCCCAGGGATTGCGGGCAATTTTGTGGCCGAACGATGACCCGCGAAGGGTACCGGGTGTGGCCGTTGCCAAAAAAGGCACGAACTCGATCATTGAGACCACGGTCCGACAGTTAGATGAATACTTTGCCGGAACTCGCCACGAATTTGATGTTCCACTTGATCCGGATGGAACCGATTTTCAGCAGAGCGTCTGGCAGGTGCTGCGGACTATCCCGTACGGCGAAACGATGAGCTATGGCGAACAGGCAACAGTTCTCGGCGACCCGAACAAAGCGCGGGCTGTCGGTACCGCCAATGGTCGCAACCCGATCAGCATCGTGGTGCCGTGTCACCGAGTGATTGGTGCGAACGGTTCATTGACGGGTTTCGCCGGTGGCATGAAGGCCAAAAAGTTTTTGCTTGATCTTGAAAAGAAAAATGCTCCAGCACGTTTGCCGATTCGAAATGGCAATGAAGATCCGCGACTTGCCGAAATGTTTTCGAAAGGTCTCACTGGCCCTAACGGTGACCCGCTCAATATATTTGGGGTGCTAGGCAATCACCCCGACATGTTGAAGCGCTGGTTGGTGTTTGCCACGCATGTGTTGTCAAAGAACACGTTGACGGCGCGCGATCGTGAACTATTAATTTTGCGTACCGGCTGGAATTGTCGCTCGCGTTACGAGTGGGCACAACATGTTGAAATTGCTTTGCGCTGCGATATCACGGCTGCTGAAATCAAAGCGGTGAAGAAAGGTGCTTCAGCATCTACTTGGTCACCGATTGACAAATTGCTTTTAACTGCAGCCGACGAATTACACAATGATTACGCGCTTTCTGATGCAACGTGGCGCAACTTAGGCGAACATTATTCAAACGAACAGATTCTTGACCTCATCGCGACAGTTGGTAATTACCACTTAGTCGCAATGTTCTTGAACAGCACCAAAGTGCCCATTGACGCCGGCATTCCCGACGATCCAGATTTGCTCTAGCGAAACGAATTACTTGCGGCGAGCTTTAGCGATTTGCTCGCGACGACGGCGAGCTTCTTCTTGCTCGACAGCTTTGCGAGCCTTGCGTTGTTCTTTGAGTGCGAGGCGCTCTGCATCGTCAACCTTGAGCGGAGCCAATGGTGTCATCGCAAGAACCGGTGCTGGCGGAAGCTTGATCTCTTCGTCGCTCTTGAGCAAACGAGTGATGATGGGCGAAGCGATTGCTTCACCGGTCACAACTGAAGCCAGCATGACCTGAGTGGTGGGCAAGGTGTGATTCTTGATGATGGCTGGAAGAACTTCGCGGAGGTTTTCTTCGCTGGGGTCATCGGAGTTTTCGCCAAGTGATTCGATGCATTCGGCGAGGCACTTGTCGGTGAGCACGAGTGACATGCGCTCAAGGTCGCCATTGATACGGCCTTTTGAGACGCAGACGCGAATGGCGGCAATCAGTTCAGGCATAGCAAGGTCTTCGCCTTTGACGCTGGCGATGTGCTGAATCGCGTCTTGGCCTTCTTCGTCAAGCCCCTCGTATAGAGCGGTGATTGTGGCATCGGGAAGATTGCGGAAAGCACGATCGAGCATGGACAGGGCGGCGAGACGATTTTTAACTTGATTCACGAGAGACGAGGCTAGCGGTGTGAAACGCGTCAGAATGGGTCTATGAGTATTGAGAATGGTCTAAAAAGTCGCATCCAAGCCGACATCAACGATGCGGTGCGAGCAGGCGATGACTTATTGAAGTCAACTTTGCGCATGGCGTTAGCAGCAATCATGAATGCCGAAGTTGCTGGAGCTGAGGCAGTGGTGTTGAGCGATGATCAGATCATCAACCTGTTGCGCTCTGAAGTCAAAAAGCGCGCTGAGTCGGCGGATATCTACGATCAAGCTGGTCGTGCCGATTCGGCGACTACAGAACGTAGAGAGATGGTCATCATCGAAAAGTATTTGCCGGCGGCGATGGACGAGGCTGCGCTTGCTGCGATTGTTGCTGAAGAAGTCGCCAATGCAGCTGAGAATGGCCAAACCGGACCGAAAGCTATGGGCGGAGTGATTAAGGCAGTGAAAGATCGCGTTGGCGCATCGGCCGATGGTTCGGTAATTGCATCTGCTGTTAAGGCCGCGCTTACCTGAAAGGTGCCTTTGAAGGTGACGTTGCCTGTCAAGATGGAGACATGTCAACACAAAGCAAGTCTCGTCAAAGTTCACTCCATCGTTTCTCGGCCTTCGCAGCCGTTGTAGTTCTCGCAACCATCGTCGGGGCGTGTAGCGGAGACGATGCCTCGAGTACATCGGTTACCGAAACAGTGGCGAACACCGAGGTTGAGTCGACTGTTGCGACGACTGAAGTTGCTGCACCAGAAACTGAAGCTCCTATGGCCGCGATTGATCAGGTTGTTGCTCCAGAAGCGACGACAGTTACTGATTTGCTCGCGCTTGATCGTCCCGCGATTATTGCTCACGCTGGTGGCGACTTTGATTGGCCGCACTCAACGATGTACGCATTCACTGAAGCAGCGCTCAACGGTGCAGACGTGCTCGAGATGGATGTGATGCTCAGTAGCGATGGAGTGTTGATGGTGCAGCACGACAACACCGTTGATCGCCTCACCAATAACACGGGCCTTGTGAGTTCGTACACTGCTGCCGAATTGCAGGCAATGGACAATGCCTATTGGTTCTCGGGTGGTGTGTGGAGTGATCACGAACTTACTGATGACGCCTACATTTACCGCGGCATTCGAACTGGTGATCAGCCAGCACCAGAAGGATTCAATGACGATGATTTTCGTATGGTGACTTTTGAAGAAGTCTCACTTGCTTTCCCAAATCATGTGCTCGATGTTGAAATCAAGATTCCAGAAACTGCAACCGGCGAGGTTGATCTTGTCAGCGCCAAAGCAGCAGCCAAAGAATTGGCGCGACTCATCAAAGAAACTGGTCGCGAAAAGTCGATCGTCGTTGTGTCGTTTAGTGATGAGATCATGACCGAGTTCCGTAATGCGATCCCCGATGTGGCGACAAGTCCTGGCCAAGACTCATTGGTCAATTGGTACCTCGCTGGTGGTGCGCTTGATTCGCGCGACGTGATCATGCAGGCCCCTCCGGTGTACGAGGGTGTAGAAGTGTTGACACTAGAAACTTTCGATCGTGCGCATGCCGAGAACCGTGCGGTGTGGGTGTGGATGAACGATTCATCTCAAGAAAACACTGAGTTCTACAGCAAGATGGTGGCTCTTGGTGCCGACGGCCTGCTGATCTCGAGCCCGACCAAAGCGCCCAATCCCAGTAACGCCAGCTGATTTGCAAAAAGCAAGTTGAGTGAAGTCATGTTTTCGTTTTGATCCCTCGTTAGTGCTTTGGCTGAGTTACTCTTATCTTTCTCAAAGGAAAGGGTTTAGCCGTGGCTCTTAGATCACCCGTTCAACAGCGAAGTATCGAATCGATGAACCGCATGCTCGATGCCGGAGAGCAGCTTTTCTACGAGGGTGGCAGCTCCGCCCTCATTCTGGAGGCAGTCATTGAGCGGGCCGAGACTTCCACTGGCTCTTTCTACGCACGATTCGGCGACATGCGAGGCTTCCTCACTGCCATGCACGAGCGTGTACTCGCATTGATTTCGGTCGAACTTACGTCGGTTTTCGGCAAGGCTGCCATGGAACCCGATCTTGAGTCTTCCGTGCGTCAAGTCTTCACAGGAGCTTTCGCGGTAATCGAGCGGCACAGGGCCCCTCTGTTCTTCTTTGCGGTCGGCAACTCACACGATAGCGAATGGCGAGAGATGGGATCTCAGCTGACGGTCGGGGTGGCCGATGTGTTTAACGATCTCATCAAGCAATACCTGCCGAAATTCACGAGCACCGCCGCCAAGCGTCGTATTGAAATGGCCGTGCGCATGGGCATTGCCGCTGTTTTCCAGCAGATCATGCTCAATCAGGAAGATTTCTCGCGGGTGAACATGAGTCGGAAAGTCATCGCAACTGAATACGCCGACATTGTGTGTGCATACTTGAGCGCAACGCCGACTAAGTAGCGACACGACACCGAATAATGCCACATATGTGCGCTCGCGAATTCAGTTTAAAACTGTGCGTTTGACGCCAGGGCCCTAGCGCAGTTCCATCTGGCCCCTATTTTCATAGGGATTTTTCTGGCGCCCACGGTAGGAATCGGACCTACGACCTTCTGCTCCGGAGGCAGACGCTCTATCCACTGAGCTACGTGGGCAACGACACGAAGACTACCTTGTGAATCTGGTGCAGAATCATTGCGTATTTCGCAACGAATCTGCACCAGTTTTATTGGTTGATTTTCTTCACAAATAATTTTGAAAATTGTTGTTTGCTGCGTTGACTTTACAACACCCTCCTTGTATCTTTAGAACATATGTTCGTAGCGTAAAAGTCTCTAAATCATCAATGAAATTGGGGTTGTTTTGAAGTTTCTGTTCGAGTGGAGTGGACCAGCAAAGGTTGCGATCAGCGAAATGAATATCGCTGAACTACGCGCCTTTATGGCCGACATTCGCACGCGTCAAGCCAAACTCGATGCACAGATGCTCGAAGCGAACGCCCGCATGATTTCGTTGATGCACGACCCAGTCGCACCAGCGTTTGTGATCCCCGAGCGTGAACTGGTTGCTCATGGGGGCCTCACTTCGCGTGAAGCTCGAGAAGTTGTTTCACGTGGACTCGTCACTGAAGTTGCGCCCGAGATGGCTTCGGTGTTGGCCGCTGGCGACACGACTGCCGCTCATGTTGACGCCCTGGGTCGTGGTTTGAAGATCGCTGGGGCTGAAAGAGAAGCATTTCTCACGTATCTTCCCGAGCTGGTTGAAGCATCAACAACCATGACCGCTTCTGAATTCAGTCACTTAGTCACCGAGACTGCCAAATCAGTCGTTACCGATGATGGTCTCTCCACTTTTGAGCGTCAAAAGCGCGAGACCTATTTCAAGATGCGCAACGAAGCCGACGGTTGTTTATCAGTGAGCGGAAAATTTGATCCGATTAGCGCGTCGATCTTGAAATCAAAGATCGGCCGCTTCGTCGAAACCATGTTCCACTCAGGAGACAAAGAAGTTCCCATTGAAGTGATGCCGTGGATCGAACCAAACGATCACCGCCAAGCCCAAGCGTTGATTGCTTTGGTCAACGGTGCCAGCGAATCAGTTTCTGAAATCCCGGCCCGCGCTGAAATCGTCGTTCATGTTGATCTCGAGACATTGCAGCACGGGTTGCACGGGGGTGGTACCTGCCGTACCGCTCTCGGAGCCGATCTTCCGGTTGAAACCGTTCGCAGATTGGCTTGTGAAGCAGAAATTCTGCCGGTTGTTCTTGATGGGCGATCAGTCCCAATCGATGTCGGCCGCTCAAAACGGTTAGCGACCGTTCATCAAAGACGAGCGCTTGAAGCGATCTATCCAACCTGTGCGATTCCGGATTGTGAAGTGATTTTTGATCACTGCAACGTGCACCACATTGATTACTGGGAAAATGGTGGTGCGACCGATCTCAACAACATGATCCCGTTGTGTTCAAGACATCACCATGCGGCCCACGAAGGCGGCTGGAAACTCAAACTCGATCCCGAAACCAGAGAACTCTCGATCAACTAGTGGGCGAGTGAGCAGTTGATGCAGCGAGTTGTCAGTTGTTTGGGGGTAGTTGGGATGCGCAGCTGGTCGGGGGAGACGAACGTTGACTTAGCCCACATCACAGACTTGAAAGAGAACTGGGCATGTGGGCGACGTCAGTGAGTCAACCACGAGCCAGCGACGAGCATCCAAACAGGTTGCGAAACCGGTGGCAGAAACTAACGAAAAAGCCAGCATTTCTGCCACCAGCAAAACCAAGGTGTGCCGCTCGCGTAACTAACCCTCTCGTGACCGCCTCTATCGGCAACAATGGAGAGGTCATGTCTGAGGCCCACCCATCAAATACTCAATCCCTCGATCCACTGCTCATTCTTTCGAGCACCTTGCAAACGGCCTTCGAGGCTGTCGCTGGTCGCGCCGACATCGACCCCGTTATTCGTCCGAGCGAACATGCCGACGCTCAGGCCAACGGTGCCTTGGCACTCGCAAAAGAACTTGGTCAGAGCCCCCGCCAGGTTGCCGACGCCGTCCTTGCCCAATGTGCTGGCCTCACCGACATCTGCTCATCGGTTGAAGTTGCTGGCCCGGGCTTCTTGAATCTCGTTTTCAACAACGATTTCCTCGCTGGTTTGCTCAAGCAAGTGTCGGACGATCCTCGTCTCGGCATTGGCAAAGTCACCAAGCGCAAAGTTGTCATCGATTACTCGGCACCGAATGTCGCCAAAGAAATGCACGTCGGCCATTTGCGCACAACAGTTATTGGCGACTCATTAGTACGCATGCTCACCTTTGTCGGCCACGATGTCATTCGCGAAAATCACATCGGCGACTGGGGAACTCCCTTTGGCATGTTGATTGAACATCTGCTCGATCTCGGCGAAACCAAAGCGGCCGAACATTTGTCGCTCGGCGACCTCGACGGTTTCTACAAGCAAGCTCGCGCCAAGTTTGATGGCAACGAGACTGATGGCGACGAAACTTTTCAAGATCGCGCCCGTTCACGCGTGGTGTTGCTGCAAGGCGGCGATGCCGAAACTCGCCGTTTGTGGAAGTTGCTCGTCAATCTTTCAACGCAACATTTCAACGCAGTTTACGAATTGCTCGGTGTGCTGTTAACCGATGACGACCTCATGGGCGAGAGTGCGTACAACAATCTTTTGCCACAAGTCATCACGCGTCTCGACAAGCTCGGACTCTTGCAGCAGTCCGATGGTGCTGATGTTGTTTTCCCACCCGGATACACCAACCGTGAAGGCGACCCGTTGCCACTCATTGTGCAAAAGGGTCAAGGCGGATTCAATTATGCAACAAGCGACCTGGCGTGTGTGATTGATCGCATTGAGCGTCTCAACGCTGACTTGCTTCTCTACGTCGTCGGTGCACCACAGGCTCAACACTTATCAATGGTGTTCGATGTCGCGCGCATGGCGGGTTGGCTAGCCGAACCCAACGAAGCAGTGCACGTTGCGTTCGGAAACGTGCTCGGGTCCGATCGCAAGATGATGAAGAGTCGCAGTGGCGATCCGCTGAAGTTCATTGACCTTGTTGAAGAAGCAGTCACACGTGCCGATGAATCAATCGCGAGCAAGAATCCAAACTTGCCTGAAGCCGAACGCAAAGTAATTGCGCAGATGGTCGGTATTGGTGCAGTGAAGTACGCCGATCTTTCCACCGATCGTGTGCGTGACTATGTGTTTGATTGGGAACGCATGTTGTCTTTTGATGGCAACACTGGCCCGTACTTGCAATATGCGCACGCACGAATCTGCAGTATTTTCCGCCGAGCCGGCATTGAACGTGAATCGGTTCGCAACATCACACCTAATTTGGTTGAGCCACAAGAACGTGACTTGGCAATCAAACTGCTGGCCTTCAACGCTGCAGTTATTGACACCATTGATAAATACAGTCCGCATCGTTTGTGTACCTATATCTACGAACTCGCAACAACGTTTACGGCGTTCTATGAACACTGCCCAGTGCTCAAGGCCGAAGATGAACAAATTCGGCAGAGCCGATTGGCGTTGTGCGATCTCACCGCCCGAGTGCTCAATCAAGGATTGGCATTACTCGGTATCGAAACCCCGGAGCAGATGTGAGAAATATCCATGAGTAATCGCCCAATACCCCTTGATTTATTGCCCGATTCAGCCAAGGTTGAAGCCGATGGTTCGTTGTCAATCGGCGGTTGTTCAATTGCTGAACTTGCTGAGCAATATGGCACTCCGTTATTTGTGTACGACGAAGAACATATTCGGGCCCGTTGCCGTGAAGCTGTCGCCGCATTTGGCGTTGATCGTGTTGTCTACGCATCAAAGGCCTTTATGTGTTCGGCAATGGCCCGCCTTGTCAGTGAAGAAGGTTTGTTGCTTGATGTGGCATCTGGTGGCGAACTTTATGTTGCGATGCACGGGGGAGTGCCCGCTAGTCGTTGCATTTTTCACGGCAACAACAAGAGTGTTGACGAGCTTGAGATGGCCATCACCAACGGTGTTCGTCACATTGTTGTCGACAGCTTTGACGAAATCGAACGACTTGAAGATTTGAGTCGTCGGGGATTTGCTGCACCGCATTTGATGATTCGTGTAACACCTGGTGTTCATGCACATACTCATGACTTCATTGCAACTGGTCAAGATGATTCAAAGTTTGGTTTCAACTTGGGCAATGGCGATGCAGTGAAAGCGATTGAGAGAATTACTCAGGGCACAAATGATGGCGCAAAGGCTGGTGACTTGATTGGTTTGCATTGTCACATCGGTTCAAACGTTCTCGCAGTCAATAGTTTCGCCAAAGCCGCCGAAATCATGGCCGAGTTTTCACAACCTTTTGACTTACCCGAACTCACTCTTGGTGGCGGACTTGGTGTTGCGTACACCGAAGGTGAAGAAGCGCCATCAATCACAATGTGGGGTTCGGTGTTGTTTGATGCGTGTGCAGCACTCGGAGTCACCGCCGAAGTTTCGGTTGAACCGGGCCGTGCCATTGCTGCATCATCGGCAATCACGGTGTATCGCGTGGGCACCGTGAAAGAGATTCCGGGCATTCGCACATACATCAGCGTTGATGGCGGAATGAGCGACAACCCGCGACCGGTTTTGTATGGCAGTGGATATGAGGCGTTCAAAACTTCTGATGTCATGGCCGAGCGTCCACTGACAGCACGTCTCGTGGGTAAGCATTGCGAGAGCGGCGATATCTTGATTTTCGACGGACAGTTTCCTGCCGATATCGCGGTCGGCGATCTGATTGCGACCCCAGTGACGGGGGCGTATGGACATTCGATGGCTAGTAATTACAACAAAGTGCCTCGTCCAGCGGTCGTTTTCGTGGCCAATGGAAAGTCGCGCGTCGTCATTCGCCGCGAAACCTACGAAGACCTCGTACGACTCGATGTCTAGTAAGCCTGTTCGAGTACTGGGTCTCTAAATATCTATGTTTCTCTGAGCTCTCGCCCATAGCCTGAAGGCTGTGACAACGGTTGAATCTCAGGGCAAGGTCGTACGCATCGGTGTACTCGGATGCGGCAATGTCGGCGCGGCTTTTGTGCGCCTCGTCGAACAGCAAAGTTCAACGATTGAACTGCGCACTGGTATTCGCCTCGAAGTTGTCAGCGTGGCCGTTCGCAACATGTCGCGCGACCGAGATGTGCAACTGCCCGAAGGTCTCTTGACTCGCGATGCTCATGCGGTTGTTTCTGATCCCAGCATTGATCTCATTGTTGAAGTCATTGGTGGCATCGAGCCCGCTCGCGAACTCATTACAGCTGCTCTTTCCGCCGGCAAGCCGGTTGTTACTGCCAACAAAGAACTTCTCGCCAATGTTGGTGCCGAACTGTATGCGGCTGCCGATGCTGCAGGTGTCGACTTGTTGTTTGAAGCGGCAGTCGCTGGTGGCGTTCCGGTGATTCGTGCGTTGCGCGAAAGTTTGCGTGGCGAACCTGTTTCACGCGTGATGGGAATTATCAACGGCACGACAAACTTTATTTTGACCAAAATGACCGAAGAAGGCGCCGACTATTCGGCTGCACTTTCTGAAGCACAGCGTCTTGGTTTCGCCGAACGCGACCCAACAGCCGACGTTGAAGGTTTTGATGCTGGTGCGAAAGCGGCCATCTTGGCATCGATCGCTTTTGGCGCAAAAGTTGTTGCTGGCGATGTGTATCACGAAGGAATTAGCCGTGTCACTGCAGCCGATATCGCAGTTGCAAAGCGTTTGGGTTACGTCATCAAGTTGCTCGGTATTGCCGAACGCGATCGCGAAACTGGCGAAATCGCTGTGCGTGTTCACCCCGCAATGGTTCCCAATACTCATCCGTTGGCCAGCGTGCGCGAAAGCTATAACGCAGTGTTCATCGAAGGCGATGCCGTTGGCTCGTTGATGTTTTACGGTCGCGGTGCAGGTGGCAGCCCGACTGCAAGTGCAGTTCTCGGCGATGTGATTGATGCCGCGGTGAACTTAGTGAAGGGCACCCACGGATCAATCGGTAGTTTTGCTAAGGCAATCATTCGACCGATTGACGAAACCAGTTCTGAATATTTGTTGTCGATGGAAGTTGCCGACAAGCCTGGCGTTTTGCACGCAGTCACTGGTGCATTCGCGAATAACGGTGTGAGTATTCGTGCGGCCGAACAAGAAGGCATCGGCGCCGACGCGCGTTTGGTGTTCATTACCCACGTCGCCAAAGAGTCCGATCTTCAAGCAACCGTTCGCCAACTTCGTGAGATGGATGTCGTGAAGCAAGTCGGCGGCATGTTGCGTGTCGTTGGTTCGTGAGAGATCTCGGTCAAACGATGTCCAACATGCGTTATATCTCAACTCGCGGCGAGGCCGCAGAGCTTGGTTTTGCTGATGTTTTGCTGGCTGGTTTAGCAACTGATGGTGGTTTGTATGTGCCCACCGAGTGGCCGTCACTTCCTTCGTTGCCAACTGGCGATTACGCATCGTTAGCTGCCGCTGTTATGCGACCGTACGTCATTCAAGATGGAATAGTTGGTGACATTGATGACGCTGCATTTGAAGCAATGTGCCGCGATGCATACGCCACTTTCCGTCACCCAGCCACCGTGCCACTCGTGCAAATCGGACCCAACGAGTGGATCATGGAACTTTTCCATGGACCAACTTTGGCATTCAAAGATGTGGCCTTGCAGTTAGTCGGTCGTTTGTTTGATCATGTTTTGTCTGCTCGCAACGAACGCGTGATGATCGTTGGTGCAACGAGTGGCGACACCGGTTCGGCAGCGATTGATGGTGTGAAGGCTTGCAACAATGTTGACATCGTGATCTTGTACCCGGCAGGTCGCGTGAGTGACGTGCAACGACGTCAAATGACAACAGTTGATGCGCCGAACGTGCACACAGTTGCTATTGATGGCACCTTTGATGATTGCCAAGACTTGGTGAAAGCCATGTTCAATGATGCTCGATTCCGCAATGAATTGAATCTTTCTGCAGTGAACAGCATCAACTGGGCACGAGTCATGGCTCAGACCGTTTACTACGTGGCAGCTATCGATGCGCTCGGCGATCAGCCTGTTTCGTTCAGTGTTCCCACCGGAAACTTTGGCAATGTGTTGGCTGGTTGGATCGCTCGTGAAATGGGCGCATCAATTGATTCGCTCATCGTTGCTTCAAATAAGAACGACATCTTGACGCGCTTCTTTGAATCACATCAGATGGTTGCCGACGGCGTTGTGCCAACGCTCAGCCCATCAATGGACATTCAAGTGTCGTCCAACTTTGAACGTTTACTTTTCGAAATGAATGATCGAGATGGCGCAGTAACTGCACATCAATTGTCGACGTTCCGATCAACTGGTCAATTGGCCGTTGAACCCGATCAATTCGCAACGTGGGCTGCACCAGTTTTCAAAGCGGCGCGCTGTAACGACGATCTCACCTTGTCGACAATGGCTGATGTGTATCGCGAATCAGGAATGTTGATTGACCCGCACACCGCAGTTGGTGTGTCGGCGGCTCGCCAAATACGGGCTCAAACAAAAGATCAGACCCGTGAGTCTGGGGTGCCTGTGGTCACCTTGGCCACCGCTCATCCGGCCAAATTCCCCGATGCAGTCGTGAAGGCCACCGGCATCCACCCCAATTTGCCCGAACACCTCGCTGACCTGCTCGAACGTCCGGAACGGACCAACAATGTGGCCAATGATTTGGCTGCTGTGCAGGCCTTTGTGCGCTCGGTTGCCCGCTAGAACGCATTGATCCCGCCCTGAATTTTTGGCGAACAATCAACAACAATTAACCGTTTGCGTTGTCAAGGGTGCTCAGGTTGGCTATGGTCAGAGATGTCTGGAATCCCAGACCGCACGTGATGCCATTGTGGGCAGCCGTTTTGGATAGTTCATCCGGTCATCACTGGTAGATCCGTGTGTGTTCCCCTCACTGGCGTAGGGATCGCCGGTGCTCGTGCCCTCGTTGCACGTCGCCGTTTCACCCTCGCCCGAAAGCAGGTTCTCGTGGCCGCAGATGCACTTGAAAAGTCAGTGCTTGAATCAAAAGACAAGGATCAGCTAGTCGCCATCGCGACTGCTCTTGGCATTAAAGCCGGTCCTCGTGCGAAAAAAGAAGACATCATCGTCAAGATCCTCGACACTGTCGGTGGACCCGCGGCGTCGAGTTCTTCGTCTAGTTCTTCATCTGGTTCTTCATCGTCCGCTGGTGAATCAGCAGGCGAGCCGGTCAAGCGTGGTCGTGGTCGTCCGCCCAAAGCCAAGGCCGACGGTGATGACGAAGCTCCCGCTCAAAGCAAGCCGGCTTCAACGCCCGCTCCGCGTAGTGCTGCACCTGAAGTCATTCTTGGTGCCGACGGCGAACCGCTTGCCGAATGGGAAGCCGAATTAGTTCGCAAGGGCGAATCAACTGTTGCCGAGTTAACTGGTGGCGAATCGGCACCAGCAGCAACTGATCGTGGTGATCGTAATGATCGTGGCGACCGCAGTGATCGTGGTCTGCGCAATGATCGTGGCCCACGTGACAACAACAATCCTCGTTATCAAGGCCAGAACAATCGCAACGGTCAACCGGGTGGTCAACAGGGAAATCAAAATGGTGGCCCGCGTAATGACCGCAATGATCGCGACAGTTTCGAGGGTGATGGACGTAATCGTCGCCGTCGACGTCGTGGCAAGGGCGGACGCGAAGAAGGCCCTCAGGGCGAAGATCGCGAAGGCACAACCGAGCGCACCTGGAACCGCGACAGCGGCAACTCTGCGCAGGGCGGCGAGTTCGTTCCGCAAGAAACAGTGGCCATCGAGGGCTACCTCGATTTGCGCGATGAGGGCTACGGCTTCTTGCGTGTGAAGGGCTACTTGCCGAGTCGTGAAGATGCCTACGTATCAGTGAAGCAAACCCGTCAATATGGTTTGCGCAAGGGCGACCATGTCACTGGCATGGCGCGCACTGCTGGTCGTAACGAAAAGAACCCTGCTTTGCTTGAGGTTTTGACCGTTAATGGTGGCGACCCTGAAAAGGTCAAGAACCGTCCGCGCTTCGAAGATCTCACTGCATTGTTCCCCGATGAAAAGTTGAAGCTTGAGCATCCGCTTGATCCGGGCAACATGACCGCACGCATCATCGACCTCATCTCACCAATTGGTAAGGGTCAACGCGGAATCATCGTGTCGCCACCTAAGGCTGGTAAGACGACGATCATGAAAGAGATCGCAACCGCGATCGAGCGCAATAACCCCGAAGTTGTTTTGATGGTGTTGCTCATTGACGAACGCCCCGAAGAAGTGACCGACATGCGTCGCACGGTTCGAGGCGAAGTGATTTCAAGTACGTTCGACCGTCCGTCAGAAGAGCACACGCATTGCGCCGAACTCACCATTGAGCGCGCGAAGCGTCTTGTTGAAACCGGTAAAGACGTCGTCATCATTCTTGACGGCATCACGCGTTTAAGCCGTGCGTACAACTTGGCTGCACCAGCCAGCGGAAAGATTCTTTCTGGTGGTATCGATGCTGGTGCGTTGTATCCGCCGAAGCGATTCTTTGGTGCGGCGCGCAACATCGAAGAAGGTGGCTCGCTCACCATCTTGGCAACTGCACTTGTGGAGACCAACAGTCGTATGGACGAAGCGATCTTCGAAGAGTTCAAGGGAACTGGCAACATGGAACTGCGCCTCGACCGCCGTTTGGCCGAAAAGCGTATTTACCCAGCCATCGACGTCGATTCGTCGGGTACCCGCCACGAAGAGTTGTTGTTCGATCGCAAGCAATTGCAGATGGTCTGGAAGTTGCGTCGAGTTCTCTCGGGCTTGGCTTCAGATGGCAACCCGGCACCCGGACTCGAGTTGCTCATTGACCGCCTCAAGCAGTTCAAGAACAACGACGAATTCTTGGCCGAAATCGGTAAAACGCCGACGATGTGAGGAGGGTGACCCCTGATCGGGTCACCAACCCGTCATTTGCCCAGAGGCCAAGGTGGCGCTGGCGCCGACCACCGCTAGGCTCGTGAGGTCCCGCTAGGGCTCGAATTAAGAGGACGAAAAGACATGAAGGCCGACATCCACCCGAACTACTCGCTCACAACCGTGCGTTGCTCATGCAACAACACGTTTGAAACTCGTTCAACGCGTGCTGGCGATCTCAACGTTGAACTCTGCAACGAGTGCCACCCTTACTTCACTGGTAAGCAGAAGCTGGTTGACACCGGTGGCCGCGTCGAGCGCTTCAACAAGCGTTATGGCGAGCGCAAAAACAAAGCCTGATCAAGTCGTCTTGCTGACCGCGAAACATTTTGCGGTACTGACAACTGATGTTGCTGTCTTGAGATTGTTGTTCTGAGATCGTTGTGTTGATTCATGTCTGACATTGGAATGGATCCCGAACTCAAAGCCCGTCTATACGGCATCAAATTGGTCGCCCTCGTTCGCGAACATTTCGGCGATATCGAACCCACCGACCAGATCGGACTGTCGGTTGGTGCGGCGATGACGGCCAACAGTGCATCGTGGGTTCTCATTGAAGATAAGCCCGAACGTGGTTTGGGCGTTGCGCTGGCATGGGCCTCGCGACACGGCGTGCGCGATCTGCATATTTTGGCAAGTGCTGAAACAACAACATTGGCGCGACGCTCCTCTGGTTTCAATTTGTCAATCACGGTGTGGCACGTTGACGGAATCACGATGACTCAGGTGCAGGGCGAGCCCGCACCGCGTGAAATTGATGTGACTCCGGGGCACGATTTATTTATCAACACGATCACCGACAGCGGCGCCGATGTGATCGTTGAACACGGTGTGGTGACTGGTGAAGTACGCGGACTTGAAGTGTGTCGCGTCGTCACCGATGCCTACACCGGAGTGCATCGTCTTGAAGTGGGCGTGGGTGCTCATGACCGCGAAGCCTTCGGCATGATGCACGGTGATACTCCAACCACGCAGTCGTTGAAGCGCATTGTTGATGTGGTGCGCAAGCATCGGACTCCTGGCGCCGATCCGCATCCGTTGAATCGTTTAGGCGCCGAGCGCGCGTTGCGCACTCTGGTTCTTGAACAACCCGAACTTGTTGGTGCGCGTTCATTAAGCGCAGTGGCTTCGGCGTCGCCACGACCAAACCTGAAGGATCCGATTCCGTGTGTTGCGCTTGGCGAAAAAGCCGATGGTCAACGCGTAGTGACCGTATTTTCAACCGGCATTGATCTTGATGTCATTCCTTTTGCGGTTGACGCGTTGCTCTATCACGCCAATCTTGAGACCGAACTAGTAGTCGTTGTTCCAAAACGAGATGTTTCGCCAGTGACGACACGCCTAGTTGAGATGATGAAGCACCCCGCACGAGTGGTTGGCATCTAAAGAGCCGTTGATTCACGTCGTATCGATGCCTGCGACGCCTAGCCTGAGAGCACTATGCAAGACCGTTGGGATTCACTATTAAACGAGCATGTGACCCTCGAGTCAATGCTGTCCGATCCCGAGGTCTTAAGCGATCAAAATCGTTTGCGCGATATCTCGCGTCGGTATAAAGAACTCACTCCGGTTGTTGAGTGCATCAACACCATCGAATCGCGCCGCTCAGATGGCGAAGCTGCTCGCGAACTTTTGGCGATGACCGAAGATGCTTCTGAAAAAGAGCAGTTGAAAGTCGAGAAAGAATCGGCTGATGCCGATGTTGAGCGGCTTGAAGAAGAACTGAAGGCGTTGTTGTTGCCCAAAGACCCGAATGACGGCAAGCCCGTCATCATGGAAATTCGTGGAGCCGAAGGTGGCGAAGAGGCGAACTTATTTGCCCGCAACCTTTATGACATGTATGGGGCCTATGCCAGTCGGCGTGGTTGGAAGATTGAAAACTTGTCAGTTGATCCAAGTGAAATGGGTGGGCTGAATCAAGTCGTCTTCATGATTAAGGGCGATGATGCATGGTCACGAATGAAGTTTGAAGGTGGACCGCATCGTGTGCAGCGCGTTCCGGTGACTGAAAGTCAAGGACGTATTCATACCTCATCGGCGACAGTCATGGTTTTGCCTGAAGCTGAAGAAGTCGATATTCATATTGACGAAAAGGACTTGCAGATTGATGTGTATCGTGCGAGCGGCCCTGGTGGTCAGGGTGTGAACACCACCGACTCGGCCGTGCGTATTACTCACAAACCCACAGGTGTTGTGGTGACCATGCAAGACGAACGCAGTCAGTTGCAAAACAAGGCGCGAGCAATGACCGTGTTGCGTTCGCGTTTGTTGAAGGCCGCTCAAGACGAACACGAAGCCAAGATGTCGGCCGAACGCCGTTCGCAAGTGGGCGGTGGTGGACGCGGCGAGAAAATTCGCACCTACAACTACAAAGAGAATCGCCTCACTGACCACCGTATTGGTTTCACGATTTATTCGTTGAGTGATGTGTTGCAGGGCGATCTTGATGGTGTGATTGATGCGTTGGCAACTGATGAACGTTCGCGTCAGTTAGCTGGCGAAGAAGACTGAGTCGGTTGGCCATGGCTCGCGACACAAGTGGTGCAGTGACTTGGCGAACATTGCTGAATGAGACCATTGAAGTCTTGGGTGAACGCCCTCAAGCCCGATGGATCTGTGAAACAGCCTGCGGTTTAGACGGCGATGAGTTTGTGGCCGAACTTGATGAGCCGGCAACCGAGCGGATGGTTGCGCAACTCGATGCGATGGTCGCTCGCTATCGGGCCGGTGAACCACTGGCGTATGTGATGGGGCATTGGTCGTTTCGCACGATCGAGTTGATGGTTGATCGTCGCGTGTTGATTCCGCGACCCGAAACCGAAGTGGTTGCTGGTCGGGCGCTCGGGTTGGCGCGTGGCGTTGCTGTGCGGCGTCGCATTGTTGATTTAGGAACCGGTTCTGGTGCAATCGGATTGTCGCTGGCGGCTGAATTGCCGATCACGGGAACCGAAGTGTGGCTGACCGATTATTCAACCGATGCTGTTGACGTCGCACGAGCAAATGCAATCGGTCTTGGTCGCGCTGCGGCCAATGTTCGGGTGTGTCACGGTTCGTGGTTTGAGGCTTTGCCAGTTGATATTCGCGGTGAGATTGATGTGGTCGTCAGTAATCCTCCGTACATCGCTGAAGGTGACCCTGGAGTTGCCGAATCGGTACTCGAATACGAACCGCATTCGGCATTGTTTGCCGGTGCTGATGGGCTTGACGATGTGCGTGCGATTGCGCGTGACGCACGCGATTGGTTGCGCAGTGGTGGCTGGTTGGTCTTTGAAATCGGCTATCAACAAGGTGACGCAGTGAAAGAACTTCTTGAAGGCCTCGGCTTTGTTGATGTTGCGATTGCGAATGATCTCACTGGTCGACCGCGAATCGCTGAAGCCCGCAACCCGTAGTTCGTAATCCGCAATTGTTGTTACAGCGTGCGGTGCAAGAAATCGAGTTGATGCAACAACAAGTTTTCTGCCACAACTGCTTGCGGGGTCATGTGCGTGACTCCACTTAATGGCAACACTTCATGTGGTTTACCCGCAGCCAATAACGCAGAAGAGAACTGCAATGTGTGGGCTGCCACCACATTGTCGTCGGCGAGTCCGTGCACTAACAACAATGGGCGACTGAGTTTGTGAGCTTCGTATATCAACGACGTTGATTCATATGGAGCAGCATCTATAGCTGGGTTGCCTAAGTAACGCTCGGTGTAGAACGTGTCGTACAAGCGCCATTCAGTCACTGGTGCACCGGCGACAGCCGAGTGAAAGACATCGGGTCGACGCAGAACAGCAAGCGCAGCCAAGTAGCCACCAAAGCTCCATCCGCGAATAGCCACACGGTCAAGATCTAATTCAGCATGTTCGGCGGCAACAGCCTGCAATGCATCAACTTGATCTTCAAGAATTGCCGTGGCGAGATCGAGGTAAATTGAACGCTCCCACTCGGTGCCGAGGCCAGGCGTTCCGCGACCATCAACGACTAAAACTGCAAAGCCTTGATCGGCAAACCACTGCGATGTGCAATGGGCCGTATACGAATCAACAACGCGCTGCGCATGTGGGCCACCATATGGGTCCATCAGCACCGGTAACTTGGTTCCGGGCTTGATATCGCGTGGCAAGATCAGCGCGCACGGAATCTGTCGTTTGCCTGCACGAATGAATTGAACATTCGGCTGTACGAGAGCTTCTTCACTGAACGATTCAATGATGTGAGCCGCTGCTGCTTGGTGCAGTGTTGTGCTGATGGTGGTGGTGGCGCGAACAGTCTTGATTGATGCACGACGAGTCACAGTTGTGGGACCACCAACAGCGATGGAATGAATTCCATCAAGTGCGGTCAGAGCCTCAAGTGAGTTCGGTGTCCACCTCCATGCAGACGTTGCTTCAGGATGCGTGATCTCGTTGGCCATGAAAACAATTGCTTCGTCAGAGACCGAAACCAAACTGCGAACATCGAGTGATGTCGGTGTGACAGTGTTGCCGTCTACAAGAATTCTCTTGACACCATCACGATCGGCAACAACAACCAATTGTGCTGACTTAGTGAGTGCGGGACTTCCCGGCACCAGATCAACCCAGGTGTTGTTTGAATCGCGCCACAATTCTGTAGTCGTGCCATCGACCGCCGATGCGCGTAACACAACGATGGTCTGTTGATCGCGGGCACACACCGACAACAAAAGCGCGTCATCATCAATCCACTCAACGGTTGTGAGATACGGAAATGACTCAACGTCCCAGGTGATGGCAACTTGTGCTGAGTCAATGACGTGGAGGACATGAAGCGAAACAAGCGCGTTATTCGTTCCAGCGGCGGGGTAACGGATTGCAGTCGGTTGGCGTTCTGGGTGTGCAGGATCGGAAATGAACCATTCGTCGATGGGTGATTCGTCAACGCGACACGCGGCAATGTGATGTCCCGATGGGGCCCACCAAAAACCGCGATAACGATCCATTTCTTCGGCAGCCACAAATTCGGCAGATCCCCACGAAACATGTTCGGGTTCGTTCAAGGTTGTTGGGCCAGCAAGCTCAAAATCTTCACCCGCAAGGTCGACAACGCGCAAGGCTTTGCCACTCACATGAGCGATGCGATCACCAGTTGGCGCAATTCGCGGGTCAAACACCGAACCAGTTGTTGACACTTCGCGAATGTCAAAGGTGCGCAGGTCGCCGCAAAACAATCGTCCCGACAATGTGAACACGAATTGATGCATATGTCGATCAATGTTGAACGATGTGATTCCGCCGGCACCTTCGCGCAAACGTTCGCGTCGAGCGCGTTCTTCGGGCGGAAGATTCTCGGCATCTTCGTTACCGAGCAAGATGTTTGGATCGGCGACTAATTTTTCGTGGCCCGATTCAACATCAAGCAGCCACAACTTGTTGACCGAGTCAGAACCTGAAGCACTGCGCAGAAACAAAACATGTTTGCCGTCGGATGAAACAGAAATATTGCGGGGTTCTCCGAGTGAGAGCCGTTGCGTGCGCGCGTATTGCTGTGGAAACGAATCAGCAGTCATGGTTCACTTCGGCATGACAAGAATTTTGGCGTGCTGTTCGGGATCACCAAGATCTTTGAACGCTTGCGGCACGCCATCGATGCCGACACGACCAGTAATGAGCGGCGAGAGATCAACTTTACCTTCAGCGATAGCAGTGAGCGCATTACCAAATTCAGTGGGTGAGTAGCCAAGAACAAACTGCAATGACAATTCTTTGCCGATGCCCAACATGGGATGCATGTGGTCTTCTTGCATGCACGCGCCAACAATCAAAATGCGCGAATCCTTCGGAGCCATACGCATGGCTTGCTCAATCATTCCCGGAACTCCAACGGCTTCAAAAATCACGAGTGGCTTCTTGCCATCAATCTTGCGCCACGCTTCAATCGCGGGCACTTCACGCGGATCAACGACTACGTCGGCACCCAGCAGTTCGGCAAGGGCACGACGACGTGGTGAAAAGTCGGCGCCAATGATTGGCCCGATGCCACGCATCTTGAGCTCGGCGATGCAGGCAAGACCAACAGGCCCGAGACCGATGATGACTGCCGCGTCACCCTGCGCGATACGACTCTTTTCAACGGCGTGAACACCAACGGCCAATGGTTCGGTCATGGCAGCAAGTTCGGCCGACAAACCATTGGGTACTTTGATGCTCATCATCTCGTTGATCACGATGCGTTCGCTGTAACCACCGGGGTACTTGTTGCTGAATCCAATGCCGTGCACGCCTTGTTCATCAAAGGTCACCGGAAAGCTGACGACGATGTCGCCTTGCTTCAAGTTGTTGACGCCAGGGCCGACATCAAGAACTTCACAGCAAAACTCATGACCCATCACGGTGTCGCGATGTGGTTCAAACATGATGGGTGAACCTGGGTTGGGTGCTTGACCTTCGGCCATTTCGGCCGACAAGCGTCGGCTTTCTTCGCCGTGTACGAGCATGTGCAAATCACTTCCGCAAATGCCGCAAGCCAATACTTTGGCAAGTACTTGTCCGCCGCCCATAACAGGTTCGGGAATGTCGTCAACTCGCAGGGACCAATCTCGCATTACGGCAGCACGCATGCCTAAACCCTAACCACCCCAGCGATCTGGTCGGGAAACGCTGAGGTTTTCTGCAACTCAAGCAGACCAGATCGGTCCTCGGCGACAGCGGACCAGGGTGATTATCCCGACTCCGGCGACGAGCAACCAGAATGCGATCACCGAACCTCGGCCGGAGTCGTTAGAGCCGGTGACAGGGAGCACCGCTGGAGAGGTAGTTGAGTTGATGTTTGAAGTTGTGCTCGGACTTGATGTTGATGGCGACGTGGTCGGCGTGGCCGACGACGAAACTATTGACGTTGACCCATCGGTGTAAAAGGCGGTCACAGTGAATGTGTACTCGGTGCCGGCATTCAATCCGCTGACTGTGCACGTGTTGCCCGTTGGTGATGAACCCGTGACAGAACAACTCGCACCATCAGGTGACGCCGTAACGGTGTATCTAGTCGTCGTTACATCTTCGGGAGCATCCCATGTGACCGTTACTTCTTCGTCTCCGGGCTGAACGTTTACATTGCTCGGCGGATAACCAATGACCGCTGAAAGTTCTCCTGAGAAAAAGTCGGTGAAACCGGTGGCACCTCCGTCAAACTCAGCGAGATATCCCATGATAAGACTCGCGCCGTTTACAGCAAGGTCGTTCCATTGCCCGAGGGTGCCACGCCAGTTGGTCGCCGCGAAATGTTCGATCCCATTGCTGTTATCGGGCTGATTAATTGCCCAGTGCGAAAACCATGACGTACCTGAAGGAGACGAGCCTCGTGCGGTGCCTTGCCAAAAATTGATTCCTGCCTCTGGCCCGTCCATCCAATTCCAGTTTCCTTCAGTTGCAAGGTCACTTGCCCCAATCCAAATATTCTGGGCATTGATATGGTTGGCAACGAAATCGTTTTCGTCCTCACTCATAATGTTGACCAAATATCCAGTGGCACCATTGAAGGTTTGAACCTGGGCCGAACTTCGAGCGTTGACCCAAGTGATATTCGGTGAAGACACGTATCGGTAGAAGTGTTCATTTATCGGATTGAAATACGTGTTTGGTTGGTTCACTGCCGCCGAAACACGAAGAGTGAATGGTCCACCATTCACTCCAGTCGATATAAGAAGGGTCGCCAGCGATGAGTTGACATCGCTTTGAGTTCCCGTAAAGGAGATCGACCGAAGTTGAGGAACAAAGGTGTAACCGTATGCAGGAGTTAGGCCGCTGGTTGCCGTAAGTCGGAATGTTATGTCAGCGTCTGGACCTACCAAATTCACACCAACGAGTAAAACCGTCGAAGGACCAAAGCCAGTGAATACAAAGTCGCCAGGATCTTGATCTGCAGTGTTGGGTAAGAAATGAATGTTGTCAGCTGCCGTGATGGGGTCTTCCGTGGCAAGCACGGGCTGGTTCATCCCCGTCAATCCAAATATGGCAATTGCCAAAGCGGTGAGTGCAGATAAACGCAGTGCCTTATTACGATGATTTTGCATTATTTTTTCCTCCGGTTTCGACTTAGCGGCTGAAGTGGGCGATGGCTTCGGTCATGACATCAAACGCTTCTTGAGCATCGACGGTCATCAACACGTCGCAGTTGCCAGCTTTGACCTCGCGAAGATCGCGTTCATCAATAACTGTCATGCCACGAGTGTGTGTACCGGTCAATTCAATAACCACATGAGCATTTTTCTGCGTGAACAGATGCGGGTGCGTCAACACCAAAATTGCTAGCGGGTCGTGAACTGCTCCGCCGTCCATTCCGTGATGACGAGTCATGTACATATTGGTGAAGAACTGCATTAAGTCACCCAGCACATTGGCTAACTGACCAGGCATGGCCTTCACTTTGTCGATGCGTTCTTGCGTGGCACGGAACTGGTGCGTGACATGAAGTCCGGCCATGATGAGCGGTCCACCGTAGTTGTACACAATGTCGGCAGCTTCGGGGTCGACCCAAATGTTGAACTCGGCCGATGTAGTGCGATTACCAAACGTCCCGCCACCCATTAACGAGATGCCAGCAATGCGCTTGCCCAAATCGGGAGCAAGTCGTAGCGCCATTGCGATGTTGGTGAGAGGCCCGGTAGGTACAAGCCACACGCCTTCGGTCGCACGACAAGTTTCGATGATGTACTCAACTGCATTCTCGCTATCGATCGTGCTTGTTGGTGCGGGAAGATCGGCTCCATCAAGTCCACTTTCGCCGTGCACATACGTTGCATATTGCGGGGGAGCAACCAGCGGGCGAATCGCACCCTTATGCACGGGCACATCAAGACCCAACAGATCTTTCATCACAAGTGCGTTATATGTGGTCGATTCAATTGGCGCATTGCCCGACACTGTGGTGATACCCAACAAGTCGGTGTGTCGCGCCGCAACAACAATCGCTAACGCGTCATCGTGACCCGGATCGCAATCGAGAATGATTTTGGGCTTGTCCATGTTGTTCGCCTTATGTAACTAGTTGTTGATTACTTAATGAGCAGTGTGCCAGTGGCGTCGAGTCGAACTGCACGACCAACCCATTCACCTTCACACATTGCCGTCACGGTGTCAGTGTCGTCGCTAATGCCCCACGCACGATTGCCATTGGGCAACAAGCACGGAGCAATGGCGCGCTCAGGATTTCCATCACGGTCGTGCATGACGGTGTAACCCTCGATCGTTGCTGGGCCAGCCGATGTACCAACATCAACAACGGTGCGGCGTGGCATTGCATCAATTTGATCTTGTGGATACGCATGCTTGAAACCATTCGTTGGTGGTGTGGTTGAGTACACACCAAACGCATGCTTGGTTGCATAACCACCGTTACCCCACACCAAACCTTTTTCGCCAGGACGAGCGCGCAGCTCACCAACAACAGTTGCTACTGCGTGCATGACGTAGTTGTTCCATGGTCCACCAGCAAATGACAATCCGCCAGTTCGTGTGAGTTGACGATCGGTTGACAAACCAAGTGACGCTGCGCCTAATTGCACAGCTGAAGGGAAGCACGAATACAAATCAACAATGTCAATGTCGTTGATTGAAGTCTCGGCCAAATCAAGCACCAACTTGCCGCCCAACTTGACGGCAGGCGTGTCGGCAAAGGTGTCGCGTTCAGAAACATATTTATGTTCGTGACAATCGGTGCCAGCAATGGGGAAGACCCACTTGTCTTTCGAGATACCCATGCGCTCGGCTGCAGCAACTGAACACATGATGATTGCTGCTGATTGATCAACATCGTTGTTCGAGTTCATCACCTTGGTGTACGGCAAACCAATCATGCGATTACGCGGACCAGTCGTGATGATTTCTTCTGGAGTCATTGACTTACGAATCCAGGCATACGGATTTGCTTCAGCAACTTTGCTGAAGTTTGACCACAACTTGCCGAGGTGTTGATTGTGTTCCGCGACCGAGCGACCAGACGCAGCACGAATTGCTGTTTCAAAGATTGGATAAATTTGAATGGGCGCAACGATGCGACGTGACAATTCGTATTCGTGATTCATCACGAGTTCTTCGCCCATGATTCGTGTGGGCTTCAGATCTTCGGGCACAACTGGCCATGGCAATTCAATCTCGGCAGCACGAGCGCGCTTGCGAGTACGCGAAGTTTCGCCACCACACAAAATCACGACATCAAAATCACCTGACTGAATTTCGAGTGCGGTTGCGTTAATGAGTGACTGCGTGCTGTTGCCGCCCATTGACGAGGCAACAGTTTCACGAGTCGTGATACCAAGTTCTTCAGCGATGTAACGCGCGGGGTCGCGATAACGCCACGACAAGAAACTGACCACGCGAATCGAATCGGCATTCGGAACCGCTGACAAGCCGGCATCTTTGGTGGCTTCACGAATTGCGTTGGCGATGAAGGGGACAGGGGCCAAGGCTTCAAGCGGGTTGTCGATGCGCTGCAACTGTTGGCCAACGCCAACAATCACCGGTGTGCGGGGGTCCAAACTCATCGTTTCAACCTATCTAATGGCCCCGTGTCATACCTAAGATGAAAGCCATGTCTGCCGTGACGTCCTCTGGGCCACTTCGTATCGCTATCGGATCAGATCACGCTGGGTTTGATCTCAAACAACATCTCGTGGCGTTTTTGACCGCAGCCGGTCACACAGTCGACGATCAGGGAACTCACTCAACCGAGAGTTGCGATTACCCGCCGATCTGCGCAGGCGTCGGTCGCACGGTGCGCGACGGCAAAGCCGACTTCGGCATTGTGATGGGTGGCAGTGGTCAAGGCGAACAGCTTGCCGCCAACAAAGTCCGTGGAGTCCGCGCCGCATTGTGTAACGACTTGTACACCGCGCGCATGGCTCGCCAACACAACGACGCCAATGTTTTGTCGATCGGAGCCCGAGTTGTGGGCATCGGCTTGGCTGAGGAAATTGTCACAACGTTCTTATCAACTGCCTTTGAAGGCGGTCGTCACGCTCGCCGAGTGGCAATGTTGAGTGAACTCGAAAACGAATTCTGAGCCTGAGCGAGACCACCATGCCTTTTCCTTCTGATTCTGATCCCGATCTAGTCATCGAAAACCTCATCAATGATGAGTTCGATCGTCAGATCAGCGGCCTGCAGTTGATTGCCAGTGAAAACTTCACGTCGCCTGCGGTCATGCGCGCGGTGGGCAGTGTGCTCACCAATAAGTACAGCGAGGGTTATCCCGGCAAGCGTTATTACGGTGGCAACCAAGTCGTTGACTCGATTGAAGCATTAGCAATCGAACGTGTGAAAGCGTTGTTCGGTGCCGATCATGCCAACGTGCAACCGCACTCGGGTGCAAACGCAAATATGTGTGTATATCAAGCTCTTTTGAACCAAGGAGACACGGTTCTTGGTCTCAGTCTCGACCATGGTGGTCACCTCACGCACGGTTCACCCGTGAACGCGAGTGGCAAGTTGTACAACTTCATTCCGTACAAAGTGACACCAGGTGATGAGCGCATTGACATGGATCAAGTGCGCGACCTTGCTCTTGAACATCGTCCACGCATGATCGTTGCGGGCACCACCAGTTACCCGCGTCGTATTGATCCAGCACCGTTCAAAGAAATCGCCGACGAAGTTGGTGCGTACTTCATGTATGACGCCGCACACTTGGCGGGCCTCATTGCTGGTGGCGCGTACCCCAACCCCGTGCCGTATGCCGATGTTGTTACTTTCACGACGCACAAGACTTTGCGCGGTCCGCGCGGTGGTTGCATCTTGACCAAAGCCGAGCACGCTGCTGCCATCGACAAGGCAGTGTTCCCGGGTTGGCAGGGTGGACCGCTCGAACACGTGATTGCTGGTAAGGCCATTGCTTTCCGTGAAGCTTCAACTCCGGCTTTCAAGCAGTACGCCGCACAAGTGGTTGCGAATGCGTCGGCACTGGCCGAAGCCCTTGCTCAGAACGGTTTCCGTTTGGTCTCGGGCGGAACCGATTGCCACCTCATGGTTGTTGACTTGCGTCCGTTCGACGCTGAAGTCACTGGCAAAGAAGCCCAGGCCGTGCTCGACCTTGCGGGTATCACGCTCAACAAGAACACCATCCCCGACGACCCGCGCAGCCCGTTCGTGACATCCGGAGTACGTATCGGAACCCCGTCGGTGACCACTCAAGGCATGAAAGAGCTCGAGATGGCGCAGATTGCCACGTTCATCGCGCGAGCTCTTCGCGGTCGCAACAATGCCGACGAAGTGGCCGCGGTCAAGGCCGAGGTCGCCGCCTTGTGCGCAGCCTTCCCGGCGTACCCAGCCCGCTGAAAATCGCCGCTCACTCCTCGGTTGTCTGTACCTGAACCCATTCGGGAATAGTCTCAAACCGTGCCCGATACCGCTGGCTATCTCTTTATAGGTGTGATCGCCGCACTCGTGACGTTTGTGTCGACCCCCTTTGTGGTGAAGTTGGCGACGCGCATGAATTGGGTGGTCGAACCCGATGAACGCCGCGTGCACAAAGTGCCAACACCCGATGTGGGTGGCATTGCGATGTTCTTGGGTTTCATTGTTGCACTCGCAATCGCCTGGAAAATGGGGCGTTTTTCACCAGTTTTCGATAACAACTCCGAACCGCTCGGTGTTTTGCTTGCGGCAATCGTGATCTTTTCAACGGGTCTTGTAGACGATATTCGAGAGATCTCAAGCCCCGCCAAAGTGACTGGCACTGTCATTGCCGGACTCGTACTCGTGTACTTCGGCGCCACGATGTTCTATTTCCGAGTTCCGTTCTTGGACGTTTTTGTTTTGAGCAACGACTGGATTCCGCTCATTACTATTTTGTGGCTCATGGGTATGAGTCAAGCGATCAACCTGATCGATGGTCTCGACGGACTGGCCGCCGGCATCGTGGCCATCGCCGCGGCCTCGTTCTTTCTGTACAGCCGCCGCCTCGACGACCTGGGTGTGTTGGCCCAACCCAACATGGGGCCACTCATCGCGATCATCGCTTTGGGGGTATGCCTGGGCTTCTTACCGCACAACTTCAACCCCGCCAAGATCTTCATGGGCGACAGCGGAGCACTGTTTTTAGGGCTCTTAATGGCGGTCTCGACGAGTGTGGTCGGAGGTCGTGCTGATCCCAACAGCCAGACATACACCCCAGGTCAGACATACTTTTTCTTGGCACCGCTCTTCATTCCGCTCTTCATTTTGGGAGTGCCGATTCTCGACACGTTGTTCGCCATCATTCGTCGAGCTGTCAAGCGCCAAGGCATGGCAACCGCCGATAAGGGCCACTTGCATCATCGATTGATGAATCTCGGTCACGGTCAACGTCGCAGCGTCTTGATCTTGTGGCTCTGGACCACGATTCTGAGCGGATTTGTGTTGTATCCCATTTTCACAAAGGCACAAACGGCGCTCATCCCGATCGGCACAGCGGCCATAGCGCTCAGTTTGTATACGGTATTACACCCCGAAGTACGCCGCGTCAGGCGCCAGTTGCGCCACGAGGTGGAATCGACCACAGAATTGCCCCGCCCACCGCAATCGCAGTAGATTAAAGGCAGTTTGTGCATCTTTTCACGAGCCTGTTGTTCTGAAAACACCCTGAGTACCTCTTATGTCTGACGCCTCTTCCTCAACTTCTTCGCCTTCTGCCGCCAAAGCTGGTCCGACTGCTGTCACGCGTCGCCTTACGAGTGCTTTGGCCAAGGGCAATCGTTCGGGCAATGTCGATCAAGGCTTGGGTCAGGGCATGGAAATGGCCCTCACCATCGCCGTCTTTCTCGGAATCGGCTGGGGCCTCGACGTCTGGCTCGACACACGCCCGATTTTCATGATTGGCCTTGTGATCGTTTCGACCGTGGGTCAGTTCATCAAAATGTGGTTCATCTACGACGCCCGCATGAAGATGCTTGAGAACGAACGTCGCCAAGGCAAGAACGCTCATCAACAAAGCGCGGCAGCAACGACACAGGTTGACCCCGAAGTATGAGCAATGAACCAATGAATCCAATGGTGACTCGCCTCGAAGGCGAGGCTCCAGAAATCCAAGTTTCATTGGACATTTTGAAGCGCGGGCTGTATGTCGCTCCGGTGATTATCGCGGTCTGCGCAGTTTTCGCTGGTATGAACGGGGCCTTCAGTGCGCTCTACGGAATCGCGATTGTGCTCGTCAATTTCTTGTTTGCCGCCGGACTTGTGGCCTTTACCGCACGAATTTCGCTCGGATTAATGATGGGTGCCGTGCTTTTCGGCTATCTTGTCCGTCTCGGCTTAATCTTTTTAGCTGTGATTCTTGTCCGAGATGCCTCTTGGATTTCACTCACGGCCCTCGGATTGACCATTATTGTTACTCATCTAGGACTCCTCGTGTGGGAGATGCGCTTCGTTGCTGCATCACTCGCATTTCCGGGGTTAAAACCCCGCAAGTAATAACCAAGTTTTGAATACATCTCCCGCCCCTACACGCCTCACAAAGGAATAATCGAACGTGATCGCACTTGAGTTCCCGCCGATCAATGAGATCCTCCGTTGGAAAGATCTTTTCCCGACCTTCAACAAGATTGCGTTAATTGCTGTTCTTGCAGCAGTCATCGGCACATTGATCTTCTTGTTGGCCGGCAACAAAGATGCCAAGGTTGCACCTAAGGGCATTCGCAACTTTGCCGAGAGCATCGTTGAGTTCATCGAAAACGGAATCGTCATGCAGACCATGGGTCGCGACGGTCTCGGTTGGACACCTTTCTTGTTGAGCTTGTTCTCGTTCATCTACCTCTGCAACGTTCCCGGAATCATTCCGTTCTTGCAGATGCCCGCGACTGCCCGTATGGCCTTGCCAATGTTCTTGTCGTTGCTCGTGTGGGTCGTGTTCATCGTGACCGGTTTCAAACACCAGGGTCTTGGTTACATCAAGAGCTCGTTGTTCCCGCCCGGAGTTCCAAAGGCGCTCTACATCTTGGTGACGCCGATCGAATTCATCTCCACGTTCTTGGTGCGCCCGTTCTCGCTCACCGTTCGACTTTTCGCCAACATGTTGGCCGGTCACATTTTGCTCGTGACCTTCGGTTTGTTGTCTGAGGCCTTGTTCCAGGCCAAAGGCAACCCGGCGCTCATCCCCGTTGGTGTGTTGCCATTGTTCATGCTCATCTTCCTCACCGGATTCGAAGTGTTGGTGGCCTTCTTGCAGGCGTACATCTTCACCATCTTGACTGCGGTGTACATCGGTGGAGCCGCTCACCCCGAGCACTGAGCCTGAAGTAATACCAGTTCGTTAGTCATAAGTAATCACAAGCAATTCTCTTTAACCAAGACATATAACAGGAGACCAAAAAATGGAAGCATTTGTTCACATTGCTGCAGCCGCAGGGCTCACCGGTGACGAAGCCAAGGCAGCATCAGCTGCTGGTTCGGCTGGATTCGCTTACGGCCTTGCCGCAATCGGACCTGGCATCGGCATCGGCTACCTCGTCGGTAAGTCAGTCGAAGCTATGGCTCGTCAGCCAGAGGCAGCCGGCATGGTTCGTACAACCATGTTCCTCGGTATCGCCTTCACCGAAGCCCTTGCCCTCATCGGCTTCGTGGTCTTCATTCTCATCGGTCTCTGATCGTTCACTACAACCCACAAGGAGTTGACGTGCTGACAGCCGTCGTCATCCGCTCGGGTCAGGCACTTCAGGTCCATCTGGTTTCATCCGAATCATCGGGTGAGCCAGTTGATCTGAGCCAGTGCGAATTCAAACCCGAAGCGACAAATCCAACTGAATGTGGTCCTGGCCCAAGTCCCATCATCCCCGAGATGAAGGAACTGGCTTGGGGCGCGGGCTCGTTCATCGTGTTCGCGTTACTCATGCGTTTCTTCCTCTTCCCGAGGCTGAAAAAAGGCATGGACT
>Ga0214919_10001692_pt1 | contig 35654 bp, 23 predicted proteins | sample LL1503_MetaG_FD_177994 | JGI IMG/M metagenome (GOLD analysis project Ga0214919, IMG submission 177994) | Freshwater microbial communities from Lake Lanier, Atlanta, Georgia, United States - LL-1503 | ecosystem: Environmental > Aquatic > Freshwater > Lake | place: USA: Georgia | collected...
TTCATTAATTTGTTCGGGTGTTATTGATGGTTCATTTTCCAAAATATATTCGATTAAGAATTTGTTTTGCAATTCGGGAGAGGTAATATCTATTACTGAATTATTGGGTTTTGATTTATTATTGGTGTTGGTATTGGATTCATTATTGGGGTTATTGGGGTTATTGGGGTTATTGGAGTTCGTATTTGATGCATTATTATCATTTCCTTGTGTATTATGCGATTGTATATTATGCGATTGTTCATCATTTTGATATGAGAATTCTGCAACATTATGATTCATTTTTAAAAGTGTTATATAATCATTTATAAAACTTTCGGGTGTGTTTTTATATAAAATACGAACTCTCAAATTTTTAGTAAGTTGGCATTTTGGGTCATGCAAACCATCTTTACCAGAACATTGGTGATTTGCTTTTTTACTGTCAACATATAGTGTTATATATGACCAATCATTTGCAATTGGTATAAGGGTGCCTCTACGTGTGGAAACATCCCATTTTATTAGACCATGATTTTGTGTATCCTCACCCAAATTTTGCTGTATTAGAGAACCTGCATATGCAATATTAGGAGTTAAGAATTGATGTTTATGAATATCTCCTAAACATGTAATATCATATGCACTAAATGTTGATGGGGTCACTGTCTTATGTGAATTTTCTGTTATTTCGAGACCATTATATAAAACCGCACCATTTACACGACCGTGATATAACATAATAGATGTTATGGGCGTTTCAGGTGTTATGGATGTTGTAGGTGTTATGGATGTTGTAGGTGTTATGGGTGTTTCTTTTTTTAGTATAGTGTTTTTAGTATTAGTGTTATTCTTAGTATTAGTGTTATTCTTAATATTAGTATTATTCTTAGTATCAGTATTAGTATTATTCTTAATATTAGTGTTATTGTTAATTGGAGGTATAATTTGATAATCAAAAATAGATGCATGATAAAACATTAAGTTTCCAATATTGTATACACCACTTTCTAGGAAATAATAAATTGGATTTGATTCTGGCAAATCTGCTATTATTGGTGTCAATGCATCTAAACGCTCTCTATTATTCATATTAATATCATGATTACCGGGTATTATTACCAATGGCATTATACTAGAAAGGGTTTTGAGAAATACATATGTAAGTTGTATACATTCGGGAGACAAATCGCTTTTACTATGCAATATATCACCAGTAATTAGTGCAATTGTTGGTATATTGGTATTTTGAGTTTCATCTATATTTTGCCTTTTCTTTTCTTCTTTTAAATAATTTATAACTTTGTCAAATACGGCTTGATATTCTCCGTGGCGTTTATATAATTGAATATGCAAATCGCTAAGGTGATATATTGTATTAATTTGTGATGTATAAGGGTAATGGGTAATTGGCTGTTTATTTACTGTTTTTATAGTTTTTGATTCATGTGATTCATTTTGGTCATTTGATAATTCAATAGGTTCTAAAAGAGATTCTAATGTATTCATATTTGTAGTTGCATTTGCATCTGCATTTTCATTTACAACTTGTTTTTTCTTACGAGGTACAGGAGTTTTTTTAGTTGTTTTTTTATCTTGTGTTTGAGGTTGTGTTTCAGGTTGTGTTTGAGGTTGTAGTGTATTTGATTCAGTATTTGATTCAATTTCATATTCTGTATTTTCTAAAATTATACTATCAATATTGTTTTGTTCATTAGGTATTGATTTTGATTTTATTACAGTTTTAGTTTTATTATCATTAATTTGATTATCTTTAATTTGATTAGGTTTTCTACCGCGTTTCTTTGGTGTGTTAGTTATTTCAGTTTGTATTTCAATATAATTATCAATATCATCTATATTATAATCCATGATGTATTATTTGTTTATTTTTGTATTATTTATTATAATTAGTTTATAAATAATTTAGTTTTAGGTTATAATTATAAATTAATTAATGTTTATATTGTGTTTTTAGTTTATAATTTATTTTGTAATTTTTTATAACAATAAATTATTTTTAATATATTTATAAATATTAATAAACGTAAATATTAATAAATATTAATAAACAAATATTTTAATTAAAAATGAAAAATAATAATAAATCAAGTAAGACACATAAGACTCGTAATACGCGTAAAACGCACAAGTCACATAAGTCACATAAGATAAATAAAAAACTTAATGCAATTAGGACACATAAGGCATCTAGAAAACATAATAAAAAACAAAATTTAACTAAATATCATGTAGGTGGGGCACCTGAAACTAAAACTATGAATGAATATGAAACAAAATATACGACATATTTAAAAACTAATTATGATTATGATGAACATATTATGTCACAAAAAAATACTACACCATCTTATAAGAAAAAAGATTTTAAAAAAGTAGCAAACTATGAGGATAAAACACAAAGATTAGAAAAACAACTAAATACATTGTATTTTGATATTAATGTACTTACAACTAAACTCATTAATTTTTATAATGTAAAAACAATTGTTTTAGAAAAAATGAAAACAGATATTACAAATAAATTTTATAAAACAAAATTAGTAGAAAAAATACCAGAATTAAATAAAGTTAGTAAAAAAAATGAGAAAAATATAGAAAAATATAAAAAAGTATATGAAATTTTTTTAGAAATTGATAAAGAATTTAATGAACTTGAAAAACAAAATAAAGAATCAAACGATATTCATTATTTATTAAAACATACTATTAAAAAATACTATTTAGTTATATTAAAATCTACATTAGATGAACTTGAATCACAATTAAAAGAAAATGATTTGGCAGTAAATATACAAGAAATAAAAAGTGAGGTTCAAGAACAATTTTATAACAAAAATCCTACATATAAGCATCCATTAAGTGTTTTAGATACAATGGGTTCTAAGTCAATCAATCAAAAATTATATGCATCAGGTCTTGGTCATAAATCTAATAGTGAGTTGCGTAATTTTTTTAATTTAGAAACAGTAAGTAACGTAAATACTCCAACAAATAGTAAAACAAATAGTCCAACAAATAGTCCAACAAATAGTCCAACATCAGCTAGTGTATTACAAAGACAACCCGGTTTTAGAATACCAAATAAACAAACTAAATCAACACCATTTGATAATGGTCTAGTTGGTAATAATCCTCTCACAATTGCAAATTATGAAATCCCTAATACACAATTACTTATTGGTGAAAACCCATTTACTAGTTCTCATTCTCCTGTTAATGCTCGTTCTAATTCTATTTCTCATAGTGGACGTAAAATAAATAATGATGTAGTAGTTATTGAACATTTATGGTATAGAGTATGGCCTGACCATGGTGTTCCTACTGATTATGAATCTATTATGATTCTAATTAAATCAATAATTGATAATATGACAAAAAATCCAGAAAAAAGTACAGTAATTCATTGTAGTGCTGGTATTGGACGTACTGGAACTATTTATATATTAACTTATTTAACTTTAATGATGGAAATGGGGAGGTTAGAAGAAATTAATAATGATTTTATTGTAAAACTAATAAACACATCACGTGAAAGTAGACCAGGATTAGTTCAAACACAAGAACAATTTGATTATATTATTAATTATTGTATAGAATGTATAAAACAAATTAGAGGATTAGAATTAGGATTAGAATTAGATGAATATATTAGGAATGGTAAACTAAAATACAAATACATACCAGTAGATGCTGCATATAATTCCAGTTTAGGTTCATATAAAAATAAACTATCAGTTTCATTAAAATGTACAAACAAAAATAGATATTCAGAATACTTTACTTTACCATATGATGACAACAGGAAAAGGGTAGTATTAGGTAGTTTAGTAAGTGATGACTGTTCTAATTATATTAATGCCAGTTATTTACCTCCATTTCCTAAATTTGAACATCATCGTATTATTGCTGCAATGGGTCCAATGGGTCCAATGACAGCAACGAATACAAAACAAGAAACTATATCTGCATTTCATCAAATGTTATATGAACAAAATGTTAGTTGTGTTGTTATGGTGACAAATTTAATAGAAAAAGGAATAAATAAATGTGCTGATTATTTCGCTGGTTTACAAAACAATAATTTAATTGATAGTAAAAACAGTTATTTTGGTGGTTCATTAGCTAAAATATATGATGACAATAAAGAATGTAAGATTGTAAAAACAGATTTTGTTTTACAAAAACAAGGTGTTAATAAAATTGTATTAACAGATGTTATATCTAATCCTGAAACTAAATGTATATTTTCTCTAATTAGTACTGCATAATCTTTATATTTGTATTTTTTTTTTATGATTTGTTTTATATTTACCATTTGTTTTATGTTTACCATTTTATCATTTTATATTTTCTAATTTTATATTTATGAAAAATTAATATATTGAATATAATTAATATATATCTAATTTTACGTCTATATTTATTTATATTTTTTTATATTTTTATAAAAATATAAATATAATTAAAAACATTAATATATATACAACCCACATATATATACAACCCACATATATATACAACCCACATATATATATATAAATAAATGTCAATAATTACCAGGAATAAAAGACATGGTAAACACAAAACTAATAAAATGATTCAAACAAAACACAAATCTTATAAGTCTAATATGAAAAAAAAAAGTATAAAAAACAAGAAATATAGTAAATATGGTAAATATAGGAAATATGGTAAACGTAACAATTATACAAAACTCAGGCAATTTGGAGGTTCACTTAGAAGTTCACTTGGAAGTATAGTTGATACAGCCGAAGTAACTATGTTTACCCCTAAACCTCATGAACTAGTTTTAATTAAAAAAATTATAGCACTACAAAAAGATATAGGTATTAATGAAAATTTTGAACTTGAAGAAAAAAATAAAAATGAATTTAGTTTTAGAAACTTAGAAACTTTTTTTAAAAACTTAATGGTTGGATACAAATCCGATTTCTCTCCCTATTATGATGAATCACTTGTTACATATTTAATGAATTTATTTAAAGAATATTTTGTTTTAGAAGAAGAACTTAGTAAAATACAAAAATCAATAAAAGAAACAAAAATAAAGGAAAAAAAATATTCACATATGAAATCAAATGATGTTTATAAAAAAATAGTAGCTGATATTGGAAAACAAACTAATGAATATAAAGAAAAAGATAAAATATTAAATGAAAACAGGAAAGAAATATTTAAATTAATTGATAGAATTAAAAGTGAATGTAAGGACAAAATATCTATTACACCTCAATTATTGGATGCGGATTCAAATAAAACAGTAATAATAGAAGAATTGTTATCAAATGCAGGTCTTACAGAAAAAGGTTCTATAAAAGATATTGCTAAATTTACATTTGATAATTTATATAGTTTATTTACATATGGTACCGAAAATTTAAAATTTAATAAAATAGAAAATCTTAATTATGATAGTAAAATTGTTAAAAGTGGTAAAAGTAGTAAAAATGATAATCTTACAGACTTATATTTTATAGAATTATTTATGAAATATATGGCTAATCGTGACCCACATGTAAAGAAAACAATAGAAGACATAATTAAGGATGAAGTTGAAAACTCTAAAAACATTCCATGTACTGCTTATTTTATTCCCTCATTATCATTAGATGATTCTGTTTTAAGTGAAATAAATTTAGCTCTTACAGCATTAAGTATTAATGATGAAAACTATATATTAGATGTAAAGAAAATATCAAACTTTAATTTTAAAAATTTAGATGCATTCTTTGAAATTGTAAAAACAAAGTTTGATACTTTAAAGACAAAAGGAGAAAACATATTTGAACATAAACCAATGAATGAATTATTAGAGTTATTTAATAATAAATTTAAAAAAGAAAAAGAAAAAGTTTTACAATTAACTGTTCTAAACAATGCACAAATAAAATTTAATAAAAAACATATTGATAAAACAGTTTTAAATCGTATTAAAAGCCAATATGATGAATTATCTAATAATTTGGATGCCATTATAAAAAAAATACTAACAGCAATCTCTAATATTCAAACAATTATGAAATCATGCAATAATACTGAAAATGTTCAATTTAATCTAAATTTTCCATATGTTGGATTAACTGTTAATGATACAGAAACTATTGGTATTAAAATTATAAAAGATACTGATACTGAATTAATTTTAAATTTAAAAAATGAATCAAATTTTACTTTTGAAAATCTAGAAAATTTATTCAAAAATAGAAAAATATATTTTAGTGAAAATAAACATAAATATCCTGAAACATTTGACTTATCTGATTTAGAAACAGTTTTTAAAGAGTATATATTTCTTAATAGGAGTGAAAGAAATAAAAAAGATGTTAATATTCGTATTAAAAAAATTTTAATATCTTTAAATATTAATGTTTTAATTGAAGAAATAAAAACTATATCTCCAAGTGCTTTAAGATTAAATCCCAAAAACTATAGAGTACCCTCAATCTCACCCTCAAACGCATCCTCAAACCTAGTCCAAGCCTCCTCATCCTTAGTCCCAGAAACAGTCCAAGCCTCCTCAAACACATCCTCAAACTCAGCAGCACAAGCCTCCTCATCCTTAGTCCCAGAAACAGTCCCAGCCTCAAACTCATCATTAGTCCAAGAACCAGTCCCAGAACCAGTCCTAGAACCAGTCCTAGCCTCAAACTCATCCTTAGTCCCAGAAGAACCAGCCTCAAACCTAACCCCAGCCTCAGAAGTCCTAACCCAAGCCTCCTCAAACCCAGCCTCAGCCACAACCTCAAACCTAGTAGTCCCAGACCCAGTAGTCCAACCAGTAGTCCAACCAGACATTTATATTGCAAACAAAACCACACAGGCAGAGAAAACAAAAATTTTCTTTGGTACTGACGGTAACTCTGGCATATATGCAGTTTATGTTACAAAATGTACAGATATGAATCTAAAACAAAAATATGAAAAAACTGATATTGAAAACTTAATAAAATCTGCATATCCAATTAAAAATAATAATAATAATAATAATAATAATAAAAATGATGTTAAACAAAAGAAACAAACTGAATTAGACAAAATACAAAGCATAATCGAAGCCATAAATGCAGACGTACAACCAATTAAACATCTTTGGTTTCAAAATTGGCCTGACCATGGTGCTCCTATTATTAAAGATAAAGATGATACAATGGAAAATTTAGTTAAAAAAATGATTGAAGAATTAGAAGAAAATAAAAAGAAAAATCGTAGTATGTTAATACATTGTAGTGCAGGAGTAGGACGTACTGGAACTGTATATGTATTAACTTATTTAACTTTATTAACTAATAAAACAATTATTAATATTGGCTTTATTATAAAATTAATTAACTATATTCGTAAATATAGAATGTTTTTAGTTCAAAAAGATGTACAATTTGAATATATTCTTAAATATTGTAATAAATATATTATAACAGAAGAGTCGAATAAAATACATATACCAGAAACTATTGATGCTGAATGGCAAAAAATAATAAACCCATATGATTTAACATATACATCAAATTTTAAAAATTACACTAGCAAAAATAGATACAGTAACATATTACCTTATGATAACCCTAATAATGATAATCTAGATTTAGATGGTACAACTAAAATACCAGTTACTAAACGTATTGTTATAGGTAATACAGCAGAAGTTGACCCATGCGATGGTTATATAAATGCTAGTTATTTACCATTTTTCCCAGGATTTCCAGATGTACCTATAATTGCCTCACAGGGACCAACAGACGAAACTAAAAATGATTTTAAAAGTTTACTTGTTCAGAAAAATGTTGGAACTATTGTCATGGTGACAAATTTAAAAGAAGGAAATGGACCACAAGGCAAAAAATGTGTTGATTATACAAATGGTATTTTAAAAGATTCTATTAAATCAGAAAGTGAAATTACAGTGACAGACTTATTTTTGCATCATAATGCTGGTTTAGTCTTAGAAAAAAATAGTAAACATGTTGAAACTGTTGAAACTGTTGAAACTGTTAAACCTCTTGCTGTAAATTCACCAGTAGGAAATGAAGTAAATAAACCATTATTTGTAGAAAGTGAAGTATATGGAGGTAAAAAAATTGGAAAACCAGGGAGTGTTTTGAGTAGTATGTTAAGACGTTTGTTGCCTGGTAGTAAAAAAACTGGTAAACAATCTGGTAAACAATCTGGTTCAAATGTATTTGAAACCAATCAAACATATAGTAACAAAACAATAAGAACCGGTCCACAAACTCCATACATCACAACATTTAAAAGTTTTATAGGTAACAATGAAAGTGGTAATAATTCAAATGAACAAATTTTTAATATAACAAATCTGGCAAAAGTAGACCCAACATTAGCAAAAAAAGTTACCAAAAACAGACACAAATTAGAACATAAAACAAGTAAAGGATTCCTTGGTTTATTTGGAAGCACAAAAAAACATTTATCACCATTTAACATTAATAAACCATCTACAAACAAAACACCAACATTAAGATCAGGAGGAACTAAACATTATACTACTAATACATTTGCAAATATTTTTAAAAATGTATAGTTTAAAAAAATAAAATTACAAAAAAAACTCCCCCCCCCTCTCAGGGATGACGATGGGATTACACAGGGATTACATTTCTGCAAATCAATATAAAAACTATATTTCTCATTCAAAATAAAAAATAATTATTTAGTTAGCGTCATCCCTGCGTCATCCCTGCGTCATCCCAGCGTCATCCCAAGTTTTTTATAAAAAAACATTTACACTTGTTTTTTATATTTTTACATAGAAAGTAAGATTTGCAAATTTGCACAAATTTGCACAAATTTGCACAAATTTGCAAATCCATATTAAATATAAGTTTTCTAATTCAAAATAAAAAATAAGTATTTGTTTTGTGTCATCCCAGCGTCATCCCTGCGTCATCCCAACGTCATCCCTGCATCATTTTTATGTAATCCCAACCTAATCCCTGCGTCATCCCTGCGTCATCCCTGCGTCATCCCAATTTTCATAAAACTAAATATACCATAATTTTTACTAAAATTTTACATATAAACTAAGATTTGCAAGTTTTATGATTTTTACAAATTTGTACAATTTTGTACAAATCAAAAATATAATATATAGTAATTAAAATATAAAAATATAATATAGTAATTAAAATAATAAAAAACATGAATACATACAGTTGCATAAATTGTAGTAAAGAATTTAAATTTAAATCTTATTATACAAGGCATATAGAAAGTAAAAAAGGATGCAAGAAGAATACTATAAATACTATAAATACATTAAGTACAATAAATGAAAAAGATAATGAAATTAGTACAAATACTAATGATATTAAAAAAAGTATATTAAAACTAGTAGAAACATTAAAAAAAGATAATAAATCACAAAAAGTATTAGAATTATTACTTGAAGTTCTACATACAGAAAATAAATTAAATATAGATAATAAAATAGAAAATATAGATGAAATAGACAATATAGATATATTATGTATTGATAAATCATACACATGTAATTTTTGTAATATGAAATTTAAATTTAGACAAGGAAAATATAAACATATAAAGAATGGTAAATGTAAATATGAAATAAATACAGAATTTAATATTGCAAATGATAATAAAAATATAAAAGAACAAGATGAACAAGAAGAAGATATTACATCAAATGATTATAGTCCAGAAAAATTAAAAATTAAAGATAAATATAAAAAAGGTTTTATATTAAATGATATAATAGATTCTAGTATAGATAATACAATTAATAATATTACAAATAATACTAATTCTAATAATAATAATAACAATAATATTACAAATAATATTACAAATAATTCTAATAATAATATTATAATAAATATAAATCCATTTGGTTGTGAAAGTTTAGAACATATCACTACAAAAGATTTTAAATCAATATTTAATAATTATGAAAAACTTAATATTATTTTATTTCAATTAAGCAATTTAGTTTACATAGATAATATAAATAATATGAATTTTACAAAAAATAATTTAAATAAAAACATAGTTACTTATTTATCTAGTAATATGGAATATAAAACTTTACCTGAAAGACAATTTTTAAAAGAATATGAAAACAATATAAAAACTTTATGTATAGAATTATTTCATATTCATAAAAATAAATTAACAGTAACTGAAATGATATCTTATATGACAAATTATTTAGAATATATAAATATTGTTAATAATAAAAAAAAACAAAATATTGAATTACAAGACCAGATTAAAAGTATAATGGATTGTATATTTAGAAATGAGGAAGTTAAACTTATTCTTAAAAAACTTGAAGCCAATTTATTACTTAATCCAGAAATAAAACAAACCTATTTACAAAAAAATAATTTTCGTCAAGAACAACAAAAACAAAGATTAGATGAATATAATAAAGAACCTAATATAAATAATATTGATGACTCAAATTTATATAAAATAAAAAAGAAAGCAATTAAAAATAATAATAAACCAAGTATCAAACATATTAATAAAATAATTGATAAACAAAGTGATAGAATAAATAATGAATATAAAAAAGAATATAATATTAGCTATGAAAAATTAACAGGTATTATTGATGATAGATATTAGCTATGAAATTGTATCAAGCATTATTGAATTGTTTATATACATATTATTATTAGACATTAATTTTTAAGGTATATAACCATTTTCTATTAAACAATCACGTATTATATTTTTTATATTTTTTCTTATAGTATTATTGTCCATAGAAAATCTATCACATTCAGTATCTAGACAATCAGTATCTAGACTATCAGTATCTAGACCACTATTACTAAGTTTAATAACATCATAATATTTTTGATTTTCTGGAAAGAACATTGATAAAGTTTTAAAGATTTCACGTGCCTCTAATATTACAATATCCATGATATCAGGGTCTAGACCTAGATATGAAATACCTGTTATATTAGTATATTTAACTACTAAAAATGTTATATATTTATGTATTATTAATTCATCAATTTTCCATCCAGGATTAAAGATAGCAAGATTTCTAAATTCTTGATATTTATTCCAGTATTCAGCAAATAGTGAAAATGTAAAATCGCAATTATTAAAATTAACTGTAATTATTTTACTAGATATAGAAATTGCTGGATTTATTCTTATACCAAAAGATGTAGCTAACCCAATACCATTGTTGGTATTAAAACTATGATTATTTGTATATGATAGATACCCTAAAAGTTTAAATAAAGTAAATAAACTAACATTTATCGAATATTGTTTATATAAATCTTTAAGAAAATTATACATATTTGCAGATATTGGGCAAAAATCGATTTTAATTATCAAATCTGGAATATGGGTATGTTCATCATTATAATTTACCCATCGCACATGTAGTTTGCGGTATTTATATACATTATTTGTATCATCATCATACTTATTCATATCTAATAATGTTATTATAGGCATATATCTACTATACCTATCAATAATAAGACATTTGGGTTGCGTTACATGAACTGAAATATTTTTATATTTATGTTTTAGAGTATTATCTAATGAATCACCATATAAATTCAATGCAACGCTAGAACTACAATCCATTATATTTAATAGTATCGACTGTGTTTCTCCAAGTTTATCTAGTAACCCAATAATATGTAACAATTGTTCCTCAGTTATATATTCTGGAACGATAATTGGTTCTAGTATAACTGTAAATGTAATATTATCATCAATTGATATAATGTGTTTTATAGTTAAATCACTAGGCAAATGAGAAATTTTACGTAATAGACCAATGGGTGCTTTATTCAATTCTAGTCCATAAGAAGAGTCTATTAAAAACACCTTATGTCTAATAATTAGATTACTATTTGGTACTAAACTTAAACTTTGTATAAAAGCTGGACTCATTTGAGATAGTGGATTATATAGCAAGTTTTCGGTAAACTGTGAAAATTCATGATTACGTTGCGTTTGTGGGTCATGTGATTCTAAATATGATATATTAGTAGCAGAGCCAATATGAAAACTATATATGTCTAGATATGAAAATCTTACTTTTGGTGCAGCATTTGCCTTACTCAATAGTCTAGAACCATATCGTATATTATCTACGATTTCATTAACCAATATTGTTGGAAAATTATATTTAGTCATTAATTTTTCAGTAGTGTTTGCCATAGTGTTTGCTATTTGTTATTATGTTTGCTATTTGTTATTATGTTTGCTATTTGTTATTATGTTTGCTATTTGTTATTATGTTTGTGTTTTTAGATTTATGTTTATATTTATAAAGATATATATGTAAAAATGTATATGTAAAAATGTATATGTAAAGATATATTTAACTATTTATATTTATATTTTATTTTCAATTTTATAACAATTAAATACAATAATACTATAATTAACTTAATTACAATATTAATTATCTAATTTAATATTAAATATCCTAATATCATAATTATAAAATTATAATAAAATTATTATTATAATAAAATAATAAAAATTAATATCAAACATAATAAAATAAATATTAAATATAATAAAATTTAATATTTATATTTACAAAAATGGAATCAGTTGCAACAATTCCAAAATTAGAACCATTGGAATCAGTATCAACAATGCCGATATTTAAACCATTAGAACCAGTGACAATAATGCCTCAAATGAATACTACCCCAAAACAATTATTTTTAAATAGTAAACCCAAATACACAAATAATCACAAAAATAATCACAAACGTAATTTTACATATAATCCAACTAGTTTTGATAAAAAAAAGAAAAAGCATAAGAAGAGTAGTTCTAAGAATGGTTTAGGTACAAATAATGCATTTGCAAATTTATATGATAAGAAAAAGAAAAAGAGCAAGAAAACAGGCGAAAGGACAAGTTGCTTTCAATTATCAGCAGAACATATGAAACGTATGAAAAATGATACAATGAAGATTAAATTATGTGAACCCCGTTTTGGAGATTTTGCAGAAATAAATGTAGAAGACCGAACAGTATACTGGGGTCTAGGAATTGAACACGAAATGCAATTATTCCATAAAAATATTAATGGTATGAAAAATACTAACATTATGTTTGATAGTCAAGAATCTACATGTGTTCTTACAAATGAAAAAGACCCAGCCGGTGCCTGTTGTAAATTAACAAAGAATCATATGAATCCAACTGGAAAATGTAATGATTTTACTCCCTATACAAAACCCTATGGAGACTTTGGTCTTACAAAAGAAGAAAAACAATATTTACTGAATATGACATGGGAAATAACAGGTCGCCAAGCAAGAGGATGTGAGAAAAATAAACCTCTTACTATTATTAAGTCTCGTGCATCAATAGTAATGCCCGAGCTAATTACAACTAATTATGCAAATCGTTCAGTTGATAGTATATGGAAAGAAATGACAAAATTAGAGGAAAAATACATTGCAATCCATATGAAAAATCCCTATACCCAACAAAAAGTTGCTAAATATGGACAATTGACAGCGCATCTATGTGGTTCTCACAGTAATCTTATGGTTCCAATCCGCCCTACTATACATACAGATGAATATCAATTTGAACCTAATGTTTCTACTGATTATTTAGGTAGCTATCACGTAACTATTACATTGCCTCATACACGTAATATTGATGTTAAAGAATTCATCTCTATGCATCAAAATATGGCACAACAGATTCAATGGATAGAACCCCTGTTTCTTACTGCTTTTTTTAGTCCAACCCAGTCTGCTGTCGGTAATCATAATCAACCAGAGGGAAGTTATCGTGTAATGACTATTGGTTGGGGTAATTTTGCTGGTAGTAATATTAGAAAAATGGGTACCAAGGGTTTAGACCGAGGAGGTAATATTAGGTCCCTTTGGCGTAAGGGTCTTAATTTCAAAGGAACAAAAAGGTTAAATCTCTGTGCTGAAACGTCACCACCTCAATACAAAAAAGCAACAACTATGCATACTGGCGATTTTAGAACTATGGGAATGGAAACTAATATGGCAAAATGTGAATCTCTCTATAATCCAGATGATTGTCCACGGGCGGATGGTGCACCAATGAGACCACCATATGGAATGGAAATCCGTATTTTTGACCATTTCCCAAGTGAGTATTTATTGGATTTATTACGTATTATTACACTTATTGGATGTAATGCACAAAGACATCAACCAAAAGATTATGTTTATCGTGATAAGAGATGGATTGAGGCTATGCGCTCAATAATGACAGATGGATGGAATGCAAAGGTTGATAGTAAGTTTATTACTACATTGCGTTATAATTTGGGTTTACCTATTAATACTAATTCACTGATGGCTTATGATATATTTAAACAATTGGTTCATGAACTACATGAGGCTAATAAGGATGCATTTTATAATAAGCTTATGAATGAACATCCTGAAATTGAACCAAAAGTACCTGAAATTAATAGAATGTGTTGGGAAATGGCATTTACTCAAAACTATAATTTGAAAATAGTCAATTTCTTGAAACGTAGTTTTCACACTGGACAAGTTATTAGTATAGGAGAATTTACTAGGATGGTAAAAGAAGATGGAACGTTAGATTATACTCTGTGGGAAAATGATATAAATGATTTATTATATGCATTGGAAACACACAATCATGTTCATTTAGATATATTTGATGGCAAAATTAAAAATGTTAAATTTATTGGTTAGGCTTTACAAATCACATTACAAATCACATCACATTACAAATCACATCACATCACATTACAAATCACATTGCAAATCACATCACATCACATCACATCACAATTTATCAAAACTGATTACATATAGAATATCTCCACATTTAATACCAAAGAGTAAATCACCAAGTTTTGTTTGTGGTGTAATAGTAATACGGTCATAACGCTTTTCATAAGTATTATTTATATTATGTGCATTGGCAGGAACAGCGCAAAAATCACAAGTAAATCCAATACTTTGCATATATTTATTAATCATTAAAAAATCATCATTTGACATAATAGACAGATTAACTTGTTGTTTATCATCTCCATAAAACTCTTTACATAACATTGTTACAAATTGCAATAGAAATTCAAATAACTCTTTAAGTGAATCTAATTCAAATTGTAATGGAAATGAATTTGGTGGCAATGGAGTTGATTTTGTAACCTCATTAAATATTTGTATTATATCAAATTCTTTTTCATTATTGTTCATTTTTATTTTTTATATGTTTACTTATTTTATATAATTACTTATTTTATATAATTAATTATTTTATATAATTAATTATTACTAATTATAAATATGTTTTCAAAATAAACTATACGCTAGAACCAAATTATATAAAAAGACTAAATAAAAATCTATTATAACTATAAATATAAAAAGACTATAAAATATAAAAAGACTATAAAATATAAAAAGACTATAAAATATAAAAAGACTAATAAAAAGATTACAATTACAATATGATAAATTTCAAATCAAAGGGTTTAATAATATCTATTATAATACTAATTTCATTAATATTAATATGTCATATTTCAAATTATTTATATAATAAAAATATTCACTCATCAAATGAATCATCAAAAAATGAGTTTTATAACGTAAAACTAGAAATTCCAACTGGAAATGTGCCTACACAATATAATCAAATAAAATATGAAAATAAAGGTAAACTCTCATGTAATTCATGGCAAGCTGAGATTCCATGTAATAAAGTAGATACTAGTGCATGTATTGTTCCTGCTACAACTAAATATGAATTAACTGATGCTGAAATGATTGATGTTTACAAGTTTATATATGAAAATGCAGGATTGCAAGTTTTACAAAGAACTCTAAAAGAACCAAAACCTACACCAACACCAAAACCTACTAAAACCTATAACTATTGGTATTGGTAATTGGTAATTGGTAATTGGTAATTGTAGTTAGTAATAATTAAAAACACCCTAATGTTGTTTCATCAACATATCTATTAATACTATAAATAGTTTTACTTGTAATAACTACTAATTTAAATTGGAATTTATTTAAATTTTGATGATTACTATTAAAAATATATCCTTTTGATTTAAATATAGGGACTTTCATATTATCAATAAAATATTTTGAAATTGTTGTATTAAATTCATAAACATTTGAAAGAGATGATTGAGATGATTGAGTATTTTGATAATAAATAGTTTTAATATTATCAAAATCATCATTATTAATAGTAAATTGTTTTTCTAATAAATCCCATAAGAAAACTGAATCTGTTTTAAATTGATTTGATAGATTTTTAATTTCCTCTTTTGCAAATAACCATTCATTTGAATCCTTATATAATTGATAATGTAATGACAAGGCCTCGTCTTGTTTTTCTTGTTCTTCATTATATGCAATTAATATTTTCCTTTTTTTTATATTATTATTATTATTTCGTGGTTCAATATTATACATTATGATATCATCACTATCATAGTTTTCATCATTTTCATTAATTACACTATTTGTGTCACTACCATCATAATTTTCAATAACATAAGGTTCACTAACCATCTTGAATATTAATATTGAATATAAATATTGAATATAAATCTTAAATATTGATTGTATTACTTTATAATTACTGTATAATTACTGTATAATTACTGTATAATTAGTATCTAGAATAAAAAATATAAAAATAAACGCTAAACTATGTAATATGATATGTAATTCTCTAAGCCTAATATTGAACTGAATCAGTTTGTTTTGTAACTGCCATTCTATACATCCCATATGTTTCATCTGGATTATACCAGTAAACACCAATCATAGGTGCATAATTATTACCTAAACGGTCAGTTCCAACATACTGTTCAGTTGCTCCTGGTGGTGGATTAGCACTTCGTAAATTATAATGAACTAAATTTGCATCAGTTGGTATTACTGGAATATTTGCCCACGGTTGGGTAGATTGCGCTCCGCCATATAGACCCCCATTGGGCAAACTATCAGGTATAGATGTATTTTCATTTGACATGCGTTTTTCAGGTGCAACTAATCCTTCTGTAAGGGTTTTGTATGTACCATGAGGCGATGTAATATCCATATATGGACAATATCCCAGTGGTTCAATAGTTCCTTTAAGATTAAATGGTATATGACTAACTTTTGACATTTTAATTAATTATATAAATATGAATATGAATATGATTAGTATTACTTATTGTATCTAGATATATATATTAACTATATATATTTATTTATATTTATTTATATTTATTTACATTTATTTATATTTATTTACATTTATTTATATTTATTTATATTTATTTATAATGACAAAATTGTTATTTTATCATTATCTATAATTTCAAGAACTTGATATCTAAGAGTTGGTGTATCAGTACCATCATTACCATCATTACCATCATTATTAGTATTATCAATAAATGCTCTGGACATTGCAATATCTGTTCTCCATACTCTATCATTGCAAATAGAATTAATACCAGATTCTTGGATTGTGTGTCCTATTGCAATATAGTTGGCAGGTATAGTCTTAGATTTAACACTATTACTATTACTATCAAAATGCAAACTGTTTTTTGAATTATATGCTTTAAGAATATCATCTAGTTTATGTTCTAATCTACTATCTAATTTATTACTTACTATTTCTTCACCAAATGTTCTATCCCATAAAATACTTTTATTACATTTTATATTACACTCACTATTATTAGATTTTCGTGATTTACGTGTTCTATCAAATTTTCGTGATTTACGTGATTTACGTAATTTACTACATTTTGCTATTGACTCGTATTGTGTTTCAATTTCATGATTATCTGTATCAATACCTAACATATACATTGATACTATATTATTAATCAGTTCTGCACTGTGGTTTTTAACAGTTGATAATACTGGACTACCATGACAAAACAACCAACTACCAATTTGCAAAATAGTATAACTATTATATCCCATATAATTTGCACATAAACCAGTTGGTGAAAATGCATATAGTCTTTCTTTATATCCATCTGGCAACTTAGAGTAATGACTATTGCTAGAATGCAAAATGCGACTATTGTGTTTAAGAGTTTTAGAATGATATGGAAATTTAGAATTATTATGATATGTTGTGCTTAGATGGTCTTTGAATGATTTGAATTCTTTTAAACTTACATAGTGAAAATCACCTTCTACATTCATTATTTCATGATTACCAATTACACTAAACACACGACCACCTTTACCAGATTGAATTGCCAGTTTATTAAGATGATAAAATAAATAGAATATTTCAAGTGTAGAACCCTCATCGAGAAATGCAGAATCTCTTGTAACATTATTATTATCCCAATTTTGTGGTCTAACTCTATCAATTTGGTCTCCCAATTGAACTATTTTAGTATCATTACCAATCCATTGCAATTTATTAAAAAACTCATCCATTGATAATACAGTTTTATTTGTTGGAACTTGTATTGGTCTAATACATTTAGCTAGTAATAGACATGAAATTGCAGCATCAAAATCGCCATGTATATCACCTATAACTATTATACGTCTTTGTGTAGGGAAAATATGTTTTTTAGAATTTACATGTGTAATATAATCTCTGGATATATTATCATTATTATAATACATATTTATTAGTTTTTGTATATATGTGGTTGGATTGCTTGTTTTTAGGGGTGTAGTAGGCTTGTTGGTATTATAGTGTTTATAATTTTTTTTTGATATTTTCATCTGTGTTTTCTTTTGTAATTTTATTGTATGTTTTTTAAAATTTGCATTTTGTGATTTATGTTTCATATTTAGCTTTATTTTTTGTAATAGCAAAAGTAAGTCTTTATTTACTATTTCTTTTTTATCTATTTCCATAGTTAAATATTAGATATTAGATAGTAGATATTAATCGCATACATACACACATATATATTTTATAGACATATAAATAATAGGCTTATCTAAATTATAAAAAATGGATAAAATTAATTTTTTGATAATAATTGAAAATTTTTAATTAGTAAATGATAATTATAAATAATACCTTTATATATCAACCCTATAAAATGGCAACACAAACTGCACCTGTATCTGAACCACCTGCAAGTGTATTTAAACGTAGAAATCAATATGGGATAATGTTTTATACCGAAATGATGAAAGAGGTTTCAGCTATTGAGGCTGAACTCCTTGGTGAGAAAAAAACCGAACCCCAAGAACAGAAATCTGGGGAAAATTCGTGGAACCCATTTCATGGGGATGTTCAGAATAACCCATTTATTGGGGTTAATAATCTTACAGATGAAAAATATGGTCTAGATATAACGGTCGATAAATATCATGGACTCTTTGATTTCACTAAATAAAAATATTTTTTTTTTGTGTAAAATATTCTAAATTATAAACTTTATATAATTTACATTACTTACATTACATAAATTACAAAAATTATACAAAAAATATTTATTATACAAACAACATGTCTAATATTAATTATTTTGAAAATTATAAAGATGTAAATGAAACTAATGAAACTAATGAAACTAATGAAACTAAAAATGTATCTAGAACACAAACACAAGAACAAGAAACAGTATATGAACAAAAACCATTTTTAGAATTTTCACAATCTAATAAACCCAAACAAATGAATACTGCTAAAACAAATGAAACAAATGAAACAAATGAACCAAATGAAACAGATGAAACAACTGAAACAAATGAAAAACTTGTAATTGATAAAATAAAATCTAATAGTGTCAAAATTGATAGTTATAATATTGATAGTTGTAATATTGATAGTATTAATAATAGTGACGGTGGTATTTTATATGAAATAATACATATGTTTGATGATTTATGTTCATATGGTAGAACAATAATTGAAAATAATTATTTTAATTTTTCAAGCACCGATGATTTCAATCTTGTATATCCACATATATATATAGGTAATTATAGTACATCAACTAATCTAGAATTACTAAAAGATTTGGGAATTACAAATATAATAAGTGTTATACCATCATTCAATCCTCCTTTTATTGATAAATTTAATTATCTACATATACAAGCATATGATGATGAATTTCAAGATATGTCTAATCATTTTGAAAAATCAAATGAATATATTGCAAAATGTTTAAATGAAGGAGGTAAAATTTTAATACATTGTATGGTAGGACGTTCGCGTAGTATTACAATATTTATTGCATTTTTAATACATATTATACATGGTAAATTCAATCAATGTATAATAAATTTGGATAAAGAACATATGAATACAATTAGCAATATTATAGATTATCGTAAATATACTGAACGCAAGATTAAATCTAGTAGTAAAAATATTGATGTATATATTAATGATGGCAATGGCAATGTAAATGGAAATGGCAATGGAAATGGCAATAATTATGAAACTATATCTAGAATAGAACACGAAATGCCACGGCTTACAAAAAAAGAAGCTAGTTTTATTCTTTATAAAAATCAAAAAATGATTGATGATATTAATGAATTGTCAAATATTTATAAAATATATTCTAAGCAAATTCAGTATTTTAAAATTGATATACTAGTCGAAACAGAAGAAACAACTGAAACAATTGATAAACTAAAACAAAAATTATCTAATTGTCTTATGAAGGAAATACTTATGTATGTTAAAAGTCATCGTGAAATTGCATCTCCAAATATATCTTTCATAACACAATTATCAAAATCTATATTTTAGATATAGTTATTTAGAAATATAATTATTATAAATATAATTATTATAAATATAGTTTTGTGTCTAGATACATAAATTTAAATTTAGTAATATAAATTCTTATATCTTATTAAAGTTTAGTATATTAAGAATTAGTAAACTTATTACAAATATAAATACAAATATAAATACAAATATAAATACAATTACAAATTAGTATCTAGATACAAAATTGCAATATGTATAAAATTAATAATAGTAATAATAATAACAACAGTAATAACAACAGTAATAATAACAATGATTATTATTATGATTCAAATAACAATAATAATAATGCAAATAATGAATCATATTCGTATCCAGATATAGAAGTTGCTCTTAAAGATGATATACGTAAAATGCATATATTGCCTCCCCATTGTCCAATGAATCCCAAAACATATACAGATTTTTTTAATGATAGTGAAAAATTAAAAAAGTTTGCACCTTATAAATTAGTAGATTTCAAACATCCAAAAGACGGTAAAATAACTAAGCGTATTGAATATAATAATTTTTATAGTGATTGGAAGAAAGATGCATTGAAATATGATTACAATAAAAATGGCAATGCTGGAAATTCTGGAAATACTGGAAAATCTGGTAATACTGGAAAAGCTAGTAATATTGGTAATACAAATAGTTATGCAAACTATAATCGCAAACATGGAGATACATCAACACAATTAAAAACATTGTATAATCGTGATACTGAATTATATAATGAAACTAAAAAACCAAATTGCTTTGCAATACCAATGAATATTAATGGTAGTAATTTAGTTAATGATGTATTTAATGATAATATGAATAAACCTACATTTGAATATAAGAGATATGCACGAGGAGGATACCGAGACCATGCAGAGCATTGGATAGATAACCCAATTTTTAGAGGTAGTATATCACAAGAAACACAAGATTTAGATAATCACTATATAAATTCATTACCAAAAAATCAAAATAATATTTATAGCAGTATATTTGAAGATATGTATTATTTAGGATATGACCCTGTCGAATATGATGAATTAGATAAAACAATTAATAATTTAACAATTGCAAATATGAGAAGAAGTTAATAAACTTAAATATAATTAAGATGAGGTTTTGATTTATTTTTGATTTATTTTTGATTTATTTTTGATTATTACCTATATATATATTAAATATTAAAACTAAAACTAAAAGTCAAAATAAAATTTTCTATAATTAAAATAATTTAAATTAAGCCTAATAAAAATAATTTAACTAATAATAATAATAATTATGGATTTAGCATCAATTGAAACTAGTAGAAATACTAAATGGGACGATTCAATTGAGGGTATTCTTAGTGAATTGGGTGATGAATCTCAAATTAATGCTTTTATGCATAAAAAATCCCAGGCATATTATACTACACAAAATATTAAATATCAATTACCTATTATAGTATTAAGTGCATTATCTGGAACTGGAAACTTTATAAGTGCAAATTTCCCTGCATATGCATCAATAATTGTATTAGCTGTTGGAGGTGTTAGTATTTTTACATCAATAATATCATCAGTAGCACAATTTTTAAAAGTAAGTCAATTAAGTGAGAGTCATAGAATGTCTTATCTTTCATGGGAGAAATTCCATTCTACAATTAAATTTCAACTCAATAAAAAAAGAGATAATAGAGATGATTTAAAAGAATTTCTTAGTTTAGTTGTACCTGAATATCAACGTTTAAAAGAAATTAGTGCTGATATACCAAAACATATATGTGACCAAGTTAAAAAGAATAAAAAAAATTTGAATAAAATGCAAGTTCCATATTTATTAAATGGTTTTCATCCTGTTGTTGCATATAAGGAAACATTAGAAGTAAATGATGATGAGGAAACCTATAATGGGTTAATAAATATTGATGCTTTACATTTAAATAATGATGATGAAGATACAGATAATGATGATACTAATGTGTGATGTGTGATGTGTGATGTGTGATGTGTGATGTGTGATGTGTGATGTGTGATGTGTGATGTGTGATGTGTGATGTGTGATGTGTGATGTGTGATGTTTTATTTTTATCTTACGTTTTGATTTAATATTTATAATATTTAATATATTTATAAGTTATTTAGTATCTAGTATCTAGAATCTTGCAATAAATAAAATGTCTATGGAAAAAGCAAACCCTACTAAAATCAAAGAGGAGGTATTAGCTCTTATGGCTGAATCTCGTAAATGGAAAGCTAAGAGAGAATATAGTGGAATTACAAAAGAACATTTTGAGGAAACTATGAAAAATACATATAATTATTTATATACAAATTCATCAACATTGTTTGATAGATGTATAGCAGGAGACCTCAATATAGAACAATTTAATTACATGATTACTATGCTGGAAAAAGTTAATGCAGGTAAAGATTTCCAAGATGCAAGCAAAGAGGTTGGGCAAAAATTAGTTGATATATATGTTAAACCATTATTGAAAGATTAATAATTTTAACTTTATTTTTTTTATTTTTTATTTTTTAATTTATATATAATTATATAGTAGTATTAAATATAATTTATATATATAGTATATATAGTAGTGTAGTATATAGTAGTATATATAGTAGTATATATAGTAGTGTAGTATATATAGTATATAGTTAATTATGGCTACCGAGTCTAATAATAATGAATATAAACCTACTGAGGGAGAAATTACTTTATGGATAGAAAATTATCTAGGTGATAAGTATAATAAAGTTTATGATAATAGTATCCAAGACATTATACATATTAGTAAACAAAATGTAAAAAATAACATTACAGATATAGAACTAAGAAAACGAGCAATTATTGAAATTATTAAAATACAAAAAAAACAACAAAGTAATAATGACAAAGTTTTTGATGAATATTTAGAGAAAAATTATGGTATGAATTTTAATAATCCTAATAATGAAATAATACGATACAAAAACAAAAATTCTACAAATACAAAAAAATATACTGCAAATAATATAAGAAAATCCAAAAATTTTATTGAATATAAAAAAACATTAAACAGAAAACAAAATGCAATTACTAATGAAGAATTGCAATTAATATCAGAAAGTAACTTACAAACTCTTGCCGAAAAATATTATGGTTTTGATTTTTCTAAATCAATTAAATGTCCTGGATATTATGAGGAACAAGAATATATAACAAATAGTGATAGTAATAGTAAATTTGACCGTTTATTATGTGCAAAACATACAATGAATAATTTATTTGGCATAAACATATTTGTTCATGATGAGGAAACCCCTAATTTAATTTGTGTAACTGAAAAACCAAAACCTGATGATGCTCAAATACAATTTAATTTACCATCTTATGCACGGACAAATAATATTCTACCTTTTAAATTTAAGACACAAAGAAATGACAAAAACAAAGTAGAATATGATTTTGGAATATTTAATGCAATAAATGAATATAATAGATTTAATATGTCTGGAAAACCCAAATCATCTATTAGTGATAAATTTGGTAATGGTAATGGTTGTATTCAAAATAGTTATGGAGAAGAAATATATGAATTTTATGAATGTATATTTGCAGAAATTAAAAAAAAAAAAACTGTAATGAATAATGATTATAGTGTAAATAATGCTAATAATGCTAATAGTGAACTTACTAACTACACAAAAATTGGTACTGATTTTCATGTTATAGCAGAAATAATTCAAAGTGAAAGTTTGCATGGATTTATTATTCATACTACCAATCATTTCTATGTTATTAAAAAAATTAAGGATAATAATTTTACTCTAATTGACTCTAAATATGAAAATGATGAAAATGATAAAGGGTATAATTGTATTCCAGGAAATAATGATTCTACAATCTTACATATTAAACATATTTATGAACCACAAATACACATGGCTAAACTGAATAATAGGTTACAACCGACTATTGGTATAGTCTTGAAAGGTAAAGTTAAGGACTCGCCGGATTTGAAACAATTATTACTATCATTAATAGATAATAAGCCTAAACTATCTGCTAATCCTAAACTATCTACAAGAAGTGTACCTGCTGCAAATATTTCAAGAGTAGTCCCCACTGTCCCCACTGTCTCCAATGTATCCAATGTATCCAATACACCAGTTGTTCATGAATCTCAACCAAAATCAAAACCAAAATCTATAGTTTTTGCATGTACAGATTTATCAAAAGATTCAACACTTAGTAAAGCAAATGTTATACATCCCAAAAACAAACCATATAACTCAATTCTTATGGATATAGAACAAGTTTTAAATTCTGAAACAAATAAAAAAAATGCTTATTTTGTAAATAATTCAGTATCTGATACTTATGTACAATATGAAAATACAAAAGAAATTATGGTAGATAATAAGTATGAATTTGAATATACAGAAGAAAACGATACAGAAGTATATATTGAAAACAACTCATTAACAAAATTTATATTAGAATCAATACAAGAACTAGAAGTAGAAAAAAAAAATGGAACAAGAAAAAATGCAAATCTAAATCTGTCTTGTATTGTATTTGCAGGATGTAATGATTTTATGGAAACATTATTGAGTGATGCTGATATTAAAATTAAAGATATTGCAAAAGACCCAAACTCAATGGATGTAATAATATCTAACTGTTTACAAAATTTATTAATTATATATAATTCTTTAAAGATTGATGGTGTTATATTAAATTATAAACAACAATCTGAAAATGTTATATTATGTAGTTTATTACAAACTTTAAATGATGAAAACTTTATATATTTCATAACTCATTTTGCATTATATACAGTTTTTTGTATATTTTTTGAAAATAGACGAATTGAAATAAATACAATAAACATCGGCATATATCACAAACGACATATAACAGATATAGAAAAATATAAAGTAAAAGAATTGATAACAAACTTTAATATTAATAAACAACAAATAATAAAAACAATAACTGATAAAATTACGTCTCTTACCCAACTTACTATTGATGGTATACTAGACATAGTAAAAGAAATTTTAAAATATACACGTTATTACGATATAAATTTTACACCAAAGGCAAAACTTGGTATTATTGAATGTTTATTACAGGAAAACATAATAAGTAAAAAACAACATGCAGTACTTATTGCTGAATATAAAAGATTTAATACTCCTGGTTCTCATGATGCTCCTGGTTCTCATGTTGCCCCTGATTCTCCTGTTTCTCCTGTTGCTCCTAGACTATCTAATGAACCTCAACCTGAAACAAAATATTTTGGTGTTATGAGACATGGTATAAGATTAGATAAAGACATAGAAGATTATGTTTGTAGAAACATAAGTGATTTAGAGGATGAATTAGGTATAGAAATATCTAAGAATGATAAAAACAAAATAAATACACTTACAGATGCAATTAAAAAACTAACATATTGGGATATAAAAAAAGGTTTTCATGAAAGTTATAATAGATTATTAAGACCATATGATTGTATTTTAGATGATATAAATATACAAGAATATATAAATAACAAAAATGAAACATTATCTAACATTTATGGAAGAATTTTGGGTTCAGCATATAAAATAAAGAAAATAAACATAAATTTTGATGTTATAATATCATCACCATTACGAAGATGTTGGCAAACAGCATTTTCTATGTCAGGTTGGTTAGGAATTGGAAATATTGTAATTGATGAAAATTTAATTGAGGAAATTGAAGAGATGAAAAGATTAAATAATTGTAAAAAAAACCAAACAGCAAGTGATGATATTATGTCATATTTACAAGATATAAATAAACCAGATATAAACAATAAAAATGAATCTAGACTTGAAACAGAAATAAATTATATGATAAAACAATATGATTCTAATATTAAAGTTACATATACCAAATTTAATACAAAATATGGAAGAAAAGATGACATTTTAAGACGAGAAAAAATTTTTAGTGATTTACAAGAACAATATAAAGACAAAAGTGTTTTAGTAGTTACACATGGTGGAATAATCAATTATGGTTTTATGCCTAAAATGCTACAATCTGATTTAAGAGATATAGGTATAGGTATATATAGTGCTGATGAAGGAGGATTTGTAATTGTAGAAAGGGAAAAAAATATTGAAGGTGAAATAATAATGGACCGGTTTCCAAATGGTGATTATAGTAACCCTGATTTTCCTATGTCGTATAAAATGAATCAACTGGTGTTTTAATGTAGATTAATCACTATCACTATCACTACTACTATCCCAACTATCATCGTCAGAGCCATTTTCTCTAAGATTATTAGTCTCTCTATCACTTGTATCACTATCACTGGATTCACTATCACTGGATTCACTATTGCGTGTATTATTAATTATTTCACTATCAAGTCTATGATACTTAGTATTTGTACTTTCATTATTATTTCTAGAATCATAACTTATAAAATTTGATGCAAGCATTTCCTGTATTTCAAGTGATTCAATAATATCTTGTGATACATCTTTATCTTTAACTTGTAATAAATGTTTTTTATTTTCAATAATTGCTTGTTTAATTTCTTGTTCATTAATTTGATTCATAATCATTTTCATGTATGATTCATCATCATCAATAAACTCATCGTTTATTTGTAATATATTATTACTTGCATTACTTGCATTACTTGCTTTGCTTACTTTACTTGTAAATATTTGCGAATCAACATTAGATGCATATGATGCAAATGAATCATCCATTGCTTTTGCAATTTCTAAATCGTATAATTCTTGTGCTTTTCTTTTAATATAATCATCCTCATTATAATCATCTTGAACCATATTGCTACTAGACCCCATATTGCTATGTTTATGCTTATGTTTATTTTTTTTTTTAAATAAAGAACCAATACTAAAACTAGTATCATTTTCACTTGCTTTTTTAGAATCTTTATCTTTTGATGTTATAGATGCCATTTTATAAATATAAAATATGTAAATTAAGAAAATTAAAATATGTAATAAAATATGTATTGCAATACGTAATGTAATATATTGTTTCTATATTATTAAATAAAAATCAATTTTTTATATTACTAGATAGTAATATCATTTGATAGTAAATATAGCAGTATATCAAAAAAAATAAATATAATTAAACAAAATGTTTCAGGATTGGATTTTACCATTCCTAATAGGTATTGTATCAGCATATTTGCTAATTTCAATAGTATATAATAATCCTGTATTAAGACAAAAATTCTCTGATTTAGGAGCAATTATACAGTTAAAAACATCACAACCAGTTTATTATGTTGATTACATAAAACCATCGTACTAATTTTTTTATTTTTATTTTTTGTTATATTGTTTTTGTTATATTGTTTTTGTTATTTTTTTGGTTTTTATATGTAATATATTTAATATAAACCTAATACATATTACCTAATACATATTACCTAATACATATTACCTAATACATATTACCTAATACATATTACCTAATACATATTACCTAATACATATTACCTAATACAAACTTTATCTAAATATGGATGGTTCTATTACACAACTTGGTTTAAGTAATTATTTAAATAATCGTGATGATAAAAAATACCAAACAGTATCATTTTTCAAACATACTTATAAGAATCATACAAATTATGTAAAAGATACTCGGGAGGTAGAATTTAAAAATGGCATAAGATTTGGTCAAACATCTAGTTTTCGTTTCGACGAGGATGGTAAGTATGGAGATTTGATAACAAATATTATAGTTGCAATTGATTTGCCAGATATTTCAACATATAGAAATACTAATGGGAGTAGATTTGGATATTGTAATGGTATAGGAAATGCCATAGCACAAAATATTGTTCTACGAATAAATGGAAATATAATAGACCAACATACAAGTGAATGGCTAGATATGTATGGTCAACTTACTGTTAAACCAGGATGTAAAGAAAACTATTTTTCTATGATTCAAAAATATAGTGAAAATACATATACAACTACAAGTTTTACAGGAGGACGTATATATATACCTTTGCAATTTTGGTTCTGTCGTAATATTACAAATCGTAATGCATCAATGGTTTTACCACTAGCATCTTTATATAATTCTACTATTGAATTAACTCTTGATATACGCAAATTTACAGACTTATTGGTAGTTAATGCTGAAAGTAATGGTAATTTAGCAGGTGCCCCATCTTTGGAAATTATAGGTGGAAATTTATTAATAGACTATATAATTCTAGAAGAGGAGGAAAGGAGACAATATATAAATACACCAAAGCAAATGAATATTATAAATCAATTGCAAATATTTACTTTCAGTGTTTCAGCAGGAATAACTGAAACAACATTTAGCCTTAAAAGCTTAAAATATCCTGTTACTGAACTTGTTTTCGTTGTTAGAAGAAATGATTATGAGACATATAATGATTATTTTAATTATAGCAATAGTAATATGACTGATATGACAAATGTTGGAAATCCAATTAAAACTGTAAGATTAATGTTTGATGGAAGCGACCGTATAAAAACAACACCTGCTACTGTGTTTACACAATTAGAACCTACAAAAGTGCATACAAATACACCTGTTAATAAATTTATACATGTATATTCATTTGCATTAGAACCTGAAAAGATAGAGCAACCTAATGGACTTTGTAATTTCTCTGAGTTACAAGAACCTCTATTACATTTATCATTTAATACACCAATGGTAGGAAGCACATTATATGTATATGCTGTTAACTATAATGTATTAATAAGTAATATTGGATGTGGAACTTTACTGCATCAATTAAGTAAATCTGTTCCAACAATATTTCCTAATACATGTTAAAAATAAAAAAATGAAAAAAATGAAAAAAATGAAAAACATATGATACAAAATTACACCTTTGTACATTTACTTAATAAATTCAAATTTTATCTTTTATATCATCATACAGTTCAGCTTTCAATTTATTAATTTTTTTATTACAATTACCCATTTTTTGGGTATCAATTTTATGTAATTTTGCTAACATTTGTAAATCAAGTAAATTATATTGTGCAAGAGGTTTCAATTGTTCTTTAAAGCTTTTTGATTTATTTTCTGTATTTTCTGTATTTCTTGTATTTCCTATATTTGTTACATTTTCAACATTGTTATGTTTTGATACATGATTTAATAATTCCTCAATAGGTATAGATGTAGATGTATTTGTAAGTTTTGAATTTTTATCATTTTTAAGTTGTATTACCTTACTATTTACACTTTCTTTTGTTCTACCTTTTTTTGGTTTCATATCACATGCCATAGGAACCCTTGATAAAATACTTGCTAAATCATTACTATCTTGCTTTTCAACTTTTAAAGTAGGTTCATTAGGTTTCGTAATAGTAATATTCTTTGCACTGTTTGCACTGTTTGCATTTATTTTATTAATAACTACTCCCATTGGTTGTTCATCTTGTTCTCCAATATCAATCATATCCTCAATATGACATTTATGTGTAGGTAAAGTTATAAGATTATTAATACTATCAATACTATCAATACTATCAATATCAATACTATTTTTCATACCATAATATTGTATAGGTTCTGGTATTATATCATCATTATCATCATTATCATCATTATTATTATCATTACAATCATTATAATCCTGTTTCATTATGGTTTCAATATTATAAATTAATTTTTGACTTTCACATTCATCAATTACAGATTCATCAATTACATTACAGTCTCTTGGTTCTTTTAATTTATTCAATACAATTCTTTCAAAATTCTTAGAAATTATATCAAGTATATTACTATTAAATAAATGATTACCATTAGAATTCATTAATGGCAAATATGTATTAGATGCATATTTAATAATTATTACAAAATTTTTTATATTTATATCTCTTGTATTAGACTTTACATTAGTCTTAACATTAGTTTTTTCATTAAATAATGTATTTTCAGTATATAAAACATCAATATATTTTAAACTAATAATATCTAAAATTATAAAATTTAATCTACTATAATCAGCAACAAATTGTAAAGCATCAAAATCAGTATAATTATCAACATTAGTTAAATTATGAACCATTTCATTACGAGGAAAACGTAATTTACGATAATTTAAAGTTTTATAAAAATTTTCATATTGAATTGCCATTTCTCTTTTAAATGTTGCCACATCATTTTTCTTTTCAGTTTTATTCTTAATTATAAAATCAAGTTTTGATAATAATAGAAAACTTTTATAAAATGATTCTGGATTTTTAATACCATATATATACCATTCATTAATATTTATAGAATTTTGTTTTAGTAAATTTACAATTATCTCTGGTATATTTGCAGTTTCATTTTCTGTATAAATTATCAGGGATTTACTAGGTATCTGTTCTTTTACATGTAATGATTGTTTATTATTATATTGAACATTACTATTAGAATTACTACTAGTATTACCATTACTATTACTATTACTATTACTATTACCATTACTATTACTATTAGTACTAGTACTAGTACTAAAATTTGCATTAAAATTAGCATTAGTACTAGCATTAGTACTAGTATTAGTACTTATTAATTCCAAATCACTATCCATTGTATAATTTGCTTCATTTAATTGTTGAAAATTATTATTTAATAATTCTAGTTCAGCTTTACGAATTTCAAAAGCTGTTCTTTGAACAAACTCACATTCATTAGTTATTGGTAATGATATACTAGTATCCTTACACTGATTTAATTGTTGAATTAATTTATCAATTGAAATCATTTTTATTTAATAATCAAAGGTTTTAATAATTAAAGGTTTAGGTTTAATATAATTAAAATATGTAATTAGTTTTTAAGTTAAAATATAAAACTTGTAATTATAATTAATAATTGATTTTATAAAATCAATTTTCTAATATCATTTCGCGATATATATCTCTTAGTTTTTCTTCTTCCTCAAATATACTATTATTATTATCACAAAATACAATGAATTTACTAATTTCTTGTAATGTACATTTTTTTAATGTATTTAAATTAACAAATATACCATTTTTATTTGAACTATATTTTTCTTTATTATTTTTCAGTATTTTAAAAATTTCTTGCAACTCATTTTCTGTAAATTTCTCTATTTTTGATTTAATATCTATATTTGAAAAACATTGAGTTTTACTTGAAATTAATTTATTATTTATTTGTGCCTTAGATGATGATATCGCATTAGCAGTTATTAATGGTATATCTTTTAATGTAAGAAATGGTATTGGTGATTTTGGTTTATTTGAAACTGCACCAAAGAAAATATCAATAGGTTTTTGTTCAATTTGTTCATTTATATTTATTATTTCATTATTTGTAATATTTTCAGTTGTACTTATACTTTCAATATTTTCAGTTATACTTGTATTTGTAATCTGTTCATTTATACTTGTATTTGTAATCTGTTCATTTATACTTGTATTTGTAATCTGTTCATTTATACTTGTATTTGTAATCTGTTCATTTATACTTGTAATATTTTGACTTGTATTAATTATTACCTCATTTTGAATTGGTAATTGTATTGGTAATTGTATTGGTAAAATTTTAGTTATTTGTTTAGTTCTCTGTTTTTTCTTTATTGTCGTGTTCATAGTATATTATGGTATTTAGTATCATATATTATTATAAAAATAGATTTTACAAGATAAAAGAAAACGCATGATGTGTAAATAATGTATTTATTCAGTATTAGGACTTGGTATTAAAGAACTAAAATCGCCAAATTTATATCCCTTATTGCTAGAACTTTGAGGATTTGGTCTTACTGGTATAGGGCTAGTTATATCTTTTAAATAATATTCATATTGTGAAACATTGCCTTTAATTGTATGAACACAATCATCTACTACATATTTATTTAATAATACAACCTGTCCTTCAATATCAGTATTTAGATTTTTAGAATATTGTAAATATATACTTTTCATGATTATTTGTAATTCCTGATATGATTGTTTACCTATTTGTTTTCTTGTTTCTTGATATACTCTATTTATAATTTGCATTTGCAGTCTTTCAACATTATCATTACTAAAAAATGTTCTAGATAATGCATTAGGAACAACAATATTACTAATTAGGCTTACATTTGTATCTTGTTGTTTACTAGAATCTTTATATAATTCATATGGCTTAACTGATTCTCCTGTTTCAAGTTGTATTCTACCACGTCCATAAAATTGTGATACATCATTATCACTTCCACCAACTGTACTAGTTTGAGCATCGAATTTTTCAGTACTGGGAGGTAAAAAAATGCGTCCATTAAATGCATATTGTTTTTCACGGATTTTTGGATTCATATCTTCTACCTTTTGAAAATTATCATAACTTTGGAATTTTGAACTTAATGACATTTTTTATTTTTATAATTTTTGTGATTTATGTTTTATATATTTTAATATCTAGATACTTAATACTTATTATTATCTAATATATTTTGTTTATAATAATAACACATTTGTATCTAGATATTAAAATCTAACGTTTCGAAAATATATAATTTATATCTAGAAATATATAAGAAATATATAGTAAATATATAGTAAATATATAAGAAATATATAAGAAAAATATAAGAAATATATAGTAATTATAATAAGCTCATTATATAAATATATCTAGAAATATATATATATATATTACTTTTAAGTATATAACATGGAGTTATTTGATATATTAGATATATTAGATATACCAATTAATTTTATAACAGAACATTTGAATGGATGGTGTATTATATTTATTATATGTATAATAATTTATTTTATTGTACTAAGAACATATTATATTAAAAAAGAACAATTTCATGACAATGTAATGCAAATCAATTATGCAAATGATGCAAATGATGCAAATGATGCAAATGATGCAAAACATATAGATAATTTTGATGATAATGATTTGCCACCAAATAATACAATATATATATCAAATAATATCAATAAAAAAGACCATACAAAATCATATAAACATAATAGAGCAAAAAAAAATAAGAATAATGATAAGTATAATGATAATGATAAGAATAATGATAATGATAAGAATAATGATAATAATAATGATAATAATGGTATAAGTTATTATGATAAAAATGAAAATAATAATTATAATAAAGATAATGAGGTATATACTAAACTACGAGGTACACATATTTTTGAGGGGTTTGAAATATTAACATCACCACAAACTACATCACCACAAACTACATCACCACAAACTACATCACCACAAACTACATTAGCAAAAAATATAATTATTGAAACAACATTATTTGATAACCTAAATTTGAGTGCAGAACAAGTTAAATCATGTAAACAATATTATTTTCAAACAATATCAACTTATATAACAGAATTGGAAAAGTTAGTTAAATTATATAAAAATAATGCATATTTAAATACTAAAAAACAATATGATATTATAATTACTAAGGGTATTGATAATATAATAAATTATTTAAGTAATACTATTAAATCAATAAACATATTAACTAGAACATCAATTAAAACTGATGTAATAAATAAATTGTCAAATTATTTAGAAAATCTTATTGATATTACAAATACAGATTTATCTAAACATATGACTAAACTTGCAATCTTAAATTCTACTACTATTGACTATAAAACAATGCTTAAAGATATTGATGCATCTAGAAGCAAATTAGATACATATATTGAAATTGATAAATTAATATCAAATTATGGTAAAAACATAAGTAATTATAATAGTAATGTAAATAAGGTTCTAGACAAATCATATATTTTACCTATATATGAACGCAATTTTGATAAAATAAATCAATTAATTAAAAGTGATTATAATGATAATGAAACTAATTTATCTAATAAGTATGGAGCTGCATATAATAATTATTTAAATGAAAAGAAGAAATCGGAGCTAGATATAAATCCTTTGCGTTTGGCAAGTAAGATAGAATCTGGTATTGTAAATATGTTAACTAGTTTAGTTGATAGCAATAGTAGCAATAGTAGCAATAGTAGTAATACAAGTAATACAAGTAATACAAGTAATACAAGTAATGATAGTTCTAGATACATGAATGATAATGATATAATTGAACAAAATACATCTTTTAGAAGTAATACTAGTAATCTAAACCCTGATGCTAATATTTACAATGATAGAGGTAATAGAGGTAATTATTTAATAGATAAAACTACACAGAAACAAATTTTGGAAGGATTTGAAAATAATGATGATGATGATGATGAAGTTAAAGATATAGATGATACAAATACTACTATTCCATCAACTACAAAATATACTAAAAAAGAAGATGATGTAAATAATGATATAAATATATTGTCAAAATTATTAAGTGGAGATTTTGTGAAGTATATTATGGATAAAATTAATGATTATATGAAAAATTTTTATAATATGTATAATAGTAAATTTTATGATGAAAATAATAAAAATAAAGATAGTAAAAATAAAGATAATAATAAATTTAATATAGAAGAGAATCTTATACCAGGAGGTTTTCTACTATTTATTATAAGTATGTTAATATATTTTATTGATACTACATCATAGTTTATATTGATATTTCAATTTATTTATAAGTAGGTATATATTTATATTTTATTGTTTTTGTATAGTTTTTAATCTTTGTTTATTTAATTAAAGAAAAATATTTATATTATTTAATTAACACTATTCATTGAGCTTACACTTTGTATTGAATTTATATATCGTTTCACTGAATTTAACATTGGTTTTTTCATTGTTTTTGATTTTTTGGATTTATGTTTAGAACCTTTACCTTTTATGTGTTCCTTTATTTGTTCCATTAATTGTTCCATTAAACTACATATGTCATAAATAAGACTTTCTCTATT
>Ga0214919_10001693_pt1 | contig 35649 bp, 32 predicted proteins | sample LL1503_MetaG_FD_177994 | JGI IMG/M metagenome (GOLD analysis project Ga0214919, IMG submission 177994) | Freshwater microbial communities from Lake Lanier, Atlanta, Georgia, United States - LL-1503 | ecosystem: Environmental > Aquatic > Freshwater > Lake | place: USA: Georgia | collected...
GCGATGGAGATCTTGAGTCGATTTTTACCTTAGATGAATTGTTAGCCGATATTTCTTTATATTGGTTCACGGGTACCATTGGCTCATCGTTCTGGCCTTACTATGCACGCTCACACGGTGGCTATCAGATTCCTGCCAACGGAATTAAAGTGCCTATGGGTTATGCTCAGTTTCCTAAAGAAATTTACAAACCCCCTCGTAGTTTTGCTGAAGCTTATTTCACCAATATTATTAGATGGACAGAGCAGAAAAAAGGTGGTCATTTTTCAGCAATGGAACAACCTGAAGTCTTGTCTGAAGAAATTCGGAAAACTTTTAATTTCTTGCGTACTGTATAAAAAGCTTGAACTGACTTAACCGAAAAGTTTGTATCGAAATGGTTATGTTTAATTGTCGGCTGAATTTCCTTCTCGTATCCATAAACAACCTCCAGTTTCAATTAACACCTTAACAAAGCGTCTTTCAAACCAGCAGCAGCCAACTATCTAAACCGTCCCGTTACTGGACGCTGACTTAACAGCACCTTACCTCGGCTTAGACTATTTGTTTTTTAATGCTAGTGCTTCAAACATTTGACCGATTTGTTTTGTCAGCATTTCTATCAATTTACTTTGTGACAAAGGAATTTTCTTGATGCCCCCATCTATCAAAAGCCCTGACAAGCCATGAACCGCTGACCAAGCATGAAGAACTAAAGGCAGTGGATCACCTTTAGGGGCTTGACCTGACTTTTGACATTCAGCTATCGCTTGACTAAGAATTTCAAATGCTTTGTTCCCTGAAGTGGTTAACTCAGGGTCTTCTGAGTTATGAGTATCTACCCTGAACATTGTTCTAAAGTGTCCAGGGTGTGTGACAGCAAAACTCACATAGGCTTTGCCGATGGCATTCAACTTGGCTATGGAATCTTTTCGTCCAGAATCTCTTCCATGCAGCATATTCGCCTCAAGAAGATCAAAACCTTCTTTGGCAATCTCCGTAAAAATTTCTTGCCTATCTACAAAGTGGTGGTACGGGGCTCCTGGGGAAACTCCCGCAACCTTGGCTACTTCTCTGAGATTAAGTGAGTCAACGCCAGTCGTTCCAATAATTTCAATACTTGCATCCATCAGTGCTCTTCGCAGATCGCCATGATGGTAAGTTTTTTTAGAAGTTTTTTTGGAAACCAATTAGTTGTCCCCCTAGGGATTGAGGAAGAAGTTCAATCGTAACCAAAAATATGTTTGATTGCCCTCAAGTCAATATCCCATGCGAATCTTTATATTTTTAACAACTTCCCCATTCACTTGAAATGATGACTCCTTGAACTCAGGCGCAGACATCATGTGACGAATATTGTTTGAGACACCGTATCCTTCCAATGGCAAACCGACAAAGTTTTTGTCTAATTTTTTATTGTCATTTTCATCGTGGAAAACACTCACAGCATAAGTTCCTGCTGACAAGTCCTTGAATTCACAACTGGCAACTCCTGAATTTATTGACACATAGGCGTATATAAAAGATTTCGCTTGTACGTCTGGAAAACCTTCAGCGGCATTGAATAAAGCACAAGCCATCATGCCTGTCGCATTCTTAATTTTGTCCACATCTATTTGGATAGTTGTATTTTTAGATTGTGCTTGACTACCCAAAGCAGCAATGCTCAAGGTTGCAAAGACAGCAATTTTATATGCGGTTGTTTTCATGAGAACTCCTCAAATTGTTAATCTAAGCAAAGTTTAGATTAACAAAGTTCGTGATGTCAAGAAAAATCTAATCAATGTTTAGATATAACTTAAAATCATTCCAATTAAAAGGGGCGCTTTATTGAGAGCGTCCATAAACCGTAACGTTTCTGGACGCGGCAGTGTCGTTCAACACGATACCTACTACCCCTTCGACGGTCTACACCCTGCTCACACGGCGCGGCAGGTTCACTGTGAATGACCCTAGCAATTCTTTAATGGTGATGATGCGGTGTCGGTTTTAGGTTTTGTGTACACGAACAGTGTTTTCAATTTCAATAATATCGTTCTTGTGCGACGAAACCAAATCAGTAACTGCTTTGATGTCTGCTTCTTCCATTTTGTGAGCAACCAGCACATCATAAAGAATGTGGAGCACTTAATCAAAAGCATCTTCTGAAATTCTTCTGCCCTTGTGTGAATGACTCAACAATGCTCTGCGTCATTATGGAAAAGTTTGTATGGTCTGCGGATTCGTACCAAAGGTAGATTCTCAACTAGATGTACATCACCTTCATCCACTTGAAAATGGAGGTGAGAGACTTACGGCACTTACTGATGTCGCAGTGCTTTGTGCCAATTGCCATAGACTGGCACATACGACAACACCACCTGTACCGATTGATTCATTAAAAATAATGCTGGCTGAATCACCAACCAATATTGCTTTATGAATTTTATTGCTTAAGTTTCTTTTAAATAAATTAGTGCAAATTAAACACTAATCACCGAATACACCGTACCCACGCCAATTTGTAATTCCTTGGCAATCTGCTTTATTCCCATCCCCTTTTCACGCAGCAGTTTCACGGCAGACTTCATACCGTCATTCATCTTGCTAGGTCTTCCCAATTTCACTCCATTTTGCTTTGCACGTGCTTGGCCAGCCAGAACACGTTCACGAATTAGATTGCGTTCAAACTCCCCGATAGCACCAAAGACAGAGAAGATCATCCGTCCTGACGGTGTAGACGTGTCCATGCCCTGCTGTTGAAAATACAGATCAATTTTAAGTGCTTGGAGTTCGTTAAGGATTTCTACTAAGTGCTGAAGACTTCTACCAAGACGATCTATTGACCAACAGACCACCATATCGAATTTGCGACGCGTAGCGTCTTTGAGGAGTGCATCTAGGGCAGGACGGTCATCACGACTCTTAGCCCCTGATATGCCGTTGTCTGTGTATTCCTGAATGATTGTGTAACCGAGCTTGTCGCAGAGACTACGTAGCTCTATTAGCTGATTTTCAGTCGATTGCTTATCCGTAGATACACGGGCATAAATTGCTATTCGTTTGGTCATGACTCATCTCCAAGAATGCTTCATAAAAAATTTAAGAGCACTAATTACTTGATGATGAATCTTCTCTGGAGGCTTCAACACATGCGGTGAAAATATGTGATGAAAATCATAGGTGACTTAGCGCAAACCGTTGATTTTCTTAGCTTTTTGTGATATACTTTTAGGTATTGAGTAGGTGGGATTCGAACCCACGGTGGACTCGCGCCCACGCCTGATTTCGAGTCAGGTACATTCGACCACTCTGCCACCTCTCCGGGTCGAAAATCGGTATTTTCGAAAGATCGCGATTTTAACAGAAGTATTGCTGTGAGCGTTAGTCTGCGCGACTATGGCTTCAACTGCTTAATTCCACCCATATAGGGCCACAAGGCTTCTGGCACATCAATACTGCCATCGGCTTGCTGATAGTTTTCTAAAATCGCTACCAAGGTACGTCCGACCGCTAAACCAGAACCATTCAGTGTATGAAGTAATTCAGGTTTACCTTGAGCATTGCGAAATCTAGCCTGCATACGACGCGCCTGAAAGGTTTCGCAATTCGATACGGATGAAATTTCGCGATACGTATTTTGAGCGGGAAGCCAAACTTCCAAATCATAGGTTTTAGCCGATCCAAAACCCATATCGCCAGTGCACAGCGTAATTACGCGATACGGCAATCCTAATTTCTTAAGAATGTTTTCTGCATGGCCGCACATTTCTTCTAGCTGTTCATACGAATGATCAGGATGCGCCATATGAACCATTTCGACTTTATCGAATTGATGTTGTCGAATCATGCCTCGCGTATCACGACCATGGCTACCCGCTTCTGAACGAAAACAAGGCGAATGCGCGACTAAGCGCATGGGTAATTGATCTGCGCTGATAATTTCATCACGCACAAAATTGGTTAGTGTGACTTCAGCAGTAGGAATCAGATACAGCGCTTCGCCCTCACCTTCTTGCCCGCCTTTTTTGACTGCAAAAAGATCAGCCTCAAATTTTGGTAACTGGCCAGTACCACGCAAAGTATCGCTATTAACAATATAGGGGGTGTAGCATTCGGTATAACCGTGGTCAGATGTATGCGTATCAAGCATGAACTGCGCAATAGCGCGATGCAGTCTAGCGATACCGCCTTTCATAACAGTGAATCGCGCACCTGAGAGCTTAGCGCCGGTATCAAAATCTAATCCCAGAGCAGTGCCAAGGTCAACATGATCTTTAACCTCAAAATCAAATTGGCGAGGCGTGCCTACTTTACGAAGTTCAACGTTGCCTGATTCATCGCTACCTGCCGGCACGGACTCATGCGGAAGATTCGGTATCGCTTGCATAAAGTCCGCAAGCTTTGTCTGAACGATGTCGAGCTGATCAGCTGAAGCTTTGAGTTCATCACCCAAACCGGCTACCTGATTCATGACAGCGGTCGTGTCTTCGCCTTTACCTTTGAGCGAACCAATTTGCTTGGACAGCGAATTACGCTGCGCTTGCAATTCCTCAGTACGAGTCTGTATAGACTTGCGCTCTGCCTCTAGTGCATTAAAGCTAGCCGTATCCAGAATAAATTTGCGTTGCGCGAGACGGGCTGCAACAGCCTCTATATCCTTGCGGAGAAGTTGAATGTCGATCATGGGGAGATGCGTCAGGTTAAAGACAAAGATGAGATTGTACCAAGGGCGGATACGGTCACGGTTTGATTGGGTTAGCAGTAATTAGACGGCAGTAAGCTCATTTTTTACCGCTCGCTTTGAAGTCACTATCCAATTGCCTCAGATACGCTAGCTTTTCTGCGATCTTGCCCTCCAAACCGCGTGGCGATGGCTGATACCAGCCCGGCTCGCGTACTCCCTCCGGAAGGTAGGTTTCACCTGCAGCATAGGCATCGGGTTCATCATGCGCGTAGCGATACAACTTACCGTAGCCCAGCTCTTTCATTAGCTTAGTAGGTGCATTGCGCAGATGCTCGGGCACGGGGCGCGATGCATCATCAGCTATAAAAGATCGCACCTTGTTATAAGCGTTATAAACCGCATTAGATTTGGCAGCACAAGCAAGATAAACAACCGCCTCAGCCAAAGCCAGCTCACCCTCGGGCGAGCCTAGTCGTTCATACGATTCTGCTGCATCTAACGTCAATCTCAATGCGCGCGGATCTGCCAAGCCTATATCTTCGCTCGCCATGCGTATCAGTCGCCGGCTTAGGTAACGAGGATCAGCACCACCGTCGAGCATACGGACTAACCAATACAGCGCTGCGTCAGGATTGGATCCACGAACGGATTTATGCAGTGCAGATATCTGATCATAAAAAGCATCACCACCTTTATCAAAGCGGCGTAGCGCATCGCCCAAACTTTCTTTCAATAAGGCAGCGTCAATCACACTGACTTTTTTTTGCTGTGCTGCGCGCAAAATAATTTCAATATTGTTTAATAATTTGCGGCCATCACCATCAGCACTGGCAGCCAATAATTGCTTAGCTTCTTGATCAGCGCTGAATTCATTATCGATAGCAATCGCTCGATCGACTAATTGGAGTAAATCGTCAGTCGTTAATGACTTTAATACGTACACAGCGGCACGCGAAAGTAATGCACCGTTAACTTCAAACGACGGGTTTTCAGTAGTGGCGCCAATAAACGTTAACAAGCCACTTTCCACATGCGGTAGAAAGGCGTCTTGCTGACTTTTATTAAAACGATGAACTTCATCAACGAATAAAATCGTTTGCCGACCCGAATTCGCTTGTATGACCTGAGCACGCTCTACCGCCTCACGGATATCTTTTACTCCAGAGAGAACGGCAGATAATGCGATGAACTCGGCATTGAAGCCCTGCGCCATTAAGCGCGCCAGCGTGGTCTTACCCACGCCTGGCGGCCCCCACAAAATCATGGAGTGCGGCTGACCCGACTCAAAAGCCACGCGCAAAGGCTTACCTGCTGCGAGCAGATGCTCTTGCCCGATCACATCATCAAGGACTGCAGGGCGCAAGCGCTCGGCGAGAGGGGCGCTCATATTTTATTGCTGAAGTACGTCGGCACCCTTAGGTAGGGCGAAATGAAATTGATTGGCTGGCAGTGAGGGATTTTTTTCAAACTTGGTAAATGTGAGTAACGAGATCTGACCAAAACTATCGCGCAACTCCATCGCAACGGGCACGCCATCTTTCAAGCCAATCCCTATTTTTTCAAAGCTAGTGTCTTTGGCTTTGGGTATGGCTTGCAACCACTCTATGCCTTCACGCAGACCACCTTCGGACAAGGTGAAGTTTTTTTCCAGATCATTACTACCAAAAAGTATCGCGGCTGGTGAAGAGCCTATCGCATTACCTAGAGTCTTGATCGTGACTTGATTAAGATCTTTATCGTAGATAAAAAGTTTTTCGCCATCCGCCTGTAAAACCTGTTCGTAGGGTTTTTGGTAGGTCCAGATAAATTTTCCAGGGCGCGCAAAGATAAACACGCCATTGGCAGTCGAAGAGACTCGCATCTTGCCACCCTCTTCTTTCACCATGCGCTGATTAAATTCTCCACGCGCGCTTTTGGTACCTGCTACAAACGCCTTGAATTGCTCCAGCGCAGATGCCTGCGCAAGCAAGGGCAGGCAAATTAACAAGCTAAAGAAAAATTTGATTCTCACAGAGTACTCTTCACTCAATTCATTATTCAATGCTTGTTATTACTCAGTATTCCCCGAGGGGACTAGGATTTCGCGATTACCATTCGACTGCATCTGGGACACGATACCGCTCTGCTCCATTTGCTCGAGCAGTCGCGCAGCACGGTTATAACCAATACGTAAGTGACGCTGCACTAAGGATATCGATGCACGTCGATTTTTGAGAACGATACCCACTGCCTGATCGTATAAAGGATCGGCCTCGCCGCTGGGCGCACCTACGCCACCGGCATCGGCGCCTTCTTCCATCACGCCACCCTCGAGTATGCCCTCGATGTAATTCGGCTCGCCTTGTGATTTAAGGTGCTTGACAACGCGATGCACTTCTTCATCGGATACAAACGCACCGTGCACACGCACGGGCATGCCCGTACCCGGCGGCATGTAAAGCATATCGCCCATACCCAGTAAGGCCTCAGCACCTTGTTGATCCAAGATAGTTCGTGAATCGATTTTGCTCGATACTTGAAACGCGATACGCGTTGGAATATTAGCTTTGATTAAACCAGTAATCACATCAACTGATGGACGTTGTGTCGCTAAAATTAAATGAATACCTGCAGCACGCGCTTTTTGCGCTATACGTGCAATCAACTCTTCAACTTTTTTACCGACGACCATCATTAAATCGGCTAACTCATCAATGATGATGACGATAGTGGGTAGTTTGTCTAATGGCTCAGGTGCATCAGGAGTCAAACTAAATGGATTCGGAATTTTTTCTGATTTTTTATCCGCATCAACGATTTTTTGGTTGTAGCCCGCCAAATTACGCACACCCATTTTTGACATCAATCGATAGCGTCGCTCCATCTCATTAACGGCCCAATTCAACGCGTGCCCTGCCTGCCGCATATCGGTGACAACCGGTGCCAACAAATGAGGAATACCTTCATAGATCGATAGTTCCAGCATCTTAGGATCGATCAATATCAAGCGCACCTGATTTGGATCGGCTTTGTAAAGCAAAGAAAGTATCGTGGCATTGATACCGACGGACTTACCCGAACCCGTAGTACCCGCCACTAGCAAATGCGGCATCTTGGCGAGATCGGCCACGATAGGATTGCCTGCAATGTCTTTGCCAAGACCTATCGTCAGTAGGGATGTATTGTCGTTATAAACCTTAGATCCAACAATTTCAGTCAGACGAACGATTTGTCGATTGGGGTTGGGTAGCTCAAGCCCCATGTAGTTCTTGCCAGGGATAGTCTCGACCACACGTATCGATGTTAATGACAAAGCACGCGCCAGATCGCGAGCCAGATTAACGATTTGACTTCCTTTGACGCCGGTCGCGGGTTCGATTTCGTAGCGCGTAATCACTGGCCCGGGATACGCAGCCACTACTCGAACTTCAACGCCAAAGTCTGAGAGTTTTTTCTCGATCAGGCGACTAACAAATTCAAGGGTATCGACGCTCACCGTTTCCTGCTCTGTCGGTGGCTCATCCAGTAACGAAAGTGGCGGCAAGTTGGTGTCTGGCATATCCAAGAACAGCGACACCTGTTTTTCTTTTTGTGCGCGTTCAGATTTAGGTACTGACACCACTTGCGGCACAATTTGTATAGGCGAAGTTGCCTTTGATTCGACTATGCGCGCGCGTTCTTGCTCAACCACTTCTTCACGTTTAACTGCCGCCTCTTGACCGACCTTACGGTCCTGCCACTCAACATATAGCGCATTGAGTAATTGAACAAAGCTCTCTATCGCACCACCCAAACGCTCCGCGACAGCCAACCACGACACATGAAAGCACAAGCTAAAACCCAAGCCAAACAACATCAGTAGCAACAAAGTGCCGCCATCAAAACCAAAACCCGACTGTGCGCTGCCACCGACTAATTCACCCAACACGCCGCCGGGGTCACGTGGCAGTTTCACTTTCAGGCTATACATCCGAACAAATTCAAGACCGCAACTACCCAGTACCAGCAATACAAAACCACCGATGCGTATCAACACCTCATAACGATGCGGCGCCTCTTGCTCTTGCTCAAGAAAAAAACGCTTGGCCAGACGTCGATAACTCACCCAAACGGCGGCCAACATCGCTACGCACCACCACCAAGCAGAAAATCCGAAAATGTAAAACATCAAATCCGATAACCACGCACCTGCCGAGCCGCCCCAATTTAAAGGCTTGGTCGACATACCCGCGTGCGACCATCCAGAATCGGCCGTGGAATACGTGAACATGACCAACGTGAGATAAGCGCCAATAACGGCCAATAGAAGCCAACGAGCCTCGGAAAGCAGGCGTATCAGTCGATTCGGCAGGGGATCGGGCGCCGCAGCGGGGGGTGTTCGGGTATAGGTTGAAGTGTTTCGGCTCATGACATTCACAAGTTCTGAGCGGGCTCCTGTAGGGGGCCGTCAGTTCATCTATAATTTCGTTTTGATTTTTGCGGCACTATCGCATGAATCCATACGGGATGATACTCCCTCCGGTCAGCATTTTCCCTGTTCCAGCGATTACGCTCACTCTGTTCACTTAATCATTTCAAAAGATTTTCATGTCCAACCCTAAACATGCACGTGTCCTCATCATTGGTTCCGGTCCCGCCGGCTACAGCGCGGCCGTCTACGCGGCGCGCGCCAACCTCAATCCGGTGCTGATTACCGGGGTTGAGCAAGGCGGTCAACTCATGACCACCACCGATGTCGAAAACTGGCCAGGCGATCCCATGGGCGTACAAGGTCCAGAACTGATGCAGCGCCTGTTACAACACGCCGAACGCTTTAACACCGAGATCATTTTTGATCACATTCATACCACCCACCTCACCGAAAAACCTATCCGCTTAGTGGGTGATTCGGGGGTCTATACCTGCGATGCGCTGATCATTTCCACTGGCGCTTCAGCTCAGTATTTGGGTTTACCTTCTGAACAGCATTTCATGGGCAAAGGTGTGTCCGCTTGTGCGACCTGCGATGGCTTTTTCTATAAAAATCAAGAAGTAGCTGTCATCGGCGGTGGTAACACCGCTGTGGAAGAAGCGCTGTATTTATCGAATATCGCCAGCAAAGTAACCGTGGTTCATCGCCGCGATAAATTCCGCGCAGAGCCTATCTTGATTGATCGCTTAATGGCGAAAGTGAGTGAAGGCAAAGTTGCCATTCAATGGAATCACACCTTGGATGAAGTTACGGGCGATGACAGCGGCGTCACTGGCATGGTGATTCGTTCCACTAAAGATGACAAAACTACCCCTATTTCTCTGCATGGTTTATTCATTGCGATTGGTCATAAGCCCAACACTGGCATTTTTGAAGGCCAGCTAGCGATGAACAATGGCTACCTCATCACTAAGGGTGGGCTAGAAGGCATGGCCACCATGACCAGCATTGAAGGTGTATTTGCAGCCGGCGATGTGCAAGATCATGTTTATCGTCAAGCGATCACCAGTGCGGGTACAGGTTGCATGGCTGCGTTGGATGCACAACGCTACCTCGAAAGTCTGGAATAAGCGCTCAGGACCGCACCGCAGCCTAACACTCCGCAGTTCCCAGTAGGAGACCTGCATGATCAAAGACCTTGCCGAACTCAAGGCGCTGAAGCAGCAATTGAAATCTCGCGCGGAAGCAGCAATGAAGGCTGAACAAGAGCGCCGTGAACGCGAGCGCGAGGCGAATCTCTTTCGCAACAGTGTTGGCGAAGTTGCGCCACTGAGAACGGCGGCCCGAGTCAGCACTCCCCTACCGCGACCGCAACCCATCGCTCACCAACGACTGGCGGATGACGAGGCTGCATTGCAGGAATCCTTATCCGATGAGTTTAGTATCGATACGCTGCTTGAGGTTGATGAAGATCTCAGCTTTGTGCGCGGTGGCATCGGCCCCGATGTGCTGCGTAAATTACGTGGCGGTGGATGGGTAACGCAAGATCAATTAGATTTGCATGGCTTGCGTACGGATCAAGCACGTCAAGCTTTAAGTCAGTTTGTTCGTGATTCGATGAAACGTGGAATGCGCTGCGTGCGCATCATTCACGGCAAAGGTTTGGGATCGCTAGGAAAAAAACCTGTGTTGAAAAACAAGGTGAGGAACTGGCTGGTACAAAAAGACGAAGTACTCGCTTTTTGTCAGGCGCGCGCAGCCGATGGAGGCAGCGGCGCACTGATGGTTTTACTTAAGGGCTAGTCTTCGGAACTTAAACCGCGTCCGAGCCTGTCTCGCCGGTACGAATCCGAATCACTTGCTCGACCGAGCGAACAAAGATCTTACCGTCACCAATTTTTCCGGTACGTGCCGCTTTGATAATGGCATCGACAGCACTATCAAGCACTTCTTCGGTAACAACTGCTTCCACCTTTACCTTAGGCAGAAAATCGACCACGTACTCTGCACCACGGTACAGCTCAGTATGACCCTTCTGACGACCAAAACCTTTAACTTCAGTGACGGTCAGGCCAGTTACGCCCACGTTGGCCAATGCCTCGCGGACTTCGTCGAGCTTAAAAGGCTTAATGACGGCGATGATCTGCTTCACGGTGTGCTCCTCTGGATAGTAATGATTGAATTCTACTCTTTGAAGCGTGAGGTAATCGGATAACGCCAATCTCGACCAAACGCACGATGCGTAACGCGCGGCCCTACAGGCGCTTGCCTACGCTTGTACTCATTGATTTTTATCAGTCGGACAATCCGATCCACATCTTCTTGACGATACCCTGCTGCGAGCAGTTCCGCAACGCCTTGCCCCTCTTCCATGTACAAATTGAGTATGCCATCGAGCACTTCATAGGGGGGTAAAGAGTCTTGGTCGGTCTGGTTAGGGCGCAATTCAGCCGAAGGCGCGCGGGTCAAAATACGATCCGGAATCACATCGCCGATGCTATTTCGATAATGACACAGCCTATATACCAAGGTCTTGGCGATATCTTTGATCACCGCATAGCCGCCAGCCATGTCGCCATACAAGGTGCAATAGCCGGTTGCCATCTCACTTTTATTACCCGTCGTCAGAACAATAGAACCTGATTTGTTCGACAAGGCCATTAACAGGGTTCCGCGTATACGCGCCTGAATGTTTTCTTCGGTGGCATCCTCTGCCAGATTGGCAAACTCAAAATCCAGCGAATGGCGGAAAGCCGTAAAGCAATCTGAAATAGGAATTTCATCGTAGCGCACACCCAAACGCGCCACCATGTCGCGCGAATCAACCCATGAAATTTCAGCGGTGTAGTCCGATGGCATCATTACGGCACGCACTTTGTCAGCTCCCATCGCATCGACAGCAATCGCCAAGGTGAGCGCCGAATCCACGCCACCCGAAAGACCAATGATCGCACCCGGAAAACCGTTTTTACCCACATAGTCGCGCACGCCCAAAACTAGGGCTTCATACACTTGAGCTTCTATTGATAACGCTTCTGGATGTGGCTGCGCTTTGGGTTGCCCTGCTTCGAATTCAACCAACGTTAGCGATTCTTTGAATGACGGCGCTTGCACACACACTTGACCAGCCGAATTCATCACAAATGAACTGCCATCAAACACCAACTCATCCTGCGCGCCGACGAGATTGGCATATACCAGCGCCATACCTTGCTTACAAACATTTTCACGCATCACATCTAAACGCAGATGCTGTTTGTTCATGTGATACGGCGACGCATTCGGCACTAACAACACCTGTGCTCCAGCGGCACGTGCGCGTGCCGGCATGTCGGGATACCACGTATCTTCACAAATAGTAATTGCGAAACGAATGCCCTTAAGATCAAAGGTGCAGACATCATCGGCCGCAATGAAATAACGCTTCTCATCAAACACGGTGTAATTTGGCAACGCGTGCTTGCGGTAGCTGGCGATGATGCGGCCATTACACAAGATGGAGGCTGCGTTGTAATGCAACTGCCCCTGCTGCGATGGGTGACCAACAATCACATGCAGATCTTTTAGGTCGGCTAGCTCGTTAGCGAGCATCTGCAACGCTTGTTCTGATTTTGCGTAAAATGAACGCCGCAGCAGCAAGTCTTCCGGCGGATAGCCGACGAGCGATAGCTCGGGTGTCAGCACAATATCAGCGCCTAATTCAGCGGCTTGGCGCGCAGCATGTGCAATGCGCTGGCTGTTTCCAACCAGATCACCCACAGTACTGTTGATCTGTGCAATTGCTACGTTAACTAAGCCCAAACGATTCATCGGTAACCAAGCTTCAAAGAGGCTAATCCTGCAAAACCAGAATTATCGCACGCGCATCCTTTCTTCTCTGGCCGAACTGGAACCCAGCACATGGAATGATCTGGTTCGTTCGCAACCCGAGGCGAACCCTTTTCTGTCGTATGCCTTTCTGCATGCATTGCATGAATCAGGTAGCGCGAGTAAAAAATCTGGCTGGCAGCCTCAGTACCTCACCATTTGGCAAGGCGACAATCTGGTCGCCGCATTGCCACTGTATGCAAAATTTCATTCCTATGGTGAGTATGTATTTGATTGGGCTTGGGCTGATGCTTATCGCCGCAATGGCTTGGACTACTATCCAAAACTGTTATCTGCCATCCCTTTTACGCCGGTCACTGGCGGTCGGCTACTTGCGATAGATGCGCCAGCACGAGTCGCATTAATAACAGCGCTCAAAAAAATTCAAGAAAAAAATGATCTCTCCTCAACGCATATTCTTTACCCACCAGAGCAAGAAGCAAAACAATTAGAAGACGCGGGATTCATGTTGCGTAAAGGCGTACAGTTTCATTGGAAAAATCAAGGCTTTGAAAATTTTGAACAATTTCTTTCAACCTTAGAGCAAAAAAAACGAAAGAATATTCGCGCCGAACGGCGCAAGGTGCATGAAGCCGGTATCACGCTACGACAACTCCCCGGGGTACAAGCGAGCGAAGCTGACTGGAGATTTTTTAAACGTTGCTACGACAATACCTATAGCGCGCATTATTCAACACCTTATTTGAATCTTGATTTCTTCCTTAGAATTAGTCAAACCATGCCAGAAAATATATTACTGGTGATTGCTGAGCGTGAAGGAAACCCGATTGCCTCCTCGCTGTTAATTCATGATCAAAATGCGCTGTATGGTCGTTACTGGGGCGCGCTTGAACATCACGCGTGCTTGCACTTTGAGACGGCGTACTATCAGCCGCTAGAATTCTGTATCGCCAATAAAATTGCCGCATTTGAAGGTGGAGCACAAGGTGAGCACAAGATGGCGCGAGGTTTTTTACCTGAACAAACCTGGTCAGCACACTGGTTAGCTCACCCGGGTTTTTCAGATGCAGTAGAACAATTTCTTGATGAAGAAGGAAAAGGAATCGAAAACTATGTGGATGAACTGAATGAGAGAAATCCGTTTAAGAGTTAAAAATAGTGATAAAAAAAGCGCCGACATCGTGGCGCTTTTTATAGTCAACAGTGGTTGATCAAAAGTTGGGCTTGCTAGCCGCTTTCTTGTAATTATCAACGCCAGTCATGATCTCTGCGCGCGCATCATCTGGACCGAACCAACCTTCCACCTTGACCCATTTGCCCGGCTCCAGATCTTTGTAGTGCTCGAAAAAATGTTGAATCTGCTGCAGTCGTAAAACATTCATATCTGCAGGTTTTTGCCAGTGCGTATAAATCGGCAAAACTTTATCAACCGGAACCGCTAAAACCTTGGCATCGCCTCCGGATTCATCCTGCATCTTTAATACACCGATAGGGCGGCAACGCACGACGACTCCAGCTAACAAAGGAAAGGGAGTAATTACCAACACATCAACCGGATCACCATCATCAGCGATGGTATGTGGAACATAACCGTAATTACACGGATAGTGCATGGCGGTACCCATGAAACGATCAACAAAAATCGCTCCCGATTCCTTATCAACTTCGTATTTGATCGGATCGGCATTCATCGGGATTTCGATCACTACGTTGAAATCGTTTGGCAAATCGCGGCCAGCTGGTACCAGATTCAAACCCATTATTACCTCAAAATAAAAAACAAAATAGAAATTAAAATAGATAACACGCGATTATAGCGGCACAGGCTTTCGGTGCCCTTACAACGTCTAGGGTGACGTTATTTCAACTACTGTTTGAATGAATTGATGACTGTGTTTTTCAGTGATCAGGATTTCGCTGTGACCGGCAACAAAGTCACCGCACACAATCGATAATGATCCGCAGCGGCTTCAGGTTGATTCAACTCTTCATGCAATTGGGCCAGCCGTAAATGCGCTTCTTGCCGCGTGCTTAAATCTCCACCAGAAAGCGACTGCTCTAAATGGCGCTGCGCTTTACCCCACAATTTTTGCTTCAGACATAGCACACCCAATGCCAACGAAATTTCAGTATCGTTAGGACGTTCATTCAGCCAGTGTTCACAATGCTCAATTTGTTTTAGCAGTGTCGATGAACCTGCTGGCGCTGCGCCCTGTCGATAAGCGCGCAACAAACGAGAATCCCACGTTTTAGTAAGTGCTGCCTCAAGAATTGAAGACGCTTCTATTTGCTGACCAATTTTCATGAAAGCATTTGCTGCTTGCACTGCAACGATGGCACTCACTCTATCTTCTGAGGGTACCTTGGACCAAAGTAGCTTTAAAGATTCCGGATCTTCACTGGCTTTTGTTAGCAAGGATTCATAAGCCAAATCACGCAAACGTCGTGACAATGTGGGATGCAGCGATTTATGTTTATCTAGCAAGCGCACGAGTCGCAACACCTCGGGCCAGTTGCGTGCGTTTTGATGTACTTTGAGGGCTAATCGTAAGGCTTGAGTATGACGAATACCACTGGTATTTAATTCGCGCAACGCATCCAGGGCAAGATCTGTTTCTTTAACGTCTTCGGCATATAACTCAACTGCTGTCATCAGCCTTGCCGTGCGAATATGGATATCTTGATCTGCTTTCAAAAGCCATTCATCGCGGCGAATTGTTTGCTGCATACGCTGTGCTGCTCGCGCACCAATTAACGCTGCCAAGCCGGCATTGTCTGGCGAAGCAGCGGCACGTTCGGCTAATTTTTCTGCACGACCAAAACGACCTTCGAGATAACTTTGTAAGGCTTCATTCAATGCACGTCCCGATTCACGCAACTGCCGCATTGCACGGTACTGCTCTACTTGACGCGGTAGCGCTAGAGTTGCACGCAAAGCCGCGAGAATCATCAGCACAAAGAAAAAGCCAGCGAGCAACACCACAATGAAAAAATTCAGAGAGAAATCAATCCGGTACGGAGGATAAAACAAAACTACATTGCCGGGATTAAAGCGCGCGAGCACCGCCAATCCAATGGCGGAGGCTAGCAAGATCATGAGCCAGATAAAAAAACGCATAGTGATCAAGGACGCGAACGAGACTGACGAACCGCGGCTAGGCTGTGCGAGAGTGTCGGCATTTCGATGTTGAGCACGCTCTCTTGCAACTGCTTGATTAACTCACGAGCGGCTTGCGTCTGCCTAGACCGAATTTCAAAATAGCGCACCAGCGCACGATCCGCTTCGGCCAAGTCACTACGGAACGCAGCATCATTGCGCGACAACAGTGCTAGTCGTGCATTTAATAAACGTAATTTTAAATTTTCACGCGCAAAGAAAGCTTCACCCGGTGAGAGTAATAAAGCTTCTGGTGTACCTACAACACGCACTCGAACTAGCTGACGAAGTTCATTCCATAAGTCGCTGCTCCAGCTATTCCAGCGCTCTAACAGCACACCTCGCCAATCGTCACTCACCTTATTTTCACTCGTAGTGGGCGATGCCAGCTTAGACTTGGGCGCAGGCGCTACGACTGCAGGCTTCGCATCAGATAACAAAGGCATCTGATCAATCTGCGCCACCAAAGCATCCAGCCTGACCGCAATCCCCGTCAAATCAACGCTAGGTAAACTTTTGAGATTGTCGGTGTCTTTTGCAATCGCACGACGAATGGCTATAAATTGCGGACGATCCGTGCGCGCCAAGCGTGCATCGGCATTTTGCAAAGCAATCAATGCGCCGCGTAGGTTTCCGGCAAGCTGTAACTGTTGGCTGGCTGTCGAGAGTACTTGTTCAATTTCTGCTAAAGCCCAGTCATCACGATTTTTTGCCAGATCCTGATACAGCTGCTCCAGCGCCAATTGTTGTCCTTGCGACTCCACTTGCTTGGCTTCGAGCACTGCGACTTTGCCCTGCATCAGCTTCAACTCATCATCAACCCGATTTGCGATGAGCTTTGTTTGGATATTCATGTTGTCACCCGATTGCAGGCGCTGCGCTAACTCGCGACGCAAATCGCTAATGTCGTTTCGAGCACTCCACCACTGCAGGCCCAGCAGAAAAGCCAATAAGCCGACGATCAACTTGAGATTAAATTCTTTACTGTCCAGGCTCTCGCGCAGCCGAACACCCCATGAGCGTGCAGGTGGCGCGGCTGGCGCTGCAGGCTTAGTATCTACCGCCTCAGCCGAGGCTTCGCTAGTCGCTGCAGCGGGCGATTGAGTTTCTGGGGCTGGCTGTTGAGCCAAGGAGTCGTGAACGAGCTCAGGCTCGGTCTCCGAACTCAAAGCAGGTACCGGCGTTGACGCCAGGTTCTCAGCGGTGGACGACGATGGGGGGGATGGTGGCAACTCGCTCATGATCGCGATTGTATCGCGGCGATGAGTGCTTCGTCGCCTGATGCGGTGAGAATCACCCGCTCAAATCCCATGTTTTTTGCAGTCTGAGCAATTCGAACATGCGGAACGATCAATGTCGCTCGCTGAATTTGCTTCCAACCGGCGGTTCCAGCTACCTGCTCCACATCCTCTTTCAGGTTACGCAAAGCTTCCGAGCTGGTGATAACCCAGTCGCTATCGACTTCTAACAGCTGGGATAACTCCTGACGCCGCCCTTCATCCAAGGAAGGCGAGCCGCGACTATAGGCCGCCACTTGATCGACCGTAACCCCAGCCTCACGTAAACGATCGGCCAGCAATTCACGGCCGGTTTCGGCGCGAATAATCAGCACTTTCTTGCCGGCCAGTGCAGGCAAATCTAAAACCTCGAGCAAAGTTTCGGAATCGGTGCGCTGAGTATCGATAGGGCTAAGCACCGTGGCATTTTGATCGGTAACGCCATGCTTAGCCAGCGCTTGCCGGCTACCTTCACCCACCACCGCGGCCGCCACTCCCTGCGGCCACTTGGGCAAAAAGGCAAACGCTGCATCCACCGCATTCGGGCTGACAAATGCAACGATGGCATAGTCGGAAAGGCTATTCAGGCAAGCTTTGAGTTGGGTAGGGTCGGACAGGGGCCGTATATCCAGTAGCGGAAAAACACAGACATCACGTCCCAGCGCTATCAGTCGCAGGGCAAGTGGTTCTGCCTGGGACTGGGGACGGGTGATAACGATCAGATTCTTATTCAACCTTGCAAGCAGCAAGAATAGCGCTGGCATCCTGCGCCTCAAGGGCGCGCGCAATTTCATGACCCAAGTCCTCGGGCCTCGCCGCATCACCATTAACCTCGGCACGTGCGATGCGCTTGCCATCGGGTGTGGCGACCATAGCGCGCAAACGCATGGCATTGTGGTCAATCGTCGCGAACGCGGCCAAAGGAATCTGGCAACTACCACCAAAACTTTTTGATAGTGTGCGTTCAGCGCGCACGGCACGCTCAGTATCGGTATGGTTTAACGGCGCGAGCAATTCCAGCAAATCTTTACGACCCGAAGGTATCTCTATCGCCATGGCGCCCTGTCCTGGTGCAGGCAGACTGTGCTCAGGCTCAATGAAGGAACGAATGCGATCGGCCATACCCAGACGCTTTAGCCCGGCTGCGGCAAGAATGATGGCGGCGTACTCACCACGATCCAACTTACCTAGACGCGTATCCAGGTTGCCGCGCAAGGGCTGTATGTTAAGCAAAGGGAAACGTGCCGCGATCAGTGCCTGGCGTCGCAAGCTACTGGTGCCGACTATGGCGCCGGCCGGCAAGTCTTCCAAGCTATTGAAGGTATTCGAGACAAAGGCATCGCGCGGGTCTTCGCGTTCCAGAACTGCCGCCAACTCAAACCCCTCTGGCAGATCCATAGGAACATCTTTGAGGGAATGAACGGCTAAGTCGGCCTCACCATTTTGCATAGCGACTTCGAGCTCTTTGACAAACAAGCCTTTGCCGCCGACTTTCGATAAGGTGCGGTCAAGAATTTGATCACCACGCGTTGTCATTCCAAGAATCGTTACCGTACTGTGCGGATATAATTCGAGTAAGCGTGCCTGAACAGTTTCAGCCTGCCACATGGCGAGCCTGCTCTCACGTGAGGCAATCACCAGTTTTCCGGAAAACGATGCGTTCAATGCGGCCTCTCAGGTTCATGGCCGGTACAGATAGTGTCGGCCCAGTTTGTAATTGGTAATGCTGAAAAATTCGGCGGATTTTATCATGCGCCCCTTGTATCGCCTGGCCAAAAGCCGGGTCGACGATGACTCAAGCTGAAAGCACACCCCTGCCATGGCCACCACTAAGACAACTCCGGCTCGCTCGTCCAAGGTTCTGGACAAAGATGCGCCCCTCAAAGAAGACATACGATTATTAGGCCGACTGCTGGGTGATGTGATTCGTCATCAAGAAGGCGATGCGGTCTATCAGATTGTCGAAACGATACGTCAAACTGCCGTACGTTTTCGGCGCGAATCCGACCCCGAGGCAGGTGCCGACCTCGACCGCCTGCTGAAAAAACTGACACGTGACCAGACTAATTCAGTGGTGCGCGCTTTCTCGTATTTTTCACACTTGGCCAACATTGCCGAAGACCAGCATCATAATCGTCGTCGTCGCTCCCACCTGCTGGCTGGCTCGGCGGCTCAAGCAGGCAGTATGGCAGCCACGCTATCTAAACTCGATGCATCGGGCGTCTCTGGGAAAGCCGTGCAAGGATTTTTTTCCGATGCACTAATTTCGCCTGTGCTGACCGCCCACCCAACCGAAGTGCAACGCAAGAGTATTTTGGATGCCGGTCGCGAAATTGCGCGTTTACTGGCAGCGCGCGATTTGCCATTGCCACCCACAGAAAAAAATCGCAATACGCAACTCTTACACGCAGAAATTGCCAAACTATGGCAGACCCGAATGCTACGTTATTCAAAGCTAACGGTCGATGATGAAATAGAAAATGCACTTTCGTTTTATCGCATCACATTTTTGCGCGAATTGCCCGCATTAATGGAAGATATAGAAACTGAATTTGCCGAACAATACCCACATACCCGTAGCGTGTCGCTTCCGCCTTTTGTGCAAATGGGTAGTTGGATTGGTGGCGATCGCGATGGCAATCCGAACGTGAATTCAGACACGATGATTCGTGCCATGTCGCGACAATCGACCACGATATTAGATTTTTATTTGGATGAAGTGCACGCGCTGGGTGCGGAGCTATCTATTTCGACATTGTTAGTATCGGTCAGTCCCGAATTACAAATGATGGCGGATAACTCGCCCGATCATTCTCCGCACCGTACCGACGAACCGTATCGACGCGCACTGATTACCATCTACGCACGACTTGCTGCTACGGCGCGCAAACTCGGTGTGATCAATATTTTGCGTCAAGAAGTCGGTGCCATGGAGCCTTATCACGACATCCATGAATTTATCGCTGATCTGGATGTGATTGGTGATTCACTGCGCGCTAATCATGGCTTACCACTGACGCGTCCTCGCTTAAATACGTTGCGGCGTGCAGCCACCATTTTTGGCTTCCATTTAGCCACTCTCGATATGCGCCAGAGCTCGGATGTTCATGAACGTGTGATCAGCGAATTATTTAAAAAATCCGATGTTTGCCCTGACTACGCTGCACTCACTGAAGAACAAAAGCTCTCACTGTTGCAGTCTGAATTGCGTCAACCACGACTGCTTTACTCGCCTTACCTAAACTATTCGGATGAAACGGTGAGTGAATTAGGCGTCATTTCTATGGCACGCAAAGTCCGCGAGCAATTCGGTGCTCGCGCCATTCAAAATTACATTATTTCGCATACCGAAACCGTCTCTGATCTGCTGGAAGTCTTACTGCTGCAAAAAGAAACCGGTTTGCTGCGAGTAGGATCTGCTGAATCGAAAGCTGTTTCAGAATTAATGGTAATTCCTCTCTTTGAAACTATCCCTGATCTTCGCAATGCCGCCGACATCATGAATGGATGGCTATCTACAGCGGCGGTACGCGAGCTGGTGCGTCAACAGGGTGAGTTGCAAGAGGTTATGCTCGGCTATTCGGATTCCAATAAAGATGGCGGTTTTCTTACTTCCAACTGGGAGCTGTATAAAGCCGAAGTCGGATTGGTTCACGTCTTCCAAAAACATGGGGTGAAATTACGCCTATTCCATGGCCGCGGTGGCACGGTGGGGCGTGGCGGTGGTCCCAGCCATGAAGCTATCCTCGCGCAGCCAGCGGGTACGGTGAATGGTCAATTCCGACTGACGGAGCAAGGTGAAATCATCGCGTCAAAATTTTCTAATCCCGAAATCGGCCGTCGAAATCTCGAACTGGTGGTTGCCGCCGTCATGGAAGCCAGCCTCACCCCAGTAAAAGCAGAAGGCAAACATGCAAAACAATTAGCCAGCTTCGAAAACACGATGGAAATTTTGTCGGACAACGCTTATAGGGCGTATCGCCATCTGGTTTACGAGACACCGGGCTTTACTGATTATTTTTTCTCAGCGACCCCGATTGCAGAAATCGCTGAACTGAACATTGGTTCGCGCCCTGCTTCGCGCAAATCAACTCGTCGTATCGAAGATCTGCGCGCCATCCCCTGGGGTTTCTCGTGGGGCCAATGTCGCCTGCTACTTCCCGGTTGGTACGGATTCGGCAGTGCGGTTCATAGCTGGCTTTCAGATGAAACCACGGGTTCGAAAACAAAAAAAATAACCTTGCTACGCGCAATGTTCAAAGAATGGCCGTTTTTTTCGACCTTACTGTCGAACATGGACATGGTGCTTTCAAAAACTGATCTAGCCGTTGCATCGCGTTACGCCAGTTTGGTTAAGGATAAAAAACTTCGTAACAGTATTTTCAAACGCATCTCGCAAGAGCACGAACTCGCTTGCGAATGTTTGGCATTGATTACAGGTTCCAAAGAGCGGCTTGCGAATAACCCAACGCTGGCGCGCTCGATTAAAAATCGCTTTGCTTATCTGGATCCTCTAAATCATCTGCAAGTTGAATTAATCAAACGCCACCGAAGCTGGAATGAACAAGGTCGCGAATCAGATATTCGCGTTCATCGCGGTATCCACCTCTCGATCAATGGCGTAGCTGCAGGTTTGAGAAATACCGGCTAAGCTGAAATCACGATGATTCTACGAATGTGATCGCTCTTCAGAGAATCGAACAGTTAGCTTCATACTCTATAATCGTAGCCACTTAACGTTCTTGAGACCCACATGTCAGATCAATTTTCCAAAAAAGACGAAGCCTGGTCGGCACGCTTTTCAGAGCCCGTGTCCGATTTAGTCAAGCGCTACACCGCCTCCGTATTTTTTGACTACCGACTAGCCAAGGTCGACATTCAAGGATCACTTGCCCACGCAGAAATGCTGGCGCATCAAAAAATCATCAGTCAGCAAGATTACGCTGAGATTGTGCGTGGCATGACGCAAATCCAAGCCGATATTTCAGCCGGCAAATTTGAGTGGTTACTTGATCTGGAAGATGTGCATCTGAATATTGAAAAACGTCTAACCGAACTGGTTGGCGATGCTGGCAAGCGCCTGCACACTGGCCGTTCACGGAATGATCAAGTCGCAACTGACATTCGGCTCTACCTGCGCTCCGCCATTGATGATATTCACGGTTTGCTGAAAGATTTGCAGATCGCGCTTTTACAACTTGCTGAGCAACACGCAGGCACCATCATGCCGGGCTTTACCCATATGCAAGTCGCACAACCGGTCACGTTTGGTCATCACATGTTGGCGTATGTAGAAATGTTTAATCGCGATGCTGAACGGATGGTGGATTGCCGTAAGCGTGTTAATCGACTGCCTCTCGGTGCCGCAGCCCTCGCCGGAACCACTTTTCCGATTGATAGACAGCGCGTCGCTAAAACACTGGGCTTTGAGGATATTTGCCACAACTCGTTGGATGCCGTTTCAGATCGCGATTTTGCGATTGAATTTTGTGCAGCATCTGCACTGGTGATGACGCATATTTCTCGGCTATCAGAGGAGTTAGTGATTTGGATGAGTCCACGCGTGGGCTTAATTGATATTGCTGATCGATTCTGTACGGGTTCGTCGATCATGCCGCAGAAAAAAAATCCCGATGTACCCGAACTCGCTCGCGGCAAAACCGGTCGCGTGAATGGGCACTTGGTGGCCTTACTGACGCTAATGAAAGGCCAACCACTCGCCTACAACAAAGATAATCAAGAAGATAAAGAACCTTTGTTTGATACCGTCGACACCGTCATCGATACTTTGCGAATTTTCGCCGACATGGCGGCCGGCATTAGCGTCAAACCTGACGCCATGCGGGCAGCGGCTTTACAAGGCTATGCTACCGCCACCGATCTGGCGGATTACTTAGTTAAAAAAGGTTTGCCGTTCAGGGATGCCCATGAAGCTGTCGCCAAGGCGGTTAGAGCCTGCGAGCAGCGCTCTTGTGATCTGACCGATCTATCTATCGCCGAACTGCGCGAATTCTCACCACTCATTAATGATGATATTTTTAGCGTCCTGACATTAGAAGGCTCAGTAGCGGCACGCAATCATCCAGGCGGAACGGCGCCCGCACAGGTAGTTGAGGCCATAAAGCGGGCCCGCAGTCGACTAATATAATTTCCTTTCGCTATACCGATACAAATAGCGCGGTATTTTATTTTTCAGAACCGCCTCGGGGCAATGTTGTGATAAAACGTCTCCGAGATTAAAAAAAACGAGATCGGTAAAATTAATTGGCCGCTGTTGCATAGCAGCATTTGTATATCTGCTAAAAAGCGGCTAAATTTTGTTCACGCTTGTTTCAGCCTCGCCTATCCGTAGTCAACAGGGCGTGCTTGCAGCGACGAACCCGTTTGAAAAAAAAGAATAAGGGAGACTCTGGTTAATTTTTGGTTAGGCTTGCGCCAATTCTGGCCATGCCATTCCAGATCCGACAATCTCTGATTTGAATCTCCGAACGCGAGATCCAGGTCAGCGGTTTTCTTCTATCAGCGCCTTCCTACGCCCCATGAATCTTTCGCGAAAGAAAACTGACTATGTCATCTTTATTGTCCTTCTCCCGATTCATTGACGCAGTCAATGAAAAAATCGGACTGGCGATCAGCTGGGCATTGCTACTTGCCGTGCTGATCTGTAGCGGCAATGCGCTGGTCCGCTACATCTTTAACTCCAGCTCGAATGCCTGGCTAGAAATTCAGTGGTACTTGTTTGGTGCCATTTTTCTTTTGGCTTCAGCCTACACACTCAAACGTAACGAGCACGTTCGCATCGACGTGGTGGTAGGTCGATTCTCGAAACGTACGCAAGTGTGGATCGATGTGTTTGGTTTCATTTTCTTTTTGTTGCCAGCCACACTGCTGATTCTTTATTTTGCAGTTCCATTTGCCTACGAGTCCATACGCAATCAAGAAGTCTCGAGTAATGCCGGCGGCTTAATTATATGGCCCGCCAAGACGCTTATCCCTGTTGGCTTTTTCTTGCTGACTCTGCAGGGCATATCCGAGCTGATCAAGCGTATTGGGTTTTTGATGGGATTGGTCGACGCTAGCGAATTTGAAAAACAAGCGGCCACACCCGAAGAAGAGATCGAGGCAATCAAAGCCGCGAATCAACTTAACTGATCAAATCGAGGCTTATAAATGATTGAATTTCTAATTGCGAACATGGCTCCGATCATGTTCGGCACCCTCATCATATTTCTGCTATCGGGTTTCCCGGTGGCTTTCTCTTTAGCTGCGAATGGTTTGCTGTTTGGCCTGGTCGGTATCGAAGTCGGCCTGCTGAAACCCGAACTACTACAGGCACTCCCGAATCGTCTGTTTGGCATCATGGCCAACGACACCTTGTTAGCGATTCCTTTTTTCACCTTCATGGGCTTGATTCTTGAGCGCTCTGGCATGGCGGAGGATTTGCTCGACACCATAGGCCAGTTGTTTGGCCCACTACGCGGCGGTATCGCTTATGCAGTGATTTTTGTGGGTGCCTTGTTGGCGGCCACCACTGGTGTTGTAGCGGCGTCCGTAATCTCCATGGGCCTGATTTCATTGCCTGTGATGCTGCGCTATGGCTACGATAAAAAGATTGCCTCAGGTGTTATCGCTGCATCCGGTACGCTTGCACAAATCATCCCGCCTTCGCTCGTCCTGATCGTTATGGCTGACCAGCTGGGACGTTCGGTCGGTGACATGTATCAAGCCGCGTTTATTCCTGGTGTAACGCTTGCTATTTTTTATACCCTGTTTATTCTTGGCGTATCCATCATTAAGCCGAATGCACTACCTGCACTGCCTCCTGAAGCACGTAACCTGAAAGAAGACGATGGTTCTAGCGGCGTGTCTTCCTTACTGGTGCTGTTGGCTATAGGTATAGCTGCCTCATGGATATTCGCCAAATTCCATCTGGCTGTTAACACCAAACTCGCCGGCGATGAAATCGTTGTTTACAGCGCCACCGTTGGTGTGGTTCTGGTTTATGCCATTGCACTGGCCAACAAAAAACTAAGCCTTGGCTATTTTTCACGCATGGCTGAGAAAGTTGTTCTAGTTCTCGTTCCACCACTCGCACTGATTTTCTTAGTATTAGGCACCATCTTTGTCGGTATCGCTACACCGACTGAAGGTGGCGGCATGGGTGCATTAGGAGCCATGATTCTGGCATTCATGAACCGTAGACTGTCAGGCGACTTGCTGAAACAGGCCATGAATTCAACCTCACGTCTTGCTTGCTTCGTGTTGTTTATCCTGATTGGCTCCAGTGTTTTTTCACTGGTGTTCAGAGGTGTCAATGGTGACCTGTGGGTAGAACATCTGCTGACATCACTGCCCGGTGGTAACGCGGGTTTCCTGATCGTAGTGAATGTTCTTTTCTTTTTCCTAGCATTTTTCCTTGATTTCTTTGAGTTGGCCTTCATTCTCGTACCGCTGGTTGCCCCCGTTGCAGACAAACTGGGGATCGACTTGATATGGTTTGGTGTGCTGCTATCAGTCAATATGCAAACGTCGTTTATGCATCCGCCATTTGGATTTGCCTTGTTTTTCTTGCGCTCGGTGGCACCCAAAGAAGTCAAAACAACCGATATTTACTGGGGCGCTGTTCCCTTCGTTTTAATTCAATTACTTATGGTGGCACTCATCATTAGCTTCCCAAATCTGATTTCCATCGACAGTAAAACAGACATGAAGGAACAAATTGAGTTGAATATTGAAATGCCTGGAGCGAATGTAGATTCAGAGGCGCCTAAGTTGGAATTCAATCTCGATGGTGATAAAGACGGAAGTAACGATCTAAAATTGAATATGGGTGAACCTGATAAGAAATAAAAGGTTTTATCCCAAAAAGCCAGATCCCAAAAGGATCTGGCTTTTTTTATGTAAAAAATTAGCGCAAAAAAAACCGCTGCACGAGCAGCGGTTAAACACCAGACTGAAGATCATCTATCGACTAAAAAACTCCAGTCGTCAGATATCAACGATTACGACTAGCCAAGAAGTTCTGAATTGGAAGCTCAGCTACCGAGTACCATTGATTTTGGTCGCGCTGAAAACGACGCCATTGCTCAAACACTTTTTTGAACTTTGGATTTTTCTGCGACTCTTCATCAAACACTTCATTAGCTGCCTTAGAACACGAATCCAGAATCGTTTTTGAAAAACTACGCAGCTTGACACCGTTTTTCATCAATCGTGCCAAGGCCGTAGGATTGCGTGCGTCGTACATGGCCTGCATAACCACATGCGCCTCGTACGTAGCCACTTCCAACGCTGCCTGATACTCCTTAGGCAATTTATCCCACTCTTTTTGATTTACATAAAACGACAACTGCGCTCCAGCTTCCCACCAACCCGGCGAGTAATAAAACGGAGCTACTTTATTGAAACCAAGTTTTTCATCATCGTATGGGCCAATCCACTCAGCTGCATCGATAGTGCCTTTTTCTAATGCCGGGTAAATATCACCACCGGCAATTTGCTGGGGTACGACACCCAACTTTTGCATCACACGACCTGCAAAACCACCCACACGCATCTTCAAACCATTCAGATCTTGCGGCGTATTGACTTCCCTGCGGAACCAACCACCCATCTGGCAACCCGTATTCCCACCCATAAAATTAATCACGCCAAATTCATGGAAAAATTCACGCATCAACTGACGACCACCACCCTGATCCATCCAAGCTGTTTGCTGACGTGACGTGAGGCCAAAAGGAATCGCAGTGTCGAACGCAAAGGTAGCGTCTTTGCCAAAGTAGTAGTACGAGGCTGAATGCCCTATCTCGACTGTGCCTGCTTGAACAGCATCGAATACTTGCAGCGCAGGCACTAATTCACCACCCGGAAAAGAGCGAATCATGAATTTACCATCGGTGAGCTGGGCGACTCGTTTTGCCAGCATTTCAGCTGCCCCAAAGATGGTGTCCAACGACTTCGGAAAACTAGACGCCAAACGCCAACTGACTGCAGGACTGGATTGTGCGATAGCGGGTGCTGCTAATGCGCCAGCCGTTACACCAGCTGCCGCCTTTTTAATAAATTCTCTACGTTGCATGTGTGTCCCCCTTATACCGAGCCTGATACAAGATGCAAATCCGCTGCCCGGGAATTTTGCGAAAATGCATTGTCTTTATTAAAACAATGGCAATTCTAGGTGGGGAGCTTAGAGACCAGCAAGGTGATAGAGAGCGTTGACAACAGTGTGTTGTTTAAGCGCATTGAGACAAACATTTCTGCGCGATTAAGCAAACTTACTAGTGGTTATGACGCCGATTTTTGGGGGAGTGAACTGTTGTGTATACACCGCAGTTTTGAGAGATAGCGACCCTTGCAATAGGAAACATCAAAATCAGAGATTTTCATTGCAGTAGCGCAATGTGAATCGATCAATGGGATCATTTGTGAAAAATCAGATTGATAAAAAACAAAACCCGGGCAGTCAACGACTGTCCGGGCTAAAAAATATAAAAAAACAGGAAAATCAGGAACCAGCGATAGTCATACTTTCTATCAAAATTGAGCCTGTATTTTTAGTGCCGCGTACCAGTACGTCACTACCAATGGCAGCGATATTTTTTAACATGTCGCACATATTTCCAGCGATGGTGATTTCCTCGACAGCATATTGAATTTCACCGTTCTCCACCCAATAGCCGGAAGCACCGCGGGAATAGTCACCCGTCACATAATTCAAGCCCTGCCCCATCAACTCAGTGACCAGCAAACCTTTATCCATTTTTTTGAGCATCGCACGAAAATCATCGGAAGGTTGCGTGCGGGTTGAGCGTATCTCAAGATTATGCGAACCACCCGCATTACCTGTGGTTTTCATACCCAGCTTGCGCGCCGAATACGTCGATAAAAAATAACCCTGTAACACACCATTGCGTACAACATCACGACGCTGAGTGCGAACACCTTCTTCATCAAACGGTGCCGAGCCCACTCCACCTAACTGATGGGGATCTTCAATGATTTGTATGTCGTGACCAAATATCTCCGTACCCAAAGAATCCGTCAAAAAAGTTGATTTTCTATAGAGCGCACCACCTGAGACTGCCTGCACAAACGCACCGATCAAACCCACCGCTTGAGGCGCTTCGAACAATACTGGACACTTACGCGTATCAAGTTGGCGTGCATTCAGGCGCGACAAAGCGCGCTCAGCAGCATAACGACCAATCGCTTCAGGATCTGCCAATTTTTTAGGATTACGGTCTGAGGAATACCAACCATCCCGCTGCATGTTGTTACCCTTACCCGCGATCGGTGATACCGATAGCGAGTGACGCGAATACGGATAGCCTGCAATAAACCCACGTGAATTGGCCAACACAAAATGCGATTGCTGTGCAAAGGTGTTCGCACCTTCGCTATTCGTAATTCGTTTGTCCACTGCAAAAGCAGCGGCTTCTGCTCGCATAGCCAAATCTACTGCCTCGCTCGCCGACAACTGCCAAGGATGAAACAGTGATAAATCGCGAGGGTCGGTCTCAAGTAATTCTGGCTCTGGCAAACCGGCACAATCATCTTCTGCCGTAAAGCGGGCGATGTTGTAAGCAGCTTCGACAGTATCTTTTAACGCTTTGCTGGAAAAATCAGAGGTACTTGCATTCCCGCGACGAATAGCTTTACCTTCGCCGAGAAATACGGTGACACCAATACCTTTGTCTTTGTTCTGTTCTATGGTCTCGACCTTGCCTTTGCGAACAGTCACCGATAGTCCTTGCCCTTCGCTAATCTCAACAACTGCATCCGATCCTCCTTTTTCCCGCGCAAAACGAAGCACGTCGCTGGCGATCTCTTTGAGGTGATCTTGGCTATAAGTAAAGGCGGAAGTAGTCATAGGGCATTTTCATAAGAAGGTAGCAAAGCGGGTATCATAGCAGTCGTTGACAATCGACATACGCTGCCCATCATGCCTAATGCTAATCGCGGCTCCGTCGGATTCCAGTCTAGTGAATTCGAGCAGCAATACGAGCGCCCCTCTAAATCTCAACTCAAACGCGACATGACCGCCCTGCAAAAGTTGGGTGCCGAGCTTGTGGCCGCCCCCAGCGATCGCGTCAAACGCGTTCCCATGCCTGAGGACGTGCTTGAGGCCATCATGACATGCCAGCAAATTACCGATCACGAAGGTCGACGCCGCCAACTGCAGTATGTCGGTAAAAAAATGCGCACGCTCGAACCCGCCGAAGTCGCCGTCATCCAAACCGCTATTGATAGCTGGCATGGAAGCTCGAAATCTGAAACAGCCGCCTTACATTCCATCGAGCGGCAACGCGAACGCTTGCTCGCTGATGATAATGCTCTGACTGCTCTGCGCGAAAAACACCCTGAGTTAGATATTCAGCATGTTCGCAATTTGATACGCAATGCACGCAAAGAACAAGCGGAGCAAAAACCTCCTAAAGCTTATCGAGAAATTTTTCAATTGCTCAAAGGCTTGAAAAAATCAACTAGCGACTCGCAAAACGCCGACCACCCGCACGAGCATGACGATGAAGAAGACGCGTAATCATCCTGACGAATTACTGATTGGTTTGGTCTCTATCTCTGATCGAGCATCGACGGGAGTCTACGAAGACCAAGGGGTGCCCGCACTCAAAGACTGGTTTGCACAGGCATTGACCAGTCCATGGCAAATGGAAACTCGTCTAATCCCCGACGTTCAAGCCACGATAGAAAAAACCTTAATTGAACTAGTTGATGATATCGGATGTGATCTCGTGCTAACGACTGGCGGCACCGGCCCTGCACGGCGTGACGTCACCCCTGAAGCAACGCTAGCCGTGGGTACCAAGCCTATGCCAGGATTTGGTGAACAAATGCGTCAAATTAGCTTGCGCTTCGTGCCCACGGCGATACTGTCACGTCAAGTCGCAGTCATTCGCGAAACACCTGAGCATGCGGCGTTGATAATGAATCTACCCGGACAGCCCAAATCGATACGCGAGACTCTCGAAGGATTAAAAGATGAGTCGGGCAAATCGATAGTGCCCGGTATTTTTTCTGCGGTCCCCTACTGTATCGATTTAATCGGTGGCCCGTATATCGAAACACAAGAGACTGTCTGCAAGGCGTTTCGTCCCAAATCAGCTCTGCGCGCAAAATAATAAATTAAAAAATTCTTGCACCGCCATTTTCATCATCACGAGTAAAGAAAGCTACTCACCATGTCACTACTAGAAACTGTAGAGATTGCTACCGGCGATCATCCTGAAGCAGCCGTCATCTGGATGCATGGCTTAGGCGCCGATGGTAATGATTTTGTACCCATCGTCCGAGAACTTGATCTCTCTGAATGTCCTGCGATTCGGTTTGTTTTTCCTCACGCAGAAACCATGCCCGTTACCATCAACAACGGTTATGTAATGAGAGCTTGGTACGATATTTTGGGTATGGATTTAGTGCGACGCGAGGATGAAGTCGGTTTAAGAAAATCTCAACAACAAATCGAACAATTGATTGCGCGTGAAATTGAGCGCGGCATACCTGCCGAGCGCATTATCCTGGCTGGCTTTTCACAAGGCTGCGCCATGACTTTGCAAACTGGGCTGCGTTATTCAAAAAAACTCGCTGGTATGTTGTGTCTGTCTGGTTATCTTCCGCTCGCAGATAAGCTGCCTGCAGAATGCAGCGCAGCTAATCGTTCTACACCCATTTTTATGGCGCATGGTCGGGTAGATCCTGTAGTTCAAATCGCTAGGGCCGAAACGTCGCGCGATTTTCTAACAAGTCTGGGCTATGCTGTCGAATGGAAAGACTATTCCATGCCGCACTCAGTCTGCGAAGAAGAAATCGATGATATCGGTCAGGTCATTACACGCTGGCTCAACGCCTAATTTTTTAACTCAATTAATTCAGCTACTAAAACTTCGCTTCTTATGCGCCAATTATTTTTTATCACTAGCTTACTAACACTTCTCTTTAGCCATTCGGCGCAAGCAGAAAGCGACCTGACTTGCACTATCACAGGCGTTTCTGAAGTGAGTGCGGACGGAGCATTAGAAGCGCTGGCGGGTAAAAAAAATTATTACGAAACAGCCGCTAGTGCTGAGTTCATCGTCCAGCGCGACAAAGGTTTGATGATGGGTCGCTTTGTTAGCAACTCAGGATGGAAAATCACTTTACTGGATTTAGGCACACCACAGAACTCCTACAAAGTACTGTCCACTCGCAGTAGTGGCCGTGTGCAAAGTCAATTTTTTGAAGTTCGCTTGCAAGATAAAGGCCCGAAAAAGCCTTTCGTGCTGGTCGCTGCTGAAGTATTACATGGCACCTGCACGATGTAAGCCTTAGCATTGACTCAGCGCGTTGCTTGCACCGCCTCAGCATTAAAAATAATAACTTCAGGTAAGCTTAGTCCTGTTCACGAATCGACCCATATAGCCATGTCACGACTTCATCATGAATCTCATCGTATGCACCGCATTAACTGGCTGCGCGCAGCCGTACTGGGTGCGAATGACGGGATTATTTCTACCGCCAGTTTAATTCTCGGGGTCGCCGCTTCGAATGCGAGTCATCATTCGGTCATAGTCGCAGGCCTAGCTGCACTGATTGCCGGAGCGATGTCTATGGCTGCTGGCGAATACGTCTCAGTTCAAGCGCAAGCCGATATCGAACAAGCCGATCTGGCGCGCGAACGACTCGAGCTTGAGGAAGATCCTGCGGCTGAACACAAAGAACTCACCGCTATCTACATCAGTCGTGGCTTAAAGCATGATCTCGCCAGCCAAGTTGCATCCCAACTGACAGCGCATGATGCGTTAGCTGCTCACGCACGCGAAGAATTAGGCATCACTGAATTTGGCACTGCTCGACCACTCCAAGCAGCCTGGACATCTGCTGTTAGTTTCGCTGGTGGCGCCCTACTTCCCTTGATTGTCGCTGCCCTTATTCCATTTCAGTTGGTACAGCAAATAGTCGCTGCCAGCTCGCTGTTGGGTCTGGTGATCTTAGGAAGTTTAGCTTCGCGCGCAGGCGGTGCTTCAATGCTAAAGGGCGGCTTAAGGGTAGCCTTCTGGGGTGTGGCGGCCATGGCAGTTACTAGCCTAATCGGCTGGGCGTTTGGCACAGCGGTTTAACTGAACAATAAAACATAAAGCTTGCTTTAATCTGCCGATGAACACCATTCGTTCAACACCCAGCTTCAGCATACTTTTTCTTTGCATGGGCAATATCTGTCGTAGCCCGACAGCGCATGGTGTCTTTCGTGATTTGGTGCTTGCGCGTGACCTTCATCAGGAAATACGTATCGATTCGGCAGGTACGCATAATTATCATCCCGGCAGCCAGCCCGATCTACGTAGTCAAAAACATGCAATAAAACGGGGTTATGATTTGTCTGACTTAAGAGCCAGACAGATAAGCGACCTTGATTACGAACAGCATGACCTGTTGTTAGCAATGGATTGGGACAATCTGGCATTAGCCCAACAAGATTGTCCCCCAGAACACCAACGCAAACTGCGTCGACTAACTGAATTTTGTAAAAAACATCAGGCCGCAATCGTTCCTGATCCGTATTACGGTGGTGATGCAGGTTTCGAGCATGTGCTTGACCTGATTGAAGATGCCTGTGAAGGTCTGTTGGAACATGTTCAACAACGCCTAACTAGCAAAAAGAATTAAAACTCTGGAGACGTGTCATGACCAAGTCTAAGGTAATCCTCCTTCTGATCATTGCCGTCGTACTGGGAATACTCACTGCTACAGGCCTATTGCACTGGGGTGAAGAACCTAAAACGGGTTTTCAAAAGAATGGCTTATTAACTGTCATTTGCGACGTTGAAGTTAGCCGTCCTACGAATGGCCTTGGTCAGCCATTCGACGTGGAAAATATGACTATGCCAGCAGAATTTGATTTCGATGAAAAAACGGGTTGGTATCCCGGTGAATTTACGATATCGCAAAATCGTAAAGGTACGCTAACAGTCACGGGACCTATTCTCGAGATATCCCGCCCCGCGATGTTTAAAAAGTATGGTTTCCCTGTTTTAGGCGATCACGTCACCCTCGATCGAACTAATGGAAGCTTCAAACAATGGATTGATCTCGAGGGCGAAAAGCGTCTGGAGCTCATCACCGGAAGCTGTAGGCGTACTACTAATGCGCCCTTCTAATATTACGGATCTAACAACACCACTCACACCGGCGGCTGTCACAATCGAAAATCGACCTCTGATTTTTGCACTGACGGGCACACTGTCATTGGCCGTCGCCATGGGCATTGGTCGTTTTGCATTTACGCCGCTGATGCCCATGATGCTGCACGATCATGTGCTTGATCTACCAAGCGCAAGTTGGTTAGCAAGTGCAAATTACTTTGGCTATTTACTAGGTGCCTTGCTGTGTTCATTGCAACCAACGCTATGGGCTAAGCGCGGTTGGTCGCCACTCCCTAGCCCACCCATGGTGCGTGCTGGGCTAGCGCTCACCTGCTTATTCACCGCGATGATGGCGATCGATTTACCCGCTGCGTGGCCTTGGCTACGTTTTCTCGCAGGAATGGTGACGGCAGTAGCTTTTATATTTACCTCGAGCTGGTGTTTAGGTCACTTATCTCGACTACACACACCTGCCGCTGGAGGCATCGTTTATGCAGGGCCCGGTGTTGGAATTGCTTTGAGTGGTTTGTTGGCGAGTTTGATGGTGCAACTAGAGTGGCATTCACGCGTTGGCTGGTTAGCTTTTGGATTATTAGCCACCTTAATGACCGCGCTCGTATGGCGCGCATATTCACATCCCGATGCCGAATTAGCGCAAGCCTCGATTGGAAAAGTGTCCATTGCCCAGAGTGGTAGTGTTACCGAAAAAGCCGCGTTAACCATTGCGTATGGGTTCGCTGGTTTTGGCTACATCATCACAGCCACTTTTTTACCCGTGATAGCGCGCACGGCACTACCAGGCTCGGCATGGCCCGATCTCTTTTGGCCTATGCTCGGTATTGGCGTTGCTATCGGCGCTTTAATAGCTTCACGCATTCCCTCACGCATCGATCAACGATGGCTGTTGGTGGGTTGCTACCTTATGCAGGCTGTGGGGATTGCATTAAGTAATTGGATACCCAGCTTGTTGGGTTTTGCAATCGGCTCGATTTTGGTTGGCTTACCTTTTACTGCGATTACTTTTTTCGCTATGCAGGTTGGCCGTCGGCTACATCCTCAAGCACCGTCAGCTATCATCGGCTTATTGTCTGCCTCATTCGGTCTATGCCAAATTGGTGGCCCACCGCTGGCTGCCTTACTGATTTCGCTTGCGCCATCAACGGAAGAGGGGTTTTCGTGGTCGTTAAATGTCGCCGCCTCGACCTTAGTCGTAGGAGCGGGAATTTACTATTGGATGGCGAAAAAATTTCCTGACAAAATATCAATGTCAACGGTGAAGACTAGCTGAGCTTAGTTCTTTGTCTTAGCGTCCGGCGGCAGGCGGGTCGGTATACAAAACCGTAATACTAATTCGACGATTGCGCGGATCGTTCGGATCAGCTGCGTTGAATGGCGCGGTGTCGGCGACACCCTCAATTCGCTCAAAACGTGATGAAGACATGCCCGCTTTTTCGAGCATACGACGAGTAGCCTCAGCGCGCTCTATAGATAAAGACCAATTGGTGCGCTCACTACCCTCAGGGAAAGGCGAACTATCGGTGTGACCTTTTACAGAAAGTTTATTGGGCATATTCGCCACTGATTTCGCAACCTCATTAATCAGCGCAGAGGCTTTAGGGCTCATGCTGGCATTACCACTTCCAAACATCGAAAAGTTCGCTTTATCGATGATCTCTACGCGCAGACCATCGCGTTCTCGAATCACATTCACCTGATTTTTCAAATCCGATAGCTGTGGATTTTTCGAAAGATTTTCTTTAATTTCTTGTTCCAGTTTGTCGAGTTTTTCACGCTTAGCTTGTTCAGCAATCTGCTGCTTCATTTGCTCGGGGACATTCTCGCCATACTTAGAAACCTTGGGATTATCCTTTTCAGATGTACCCTGATCTTCCCCGGGGCCTGCTTCAGTTCTAGGCGTTGGTCGCTCGATTAGCTGAGCTTGAGTAGGTGGCCCAGGAATGCCATCAGGATCGATGATGGATGCGCCGCCTAACATGCCATTAGAGCCTGCAGCCTCACCCAAAGCAGGCTCGCGGCGGGTCGAGGGCTGAAAATATTCTGCAATACCTTGCCGTTCGTTAGCATCCGTCGAGCCCAAGAGCCACATGAGCAAAAAGAAGGCCATCATCGCCGTCATCATGTCGGCAAGCGCAATTTTCCATGCGCCGCCATGCGCTCCCGCATGACCTTCCTCGACCACCTTTTTCCATTTTATG
>Ga0214919_10001694_pt1 | contig 35641 bp, 28 predicted proteins | sample LL1503_MetaG_FD_177994 | JGI IMG/M metagenome (GOLD analysis project Ga0214919, IMG submission 177994) | Freshwater microbial communities from Lake Lanier, Atlanta, Georgia, United States - LL-1503 | ecosystem: Environmental > Aquatic > Freshwater > Lake | place: USA: Georgia | collected...
GCCTGATACTATACAATTGAAATATAATGACCTAACCGATATTCATTTGATTGACGAAACAGTTGCATGTGTTTTTGTAGAATTAGTGCAAGCTGAAACAGGCGTTACTCCTGCTCAAAAAGATTGGCTGCAAGCCTTACAAAAAAAGTGTAAAGAACATTGTATTTTATTTATTGTAGATGAAATCCAATCTGGATTTGGCAGAACAGGTACTTTATTTGCTTTTGAGCAGTATGATATCCAACCTGATATATTATTAGTAGGAAAGGCGTTGGGCGGAGGTTTGCCTTTAGGTGCTTTTATTACGGATCCAAGAATGATGGCGACTTTAACGTATAGCCCTGTATTAGGCCATATCACCACTTTTGGGGGAAATCCAGTTTCTTGCGCAGCAGGAAAAGCCGCTTTTGAAGTATTGCAAAAAGAAAATTGGATACAAGAAGTAGCTGCGAAGGAAGCGATACTGCTACAACATATGAATCATCCCTTGATCTTAAATAGACAACATAAAGGATTGTGGATGTCATTGCAATTTGAATCAGTAGACCTCACTAAAAAAATTGCTGCACAATGTGTTTTGAATGGAGTGATTACAGATTGGTTTTTATTTAGCGAGGATCGTATTCGCATCGCTCCACCATTATGTATCTCAGAAACTGAATTGATTGATGCCATCGAGAGAATAAAACTCAGTATTGATCAAGCAGTCGGCTAATAATTTTTGGGTGACGAAATTTAACAATTGCCCGTACGACAATATTGTTTGTATAAAGCTTCATACACCGGAATCACATGGTGAATGTCAAATAATTTAGCTTGCGCAATTGCATTGTGTTTAAATTCCTTCAATAAGGATTCGTCTTTTAATAAAGCAATGGCATGTTGACTCATGCTTTCTACATCACCCACAGGCGCAGTATAACCGGTTTTGCCATGGATATTAATTTCTCCTAAGCCACCTGCGTCAGAGCTTATCACCACCGATCCTGCAGCCATGGCTTCTAAAGCAGCTAAACCAAAACTTTCATATTCAGAAGGTAAAATAAATAAATCGCTCACAGCTAAAATTTCTTCCATTTGTTCCTGCTTTCCTAAAAAACGAACATCATTTTCAATTCCAAATTGTCTAGCTAGGTCTTCTGCAACAGGACGCTCTGGACCATCACCCACCATTAATAATTTAGCAGGTAATGCTTTATGAATATTATTGAAAATAGCCATCACATCATCGATGCGTTTTATTTTTCTAAAATTGGAAGCGTGAATAATAATTTTTTCCTGATGAGGCGCTATCACTTGTCTAAATGCGGCCACAGGTTTTTTATTATATCTACTTACATCTACAAAGTTGTTGATGACCTGAATTTCTTTTTTAATTTCAAAGTGCTTTAATGTTTCTGCTTTTAAATTTTCAGAAACAGCTGTAATCGCATCGCTCTCATTGATAGAAAATGTAACGACAGGTTCATAGGTTTTATCTCGACCTACTAAAGTAATATCTGTTCCATGTAAAGTGGTAATCACGGGAACAGATCTTCCTGTTTTTTGTTTTACAATTTGTTTCGCGGTATAAGCAGCAGAAGCATGAGGTATTGCATAATGCGCATGAATTAAATCCAAATCGTGATTTAAAATCACATCCACCATAGTACTTGCTAATGCCAATTCATAAGGAGGGTAATCAAATAATGGATAAGTAGGAACCCTTACTTCATGATAAAAAATATTGGCATGAAATCCATTCAATCGAACAGGCTGCTGGTAGGTAATAAAATGCACTTCATGTCCTTTTTCGGCAAGGGCTTTACCTAATTCGGTGGCTAATACGCCACTCCCGCCAAAAGTAGGGTAACAAACAATTCCAATCTTCATTTTAGTGCTATTGTATGTGCAAATAACAACTAAATATTCAATAAAGTTTATTTATATTTAATAATTATTTGAACTTAAAATATCACATCATGCGTCGTATTCTATTTATTCTTTTTTGTGCTCCTTTTTTACTTCAAGCACAATCCAATAAAGACAGTGTATATATTAAAAAAATTGCAGATGAGATCATGAGCAATGGAAAGGCTTACGATTTACTTAGGCAGTTAACGAAACAAATTGGAGGTCGTTTAGCGGGTTCTCCTCAACAACAAAATGCAGCCATTTGGGGGAAGAGAAGTATGGAAGCTATGAATGCTGATAAAGTATATATGCAACCCTGCAAAACACCCAGTTGGCAAAGAGGGGGCAAGGATTTTGCTGCAGTCGTTGGCGTAAATGGGAAAGCGGTGAATCAACCCTTAGCAGCCTTAGCTTTAGGTAATTCATTAGGAAGTAATGGCTTGATTGAAGGTGAATTATTGGCCGTTGCAAATTTTGATGAGCTGGAAGCACGTAAGGATGAAATCAAAGGAAAAATTGTGTATTTCCATAGCATGTTTGATCCTACTATTATTCAAACTTTTGGGGCTTATGGAAAATCGGGAGTATATCGTGGTACCGGTGCTAGCCGCGCTGCGAAGTATGGTGCGATTGGTGTGATGATTCATTCTTTAAGTAGTGCTCCTGATAATTCACCTCATACAGGTGCCATGAATTATGATAATAATTTTCCAAAAATTCCGGCAGTGGCTTTAGGACCTAATGATGCTAAGGAGTTATATGCTCGTGCAAAAAAAGGAACCATTAGAGTGCAAATGCAAACCTATGGTTATTTCTTACCTGATGCGGATGAAAACAATGTAGTGGCAGAAATAAAAGGTTCTGAATTCCCCAATGAAATTATTACTATTGGCGGTCATTTAGATAGTTGGGATGTGAATGAAGGGGCGCATGATGATGGCGCAGGTATTGTTCAAACCATGGAATTATTAAGAACGTTCAAAGCGTTAAATTATGTTCCTAAACACACCATTCGTTTTGTATTATTTGCGAATGAAGAAAATGGCGGAAAAGGGGGCGCTAAATATGCAGAACTTGCAAAATTAAATAATGAAAAACATGTGTTTGCTTTAGAAAGTGATGCGGGTGGTTTCACTCCTCGCACTTTAGGAATTACATGTTCTCCTGCGCAATTAACTCGCTTTCAAACTTGGACTCCATTGTTAAAACCTTATGGCACCGAAATTACAGCAGGGGGTGGTGGTGCAGATATTGGCCCTTTGAAAACAGTTGATGCCAATGTGGTTTTATCAGGTTTGTCTCCAGATAGTCAACGTTATTTTGATTTACATCATGCTAAAACAGACGTGTTTGAAAATGTAAACAAGAGAGAATTATTATTAGGTGCCGTGAATATGGCGGCATTAATTTATTTAGTTGATCAATACGGCGTTAAGTAAGATGCTAGCCCTTTATAAAATATAAGGGCTAGATTCTTACTTCTCTAATGATTTGTAGGAATATATCATCCCTTTTTTTAAATCTAAGGGATAATATATTCCTCTCTTATGATTTTATTTATTTCTGCCCTTTATAAAATATAAGGGCCAGCATCTTACTTCTCTTATTATTTTTCCCAATAAAAAAGCCCTTGATTAAATCTAAGGGCTTTTTTATAATCGCTAATATAAATTTGTATTTTATCGAGACAAGTTCATAGAACGTTCTTTATATAAAGTTCTAAAGTAAGGGTCGCGTAAATCCTTGATGAATCGGATGGCTTCTCCTGTACTTTTCATTTCTGGTCCTAATTCTTTATTCACTCCAGGGAATTTATCAAAACTAAATACAGGCTCTTTAATAGCATAACCGTCTAGTTTTTTCTCCATGGTAAAGTCGGTCAACTTCGCTGCGCCTAACATAATTTTAGTCGCAATATTTAAGTAAGGTATTTGATATGCTTTTGCAATGAAAGGAGTAGTACGAGAAGCTCTTGGATTAGCTTCAATCACAAACACTTTACCATCTTTAATCGCGAATTGAACATTAATCAATCCTTTGATATTTAAAGCTCTTGCAATTTTCTCACTATAAAATTCCATGGTTTCTACAATCAATGGAGTAAGGTTAAATGCAGGAAGGACCGCATTGCTATCACCACTATGTATTCCCGCTGGTTCAATGTGTTCCATTACACCCATGATGTGAAAAGTTTCTCCATCAAAAATGGCATCTACTTCTGCTTCTTGACAACGATCTAAAAAATGATCAATCAAAATTTTATTATCAGGGATATGTTTTAAAATACTAACTACTGCAGTTTCTACTTCTGCATCATTAATAACAATACGCATTCTTTGTCCACCAATGACATAACTAGGACGCACCAAAACAGGATAGCCTACTTTATTTGCTACATCAATGGCTTCTTCGGCTGTGTAAGCTGTTCCGTAATCGGGGTAAGGAATCTTTAATTCTTTTAATAAATCACTAAAGCGACCACGATCTTCCGCGATGTCTAAACTATCAAAGGAAGTCCCTATAATTTTTATACCTCTTTCGGTTAAACGTTTAGCTAATTTTAAAGCAGTTTGTCCACCTAATTGTACAATCACACCTTCGGGTTGTTCTAGTTCGATGATTTCCCATAAGTGCTCCCAAAATACAGGCTCGAAATATAATTTATCAGCCATGTCAAAATCGGTAGAAACAGTTTCAGGATTGCAATTCACCATGATGGCTTCATAACCTGCTTCCTTGACTGCTAATAATCCGTGAACACAACAATAATCAAATTCAATACCTTGTCCAATTCTATTGGGACCGCTACCTAATACAATAATTTTTTTTCTGGAAGAGCGAATAGATTCGTTGGATGATAAAGAGTGGCTCATAAGTATAAAATTGGGCAAAAATACATCAGCGAAATCATTTCTACGAATTTTTAGCCAATGGTTTTCCACGAATAGTTATTATCGTACCCCACAAAGCTCATCCCAGCGTGTTGTATAGCGTTTACTACGTCTTTCGCTACGCATTTTCCAGTTTTTGTGTGTCCCGCTAGTCCCAAATTTGAGGATATCATCCCTGTAAGCCGCATTCATATTATCTATTACATTCATTAGCTTTTTTCGTTTTTGGTCGGCAGGCGGCACAAATAAGTTGGTTTGGAGCGCGCTGTCTGGTACAAAATCACTCAAAATCACCCCGGCCTTTTTATAAATATCTCCTTGCTCAAACAAACTTTTCCCCAAGGCTACGACCGCTTTGATAATATCTGGTGTTAGGTGGGTGGGGTTGTCCAATTTTACATAGCCACTTACTTGTCGGCCTCGATGATAATAAGTGGCATCTAAATTCACGGGGGCTTTTTTTAATAAAAAAACAGCTACTCCATAAGCCGCGCTATGTTGTCTTCTTAGTTTTTCACTGGCCCTAGTGGCATAAGTAGCCAAGGCTTCTTCTATTTCCTGCCACTGGGTTACTTCGCGTCCAAACATACGTGTAGTAGCAATCATTTTTTTTTCGGTTCGAGGGGCTTGCATGGAGTGACTTTTCATGCCTTTTAATTCTCGTATTAATCGCATGCCAACGACACCTCCTAAAAAACGTTTCCCCCAACTCAGATCTTTAATACTTAATTGATAGGCGTTGTGTATGCCATAGGTTTTTAATTTTTCACTATAACTATATCCAATGCCCCATACATCTTCGATAGGTGTTTTTTGTAAAGCAGCTTGTGTGGTTTTAGTATCATGTAAAATCACTACACATCCAGTGAGTAATTTATTTTTTTTCGCTAATCTATTCGCGACTTTACTTAATACTTTGTTAGGACCTACACCAATAGATACTGAAATACCTGTCCAGGTTTCAATTTGTTTTTTGATTTTAGTACAGTAGCTGTGTAATTGATTCAAGGGTACATGATCCAAATCTAAAAAAGCTTCATCTACCGAATATACTTCTACACAGCCCGGTGGCACTAGCTGTCGCATGGTTTCCATGACACGCCAACTCAGGTCGCCGTATAAATGATAGTTAGAAGAAAAAGCATGCACTTTATTTTTTTCAATGAGTTCTTTGGCTTGGAAATAAGGGACGGCCATAGAAATGCCTAGCTGTTTTGCTTCATCCGAACGCGACACAATACAACCATCATTATTACTCAACACCACTACGGGCGCATTTTTTAATTGAGGTTGAAAAAGTCGTTCGCAGGAACAATAAAAACTATTGCAGTCAACAATCGCTTGCATTTTTATACACTATGAATCACGAACGTAACCACTCCCCAAGTACTATATTCCCCCATTTGTTCTATTTGAATGGCGCCGTATCTTTTATTTTCGGGTAGTAAACTAATGCTATGTTCTTGTATTTGTAAACGACGAACAAGAAGTTCTCCATTGAGTACCGCCACCACTACTTTTCCTGAACTCGCTTGAATGCTTCTGTCTACAATTAAAATATCTCCTACATGAATGCCTGCTCCTAGCATCGCATCACTGTTGACTCGAAAGAAAAAAGTAGCGGGCTTATTGCGAATGAGTTGTTCGTTTAAATCAATTCCTCGATCCATAAAGTCGTCCGAAGCAGCCCCAAAACCTGTAGCGTTGGCTTGTATAATTTGGCTGGATTCAAATTTTTTGGCTCCGGTATAGGTGGCGTGATGTTCCTCTAAAATATCCATATTACTAAATTTATTAGCAATATTAACTAAATATTTTAGTATTTAATACATTAATTTACCCCCTTTTTTCAACGTATTTATACCTTTTTTAAGGGGTAGGACGGTCGGCGCAGCTTATTGGGCCCAGTTGATGGTGAGGGTCCAATCATTGCCGGAACCTACTTTATATTGTTGGGCAAAACTGCCTTGGTTGAGTGCCACCGAAACATTCATGAGGCTATTTAAATAAGCGAGTGGTTTTCCCACGGGAACGGCGCCAAAAGTATTTTCAAAAGGCATAGTTCCTTGGTACACTAATTTTTGTTGATGATAAATGCGTACCATTAATTTATTGGAAGCATGTGGGATGAGTAGAAAATTTTTCCAAAGAGAAGCTTCGATATTACTCCAAAGGTTTCCATATTGAATATCTAAAATAGAAATGGTTCCTTTTAAAGTTTGATTTTGTAAAACTGCTTTTTGAAAAAGAATAGATTGAATAGAAGTAGAAACTGCGCTGCCCACTTGATCGTATCGAATAGTGTGTGAGGCTAAACGTGCAGCGGTATATGCATACACATCGCGTCCATGAAAAGTATAAGACGCTCCTGAATTTTTTCTTCGATTGGTGGCTTCATCAATTTCTCTCAAAGAGTCAATACCTAATGATAGAGCAATTAGAGTAAGTGTTCCATTATCGGGCGTCACAATGTAGTGACCTGTTTTAGTTTTAGCTACCACCGATTTTCTTTGCGTGCCCACTCCTGGATCTACTACCGATACAAATACAGTACCCGCGGGCCAATAGGCAACGGTTTGATCTAATCGATACGCTGCTTCCCAAATATTATAAGCAGGAATGTCATGCGTTAAATCGTATAATTTTAAGTTCATATCAACACTACTCGCCACGCCTTTCATTGCAGACACCGCACCATCCTTGGTTCCAAAGTCGGTTTGAAAAACAACAATACCATTTTGTGCTACTGCGGTGATCGCTGTCAATAAAAAAATGGCGGAGCTCGTAATTATTTTTTTCATTTTCGTTTTATTTTAAATATTCGTACATAAATAGCCTTATTCGAAATATAATAATACTTTTTCGTGGCGAACATTGTGAGCGAAGCGATCTGAGAGCACAGAAAAAGGTATTTTGTGTTTTAATTATATAAATTAGTATGTGTAATTAAAAAAGCCTTCCCGAGTGAACGAGAAGGCTTTAAAGTTATTCAAATAAATGTGTTCGTTAAAATCTAAAAGCAAGTTTGGTAAATATTCTTAAACCATTGTAGCCCATTTGAACGCCATCCCAAGGCCCACCTGTTTCATTATCACCTGCCCACCATTTTGATTGCGGAACAACAGCGAAGTCAGGGTGTACATTGAAGATATTGTCGGCACCCAAAATCCAAGAGGTTTTTTTACTCAATTGAATGTTGGCATAAATATCGGTAGTGAATTTACCTGAGTAATTAAATATTTCAGGAGTAAATTTAGTATCATCCACATCTAATGGAACTTGTGGATCAATACCATCTCCATTGTATCCAAATCCAGTTAAGGCTAAATTACCAAAGTAAGTGATACGTGTGCCTAGGCTTACTTTGTTTTTAGTGTAATCAAAGCTGAAAGAGAATTTAGATTTTGGAGCAGAAGCTTTTAAGAAATATTTTTCACGATCATTAAAGAAAGTGTTCGCGTTATAATCGTTGGTGTTTAATGCGGCAGGAACATGCACTTCATCAATGGTGATACTTTGGAAGTTACCCACTAATAAAAACTTGAACTTTTCTGTAGCAGAAATCTTTTTTTGATAGTCTAATACAATGTCAACCCCAGAATTGGTCGTGTTTACAGCGTTTGCAAAAAACTGAGCAGTAGCAACACCTAAAGTATTTAGTTTAGCAGTTAATGCTGCAGGTAAAGTAGCATCGCTTGCACTAAACAAGCCAGATAATACCACACGATCTTTCATTTTAATACTATATCCATCTACGGTTACAGTGAATCCTTTAGCGGGTTTCCATGAAAAACCTACGCTACTATTAATGGAAGTTTCTTGTTTTAAAGAAGGGATGCCGGCTAGTTTAGTAACAGGATCGTCATTATTAGAAACTCTGGATTGAACTAATTGTCCTTGAGAAAAAGAAGTAAGGGTATTACTGAAATATTTTTGTTGTAAGGAAGGTGCACGATAGCCAGTACTAAAAGATCCTCTTAAATTAAAATTATCAGTCACTTTTAATCTAGCAGAAGTTTTAAAAGTAGCCACGGATCCAAAATCAGAATAATTTTCGGCACGAACTGCTCCAGTTAATAATAAGGCTTCAGTAGGAGTGTATTCCAAATCGGTATATAATCCAGTTACAATTCTGTTCGCTGTGACTTTATCGTCTGGGCTAAAACCAGGAAATCCTTGAGATCCCGGAGCTTGTTGTAATCCGTAAGAATTAGGGTAAGCTTTATAAGAAGCAATCTCGCCTTTGAAAATACTGTATTGTTCAAATCGCATCTCAGCACCATAAGATACTTTGACTCCGCCATGATTGACTCTTCCAAATTGTTTGGATAAATCAAGGTTAGTAGTGTTTTGTAAAAAATTAAATCCACCATCATCAAAATGTGTTTGACTTACATTCCCAATATTAGAAGCGTTAAAAGTGCCGTCTCCAAAATAATGGAAATTGTTATTTCCTATAGCATTGCTAAAATCCCAATCCCATCCATTTTTACTAGTTTTAGAAAAACCAGTGACGAATGAAAGGTCCTGTATTTGAGCTTGGATATGAGGGTTGTAGCTTGTGTCGCCCGATCCTGAAGCAAACATGATACCTGGAACATAAATGAGTTTGCCTTTGCTATTTACAGGAAAACGGGTTGGTTTCGCTGACCAATTTCGAGTGTAGGCGTAGGCGTCTGAATTTTTGTTATTAATACTTCCAAAAGCATAAAATTTAATATCATCTCCCAATGGTACTTCCATATTAAACATAGCACCTATTGTTTTTACAGAGCCATCTCCAAAACCTTGTCTCCAAGTATTGGTAGGTAAGCCATCTTTATTTGCAATGTCTGAAGATGCGGCTTGACGGAAAGTTTTTCCTTGATCTAAAACATCCAATGACAAATTAATAAATCCACCTTTTTTACCCAAATCAAATCCGCGATTCATTGAAATGGATTTCGTCACACCATCCATTGCGCCATCATACAAATAATCATGATTGTCTTTGAATTGAGTCGTATTGAATTTTTTATCATAATAACCGGCCAAGCCAGCAGTGATATTCCATTCGTTGGTGTTTTTTCTTAACACAATATTCATAACACCTGCAATCGCATCAGATCCATATTGTGCAGAAGCGCCATCTCTTAAAATTTCAATTCTATCTACTGCAGATTGTGGAAATCCATTTAAGTCCACTCCTGAATTACCACGACCTCTAGTTCCAAATAAACCTACTAAAGCTGTGCTATGTCTGCGTTTCCCGTTTACTAAAACCAAAGTTTGGTCAGGTCCTAAGCCACGTAAAGTACCTATATCAATATGATCTGCGCCATCGGCACCTGATTGTTTATTATAATTAAAAGAAGGTGCTGCGTAATTTAAAGTAGAAGTTAAATCCATGCGTGCGGTATTCATTCCCACATCGTTTAATTTAATCACATCTACCGGAACGGGCGATTCAGTTTTTACCCTACCATTTCCTCTGCTACCCACTAAAATGACATCTTGTAAATCGTTGGTGCTTGCAGATAAAATAACATTCAAATTACCTCCAGTAAATTTGACCACTTTATTATCAAATCCAACAAAACTAAATTCAATCAATTCGTTCAATGTTGCGTTGACAATAAAGCTTCCGTTTTTACCAGAAGCGGAAAGTGCTTTACTAGATAAAGCTTTTACAGTAACACCTTCTAGCACATTTCCTTTATTGTCGGTAATAGTTCCTTTTGCAGTTTGTTTTTGTGCAAAAGCAGTCATGGATAATAAGGTTAATACGAGGCTAAAAGGGAGGATTAACTTTTTAAACATAAGGGGTTAGTTTTACTTAAAATTAAAGCTTTTTTAAACTGTAGGGTTTAAATAGGATAATTTATTTGCTTTTATTTCGTTCTTTAAAGGTAATTTTAAGCCCATGGAGGATATTGTAAAACATATACACAATCTATATATTTCCTATCACGGGAAAGATTGGGATCAAATTCATAAGATTCCTCAAAGTGGGGGTGACCGTGTTTATTATAGAATTATTCAAGGAAACCAGTCTTGGATGGCTACGTATAGTTTGAATATAAGAGAGAGCGATACCTTCATTTACTTCGCAGATCATTTTAAAAGTAAAGGATTGCCAGTTCCTAAAGTATTGGCCATGAATGATGCTAAAACTGTTTACTTACAAGAGGACTTAGGGGCCACTTCATTATTAGATGTTTTAGAAAAAGAAGGCAAGACAGATCATGTGTTTTCTTTATTTCAAAAAAGCTTATCAGCCTTAGCAAAATTACAAGTACAAGGTGGAGAGGGTTTAGATTATACTAAGTGCTTAACTTCCAAAGTATTTGGGAAACATTCTATATTAACTGACTTACTATATTATAAGTACTATTTCTTAGACACTTTACAATACCCTTACGATAAACAAGCCTTAATTGATGAATTTGAATGGCTAAGTGATGAATTAGCTTCCAATGAATTGAATCATTTTATGTTTCGTGATTTCCAAAGCCGAAATATTATTGTAGCTAAGGACGAAGTTTTTTTCATCGATTTCCAAGGAGGGATGCAAGGCGGTTTGACTTATGATGTAGCTTCTTTATTATGGCAAGCAAAGGCTGAACTTTCTCAAGAGTGGAAAGAAAAATTATTAGATTACTATTTAGAAGAAGTTCAAAAATTAATTCCTACCCCATTAAATTTACCAGCTCTTAAAAAACAATACCAAGGTTTTGTTTTATTAAGATTATTACAAGTGATGGGTGCTTATGGATTTAGAGGTTTGTTTGAGCGCAAAGCTCATTTTTTAACGAGTATTCCTTTGGGCTTACATAATATCAAAAACTTTTTAGCACATCATGCCATTGATGCAAAAACACCCGTATTCGCATCCATCTTAAAATGGATGGTGACGGACGAAGTAGTAGGGCGATTTACACCCCCCAAGGCAACAGACGAAACGCCTTTAGTGATTACCATTCACAGTTTTAGTTATAAAAAAGGAATCCCTAAAGATGCTTCTGATAATGGCGGTGGATTTGTTTTTGATATGCGTGGTATTTTAAATCCAGGAAGGTTTGATGATTATAAAAAATTATCAGGTTTAGATAAGCCAGTGCAAGATTTTTTAGAACAAAGAACCAAGATGAATGTATTTTTAAATAGTGTGTGGGACTTAGTAGATATTACAGTGGAGAATTATTTAGAAAGAGGATTTGAATCCTTGCATATTAATTTTGGATGTACTGGTGGACAACATAGAAGTGTATTTGCGGCAGAACAAACTGCAAGACATCTTAAAAATAAGTACAAAGTGAAAACTATTTTATTGCATACGAACCAAGAAAATTGGGTTAAATAATTTGCGTATGCGTGCCATGATTTTAGCTGCAGGTTTAGGTACTAGGTTGAAACCCTTCACCGATCATCATCCCAAAGCATTAGCGGTGGTGAATGATAAATCTTTATTACAACGAAATATTGAATATTTACAACATGCAGGCATCCAAGAAGTCATTGTAAATGTGCATCATTTTAGCGATCAAATAATACAAGCCATTACGAATGCAAATGGTTGGGGAACGAATGTGACCATTTCAGATGAAACCAATGAAGTGTTAGAAACAGGAGGAGGAGTTTTAAAAGCAGCACCTTATTTTGCAAATGAAAAGAATTGGCTGGTCATGAATGCCGATATACTTACTAATATGAATTTAGCATCATTGATGCAAGTGGATCAAATACATTCAGCAGCATCTCATCATCATATCGCGACGCTAGCAGTGACTAATAGAACATCTAGTCGCAATTTATTATTTAATGATGCAGGTCATTTAGTAGGTTGGAAAAATAACACAACGGGCGAAGAAAAATGGGTCAATCAAAGTGCATCAACTCAACCCTATACTGCCAAAGCATTTAGCGGTATTCAAATAATACATCAAGCTTTTTATCAAGCCCTTTCCTTCACAGGCAAATTTTCACTCATTGATGCTTACTTACAAATAGCTGCTACGCATACCATTGGTTGCTATGATCATAGCGATAGCATTTTATTAGATGTTGGGAAACCGGAGAGTTTAGAAAAAGCAGCTACTTTGTTTGCGTAATTTGCATCATTTTTTTGCACTCTTTTATTATTTACACTTTGATGTAAATTTTCTTCTTATCTAAAATATAGGCTAGTAAACCCATAAATGCAATCATGCATAAAGCATACAGCAATGATCCAATGCGTAAATCGGCTGCGATATTTTTACAAACATGTTCGTAAAACCAGGGTAGGGCTGAAGTGTATACTTTTTCTCCTTTTTCATCTACATGATCTACCCATCTTAATAAAGCCAATACTCTTGGTAAAAATCCACTGAGCACAAAAATGAAAAGTGGATTTTTTCCAAACACATCAAAGAATTGACTCCATCTTCCTTTGGCTTCTTTAAATTCTAATAAGTAAATAAACATGCCCAATGTAATCATGGCTAAACCAGTAGTATAAAACACATAACTACTTGTCCATATTTTTTTATTAATAGGGAAACTAAAATCCCAGATGTATCCAACAAGTACTAATACCACTCCTGTTAACAATAATTGCGCTAACATGTCAAAGTTTTTTCCTTTGAGTTGTATATACTCGCCTACTAAATATCCAAATATTACTTGCACAATGGCAGGCAAAGTGCTAGTAAGTCCTTCTGGATCAAAAGGCACTCCTTCTCCTTTATAAATATGAGTGAGTCCTAAAATTTGTTGATCAATGGCGTTGCCAAAATATCCGGATAAACTATACATATGTCCTGGTACGCCTAGTGAAAAACTAAGTACCCAGTAAATTACTAATATCATCATTCCTATAAATAAAGCCATTCGAGATTTTCCATAATAAATAATAACGGATGCAAAAAAGTAACACAATGCAATTCGTTGAAGTACTCCTAATATGCGCACATTCTCCCAAGGTTTCCAAACCAATACATCTTCTGAAAATTTAACAAAGGGGCTCCAATTTAAAAATAAGCCAATTCCAAAAATCATGATAGTACGTTGGATGACTTTGCCCCAAAAAGCACTATCATTTCCTTGTTGCAACTTAGGCATCACAAAGGACATGGCATTTCCCACGGCAAATAAAAAGAAAGGGAATACTAAATCCGTAGGGGTGCAGCCATGCCAACTTGCATGGGCTAATGGGCTAAAAATATGTCCCCAAGAACCTGGGTTGTTCACTAAAATCATGAGGGCCACGGTGGCACCTCTAAACACATCTAGGGAATAATAGCGTTGTTGCTTCATGACTTAAACTTTTATAAATTACTTCGTAATATATATACTTGTTTTAATATCTTTGTAAGATACAAAATTCAGATGCAAAAAAACATTTTAATCACCGGAGGCGCAGGATTTATTGGTTCCCATGTGATCCGATTAATGGTTACGAAATATCCTGATTATCAAATCTTTAACTTGGATGCATTAACCTATGCAGGTAATTTAGAAAATTTAAAAGATATCGAAGGAGCTCCTAATTATCATTTTGTAAAAGCCAATATTTTAGAAGCAGATGCCTTAAAGGAGATCTTTCAAAAACATCACATTACCGATGTCATCCATTTGGCTGCAGAATCGCATGTGGATCGTTCGATTGTTTCACCTTTGGACTTTGTATATACCAATGTGATTGGTACTGTGAATTTATTAAATATAGCGAAGGAATATTGGAAGAACGATTTAAGTTATGAGATAGCGCATGATGGATCTTGGGAACAAAAACGAGATCATTTATTTTATCATGTTTCTACCGATGAAGTATATGGTAGCTTAGGCAAAGAAGGATTATTTACCGAAACCACAGCGTATGACCCTAATTCACCTTATTCAGCAAGTAAAGCAGCGAGTGATCATTTTGTGAGAGCATATGGTGAAACTTATCATTTACCTACAGTGATTTCTAATTGTTCTAATAACTACGGGCCTAATCATTTTCCTGAAAAATTAATTCCATTATTTATACATAATATCATTCACAAAAAAGCATTGCCTGTATATGGAGATGGTTTGTATACACGTGATTGGTTGTATGTGAAAGATCATGCACGCGCTATAGATATGGTATTTCATCAAGGTAAACGTGGTGATACTTATAATATTGGTGGCTTTAATGAATGGACTAATATTGATTTAGTAAAATTGATGTGTGCGCAAATGGATGTGAAATTAGGCAGAACAGTAGGCGAAAGCGAAGCGCTTATTACTTATGTAAAAGACCGACCTGGGCATGATCGCAGATATGCCATTGATGCAACCAAATTAAATAAAGAATTAGGATGGGCTCCTTCGGTTACCTTTGAGCAAGGATTGGCAGAAACCATCGATTGGTATTTAAATAATAATGATTGGTTAGAACACGTAACAAGTGGTGCTTACCAAACTTATTATACTGAAATGTATACGAATCGTTAATCATTGCATATTTAATTAATTTATAAAGAGTCGAATGAGAATTGAGCAGACCCCCCTTGAAGATTGTTTTATAGTGCATGAAAAAGTGCATGGCGATGCTAGAGGTTATTTTATTGAAACCTTTAATCAACGTGATTTTAAAGCAGCCAGTGGATTGGATGTCCAATTTGTGCAAGACAATCAATCCCGATCTTCTAAAGGCGTATTAAGAGGATTGCATATGCAAAGAGGCGCTGCTGCGCAAGCAAAACTAGTAAGAGTATTGGAAGGGTCTGTTTTAGATATTGCAGTAGATTTACGAAAAGGGTCGCCCAGTTTTGGACAACATTTTGCGATTGAATTAACTTCAGAAAATCGTAAACAATTTTATGTGCCTGCAGGATTTGCGCATGGTTTTGTAGTGTTGAGTGATTCTGCGACTTTCTTTTATAAGGTAGATAAATTTTATGAACCAGGAAATGAAGTAGGGATTATGTATAATGATGCCGATTTAAATATTGATTGGAAATTGGCTACTCATGAAATCATATTATCCGAAAAAGATAAAATATTAGGAAGCTTCGCTGAGTATGCGGCGAGTTTATAATGAAATAATAAGTGATATGATTTGAGCACAAAGTGCGAAAACATAAACACAAATAAAAAAAATAAAACATCAGGTGTATGAAAGGAATCATATTAGCAGGTGGGTCAGGATCAAGATTGTATCCAATTACCAAGGGAATCAGCAAACAATTGATGCCTATCTATGATAAGCCCATGATTTATTATCCTTTGTCCGTTTTAATGTTAGCGGGGATTAAAGAAGTATTAATTATCACCACCCCCGAAGACAATGATCAATTTAAAAGATTATTGGGAGATGGTTCTGAAATAGGATGTTCTTTTCAATATGCAGTGCAAGCAGTTCCTAATGGGTTGGCACAAGCATTTGTCATTGGTGCCGATTTTATTGGTAAGGATAAAGTGTCTTTGGTTTTAGGTGATAATATTTTTTATGGTGCTGGCTTTAGTAAGTTGGTACAATCTTTCAATGACGTGGAAGGGGCTGCGGTGTTTGCTTATGAAGTGAATGATCCTGAGCGTTATGGAGTAGTGGAGTTTGATGACAACAACAATGCTTTGTCATTAGAAGAAAAACCAAAAGCACCTAAGTCTAATTATGCAGTCCCTGGATTGTATTTTTATGATAATCAGGTAGTGGAAATTGCAAAAAATATACCAGCTTCTCCTCGTGGGGAATATGAAATCACAGATGTCAATAAAGTGTATTTAGAACGCAAGCAATTGCAAGTGGGTATTATGAATCGTGGCACAGCTTGGTTAGACACAGGTACTTTTGAGTCCTTAGCAGATGCATGTGAATTTGTAAGAGTGATTGAAAAGCGCCAAAGTCAGAAAATTGGATGTATAGAAGAAGTGGCTTTTAGAATGGGCTTTATAGATAAGTCTCAATTATTAGTATTAGCGGACAAGTATGCTAAAAGTGGTTACGGAGAATATTTAAGGGGCTTGAAAAAATAATTTTCAGCCTAAAAAGGATAAAAATTAACTTTTTTGAGGTTTTGACTGAACCATTCCCATTTCTTTTTGTTTTTTGGGTATGACCACGTACACGATTAAAGACTTAGAGACTATTTCAGGGATAAAAGCCCATACTATTCGTATTTGGGAGCAGCGCTATAATTTCTTACAGCCTAAGCGTACTGAAACTAATATTCGTACCTATTCAGGGGAGGAGTTAAAGACCATTTTAAACGTTTCACTTTTAAATAAATATGGGTTTAAAATTTCCCATATTGATAAAATGTCCACAGATCAAATTGAAGAAAAAATCCTCAGTTTGAATCAAATGGAAGCTCAAAGAGAGCGTATTGTGAATGGACTTATTAAGGAAATGATTTCCTTAAATATGGCAAATTTTGAAAAATTATTAGATTTAAATATTGCTCAAAAAGGAATAGATAGAACTATTACAGAGGTTATTTTTAATTTCTTGGAAAGAGTGGGTATTCTTTGGGTAACCAATCATATCAATCCTGCGCAAGAGCATTTAGCAACCAATATTTTACGACAAAAAATTATTGTGGGGATTGAAAAATTACCATCCTTATTACAATATACCAAAAGAGTGGTCTTGTTTATGCCCGAAGGAGAACATCATGAAATTGGATTATTATATGTCCACTTTTTATTAAAACAACGAGGCATTTTTGTAGATTATCTAGGTACCAATGTTCCTACAGTGGATTTGAAGTATCTAACCGAAGTAAAAAAGGTAGATTATTTATATTGTCATTTAACGTCTCCAGCGAAAAATTTCAAGGTCAACAAGTTTTTTGAAGGTTTACAGGATATCAATATCAACATACCAATTATTCTTTCAGGTCAATTGATTCAAATATACAAAGGAGCGGTTGCTCCTAATATCCATCTAAAGAAGAGTTTAGCCGAGACTATAGATTTTCTTAAATCCATTTAGTTCCTCCATTAAGACTATTTTTTATTTTAAAATACTGATAATCAATATTTTAAATTCTAGTTACCATATCGGGATCCTTAATTATTGCTATTTTCTTATTGAGTTATTCATATTTTGTTTAAATATATGTGAAAAATATTAAACAAAAATTCGACTTGGTATTGCGATTTTGTTTAGCTTTGTACTCTAAAAGTTAAACATTATTATATGTCAAACGCTGAGTTTAGTCTATTACTGACCGAAAATGCTGAGTTTTTAAGACCTTTTGCTATCAATCTTACCAAGGATTATGAAGCAGCAAAGGATTTATATCAGGACACTTTATATCGTGCCTTTTCCAATAAGGATAAATATAATGTAGGTACTAATATTAAGGCATGGTTATATACCATTATGCGTAATATTTTTATCAATGATTATCGTCGTAAGTCAAAACAGTCTTTAGTATTTGATCATAGTCCTAATGATTTCTTGATCAATCAAACTACTAATAAAGTAGTAAATGAAGGAATCAATAATGTCAATTTAAAAGAAGTTCATGAAATGATTCATGAATTGCCAGAATTATTTAGAACTCCCTTTACTTTGTATTATGAAGGGTATAAGTATAATGAGATTTCAGATGCATTGAATGAACCTTTAGGAACTATTAAAAGTAGAATTCACTTTGCTAGAAAAATTTTAAAACAAAAAATACAACGTTATTAATTCATGATAAACAATGCTCCTAAAGCTTTTGTGATTGGAGCTGGATTCGCAGGAATTTCAGCGGCTACTTTTTTAGCGCAAAAAGGTTGGGACGTTACTGTTGTAGAAAAAAATACTTTACCAGGGGGGAGAGCGCGAAAATTTGAAGTGGATGGTTTTGTTTTTGACATGGGTCCCAGTTGGTATTGGATGCCAGATGTATTTGAAAAATATTTTGCCTCTTTTGGTAAAAAAGTAAGTGAGTATTATTCCTTACAACGATTAGATCCTTCTTATAGAGTTTACTTTGAAACAGCTACTTGGGATTTACCAGCGAATTATGAACAATTAAAAGATTTATTTGAATCGGTAGAACCTGGTGCAGGAGCTGCATTGGATTTATTTTTAGCCGAAGCGAAATATAAATATGAAGTAGGTGTAGGTAAATTAGTATATCAGCCTAGCTTATCTATCACTGAATTTATGGATTTGGATTTATTGAAAGGCGTATTTAAGTTGGATGTTTTTCAATCCATGAAAAAACATATAGCTCGTTATTTTAAGCATCCCTATATTCAATTTTTAATGGAATTTCCGGTTTTATTTTTAGGAGCACTTCCCGAAAATACACCTGCATTATATAGTTTAATGAATTATGCAGATATCAAAGGGGGCACCTGGTATCCTAAATTTGGAATGTACAGTATCGTAGATGGAATGGTGCAAGTGGCCAAGGAATTAGGGGTCAATTTTAAATTAGGAGAAGAAGTAAAGTCTATTGATATCCATAATGGAGTTGCTAAAAAAATGCATACTAAAGTTTTAATGACTGGTGTTGAAAGTGAATATTCCTTTGATGTTTTAATTGGAGCAGGCGACTACCATCACATTGAAACCGATTTACTACCCGCAAAATATCAATCTTACTCTCAAAAATATTGGGATAGCAGAGTGATGGCACCTAGTTCTTTATTATTTTACGTAGGGTTGAACAAAAAAATTCCAGGCGTAACACATCACTCCTTATTCTTTGATACCGATTTTGGAGTACATGGAAAAGAGATTTATGATAACCCCCAATGGCCTACTAATCCATTGTTTTATGCGAGCGTGCCTTCAGTGACTGATCCTTCTGTCGCACCAGCGGGGGGAGAAAACTTATTTTTATTAATTCCTATAGCTGCCGGATTAGAAGGGGATACTGAAGAAGTCAGAGAAAGATATTTTAAGATATTAATAGATAGATTGGAAAAAAAATGGGGTACTAGCATTGGAGATGCGATTGTGTATAAAAGATCATTTGCAGTGGCCGATTTTAAAAATGACTATCATTCTTTTAAGGGGAATGCCTATGGATTAGCCAATACTTTAATGCAAACTGCAATTTTTAAACCAAGTTGTAGGAGCAAAAAGGTAAAAAACTTATATTACACTGGCCAATTAACAATCCCCGGGCCAGGGGTGCCGCCAAGTTTGATTAGTGGGGAAGTAGTGGCGGATTTGGTCCATAAAAATTATACAACTTAAATTGAACTATGTCAACCCTAAAATTATATGATGAGGTAGCTGCATATAGTAGTAAGTACACTACTTTATTATACAGTTCTAGCTTTTCCTCTGCTATAAAATTATTGCACAAGGATTTGCGCCAACCCATTTTTGATATTTATGGCTTTGTTCGTTTTGCCGATGAAATTGTGGATACTTTTCATGAATACGATAAAGTAGCATTATTCAATCAATTTAAAATGGATACTTATCAAGCTTTGGAACAAAAGATAAGTATGAATCCCATTTTACATCGTTTTCAACTTACTTATCATAAGTTTAAAATTGATCCTGCTTTATTAGAAGCTTTTTTAGTAAGTATGGAAATGGATTTATCTAAACACGAATATGACCAAAAAACTTACAACGCTTATATTTATGGGAGTGCTGAAGTAGTGGGTTTAATGTGTTTGTATATATTTTGCGAAGGTAATCAAGAGCAATTTGAAGAGTTAAAGCCAGCTGCTCGAAGTTTGGGAGCCGCTTTTCAAAAAGTTAATTTCTTAAGAGATATTAAAGCCGATTTTGAGGGTTTAGACAGAATGTATTTTCCAAATTGTGATTTTACACAATTTACGCAAGAGGATAAATTACAAATTGAAGAAGATATTCAAAATGATTTTTCAAAAGCGCTAAATGGCATTAGGCATTTACCTTTAAAAGCCCGTTTTGGGGTATATGTTGCCTTTAAATATTACTATTCTTTGTTTAAAAAAATAAAGAAAGTGCAGCCTCAATCTATATTAAAAACTAGAATTAGAATACCAGATTATGGAAAGCTTTTTATTTTAGCGAAAGCAAGTATTCGTAGTCAATTAAATTTATTTTAAATAAATAGAATATTGTGGAACAAGTCATCTTAGTAGATACTAACGATAGTGAAGTAGGGATTATGGAAAAAATGGAAGCGCACAAGCAAGCTTTATTGCATCGTGCTTTTAGCGTTTTTTTATTTAACAAGCAAGGTAAAATGTTGCTGCAACAACGCGCTTTTTCAAAATATCATAGCCCAGGGCTTTGGACCAATACTTGTTGCAGTCATCCTCGACCAGGTGAGTCTTTAGACCATGCAGTTACAAGAAGATTACAAGAGGAAATGGGTATTGAAGCAACTGTTTCTAAGGCTTTTGATTTTATTTATAAAGCCGCTCTTCCCAATGAATTAAGCGAGCACGAATTTGATCATGTTTATATTGGACAATATGATGGAGAAGTGACGCCTAATCCTTTGGAAGTAGGTAACTTTGTATATCAATCTATAGAGGAAGTTAAAAGCAATTTAGAAACCTATCCTGATAAATATACAGTATGGTTCCAGATCGCTTTTCCGAAAGTAGCGCAGTGGCATGAATCAAATTTTAATTAACATTAAATAAATATTTATTTATGGATTTTATAATAGTTATGTTATTGACATTTTTAACAATGGAAGGGGTGACTTGGTTGACACATAAATATGTGATGCATGGTTTTTTGTGGTACTTGCATGAAGATCATCATCAACCTACTGGTCATGTTTTAGAAAAAAATGATGCTTTCTTTCTAATTTTTGCCATTCCTAGCATGATGTGTATATTTTATGGCACATTTAACCAAATGCCTTGGTTAGCTGGATTAGGAACAGGGATTGCAATGTATGGCTTTGCTTATTTTGTAGTACATGAAGTGATTATTCATCAAAGAATCAAATGGTTTACGAGGTCCAATATTAGATACATTAAAGTATTGCGTTGGGCGCATAAAATGCATCATAAAAATTTAGGAAAAGAGGATAGTGAAAGTTTTGGTATGCTCTATGTTTCAAAAAAGTATTGGGATAAAGTAAGAAGAGACGAGGAATTACAAAAAAATGGATAATCAACCAACAGATTCAAGTATACCATCCTACGATTATATCATTGCAGGAGCTGGCTGTGCTGGCCTCTCAGTATTGCATCAAATTTTACAAGCACCCACATTACAGGATAAGAAAATATTGGTCATTGATCACAATTTAGAAAAGTCAAATGACCGTACATGGTGTTTTTGGGAGACTGAAACTAGTTCGTTTGAACATTTGGTTAAAAATTCATGGGATAAAATTTCAATTCTAGCTCCTTCCTTCCAGAAAGAACTCACGACTGCACCTTTTACCTATAAAATGATACAAGGGTTAGATTACTATCAATTCATTATGGAGAATGCAAAACAATTTAAAAATGTTAGTTGGTTACAGGCCAAAGTGCTCCAAATAGAATCTTCTACTAATGGCGCAATAGTGCAGTATGAAGGGGGGCAAGTCTATGCATCTAAAGTGTTTACGAGTATTCTACCTTTTCAAATGCATGATTTATTGAGTGCACAAAAATATAGTTTACCCCATCCTAACATTCAACCATTTTTATGGCAACATTTTAAAGGGAAGGTGGTAAGATTTGAGAAATCTGTTTTCAAGCCTAACATCGCCAGGTTGATGGACTTTAATGTGCCACAAAAAGAGGCTACTGCTTTTATGTATTTACTCCCACTCAATGAAAAAGAAGCATTAGTAGAGTACACTTTATTTTCAGAAACTATTTTAGCCAATACAGAATATGATGAAGTGATTGCTGCTTATTTATCAAAAAATTATCCTGATCAATCATTTGAGATCATAAATGAGGAAAAAGGAGCCATTCCCATGACACAATTTGATTTTGAATCCCCTTCGGAAAATATATATGCTATTGGAGCTTTAGGTGCTGCTATTAAAGCCAGCACAGGGTATGCCTTTCAGTTTATTCAACAACAGTCTAAGCAAATTGTACATCAATTAGTCAGGAATAAAGACTTTTCTACTAAAGTACATACATCCAGACATCAATTTTATGATGCAGTGCTGTTATATATTTTGCAACATCGTAAAATGCAAGGTGCTATAATTTTTAAAAAAATATTTGAGAAAAACGAAGCTGCTACCGTATTTAAATTTTTATCAAACACGTCTACTTTTTGGGAGGATATTCAAATCATGCGATCCTTGCCAACCAATATATTTTTACCTGCTGCCTTGCATGTCTTATTCCGGCGGTAAATTCCCTTCTTCTTATTTCCAGTTTTCTTAAGTTTGCACCTCTAGCCTCGTAGTACAATGGATAGTACATGAGTTTCCGAAGCTCCTAATCCAGGTTCGATTCCCGGCGAGGCTACAAAGCCTTCTCGAGCATTCGAGAAGGCTCCCGAGTAATCGGGACAAGTTTTGGGTAAGGGCAAACGGATGGGAAGACGTTTTGAACAAAGTGAAAAACGGCAGTCCCACGAAGGCTACCAATACAGACAACTTGTAACGATCTTTAGAAAACCGATAAAACTTTATTTCTAGCTATTAAACATGCCCCTAAGAATCCAGCCTTTTCTCCTAATTTAGAAATCTTTAATTGAGTGTCTGTATTTACTAAACTCAATGAATATTTATTAATAGCACTTTTTACAGGAAGTCTAAGATAATCATCTGTTTCAGATAAAGTACCCCCTAATATAATGAGTTCAGGATTGAAAATATTAATGAGCATAGCCAATCCTCTTCCTAATTTTTCACCTACTTCTGCAAGAAGTTCAATACATAATGTGTCTTCATTTTTCGCAGCTTGAATGATATCCGTTAAGGTGATATCAATTATGTTCTTATGCTTTTTCAATAAACTAGTGGTAGAACCATGCTTTATTTTTTCATGAAACAAGCGGATTAAAGCAGATCCAGAGGCTTCTGTTTCTAAACAACCTTTTTTGCCGCAATGACAAATTAGTTCATTTTCAAAAATGGGGATGTGTCCAAATTCACCACTGAAGCCTGATTTCCCATAATATATTTTCCCATCGATAAGGATACCCATACCTACACCGTAGTCCACATTCACAAACAATACATTTTTTTCGGTTGTAATTTCACCTACGTAAAATTCACCTAATGCCATGGCTCTTGAATCGTTTTCTAGGTATGTTTTAATCCCAATTTGATTTTCGATATAATTGGAAAGCGGTTCTTCTTGGAAGTGGAAAAAACTATAAGAATATCCATTTGTATTATTAATCCTACCTGATAAGTTAATACCCATTGCAAGGATCTTGTCTTTTTTAACTTTAGGGGGTAGGTCTTTAATGAAATTCTTTATAATTAAAATCAGTTTTTGTAATGATTCGGGTGAATTTTCAAGCTTAAATGAAATTCGATTCTTTTGAGTTACTAATTGTTTTTTAAAATTGATTAAACCAATATTGATGTAATATTTTTTAACATCCACCCCTATAAAAAAGCAGGCGTCAGGTACTAATCCATACATGATGGCCTTTCTGCCTCCCGTGGACTCAATTTTACCTTCATCCTTAATTAAACCCTCTTTTTTCAGTTCATTGATTAAGCTCGTAGTTTTTGGAACACTAATATTCAATTCTTTGCTCAACTCGGTGATAGAACTACTGTCAACCTTATCTAAAAAGTTAAAAATAACCTTTTTGAGGCCTTTATTTTTAAGGGCCACTCCAGAAGGTTGGTTCTCGTCAAAAATGTCTGTAAATAATTGAGGTCTAGCCATATTTTAAAAGTAATAAATCTTCCTTATTTGCTATTTATTATTTTCTAATTAATAAAAAATATTAAAAAGTTTGCAAGAAATAATAAAAAATATGATAATTTGGACTCGTTAATCTATATTAAATAGTCATTTTTCGCTATGTCAACAGTTTCATCTCCCCAATCTGAAGTGCAGTTAATGCACTCATTTGCAGCAAAATACAGAGACGAGCTTACTCAAAATATACTTCCATTTTGGTTACATCACAGTATGGATGCTGAAAACGGTGGTTTTTTTACTTGCTTAGATCAAATGGGTAATGTGTATGATACGGATAAATTTATTTGGTTGCAAGCAAGACAAGTATGGTGTTTTAGTTTTATGTACAAAAATGTGTCGCCCAATCCTGAATGGTTAAAAATGGCACTACATGGGGCTGATTTTTTACAGAAATACGGAAGAGATACCAATGGGAACTGGTACTTTTCGTTAACAAAAGAAGGGCAACCCATCATACAGCCGTATAATATTTTTAGTGATTGTTTTGCCACTATGGCTTTTGCTGCTTTATATAAAATTAATCCATTACCTGAGTGGAAAAAAATAGCTATTGATACTTTTGAAAATATCATTGCTAGAAAAGATAACCCAAAGGGAAAGTATAATAAACTTTTTCCTGGCACAAGAGATTTAAAGAATTTTAGTTTACCTATGATTTTGTGCAACCTTTCGTTAGAACTAGAACCCTTATTGGGAAAGGAAAGGGTAGATAAATTTGTACCCGAAATTATTCATGAAGTCATGAATGTTTTTTATCAACCTCATTTAGATTTGATTTTAGAAAATGTTTTTATAGATGGTAGTAGTTCTGATAGTTTTGAAGGCAGGCTAGTGAATCCTGGCCATTCAATTGAAGCCATGTGGTTCATCATGGATTTAGGAAAGAGATTAAATGACTCCCATTTAATTCAAAAGGCTTTGGATATTACTTTTAAAACTTTAGATTTTGGATGGGATAATGAAAATGGAGGGATATTTTATTTTAAAGATGCTAAAGGGTATCCACCACAACAACTAGAATGGGATCAAAAGCTATGGTGGGTTCATGTGGAAGCACTAGTTGCTTTAGCAAAAGGTTATGTTTTAACTAAAGACGCAAGATGTGTTGAATGGTTTCAGCGCATTCACGAATATACTTGGTCGCATTTTAAAGATCCCAATTATGGGGAATGGTTTGGCTATTTAAATAGAGAAGGAAATGTTTTATTGCCTTTAAAGGGAGGAAAATGGAAGGGATGTTTTCATATCCCTAGAGCACTTTATTTAATTAGTGAAGAACTCGCTTCTTTAAATTGTTAATCAATTAATAATCAAATAGTTGTATTTATTTAACCTATAGAATATAAAATTAATGCATCAAATCTTATTAATTAATAAAAAAAATTATTAAGTTGTGTTAAGTTAAAGATAAAATTAATATAAAATTAATCCAATAACGCTCAAATAAATGTTTATGAAAATAACGAAAGCTTTGTCGGTCTTTCTTTTCCTAATGATTTGTTCCCTATCCATTTTTGGTCAAGTACAAGTTTATAAAGGACAAGTTAAAGACGCCACAGGTAAATCTCTAGAAGGAATTACAGTTTCTTCTTTAGATTCCCAAAAAAGAACCTTAACAAATGTTGATGGTCAATTTTCAATTCAAGCAAAAAAAGGAACCAAAGTTTCTTTTTCTGGAATTGGAGTAGAGTCTAAGACTATCGAAGTAGGATCTGAAAGTACCATTAACGTGGTTTTAGAAATTAAATTTTCTGAATTAAACGATGTTGTTGTGGTAGGCTTCGGTACTCAGAAAAAGGTAAACCTTACCGGTTCTGTTGTTACTTTAAAAAACGAAGACCTTGTTAAAAGACAAGTGGCAACAGCTAGTAACTTATTACAAGGTTTAGCACCTGGTGTAACCGTTACTCAGCAATCTGGAAAGCCAGGAGCTGATGGAGCTTCCATTAACATTCGAGGATTAAGCTCTATTTATGCAGGCCAAAGTCCTTTAATTTTAATTGATGGAATTGTTTCAAGTTTAGATAATATTGATCCGAATGCTATTGAAACCATTTCAATCTTAAAAGATGCTGCTTCCACAGCGGTATATGGTGCTAGAGCTGCGAATGGTGTTATTTTAGTATCTACTAAAAGAGCTACAGGAAAAGGGTTGCAATTATCTTACAACTCTTATTTTACAAAACAATCACTTACGAATATTCCCCAAAGAGCAAGTGCTTTAGATTTCATGAAATTGAGCAACGTTGCACAACAAAATAGTACAGGTAATCCTGCTGCTTTCATTTATGCACAAGCTTTAATTGATAAATATTCTACTACAGCACCTAATAATATGGATGTCATTGATAATGATTGGGTAAAATTATTATTTATTAATTCTGGTTTAATGCAAAACCATAACGTTACTGTAAATGCCGGAGGAGATAAGTTAAGCATGTTCACCTCCTTAACATTTATGGATCAACAAGGTATTATTCCCAATACGAATTATAAGAGAACAGACATAAGAATGAATCCGGATTTAAAGGTGAATGATAAATTTACTATTAAAGGTGTATTTAATTATACCGAAAACAGAACGACCAATCCTTCCACAAGTTCTGCGGAGTTTATTATCAGAGAAGCCATTGGTATCATACCTATTGGTGCTGCAAAATTTGGACCTGGTATGTATGGAAATGCGGGTCAAAGTAATAATAGAAACCCACTTGCTCAAGCTGAAGCAGCAGGTACCACTGATGTTGTCACAAATTCATTATTAAGTAAACTTGGGTTCACCTATAAGCCAATTAAAAATGTTGAAGTGGAAGCTTATGCTGCTAGAGAATTATGGATTCCAAATACTAAAACAATGGTCAAAAACGTCAACATTTACCAACCAAATGTTGCTACAAACTCATATGACTATGTAGGAGTTTGGCCAGGAACCAATAGTTTGAGTGAATCTTATTCAACTAACGTTAGAAGTACCTATTTAGCACAAGCCACTTATTCTGGTCAATTAAAAGATCATAATTTTAAATTATTAGTGGGTGCTCAATCTGAGCAATTTGCTTACAGAGGAATTAATGCTTCAAGAACAGACTTTACCAACCAAGAGCTACCTTATTTGAACTTAGGAACGAATAATAAAAACAATGCGGGTGGTGCTTATGAAACAGCCATTGCAGGTTTTTATAGCAGATTCAATTATAATTTCCGTGAAAAGTATTTATTAGAAGCGAATGGTAGATATGATGGATCCTCTAGATTTTCACAAGCAAATGATAAGCAATGGGGATTTTTCCCATCTGCATCTGCAGGTTGGATTTTCTCTAAAGAAAAAATATTTGACAGACTTAGTAAGTATATCGCTTTTGGAAAGTTGAGAGCTTCTTTTGGTTCATTAGGAAATCAGTCCTTGTCTAGTATCTATCCTTTCTCTGCAAACTATACTACTGGTTCAAACGCCTATTTTAATGGTATAACCAATACAGGGTATGCGTTATTAGATGCTCCTAATCCTACTATCACTTGGGAAAAATCAACTCAAAAAAATATAGGGTTAGATCTTACATTTAATAAACACTTCTCAGTAACTGCCGATTATTTTATTCGTGAAATAAGTGACATCTTATTGGTAAGACCAATTCCAACTTATGTTTCATTAAACTCTCCATATATTAATGCGGGCACTATGGAAAATAAAGGCTGGGAAGCGACCATTAATTACAAAACTAAAATTGGAAAACTAGGAGTAAATATCACTGCTTTAGTTTCTGATGTGGTTAATAATGTAACTAGCTTACCGGGAGTACCTTATTTAGATGGAGGTTCGGTTAGAACTGCAGTTGGTCAGTCCTTATTCTCTTATTTTGGATATAAAGCAATTGGATATTTTCAATCGGATGCCGACATTGCTGCTGCACCTACTCATTTCTTTGTTCCTAAACCGGGTGATATCAGATATGCTGATTTGAATGGCGATGGAAAGGTAGATGCTAATGATAGAACATTTTTAGGAAATAATTTTCCAAGATATGAGTATAGTTTAAATATGAATTTTAATTATGGAAATTTTGATTTAAGCATATTCTTACAAGGTGTGGGTAAGAAAGAAAACTATTTAACGGGTACAGGTGCTTATCCTTTCTATGCTGCTGATTTTATTCCTGGGGTATTAGAAATGCATAAAGATTATTGGACACCTACTAATCCAAATGCTAAATTCCCTCGTTTATTGCCAGCCATTGGCGTAAATGGAACCACTAGCTCCTTCTGGATTACAGATGCTGCTTACGTTCGATTAAAGAATGTTAATTTATCATATCGATTGCCAGAAAAATGGATGAAAAAAGTAAATGTGAAATCTGCTAAATTATTTATTAGCGGACAAAATTTATACACATTTACTAAATTCTGGGATGGGTATGATCCAGAAATTAATAATCAAAACGCCGAATTTTATCCTTTGATGAAAACCATAACTGGTGGTATAAACATCAATTTTTAAAAAATACTAAAAAGTTAATTATGAAAAAGCTGATGTATATTATTCTAATTGGAACAGTTGCTACTAGCTGTCAAAAGTTTTTGGATCGCCAACCTTTAGACTCTATATCTTCTACCAATTTTTTGACCAATGAAACTGAAATTAAGTTGGGCTTAACAGGGGTGTATAGTTATGCACAATGGAACTACGGTACTACAAATACACCTCTTTTAAAGAGAATCGAATCGGCCACCGATTTAGGTATGTCTCGTAAAGGAAGCGATCAGGAAGATCTTATGGTATTAGGTGACAATGGCCCTTTTATAAATGGAAATGGAATCACTACCTCCGCATGGAGTAATGCCTATGCTACCATTGCTAGAGCTAATAGTTTTTTAGATGGGATGGTTATAGGAAAAGCCAATACTCCTGCCGCATCATACGCTAGAATGAGAAGTGAAGCTTTAGTATTAAGGGCAATTTCTTATTATTACTTAATGTCATGGTTTGGAGATGTCCCTTTTTTCACTAAGCCATTAGATCCATCTGAATATGAAACACAAACTAGAAAATCTAAATCTTCAATAGCACAAGAGTTATATAAGGATTTAGATGAAGCATGGGCTGGCTTGCCTAATTTAAATGATAGAGGAAGAGTGAATAAAGGAACAGCATATGGTTTTAAGGCTAAGATTGCATTACTTGTAAAAGACTATCCTACTGCTGCAACATCTGCAAAGGCAGTAATTGATTTAGGTGCTTATAATTTGAATACAAGCTTTCAAAATTTGTTTACATTGGCTGGACAAACAGCTAATAACGGAAATGAGATATTATATATGACTCAGCTTCCTCAAGATAACGCTAGCCCATTAAGTTATTTACCTATTGGTTTATTACCTAGACAAGTTTTAGGAACTTCAGGTAATAATTTTCCTTCTCAAGCAATGATTGATAAGTTTGAGTGTAGTGATGGTAAAAGAATTGATCAATCTCCACTTTATGACCCTGCTAATCCTGGTAAAAACAGAGATAAGCGTTTAAAATGGACTGTATATTTCCCTTATGATACTATGGATGTTGCCACGGGGGTTAACGTGTCATTGCCTTATCAAAACCCAATGCAAAGAATTATTTATAATATTTATTCCGATACTATTTTTAGATTTAACTGGAGTACGAATGCTTTTGTGAAAGTAGCTGGTAATCCTGATTTTATCTCTTCTGCTAATAGTGTTTGGCAATATGGTTCTACTGGTGCAGTAGGAGGAGTCGGATATTGCTGGAGAAAATATTTAGATCCAAACCAAAATGCTTTCGCTGGTAAACAAGGTTACATTGTTTTAAGATATGCTGATGTATTGCTAATGTATGCTGAAGCAAAAGTAGAAGCGAATCAAATTGATGCTACTGTTACAGATGCAATCAATAAAGTGAGATTACGTTCCGCGCAGCCTGCTACTACCTTATCAAGCCAATCTGAATTAAGACAACTTGTAAGAAGAGAGCGTGCTGTAGAATTAGCGATAGAAGGACATCGTTGGAATGATTTAACAAGATGGGGAATTTATAACGCCGCAGTGAATGGTGCTTTGGTGGGGGTTGCAAAAAATCCAGCTGTAGCACCTGGTATTCCATCATTTACAACAGATGACATTCCTGACTATACTTCAAGCGCAGCCTTGAGAATAAATCCAAGAAATCAAACTAGATTGACACAAACAAAACATTTATTATGGCCTATTCCACAAGGAGAATTAGATAAGAATAAAAACTTAACTCAAAATCCAGGTTGGTAATAATAAAGTTAATTATTATGGTTTATTGATTTAAAATGAACATTCCAGAGGCTGGTTACTTAACCAGCCTTTTGGTTTTTTACATAGTAATAAGAAATAGAACAACTCGAATCATTTTATAAAATTCAAATATGAAAAATTGCTTCTTTTTTTGCTTATTATTTTTAGTTAGCTGTAAAGGAAAAGAAGTGGCAAATGTTTCTCCAACACCACCTATTACAAAGCCTACAACTCCTGCTTTTGACTCCACTGCAGTTAGAGGAGTATGGATTACTACGACCGCGAGCACTGCTTTAAATAGTAAAGACAATATCAAACAAACAGTTGCTAATTGCAAGTTAGCAGGTATTAATAATTTGTTTGTTGTTGTGTATAATAGTGCTAGAACTACATATCCTAGTGCTGTGATGCAAAATTTATTGGGAGTGCCTATTTTAGAATCTTTTTCTGGAAGAGATCCCTTAAAGGAAATAATAGATGAAGGCCATGCAGCTGGACTTAAAGTGCATGCCTGGTTTGAATATGGATTTGCGGCTTCTTATTCTCAAAATGGAGGTGCCATTATTAAGGCAAAACCAAATTGGGCTGCTAAAGATATTAACGGGGTCTTATTGTCAAAAAATAATTTTGAATGGCTCAATGCATTTGACCCAGAAGTACAAAATTTTCTAATGAGTTTAATGAAGGAAGTCGTTTCGAATTATGATATTGATGGTATTCAAGGGGATGATAGACTGCCGGCTTTGCCTTCTTCAGGTGGTTATGATGACTACACGGTTGCACTTTACAAATCAGCAAATGGGGGCGCTAATCCTCCTACTACCAGTACCGATGCTAACTGGGTGAAGTGGAGAGCAGGTTTGTTGAATAACTATATGAAAAAAATTAACAAGGAATTGAAAGCTATTAAACCCAAGCTCATTGTAAGTATGGCGCCTAGTGTTTATCCCTTCAGCTTAAACGAATATTTGCAAGATTGGCCTACCTGGGTGGATAGTGGTTGGGTAGATTATATTTTACCTCAAGTGTATCGTTATGATATCAATGCTTATACTACGACCTTAACGCAACAAAAAAGCTATTTAAAAAATAATGTGTCCATTTGTTATCCAGGTGTTTTATTAAAATCAGCATCCTATTTGCCAGACGATTTATTCTTAACCCAAATGTTACAACAAAATAGAAGTCAAGGGTTTAAAGGGGAGTGTTTCTTTTTTTACGAAGGGATTAAAGATAAACTCAGCTTTTTTCAATCACAATATCCATATATTAAATAAATTTATTTACGCATGGCTAATTCTGTTTATAAAAACAATCCATTAAAATGGATCCCTTCCACTTGGTTTGCCATGGGTTTGCCATTTGTTGCCTTGTCTACTGCGAGTGCAATAATGTATAAAAATTTTGGCATTTCAGATACTAGTATTGCATTTTGGACATCTTTGATAATGCTTCCGTGGACACTGAAACCTTTATGGGGGCCTTTTTTAGAGATGTTTAAGACAAAAAAGTATTTTGTATATATAACACAAATCTTTACCGGGTGTTTATTTGGATTAGTGGCATTAAGTTTAAAGTTGGATCATTTTTTTGCAATTTCTATTAGCTTATTCGCCATTATCGCAATGAGTGCTTCTACACATGATACTGCAGCGGATGGTATTTATCTCAATGAACTAGATAGTAAACAACAAGCAAAATATGTAGGTTGGCAAGGAGCATTTTACAATATCGCTAAAATAGTTTCGGGTGGATTGCTGGTTTATTTAGCAGGTGAGTTAGAGAAAAAATATAGTCTAATGAATGCATGGGGTATTGTCATGTTACTATATGCAATTATTATGATTGTGCTAGGATTATACAACATGAAAGTATTGCCTACAGGCGGTAACTCTAAAAATGTAAATTCTTTGAAAGAAGGGTTTGGAGTATTACAAGAAGTAATTATTACATTCTTTCAAAAGAAAAATATATGGTATGGCATCTTATTTATATTATGCTATCGTTTTGCAGAAGGGCAGGCCATTAAAATAACTCCATTATTTTTTAAAGCATCACGTTCTCAAGGGGGGTTAGGATTATCCACTTCGCAAATTGGACTTTTGTATGGTGTTTTTGGAGCAGCTGCATTTGTATTAGGTTCTATTATTGCAGGGTATTATGTATCTAATAAAGGTGGGCTCACTCGTAAGCCATTATTAGTTTTATGTACCTTTTTTAATTTACCATTTGCAGCTTACGCTTATTTGGCAATAGTTCAACCAGAAAGTTTAAATGTAATTGCGACTGCTGTGGCAATAGAATATTTTGGATATGGTTTTGGCTTTGTAGGGCTTATTTTATATATCATGCAACAAATAGCGCCTGGGAAATACAAAATGGCTCATTATGCTTTTGGAAGCGGGTTGACTAATTTAGGCTTTATGATACCCTCTATGATTAGTGGATATTTGAGTGACACAATGGGGTATCAATATTTTTTTATTTGGGTACTTATTTCAACCATTCCGGCATTTTTAATATCATTGTTAGTCCCTCTTCCTAAATTAGAGGATGAAATATAAAAAATGATACCATGAAAATTACAGGAACTTTCATAGATGAAATAAGTCATGACATACCTCATCAAAATTGGGGTCCACGTGAGTGGGAGAAAGATTTTCAATTTATGAAAGCTGCTGGAATAGATACGGTGGTGGTGATAAGATGCGGGTATCGAAAATTTTTAACCTATCCTTCTGATTATTTAATCAATAAACATAATTGCTATCAACCACCAATAGATTTGATTGAATTATATTTAACATTAGCGGATCAATATGGCATGAATTTTTATTTTGGACTATATGATAGTGGAGAATATTGGGATACAGGAAACTTGCAACCTGAAATAGACATTAACTATTATGTGATTGATGAAGTGTGGCGTAAATATGGTCATTTTAAATCATTTAAAGGTTGGTATTTAAGTACTGAGATTAGTAGAAAAACAAAGGGAGCTATTGATGCCTTCAATAGTCTAGGTAAAATGTGTAAAGAAGTGAGTTGCAATTTGCCCGTTTTTATATCACCTTGGATAGATGGCAAAAAAGCAGTTTTAGCTGCCTCAAGTAATTTAAGTAAAGAAGATGCCGTATCAATTAAAGAACACGAAGATGAATGGGATGAAATTTTTGACGGCATTCATAAAAACATTGATGCAGTGGCTTTCCAAGATGGACATATTGATTATCATGAGCTAGAACAATTTTTCACAGTCAATAAAAAAATGGCTGATAAATATGGAATAGCATGTTGGACAAATGCAGAGACTTTTGATCGTGACATGCCCATTAAATTTTTACCTATCAAATTTGAAAAATTAAAATTAAAACTAGAAGCAGCTGCCAAAGCAGGGTATGATAAAGCAATTACATTTGAGTTTTCTCATTTTATGAGCCCTCAATCTGCTTATATACAAGCGCATCATCTTTATAATAGGTATTTAGAATTCAAGAATAGCATTTAAAATATTTTATGATTCGTACATGTAGTTTCATTTTTTGTTTTTTACTTATTTCCCCTAATGTTTTTTCGCAAAACAACGATCTTAAAACTATCAGGGGAACTTGGATAACCAATGTGGCTAGTAATGCTATGCTTACAGAAGATAGCGTAAAATTGGCTGTAAAAAAATGCAAGTCAAATGGGTTAACAGACATTTTTGTGGTAGTATGGAATAATGGACTAACGACCTACCCTAGTAAAGTGGTCGAAAATTATATTGGGGTGAATCAAAATCCAGTCTATCGAGGTTTTGATCCTTTATCTTCTTTTGTATTAGAAGGGCATAAAGCTGGGCTAAGAGTTCATGCCTGGTTCGAATTTGGTTTTTCCTACGCCTATAAAGACAGTAGTTTAAATGGCTGGTTACAGAAATACCCGCATTGGGCTGGGAAAGATAAAAATCAACTTTTACTTAAAAAAAATGGCTTTTATTGGTGGAATTCTATCCATCCTGAAGTACAGGATTTTGTAAGACAACTTGTAATGGAAGTGGTTCGTAATTATAACGTAGATGGAGTTCAAGGAGATGATCGATTGCCTGCAATGCCTTCTGAGGGAGGTTATGATCCTTACACTTTAAATTTATTTGCTTCTGAAAATAACGGAATGGCAGCGCCTCAAGATGCAAAAAATGCAATGTGGATTCGGTGGAGAGCCAATAAGTTAAATGATTTTATTAGAAATTTATATAAAGAAATAAAACAAACAAAAAGTAGTTGTTTAGTAAGCTGGGCGCCTAGTATTTATCCTTGGAGCCTAGAACAATATTTACAGGATTGGCCCACTTGGCTAAAGGATGGATACGCTGATTTTATGATACCACAAGTGTATAGATATCAATATGAATCTTATGCCAATACATTAAAGGCCATTCATAATTATGTACCTGAAAATTTAAGATACAAAGTATTCCCCGGAATCCTGACTTCATTAGGAGATGGATATAGAGTAGACTCCACATTTTTGCAAAAAATGTTACAATTAAATCGAGAACAAGGGTATAGAGGAGAAGTTTTATTTTATTACGAAACCATAAAAGACGCGATTCGACCCATATATTAAATTTAAAATAGAATGAAAAAATTAAGTGTAAGACCCAGTTTTTATGTATTCATCTTTCTTTTTATAATTAGTTGTAGTAAAAGCAACGGAGGGTCGGTGGTTACACCTAACGTTCCCCCTGTAATAGTAACTCCCAAATTGACTACGTTGCCTACGGGCTGGAAATTGTCAACGACAATTACGATGAATTTTCCAAGTGGTATTGAACTATACTATTATGATTCAAT
>Ga0214919_10001695_pt1 | contig 35641 bp, 36 predicted proteins | sample LL1503_MetaG_FD_177994 | JGI IMG/M metagenome (GOLD analysis project Ga0214919, IMG submission 177994) | Freshwater microbial communities from Lake Lanier, Atlanta, Georgia, United States - LL-1503 | ecosystem: Environmental > Aquatic > Freshwater > Lake | place: USA: Georgia | collected...
AGAAAAAAGAACAGATCTTAAATGAAATTCTTGGCACTCCCCATCATTCTGGCGGGGAGTTGCTTTTTTATTGCCCAAAATGTAAACATCATAAACCAAAGCCAGATACTAATTACTAGTATGAAAATAATTAGTGGAATTTACTGCATCAAAAATATAGTAAACAATAAAATGTATATTGGTTCGTCTGTAAATATTGCAAAAAGATTTAGATACCATATTTGGAAGTTAAAAAATAATAAACATCATTCTTTTTTGTTGCAAAATGCATGGAATAAATATGGGCAAAATAGTTTTGTATTTGAAATATTGCAAGAAACAGAAGTTGATTTTTTGATAATTGAGGAACAAAAATGGCTAGATGAAAAGAAAGTGTATCAACCAGAAAATGGCTATAATATAGCAAACATAGCAGGAAGTCCGCTTAATTTATTTACAGAAGAAACAAGAAAAAAAATATCTTTAGCAAATAAAGGAAAAATTACAACAGAAGAAACGAAAAGAAAAATGAGTCAATCTCATTCTGGCAAATGTCTTTCCAACGAACACAAGAAGGCAGTCAGTAATGGAAAGAAAGGAAAAAAGTTTTCAGAGGAGCATAGAAAGAATTTAAGCCAAGCACAAACAGGTTTAACGAGAAATTTTACACAACAACACAAGCAAAAACTAAGTGAATCAAAAAAAGGCTTAAAACTTTCACACGAACACAGAAAAAACATAGGAATTAAAAGTAGAGGTAGAAACTCTAAGATAACTGAAGAAATTGTAAAAGAAATTATTTCTCTATATGAAACAGGCAACCATTCAACGCGAAAATTGGCAGAAATTTTTAAAATATCAAAAAGTAATATACACAGCATAATATCCGGAAATACTTGGAAATATTTAAATGACACAAATTTACAAGGAAAAAATACTAATTGACATATTTGGGACTTATCAAAAACAAGGAGAAGAACTTTTATTCTCTTGTCCTAAATGTGAGAATTCTTCAAAAAATAAACTCTCCTGTAATCTGCGTAAAAACGTTTTTAAATGTTGGGTATGTAACTTTACGGGAACTTCTCTAACAAGGCTGGTGAAGCGTTATGGTTCGTTTAAACACAAACAAGAGTGGGCTATGTATGATGACAAAATTGATTTGTCTTCCACTTCTCTTGCAGATACTTTATTTGGACAACAAGAAGCACCTGAAACACTGCTTAATCTCCCTAAAGAATTTATTACCTTAACTGGTAAACATAATTCTTCAAATAATGTTGCGATCCGCTATTTGTATGAACGCGGAGTAAGTAAACAAGATATTCTGAAATGGAAGATTGGGTATTGCCCAGATGGAGAATATGCTGGACGTATCATTGTTCCAAGCTTCAACCTTGAAGGAAGAATAAATTATTTTATTGGCCGTTCTTACCGTGATGATTGGATGAAGTATAAAAATCCTCAATTACATAAAAATTCAATAATCTTTAATGAACTTTATGTTGATTGGGATAGCGATTTAACCTTGACAGAAGGGGTATTTGACGCTATTGTTATTGGAAATGCAATACCACTTCTTGGTTCAACCTTGCCAGAAACAAGTAGATTGTTCCAGGAAGTAGCAAAACATGATACGCCAATATACGTTGCTCTAGATCCGGATGCGGAGAAAAAAGCAAAAAATTTAATTAGAGATATGTTACAATATGGAATTGAACTTTACAAAATTGATGTAAGGGGCTTCCAAGATGTTGGCAGCATGACCAAGGACGAATTCGCAGAAAGAAAAAGTTCTGCAATTCCCATGACCACAGATAGTTTATTTAAATACCAATTACAAGGAATAGCATGAAAGTATATGTTGTAATAGAAGTTTGGTACAGCAACACTGATTTAGTGGGTTGTTTTAGAAGAAAAGAAGAAGCAGAAAGTTTTATAAACAAGCAAGCAAATTCACGTAATTTTTCTATTGTAGAAATGGATGTAAAATGATTAAGATCGCACAAATTAGTGACACACATATTCGAAACTTAAAGTATCACGAAGAATATCGTGAAGTATTCAATAAAATCTTCTCTTCTCTCAGAGAAGAAAAGCCCGATTACATTGTTCATACTGGCGATATTGCGCACACAAAAAATCAAATCTCACCAGAATTTGTGGAAATGTGTTCTTGGTTTCTCAAAGAACTTGCAGATATTTCACCAACGTATGTGATTCTTGGTAATCATGATACAAATTTAAAGAATGATACTCGGCAAGATAGTATCACTCCAATCATTAATGCTCTAAATCATCCAAATTTACTTCTTTGGAAGTACTCAGGAGAAAGAATCATTAATGACAAACTTGCTTTTAATGTTCTTTCGCTGATTGACGAAGACAAATGGGTTAAACCAAGCGATACAAACCGTATTAATATCGCTCTTTATCATGGAGCGATTGCCGGTGTGTCAACTGACATCGGTTATACACTTGAACATTCAGACCATGAACTTTCTATCTTTGCAGAATTTGATTATGCTTTGCTTGGAGATATCCATAAGACTAATCAAATTGTTGATACAGAAGGTCGCGTTCGTTATCCAGGTTCAACTATTCAACAGAACCATGGAGAAACTGATGACAAGGGTTTCCTAATCTGGGAAATTGAAGATAAAAATAAGTTTGATGTTCGCCACATTGTCATTCCGCATCCTCGCCCATTTGTGACAATTAAACTTAACGAAGCTGGTAAATTTGATGAAAGCTTGCAAATTAAGCCAGACGCACGCATTCGTGTTGTTTGCGAGCATAATCTTTCTGTAAGTGACATTCGTAAGTCAATTGATGTAATCAAGGTTAAATTTATTCCAGAAAGTGTAACCTTCTTAAATAAGGCCACAGAAAGAATTGATATTAGCGATACAATCAAAAAGATTGATACAGAAGATTTGCGTAATATACAAACGCAAGAAAAACTATTACGTGAATATCTTAAAGATTTTAATCCAAAAGAAGAAGTTTTGCAAAAAGTGTTTGAGATTAATAAGAAGTATAATACTACCGCCGAAGAGAACGAAGAGGTTTCTCGTAATATTCGTTGGTCACTTAAGTCTATTAAGTGGGATAATCTTTTTAATTATGGAACTAATAATAAAGTTGATTTTGACAAGCTAGAAGGTGTCGTCGGTATTTTCGGTAAAAACTTCTCAGGCAAATCAAGCATCATTGATAGCTTACTTTGGGCAATTCAAAACTCAACGAGCAAAAACGTTCGTAAAAATGTAAACATCATTAATCAAAATCAGCAGAGTGCTAAATCAGAAGTTCAAATTTCTATTGATGATAAACTTTATATCATTGAAAGAACTGCCGAGAAGTATCTCAAGAAACTTGCAGGCGAAGAAACACTTGAAGCAAAAACAGATGTTTCATTTTCTGTTTGTGATGCGAATGAACAGGAAGATTGTATTACATATGAAAAAGGTAATTTAAACGGCCTTGATCGTAATGAAACAGACAAGAACGTTCGTAAACTGTTTGGAACATTAGAAGATTTTCTTTTTACCTCCATGGCTTCACAAATGGGCTCTCTTGACTTTATTAACGAAGGTTCAACTCGTCGTAAAGAAATTCTTGGAAAATTTCTTGACCTTGAGCTTTTTGCCAAGAAGTATAAACTATCAAACAATGACGCCACTGAACTCAAGTCAGCACTAAAACGTCTTGAGAGCAAAGATTTTGACAAAGAAATTGCAGAAACACTTATTCGCGCTTCAGAAGCTAAAAAGCAAGCAGAATCGCAAACTCATGAGTGTGAAGAATTAAAAGAAGATATATTAAAGCTATCAGATAGTGTCAATCATATTAATCTTGAAATTGCTTCTTTTCCAAAAATAGAAGTAGTTGATATTGATCTTGTAAAATCTTCTTTAAATAAAATAGAAGAAGATATTGTAGGGTGGCAAAAAACTATTAGCACAAACACAAAATTTGTTGAAGAAAAGCAAGTGGCATTAGAAAATGCCGCTAAACTTATCTCTGATATAAAAGTTGACGAACTTAATAAAAATAAGCAAATGCTGGCAGATAAGAGCAAAGAACTAGAAAAAGCATTACGTGAAATAACTGATATTGAAAAAGATATCTTACGCGATCAAATGGCTATCAAAATTCTTGATGAAGTACCTTGTGGTGATAGTTTTCCAACTTGTAAATTCTTGACTGATGCTTTTACTAAAAAAGATGGCCTGGAAAAGAAAAATGAACTTGTAAAAATTTCAAGTAACAAAAAGCAACAACTTGAAAAAGAGATTGAGAAGCTAAATCCAGACGAGATAGAAAAATCAATTTCAACGCGTAATCTTATTCTGGAAAAAATCCGGAACATGGAAACAATCATTTCTAATAAAAAATTGGAATCTGAGAAACTAAATGGTAAAATTATTATTTCTCAAAATTTAATTGAGAAATTAGAAAAGAAAATTGAAGATTATTACAAGAATGAAGAAACTGCTTTAATATTAAAAGATTTAAGTCATAAAAAGCAACAATTATTGACAGAAAAAACCGAACTTGCAAAGAACTTGTCTGAATGTGAAGCTAGCATTATAAAATTACATCGGGACTATGGCTCATTAGAACAAAAATACGCAGACTTACAGGATTCAAAAAGTGAGCTTCTAAGATTAAGAGATGAGTACACTGCAATCGCTATGTTTGAAAAAGCAATGCACAGTAACGGTATCAGCTATGATGTTATTAGAAAGAAGCTACCAGTAATAAATGAAGAGATTGCAAAAATTCTATCAAATATAGTTAATTTTGAAATCTTTTTTGAGGACGACGGAAAGAAATTAGATATCCTAATCAAACATCCAAAATATGATGCACGTCCACTTGAACTTTGTTCAGGTGCTGAAAAGAGTCTTGCTGCTATGGCTATTCGTCTTGCTTTAACTAAAATAACATCATTACCTGTCGGAGATGTATTTATATTAGATGAACCAGCAACGGCTCTTGACGAGGAAAATATGGAAGGCTTTATGCGTATAATTGATATGTTGAAATCACACTTCAAGACAATCATACTTATTTCTCACTTACCAGAATTAAAAGACGTTGCTGATCTACAAATAACCATTGACAATGTTGATGGTTATGCGCACGTGGAGGCTTAAGTGGATATGGCAAGATATAAACAAGAAATACTAGATAAACTAGTAGGAAAGGCAGTAAGCAGAAAACTTTTAGTTTGGCTTGTTGCAACAATCGGTGTTCCTTTACACTTCATAACTGGAGAAGACTGGATGCAGATAAGTATAATTTATATCGGTTCTCAAGCTGCCTCCAGCTTTATGTTGGAATATGCAAAAATCAAAAAAGGTGGTCAGCAAGTATAGCTGGTTACTTAAAATTAAAAGTTGGTTCTACGCCGGTATAATATTGATCGGCGTAGTTTCCATTTTAATAGAAATACTTTCGGAGAAAAACTACAAATGAAATTTTTAAATTCAACCTTAGAGACGTTTAAAAAATTTTGGTATATCTTTGCTATAATTGGCTTAACTGTTCTTGTTATAGTAGTAGGATTTATTGACAATTCTAAAATGGCAGGCGTCACAAATACAATAAAAGACATTATTATTGGCTATAAGGATCAAGTTAAAACAATAGACAAATTAGCCAATAAGAAGTCTGCTAAGGACAAACAAGAATTCCAAACATATGAAGAAAGAGCAAAAGAATTACAAGACAAAAGAGACGCAGATTTAGCAAAAGTAAATGCAAAAAAGATACAATTGGTTGAAGAATTAAAAGATGAATCTGCAGATGAATTGGCAAAGAAAATGAAAGAAGAATTTAAACTATGAGAATATTATGTTTTATGACATCGTTATTGCTATGCTCTACCTCATTAGCTCAAGTTTCTCTCACAAAAGACCAGCCAGCACCAGAAGACGGCGTCTTTCTTACAAAAGAACAAGCAGCAAAAGTAATAGCTGAAAAACAGGCTGCAGAGCAAATTTGCAAAATACAACAAGAGTCATCGTACACACAGATTAAAATAAAATGTGAGTATGAAAAAAATTTACTGAGAAATGAATTATCTTATGAAAAAAGTAAATTTACTGATATAAGTAGGTTAAGAGATGTTCAGGACGAAAAGTTATACCAAAGAATTGGTGATAGTGGTGATAATTTATATTGGTTCGTTGGTGGACTTGCTGTTGGCGGCGCCATCACAATTGCTGGCACCATAGGTGTCGTATCTATTCTTAATCAGGTAAACCCATGAGTACAGATTGGGATAAAATCGCAGCAATAGAAAAAGCTGTAAAAGAAAAATATGGCGAGAACGCTATTCACAATCCAAAAGCAAATTGGAATGAAGAAAAAGAAAAAGATTATATAGAGCAAGTCAAGCAACAAGCGAAAATAATCTCAGAAAAAGCTGAAAATCAAGAAACAATTGAAGAAAACGGGTTTTTGTTAAAGAAAAAACTATTTACTACGAAAACCAGCAGGGTTTGTCCGGTAATAGAGTGTAAACGCTATTCTTTTAGCTTAAAAGATGATGTTTACGTAAATAAGTTTGATTGTTGTTATGAATGTTATATAAAATATGTTGAAGGTCGTGAAGACCTTTGGCAAAAAAGAAAGAAGGTGATGACAAATGGTAGTGACCAAACTTGAAGAAGTATTAAAAGTATTAGAAACTTGTAAAGCAGACGCCGTAAAAGTTGATAAGGGAAACCGTTCAGCAGCTACTCGTCTACGTAAAGATGCTGCAGCAGTTGCAAAACTATTAAAAGAGCTTCGTGCTGTTGCTCTAGAGACTGTTAAAGAATCTAAGAACAAAGAATGAACAAACTACTTGAGGAGACGGTATTAAATGGCTGAATTAATGGATGTAATAAATGGAATTTCACAAGTAATGGCGCAAACCTATGATGGTGCCCGCGATGAAAAAGGGGAACTAATAAAAGTAGGTCTACGTCGTGAAGAAGTTGCTGCATTCACAAGCTGTGATTGCCGTCTCCTTGATGGATTTAGGGCGAGGGTAACGCACCATGCTGATAAAGATGGTTCGTTCCCTATTTTGATTATCAGTTATCAATCAGAGCTAAAATTAGAAGAAGCTCATAGCCCAAAATTGGGTGCTGATGTTGAGGGTTATATCGCTGAGTCTTTGAAATATCTTAAAAAAGAATTCAAAAAAGTATCAGGCAAAGAATTATCTGTTGAAAAATACGGTGATATTAATATGCTTGTTGAAGAAACCTCAAAAATAAGAGTATTTGTGACTGCACAATGTCGCTATAAGATTGGCGGAGTTGATATGCCAAAACTAGAAAACCCATCAGATGTTGATCGTTCTAAGCAATTTCAAAAATGGCTTTCATTAGGTGGATTTAAAAAATGAAAATAAACAAATCACGTTTATTACAAATAATTCGCGAAGAAGTTGAACTTCATGAAAAAAATACTATAGAATTAGATGAAGTAGAATTGGGAACATTTGCTGATGCCGATAGTAATAAAGATGGCAAACTTTCAAAAAAAGAAAGAAACAATGCAATTAACATTGCAATTGCTGCTGATAAAGAAGCTGGCAATTTAGAGGAAGAAGAAGGTCCACAGGAAGACCAGCTATTTGCCACCAACAAGCCTCACAAATTAATAGAACCAGATAAAAAAAGCAAGCTAGAAATTCGAATAAGATGATATATGAATTATGGACTCACAAAAGAACAAGTAAGAGATGAAGTAAAGAGGTGTGGTAAAGACCCCATATACTTTATCACGAATTTTTGTAAAATTACGCATCCAGAAAAGGGAACCATCCCTTTTTCTCTTTATGGCTATCAGCAAGATACCATAAAAGATTTTGAAGATTATCGATTTAATATAGTTCTTAAAGCCCGCCAGTTAGGTTTATCAACAGCAGTCGCAGGTTATATTGCTTGGATGCTTCTTTTCCGTCGTCAAAAGAGCGTTCTTGTTGTGGCAACAAAACTTGACGTTGCCGCCAATCTTGTTAAAAAAGTTAAAAAGATGATAAAGAACGTACCGGATTGGCTACGTATTGCTGAAATCAGTATAGACAATAGAAACAGCTTTGAATTAAACAATGGTTCATGGATTAAAGCATCTTCAACCAGCGAAAGTGCCGGTCGTTCAGAAGCTCTCAGTTTGCTTGTAATTGACGAAGCTGCATTCGTTGATGGTATGGAAGAACTGTGGAAAAGCATATTCCCCACACTATCAGCCGGTGGTCGTTGTATAGCCATTTCAACACCTAATGGCGTCGGTAATTGGTTTCATGAAACATATACAAATGCTGAGAACAATTCAAACGATTTTCGCGCTATTAAATTAAACTGGGATGCTCACCCAGAACGAGATCGTGAATGGTTTGAATCTGCTACTCGCAATATGAATAGGCGAGATATTGCACAAGAATATGAATGCTCTTTTAATGCATCTGGTGAAGGTGTCATTAATTCTCAAGATCTTGAAGAAATAAGAAAAAATGTTTTAGAGCCAAAATATCGTACTGGTTTTGATAGAAATTATTGGATATGGGAAGAAGCTAAAGCAGAATTTACATATTTGATGGTCGCTGACGTTGCTAGAGGCGATGGTAAAGATTATTCTGGATTTCACATCATTAAACTAGAAACAATGGAACAAGTCGCTGAATATCAAGGAAAACTATCGCCAGATATTTATGCCGACATGTTATTGCAAACCGGCAAAGAATATAATAACGCATTACTTGTTGTTGAAAATAACAACATTGGATTTAACGTATTAGAGAAATTGATTGAAAGGAGATATCCAAATCTTTATTATTCAGTAAAATCAACTCATGAATATGTAGAACAAGTTCAAGCAGAATCTATGACTAATAGTGTTCCTGGCTTTACCACGACGCAAAAGACTCGTCCACTTATTGTTGCAAAGCTTGAAGAGTTTATTAGAAATAAAATAATTAAAACATACTCAAATCGTCTAGTAGAAGAGTTATCAACTTTTATATGGAATAATGGAAGACCTGAAGCAATGAGGGGACGGAATGACGATTTGACAATGTCGTTAGCTATAGCTTGTTGGGTACGAGATACAGCACTAACAACATCGCAGAGAGATGTTGAGTATACAAAGGCAATGTTTAATGCTATAACCATGACGAACACAAGAGTTCAAACTAAAATTCAAGGTCAGATCGGATATAATAAAAATTATTCGCTAGACAAAGAACGTGTTAACACAAAAGAGTTAAAAGAATTTTATAAAATGTATGATTGGCTTTACAAGGGATAAATAAATGGCAGACAACAAACCAACAAACAAAAGTGACTACAGAAACATGCCGCCATCTAAAAGAGGGCAAATAAAGCAAGATCGTAGTCCTTACAACCCTGATAATTCTCTCTTCAAGAGATTGACGAAGTTATTTTCTGGTCCAATCGTTAATCGTCGGCAACAGAATTACAAGAGCGAACGCCGCCGCCGTTTAGATAAATACAAATTTCAATCTGCGCAAGGACAGCAGTTTAAAAAATCTTCATATAATCCATTTGACTTTGTGCAATCACAAAGCATGGCAAATCAAAACCGTGCCGAAAGGTATGTTGACTTTGAGCAAATGGAATATACTCCAGAAATTGCATCAGCACTTGATATTTATGCCGATGAAATGACTACAAGTAATTCATTAGAAAAAGTATTAACAATTGATTGCCCAAATGAAGAAATTAAAAATATTCTTAATGGTCTTTATTACGATATTTTAAATATTGAATTTAATCTTTTCGGCTGGTCTAGAACAATGTGTAAGTTTGGCGATTTTTTCCTTTATCTTGATATTGACGATAAAGATGGAATTAAGAATGCAATAGGTATTCCTCCATATGAAGTTGAACGTATTGAAGGTGAAGATGAAAAGAACCCAAATTATGTTCAATTCCAATGGAATAGCGGTGGCATGACATTTGAAAACTGGCAAATGGGACATTTCCGTATTCTTGGAAATGATAAATACGCTCCATACGGCACTTCTATGCTTGAAGCCGCTCGCCGTATTTGGCGCCAATTAAGCCTTCTAGAAGATGCCATGATGGCCTATCGCATTGTACGTTCAGCTGAACGTCGTGTATTTTATGTTGACGTTGGCAACGTTGCTCCAAATGATGTTGAACAGTTCATGCAAAAAGCCATGACTGCATTAAAACGTAATCAAGTTGTTGATGAAAAAACCGGTCGTGTTGATTTGCGTTATAATCCGCTTTCAATTGAAGAAGACTATTTTATTCCTGTTCGTGGGCAACAATCTACAAAGATTGAAAGCCTTGCTGGTGGTCAATACACTGGCGACATTGAGGACGTTAAATATCTACGTGATAAATTATTTTCTGCTATTAAGATTCCACAATCATATCTTACGCGTGGTGAAGGTGGCGAAGAAGATAAAACAACTCTTGCTCAAAAAGATATTCGTTTTTCTAGAACGGTTCAGCGTCTTCAAAGGTCGCTTGTTAGTGAATTAGAAAAAATTGGTATTATTCATCTTTTCGTTCTTGGTTATAGAAACGAAGATCTTATAAAGTTTAAATTAAGATTAAATAATCCAAGTAAGATTGCCGAGCTACAAGAACTTGAAACTTGGAAAACTAAATTTGATGTCGCTACTGCCGCGACTGAAGGCTATTTCAGCAAGCGTTGGGTTGCCAAGAAAATCTTTGGTATGTCTGATGAAGAATTCTTACGTAATCAACGTGAAATGTTCTTTGACTTTAAATTTAAAGCAGCTGTTGAAAAAGCTGGTACAGAAGCTCAAGCTGCTGCCGGAGAACAAGATACAGGATTATCAGGTGGAGCAACTGGATTAGAATCATCTGGTGGTGCAGGTGGTGCCGCACCAGATGCAGGAGGAATAGACCTGAGTGCTATTTCCGGAGAACCAGAAGGAGGCGCTGGTGCAGCAGGTATGCCTGGAGAAGCCGGAGCGCCGACAGAAACCCCACCAGCAGGAAAAGAAAGTCCACTATTAGCAGCCCCAGGAAAACGAGATGATCGTTTAACTTCAACGCCAGCCTCACGTGGAAAAACCTATCTTCCAGTTAAATATAGTGGCGGTGATAAGAGACCAAGTGGAGCAAGAACAAGAAGCTATCAATCTAAATTTAATAAAGAATTAAGTGGTGGATCAGAGAGAAATGTTTGGGGAAGTGGGACACAAAACTTATTTAGTCTAGGTAATGGTATTTATGAAGATTATGAAAATAATTATAATGATGAAATGATTACTGAGTTATCTGATGATAAGAATCAAAACTTAATTGAAGAAAAAATCATGACGAATAATGATAGTTTGAAAAAATTATTAAGTTCTCTGGAGAAGAAAAATGCAACAAGGAAACAAAGTGATGAAAAATAAACACAACAAGAAAAGAAACACGGCTTTTCTGTATGAAGTGATTCTTCGTGAAATAACAAATTCATTATTGGAAAAAAATGAACAAAATAAAAAATTTCTTGTTAATGTCTGTAAGTCATTCTTCTCAAAAAATTTAACGTTAAAAAAAGAACTAGAACTTTATAAAGCAATAAATGAATCATACGAGATGCCACAAAATCTTGCAGATAAACTATTAAATGAAGCCAAGTATCAATATGAACTTTTAGATAAAAATAAAATTTTTAATGAACAAACAAAGTTAATTAATATTTTAAATAAATTTTCAAATGGTAAAATTTTCAATACATTTGTTCCTGATTACAAAAATTTGGCTACCATTTCTCAAATCTTTAACAACACTGTTACTCTTAAAGAAAAAGTTCTTTTAGAAAGCACCGTTGTCGCAAAAATGATCTCCTCCCCAGAAAATGCTGAAATGGAAAAGTTACAAACTCTTGACGCCTTAACTTACAAGGTATTCGTTAAGAAATTTAATGAACAATATACTGACTCCTTATTATCTGAACAAAAAGAACTATTGACAAAATATGTCATGAGTTTTGCAGATAGTGGTATTGAATTTAAACTATTCTTAAATGAAGAGATAGAAAGAATAAAAGTATCTCTAAATCATTCATTAAAAACAAAACAAATAGTTGAAAACAAGTTCTTAAATGAAAAAACAAATGTTGTTCTGAAAAAAATAGAAGGATACAACAAAAGAAACATTGATCAGCAAATGGTTCAAGAAATACTAAAAATACAAAGCCTCGTCAAAGAAATAAACTCAGAGGAAACAAATAAAGATGGCTGATAATATCAATGTTAAGATTGTAGATGAAGATCCGCAACCAGATCAAGCTGGTGGTGAAGATTTTAGTGCGCCCCAAGAAAAAGAAAAGCCAAAACAAATTTTTACAATTAAATTAAAAGTAAGAACAACTCTTGCTGGAGATTTTATCGTTTCAGACCACCCCGATATTGATATTGTTATAATGCCAGAAAAAAAGAAATTAATTGCTTTTTCAAAAGAGAATTTTGACGATCACATTTATCAAACACAAGATCGGCTAATGAAATACCTTGTTAAAAAAGGAATCATAATGCCTGATAGTATTGCCGGCAGTAATGTTTATGGCTCATTAGAATGTAAAATTCTAAGCTCTCCTCAAGAAGTACCAATTGACGAGTTGCTGTTAATGATTATTTCAAAATGGATTGAACAAGAGAAGCCATCATTCATTTATCAGAAAGCAGTTGACGATATCTATACTGATAGAGTTACAGATCCTGATGATAAAGAAAGTTCAGAACTTGGCGACGTTGCTGCAGCGCCAGAAAAAGGCTCAGTTCCTATCCATCAAGTTCGTCGTTATGCTTATGGTATGTAATGGGTAACTTACTGATTTTTATATTGAGTTGTGCTGGTTTAACACAAATATTGTGTTATGCCAGCATACTTAATTGGATAAGACCAAAAAATGGATTACTTGGTGAATTATTTCACTGTAGTATGTGTACTGGATTTCATGTTGGTTATATAAATTTTATAATCTTTTGGTATGCTGGAGTCCATTTGTTTCCGCATTTTTATATTGGAACATTTGTTTATTCTTTAGTATCATCGTTTTGCAGTTATATTTTAGATAAAAGCTTTGGCGATGAAGGAATAAACGTAAATTTCAAGAATAAAGGCTAATTAGAGAATATTTATAGAATAAGAGGTTTATATGAATTTAGTAAATCAAAATATTAAAAAATGGTTTCTTCCGCAAACCAACACAAGAAATTGTTGCAAAGGTAGCCATATCGTGCGGATTGTGCCCGCACTTCTATCTTTAAAGGAATCTACAAAATGAAAATCACAAAAGAAAAATTACAAAAATTAATCCAAGAAGAACTGCAGTCAATGCAGGAAACCGATGAAGTTGATGAAGCTCTTGGAACTTTTTTCAAATCATTAGGCACAGGTGTTAGTGACGTAGCTAAAGCAGCAGCTTCCGGAGTTAGTGGAGCTATAAGCGCAGCTAAAGAAGCAAGTGCAAAGGCTGATGCAGAGTCTGCAAAAGTAAAAGAAGAAACAAAAAAAGCGGCAGATAGAGTGAAAACAGACGCAGATGTTGAAGTCGTAATACAAAGTATTTATAAACAAGTTTTAGGTGCCCTTAATTCTTTAGATGCTTTAAGAAGTAAAATGATGACTTTACAAATGCCTTTAAAAACAGATACTCTTGATATTGTTTTGGTTATCAGACAATTATCATCGGCCCGCACCACTTTATTACATGCAGGCAAGGTACCAGAACAACTTCCGAAAGGTCAAGGCCCAAATGCATTTGATCAGACATCACGCAGACCTCCAAGATTAACTTCAAAACCAAAAGCCAGTTTTGAAGAACAAGAGGAAGAGTGATTTAAATGCGCCTTACCGAACAAGAAATAAAGCAAATTATAAAAGAAGAATTCGCCAATCTCGTCAACGAAGAAGAGATTGATGAAAAGCTTTTAAGTGCTTTAAAAGGTATTGGTAAGGGACTTTTTGACAAAGCCGCAGATTTTATGTCTGGCAAACCAAAACCAAACGCTTCTCAGGGCGTTGGTCGTTCATTTGCGAGATATAAAGTTCCACAAAAACAACCAATGGGGCAACCAGAAAAAAAACCTGATGCTCTGGTGCGGCGCAACGCATCTCAGGGTATGCAAACATCTGATTCTGATGCTGAGCAACCTGCTAATCATAAAGCCGCGCCATTTGGTTCAAGTTATTCAGTTGATGAACCAGAACAATTAGGCACAGGACAGCCAACTGACTCAGCACCGCAAGACATTAAATCTTCAGGTGACTTGCCACCGGGTAATTTACCAAAGCAATTGCCTGCGCCCGAAAGAATAGGCGTAGTTCAAGATTATGGAGATCTTTTACGTTCAACAATAGACGAGTCTTTTTCTCTGTTGAGACAAGAGGTAGAAAGAGATTTTATCAACGATCAACGTTTCAAGTCGTTAAATACATCACAAAAAAAAGAAACTTTAAACAATATTAATACGGTTTTAAAACACCTTGTAGGTACAAAGCGAGTTTTACAAAATTCAACAATTGGTCCAATTACAAAAGATATAAAAGAAGAAAGAGAAAAAATGCCTTCTTATCAGCAGGTCGGACTTGAACCTTGGTATATAAATAGTTTAATTATTACTACTAAAAAATATTTTAGTGGCAGAATACCTCAAAATATAGTAGAATATGTAATAACCACTTTGTTTAAACAAGGAAGATTAGCAATAAGTACAAGATTATATAACAAACTATTACACACAAATGATCCTGCAATCCGAAATCCACAAGATTTAGATAATCTTGAATCACAGCTACAGCAAGAATCTAAATCTTACGATAATTTTTATAATAACTGGAAAAGATATACAAAACCCGGAGTCAAAATATGAATAAGTTTTTATTGAGAGAGTATTTTGAACTCTGCGAAGGTGGTGTTTGTCAAGACTTATTAACAGAAGCAGAAAAATCATTTGTTAAAAGTGGTGGCATGATGCTTACCGGTGTTATGCAAAGAGCCGATGCCAAGAATGGCAACGGACGGGTATACCCAGAAAACATCCTTCGTCGCGAAGTAGAAAACTATAAGAAGCTCGTTTCAGAAAATCGCGCACTTGGAGAGCTTGATCATCCAGACGAGTCTGTAATCAATTTAAAGAACGCTTCTCATATTGTTACAGATATTTGGTGGAATGGCAAAGACGTAATGGGTAAGGTTAAAATATTAACAACTCCATCAGGCCAAATTCTTAAATCACTTGTTGAGAGTGGAGTTAAGTTGGGCATTTCAAGTCGCGGTCTTGGAAGTGTAAAAGAAAAAGCTGGATTAACTTATGTTGAAGATGATTTCCAACTTATTTGTTTTGATTTCGTCAGTGAACCTTCAACGGTCGGAGCATTCATGGGTCTTTCTGAAAGTAAAAAAACACCAAACATTTTCAACAAATCTGATAGAATCAATCGTCTTTTGAATGACATAATAGGTGATTAATGAAAAAGAGTGAGTTAAAAGATCTAATTAAACCAATCGTAAAAGAATGTGTTGAGGAGAGTGTACAAGAGATTCTTCTTGAAAGTGGTTTATTGTCTGCAGTTATAAAAGAAGTAATGAAAGGTGCTCTTCCGATGATTACGGAAGCATCAAATAAGTCAGCACCAACTAACGTACAGCCAGCTCAATTACAATCTAGACAGACAAAAATGCCACAAAACAATGAATTATTGGAACAATTAAAAAGAGACAGAGACGAAATGGCAAGTGAATTTAAGAAACAAAATTCAGAAATGAACAAGTCTATGTCTTTTAAGGTTGGTGGAGTAGATGTATTTAAAGATACAAAACCTGCGCCAGCAAGCGTTCAAGAAAGTATAGCAAACCCATTGGGTGGAGTATCGCCAAACGATCCCGGTGTTGATATAAGTAAAATATTTGGTAGAAAGAAATTTAATGTCATTTGACATTACGAGGAAAAAATGAAAGTAAGTTTAGATGAAGTTGATGGTAACGTGGAAAAGATGATCAAGCGTTTTCTAAAGAAAACAAAAAAGATGAGAATTATTGAAGATTGTTATGATCGTAAATATTATTTAAAGCCTTCACAAATAAGACATACAACAAGACGCGCAAAAGAAAGAGCGTTAGAAAAAGAAAAAGCCTCTGCTCCAAAAGAGGATTGATAGTCTGTAAAAAATAATTATTAAAAACCAGAAATATTCAAGCTGCTAGAAATATAAATCTAAGCAGACTTGATATCTGGTTTTTTTTTATAATTATTTAATCAATTATTAGGCATCACTGGGCATATTATTTGATTAAAAATCGTTAGAAACACAAGTGCCGTTTCACACGATATAATGGCATAGATTTTAATAAAAATTATTACTAATTATTGTTACATGATGTTGACTTATGTTGACATCTATGTTTTCTTTATTTAAGGAGTTTTTTAATGTCAAAACAAAAAGGTTTTGCAGTTATTTCAGGTTCTAGCACAGTAGTCGCTAAAATCATGGAAAACGGCACGGTAGTATTCGGTGATCAAAAGCCAGTTAATATGCGCGTTAGCGGTACACTCGTTCTTGACCTAGAAGGTCAAGTAGGTGGTGCCGGTAAAGTTCTACATGTTGGCACAGATGGCAGTGCTTCATTAGCACAAGTTTCTGCAGCAAATGTTACCACCACCGGTGGTAGTAATGTTCAAGCTGTATTAAACAGCTTATCAAGTAGTCAAAGTACTGATTTCGGTTCTGTCAATACAAGAATGTCTACTGAAGAAGCTGCACGCGCTGCAGCTATAACTTCTGAAGCTTCTTCACGTACAGCAGCTGACAACAGCCTCGCAGCACTAATGAGTTCAGAAATTGCTAGTGTTGATGCAATAATCACTAGTGAAGTTCTAAGTCTAGAAAGTAAAATCAATGACGACATCAGTAGTCTAATCAATGGCGCTCCAAGCGTTCTTGATACATTAAAAGAACTAGCTGATGCAATCAGTGGTGATGCAAGTTTCGTTCAAACTGTTCTTAATCGTGATAATAGTTTAGAATCTGCAATTAGTTCTGAAGCTTCTGCTCGCGTTGTTGCTGATGCAAGTCTAGCAACTGCACTATCAACACAAGTTTCAACTGAAGCTTCTACGCGTGTTGTTTCCGATGCAAGTGTAACAACTGCATTGTCAACACAAGTTTCAAGTGAAGCTTCAAGAGCTACCGCTGCCGAAGGTTCATTAGCTACTGCATTAACAAATGCGGTTTCAAGTGAAGTTTCCTCACGCGTTAGTGGTGATGAAAGTGTTTCAAGTGCATTCTCAGCTGCAGTTTCAGCTGAAGCAAGTATGCGCACTGCAGCCGATGTTTTACTAGCTAGCGATCTAAGTTCAGAAGTAGTTGCACGTGAAAATGCAGTTAGTTCTGAAGCTGCAGCACGTACTGCTGGTGATGCAAGTGTAACAACTGCTCTAAACACTGCAGTATCATCAGAAGCTTCAAGTCGTGTTGTTGGTGATGATTCACTATCAGCAAGAATTGATGCAATTGACAGTTTGCAAACTGTTGATCTTGCTTCAATTGAAACTCGTCTTTCAAACGAAGAAGATCGCGCAGATTCAGTTGAATCAGCAATCAGTGCCGATCTAAGTTCTGAAACTGTTCGTGCACAATCAGCTGAAGCTGTATTAACTGCAGATCTTAGTACCGAAGTTGTTGATCGTCAATCAGCTGATACAAGTCTTCAAACTCGTTTATCAGCTGAAGAAGTTCGCGCTGCTTCAGTTGAAGGTGTTCTAAGTACAGACCTAAGCAGTGAAGCTGCCCGTGCTGCTTCAGTAGAAGCTGTATTAGCAGGCAGAATTGATGGTGTTCTATCAAACTCTGACCCAGCTGCTCTTGATTCATTGGCAGAAATTGTTGGTGCATTCCAAAGTGCAGACGGCACAATAAATGGCGCTATCACAAGTCTTGCAACCGGTTTAAGTACAAGTATTTCTTCCGAAGCTTCACGCGCTGTAGCTGCCGAAGGTAGTCTTGCTTCTTCAATCAGTAGTGAAGCCTCACGCGCTGAAAGTGTTGAAGCAGTATTAACTGCTGCCGACAGCACCGAAGTTGCTGCTCGTCAATCAGCCGATACAAGCCTGGATAGTAAACTTTCAACTGAAACTGCTCGCGCACAATCAGCTGAAACCTCACTAACAAGTGCTTTCTCAACTGCCGATGCATCATTAGCTACAAAGATTGACGCAGATATTTCTACGGAAGCAGCTGCTCGTTCAAGTGCTGATAGTTCATTAGCTTCAAACTTAAGTTCTGAAGTTTCTAACCGTACTTCTGCAGATGCAAGTGTCGTTGCGGTTCTAAGTAGTGAAATTGTTGCACGTGCAAGTGCAATTGATAACGAAGCAAGTATTCGTGCTGCTGCTGACGTAAATCTAGCATCTTCACTTTCAACAGAAATTGTTGATCGTGCAGCCGCTATCTCAACAGAAGCTTCTAGCCGTGTTACTGGTGATGCAAGTGTTGTTGCTCAACTTAGTACTGAAATTGCTGATCGTGAAGCCGCAATCAGCAGTGAAGCATCAAGTCGTGTTGCAGGTGACGAAAGCGTTGCAGCTGCTCTAAGCACTGAAATTGCTGATCGTCAAGCTGCAATCAGTAGTGAAGCATCAAGTCGTGTTGCAGGTGATGGTAGCCTACAAGCTGCACTAAGTAGTGAAGAATCAATCCGTGTTGTCGGTGATGTTTCATTAGCCAGTGCAATCTCAACAGAAAAAGTCAGAATTGATGCAATCCTCAATGGTTCTATTGCTGATCTAGATCAATTTGCTGAAGTTGTTGCTTATGTCGGTAGTTTAGATACAGCACAATCAAATGCAATCCTAACCAGTATTGCAAGTGTGAATGTAAGAGTTTCATCTGAAGAAAGTGCTCGCACAGCAGGTGATGGCAGTCTAACAACTCGCTTATCATCTGAAGAAAGTGCTCGTACAGCAGGTGATGGTAGCTTAACAAGTCGCTTATCAACTGAAGAAGTTGCACGTGCTTCAGCAGATACTTCATTAGCAACTGCTCTTTCAGGCGAAGCTTCAAGAGCAACCGCAGCAGAAGGTTCATTAGCAACTGCTGTTTCAGCGGAAGCAAGTGTCCGCACTTCAGCAGATAGTAGCTTAACAAGCCGTCTATCAAGTGAAGAAAGTACACGTACTTCAGCTGATGCATCATTAGCAAGTAAACTAAGTGCCGATGTTTCTACGGAAGCTGCTGCACGTTTAGCTGCTGATGGAAGTCTAGCAACTGCACTATCAAGTGAAGCAAGTGTTCGTCTCGCTGGCGATAATTCACTTGATGCACGTGTTGATACATTAGAAGGCGTCCTAATCGTAGGCGCTGCTAATGAAATTGACATCAATGGTGGCCCAGGCGCTGTTGGTCTAAGTGGCACAATTACAATCGGTCTCCCAGATAACGTCACTGTCGCTGGCAACCTAACTGTAAATGGTAATGCTACACTCGGTGACAGTTCAGCCGATCAAGTAACAGTAAACGGTAAGTTCCAAGCTCCTAAGTTTACTGCTGCAACAATCCCAGCTGCATACCTAACCGGTGTTCAAACAGCACACAATGGACATATGTTCTATCTTGATGCTGCAAATGATGCCGTTGCTGCATTCCCACAAGGCCAGAAATGGTACTTCTGTGAAGGTGGTGAATGGTTCGCAAGCCCATTTTATGGTGCTTGATATAATAGTTTTTAATTAAACTATAAGCCGGTACCCGAAAGGGTGCCGGTTTTTTATTGTTAAATGCTATTTATTTGGTTGAAACAATGTTTCAAGTTATATTTAGTGAAGAAGCAGGTATAAGATGATCAAAGGCTTAAGCGTAGTAAACGGAACAACGCATGTCCATAAACTATTAAATAATGGCATTGCAAGTTTCAGTGGCTCCGTTCAAATAACTGGAACATTATTGCCAGAAGGTGATGCCCAAAGAGATATAGGCTCTCCCCAAAATAGATGGGGAGATATTTATGTTCAACAAACTACAGTTGGTGCTATATTTGAAACTGGATTAACAACAGAAAATTTAGGAGAACATCCTACAGGAACAGTTGTTGTCTGGGAAAATGGAAAAGCAATTCCTTGTATAAAAATAGAAGATCATAGAGTTGTTGGTGCAACATTATATGGAAAAGATCAACCAATAATATTAGGCGCAGAATATGTTTTAGTAACCGGTACAGTAAGATCTGGCGATTGGATCGTTACTAGTGAAAAAGTCGGTCATGGTTGTGCTGCAAAAACTAAAACAATATTTGGAACAAAAAGAGATTTATTCGGCAAAGTATTGGCGCAAGCATTAGAAGATGCCGATGGTGATAGCAATTTAATTAAATGTTTTATTAAGAAACTGTAGTTTTATGGTATGTTATGAAAAATAAAACTATTTAATTGAGTAAAAGTGTATTTTCAGGAGTATTTTTATAATGAGTAGTTCAAAACTATTAGAGCAAGCCATAGTAGATGCTCAAGCTCTACGAGATTCAGCGTTCAAAAGTGCACAAGCAACATTGTTAGAAAAATTTGCTCCGCAGGTTAAAGAAGCTGTTGAAAAACTATTAGAGCAAGAAGGCGATGAAGAACCAGGTATGCAAGGTTCTCCTGAAGATGCTCTTGCAGCACAAATCCCACCAGGAACAGATTTCGGTGGTGCACCAAAAGATACATCAGATAAAAACTATGTTTCTGGTAAAGCTAAAGACATCCCACGCGCTGCTATGGATGGTGAAAAACTTTGTCCATGCCCTGATGATAATGAAGAAGTTACTCTTGAATTGAATCTATCTGAATTGGCAGATCAATTAAGAATGGGTATGGAAGCAGAAGAAGTTGAAGAAGACATGAATATGCAACCAATGTTAGGTGGTATGCAAAACCAGCCGCCAGCTGCAGGTGGTACAGGACTTTCTGAAAGTTTAGAATTAGACGAAGAACTACAAGAAGAAGCAGAAGGCGAACTAGAAGAAAATATTGCAGTAAATCTTGATGAAGTTTTCTCTGAGTCCGAACATAAAGATGATTTAGAAGAAGAAGTACAAGAAGGTAAAGGAAAGAAAAAATGGAATGCACAACAACATGCGGCTGCCCGCAGCGACAATCCTGAGCAGGCTTTAGCAAATTCGGAAGAAAAATCAAAAAATGTGAGAAGTTTTCTCGCTGATAAAAAAGCAGAAGCAGCTGCTAAACAAAAAACAAACGAATCAACAGTAAAACAATTGATGAGCACATCTGCCCAATTGTTAAAAGAACACCAGAATACAGTTAATCTGGTTGAAAAGAAAGATTCACAAATCAAAAAACTTTTGGAAGAAAACAAAAAATTCTCTTCCACTTTAGAAGAAATGTCAAGTGCATTTAAGAAACTTGAAGAAGTCAATCTATTAAATGCGACACTCTTCTATCAAAATCAGGTCTTGAAAAGCGCCTCCTTGAATGAGCGACAAAAAACACATATTGTCGAAGCTATTTCAAAGGCTGATTCTGTAAATGAAGCAAAAACTGTCTATCAAACATTAATCAATTCAGTGGGTGGTCATGCAAAAGAAGAACGTTCACCAAAATCACTGAATGAAGCGATTAATAAAAATAGTTCATTCCGTTTGCCTCATAAACAAGCAGAACAACCAAACGATCCAAATAAAGATCGCTGGTTAAAATTAGCCGGTATCAAATGATACCAAATATATTCACAGGAGTTTTAAAATGTCAGTCATCAAAAAATTAACAGAAGGTATTATAAAGCGCGATCTTGAAAAAGAAGGCAGCGCATTATTAAGTAAGTGGTCAGACACAGGTCTATTAGAAGGTATTGGCGATGATCGTGCGAAAGCAACGATGGCTCGCCTACTTGAAAGTCAAGCTCAAGAATTACTACGTGAAGCGAACACAATGTCAGGAGGTGATGTTGAAGGTTTCGCTGCAGTTGCATTTCCAATTGTCCGCCGCGTTTTCGGTAGCTTAATTGCTAACGAACTCGTTAGCGTACAGCCAATGAGTTTACCAAGTGGTCTTATCTTCTTCCTTGACTTTACGTTTGATCGTACTCGTTCAGGCGCAGTAAGTGGTAGTTCACTATTCGGTGGTGGTCGTGTAGCCAGCCAACTCACGGGCGGTGTTGATCTCAGTGGTCTAAATGCTGAAAATTCCCTCCGTGCTCTAAACAACGGCTACTCACTAGCAACCGGTTCAAACCCAACTGCTTCTTGCGTTCTAAAAGATAGTGGTACATTCGGCACTGGCGATGTATCAATTGATCAAGCTTGCAGATACGATATGGACGTTGTTAGTGGTTCAGAAGTTGCCGTATTTGTTGTTGCAACGTCACTATTAACAAATCTAGATCGCAGCAACTTAATTGCTGTTTCAGGTACGTTTGAAAGTGGTTCACTTGTTCGTCGTCTATCAGCACAAAGTGATGCTAATGGCGTGTTTATGGCTGGTGAATCATTTACTCACGTTCGTCTAGTTGTTGTTGGCACAGGCGCAACAAGTCTTGCAACTGGTAATCGTGCATTAACTTGGCCACTACGTGACGAATTAGGCGCCGGTACTTCACCACTCGGTAGTATCGCAGCAGTAAGTGTCACTCTAGAAGGTGAAGCAAACATTCCAGAAATTGACATCAAAGTTGACAGTGTCGCTGTAACCGCTAAGAGCCGCAAGCTCAAAGCCAAGTGGACACCAGAACTCGGTCAAGATCTAAATGCTTATCACAATCTTGATGCCGAAGTTGAACTCACAAGTATCCTATCAGAACAAATTGGTCTTGAAATTGACCAAGAAATGTTAGGTGAACTTGTTCGTGGTGCAACCGCTGCAACACTATACTGGTCACGTCGCCCAGGTAAATTCCTTGATCGTACAACCGGCTTACCAATTGCCGGTGGTGCAAACAATGAATCACTACTCGGTGCTGACTTTACCGGTAACGTCAGCATGTGGTACGAAACACTCGTTGAAACAATCAATGATGTAAGTGCTGCTATCCACCGTAAGACGCTTCGTGGCGGTGCAAACTTTGTTGTTTGCGGTCCAGAAGTTGCTAACATCCTTGAATTCACCAGCGGATTCCGTGCAAACGTAGTTCATGATGATGCCAAGGGCACAATCGGCGCAGTTAAAGCCGGTTCAATCAGTAAGAAATGGGATGTATTCGTTGATCCATATTTCCTACGTAACGTTGTTCTTGTAGGCCGTAAGGGCAGTAGTTTCCTCGAAAGCGGATTCGTATATGCTCCATACGTCCCACTCCAAGTTACACCAACCATCTTTGGTACTGAAGACTTCGTACCACGTAAAGGCGTTATGACCCGTTACGCTAAGAAGATGGTACGTCCTGACATGTACGGATTAGTGGTGGTCCAGGATATGGTAGGTTGATCTTTAAATAAAGCCTATATAAAGAAGCCCCTTCACAGGGGCTTTTTTATTTGTTAGAATATTTACCTATATGCAAGCAATTTATGAAATACGTAATAAAATAAATAATAAAAAATCTTGGAAAGAATAACATGGTCGGCTGATATTAACCGGTTCACAGCCTGAATGAAACCCGCTAGAAATGGCGGGTTTCTTTTTATATAAACTATTTATAAATAAGTTATCAATGAGGTACCACAATAAATGTCAGTTCCAGTTTTAACGCCAAAAAGCCAAACCAGTGCAATTATATTGCCAGCAACTGGAACATTTTCTAGAGTAACAAGCAATCTACCTATAGGTGTATATACAAATAGCCTTGATTTTATAACCGGTGCAGTAGACCAAGTTGCATATACCTATAAAATGATCGGCGGTGATGTTCTTGATATTGAAATAACAGAAGGACAAATATATGCAGCATATGAAGATGCTACATTAACTTATTCTTATTTTGTAAATCTTCATCAAGCAAAGAATTCACTTGGTAACATGCTTGGTTCTCCAACAGGCACATTTAATAGTGATGGTGAAATAAAAAGTGGAAGTGCTCTTTATAATCTCGTTAGTAGTTCTGGTCCAATAAATCTTACATACCCAATGTATGACATTACTGCAATTCGTGATGTTGCTGATGCGTTTTCGCATGAAGCAGGCGTCGGCGGTAAAGTAGATATTTACTCCGCTTCTTTTGATTCAATTCCAGAAGTACAAGATTATGATTTACAACAAATAGTTGAAAATTTAGTTAGTGATACAAACTCTTCATTTTTTGGAAAGATTTCGTCGGGTTCTAGAATAACAGTTCGTAAGGTTTATTATAAATCTGCCCGTGCCATGTGGAGATTCTATGGCTATTATGGTGGTTTAAACGCCGTAGGCAATCTTTCAACATATGGTCAGTATGCTGACGACAGTACGTTTGAAGTAATCCCAGCATGGCACAATAAACTCCAAGCAATGGCATATGAGGATAACATCTATACTCGCATTTCTCATTATGCGTATGAAGTAAAAAATAATAAATTAAGATTATTTCCAACTCCAAGTTCAGGAGATATAGCTCATTTGTGGTTTGAGTTTAGTGTAGGAGCAGGAAGTGGTGCAAATGTTGGTATAGGCATCATGTCTGGTTCTTCATACCTTGAAGCAAGTGGCAAAGACTCAAGAATCGGTGGTGTTAATAACATCAATACTCTTCCTTTTTCAAACATTCCTTTTGAAAATATAAACTCAATTGGTAAACATTGGATTCGTCGTTATGCTCTTGCTGTAGCTAAAGGTATGCTTGCAGAGGTGCGTTCTAAGTTTCAGACCATCCCAATACCGGGTGAAAGCGTAACGTTGAATGGGGCTGATTTAAGAGCGCAGAGTAAAGAAGAAAAAGACGCTCTTCGTGACGAACTATTGAAGATACTTGAAGATACAGATTATACCACATTAGCAGAAAAACGTACTGCTATGTCTGATAATGCAAACAAGATACTTAGTGCTATTCCAAACGTTATATTTGTGGGTTAATTATAAATGGCTAAAAAGAAAGTAGATCAAAAAAAATGGACTCAGCCTGAACAGCCACCTCCTCCCATGTTTTTGGGGAAGAAAGAAAGAGATTTAACTAAGCAAATTAACGATGAGTTAATTGAAAGAGTAATAGGACAAACTATTATTTACTTTCCATTAAATATAAAAAATAGCGATTTTCATCCTCTTTATGGTGAAGCAATAAATAAAACGTTTTTAAGACCTATCATAATAAAAGCATTAATAAAGATTGATGAACATCAGACTTCAACAGAAGTTTATGGTCTTGATAAAAGTTCAAAAATAACAGTAAATTTTCACAAAAGAAGATTGACAGAAGATCAAGATTTATTTGTTAGAGAAGGTGATGTTATTTTTTATGGTTTAAATTTTTATGAAATCGTAAAGCTAGCAGAACCAAGAACATTATTCGGACAAATTGATCATAAATTTGAAATTCAAACTACATGCATCAGAGTTAGAGATGGCTTTTTCAATGAGCCTGTTGCTCTTTTGCAAATAAGAGAAAAATATAGACAAACACAAGAAAGTATAATTGATATTATAAACAACACAACCGTTGAAGGTGCGTGTGGTGGAAAGATACAATTAATTTCTGGAAAAAGAACTAGTTCTCAACGTTCTCAATTTTTAGATTACGTAAATAATCCACTAGATTATGAAGGTTGTATCGTATATTTAACAGAATTAGATGAAGATGAAATCTTTGGAGATTTTGATCAAATAGATAAGTTTTACTTTAATGAAGGTGGTGCTTGGTACGTTAGTCAATTCTTCGCTTTGTGAGGTTTTAATATGGCAGAAATTTTATATGGTAGATTTAAACATATCTCAGGAAAGAGAGACAGCCCAGATCGTCTGCTTTTTTTAGACATGGTGGAAAATGCTGGTAATTATAAAGCATATATTATTTATCTAAAAGATATAGATGAAGATGAGATGTATCTACCGTTTGATGATGCTAAAACTTTTTATATAAATGAAGATGGCGTATGGCATCCTACAGATTTTCACAATCAAGTATTTTAAGAATAGGAATTATAAAATATGTCAGATCAGTCAGAATATGAAAGAAGAGGTCTTGAAAAAAATCAAGTTTCTATTGAGCCTTCAACGATAGAAACAATAGACCTATCAATTTATCAATGGCTTGATAAATCAATGAATGTCCATTCTAACACAAATCGTGGATGGAAAAAAGTTCCTATTGTATGGGTGACCGGTGAAAGAGCGCATCAAATAAAATTTAATAGAACTCTTAGAGATGTTAATGGCAATTTTATATTACCAGTTATAACTTTACAAAGAGAAACTATAGTAAAAAGTTTATCTAAAAAAGGTACATTTTACGCGAATGTACCGGCAGATGATTTTCGCGGTGGAGTTGTAACAGTTACAAAACAAATATCTCAAGAAAAATCAAATAATTATGCTAAAAATAATAATAACAGAAAATATGTTCAGTATAATGTAAAAGAAAAAAATGAGAAAGTTGTTTATGAAGTCACAAAAATACCTCTTCCTGTGTATATTGATGTAAAATATACAATAACAGTTAACACTGAATACCAACAACAGATGAATGAGATAATACAACCATTCATGACTTATACGGCTGGCATAAACCATTTCATGGTTGGTCAAGAAGAGCATAAATATGAAGCTTTCTTTGAAAGAGATTCTTCATTTAAAAATGGTGGAAATATAACCAAATTAGAAAATGAAAATCGCTTATTTACAACAGACTTTTCTATTAATGTATTGGGTTATTTACTGGGCGGCGGCGCAAATTCTGAAAAACCAAAAATAGTTGTTTCTGAAACAATTGTAGAAGTTAAAATACCAAAAGAGAAAGAAATGTTCCAGGAAACAACAGAAGTAGATAAAAAGAACTATTATTAAAATATAGTGCTTTGTTACTTTTGAAAAGAAATCTTACTATTTACCTAAGAAATACATGCTGTATAGGAGTATTTTATAATGAGTGGTGCAAATAAGTATCGTTTCGTTTCCCCCGGAATTCAAATAAAAGAAATTGACAAATCACAAGTCAATAATGGTAATGACGCTGTCGGACCAGTTATAATTGGCCGCTCCCGTCGCGGTCCAGGCATGGTCCCAGTAAAAGTTCGTTCATATGAAGAATTTGTTCAAATATTCGGTGAACCTGTTCGCGGATCAACTGATGGTGATATTTGGAGAGAAGGAAACTTAACCGGTCCTGCGTATGCATCATGGGCGGCTAAAGCATATTTAGCTAACTCAAGTCCTATTACATTCGTGCGCTTAATGGGTTCAAAACACCCAGAAGCTAATGCACAGGGTGCTGCTGGTTGGAAAACCGATTTCAGCATCACAACTACAGTTACTGCAAGTGGCGGTGGTGCATATGGCCTATTCGTCGTACCATCAAGCTCAAATGCACAAGTTACCGGTGCACTAGCTGCAGTGTTTTATGTTAACAGTGCCGCAGGTCTAGCTCTTGTTGGTCAAAATGCTTCAGGTACCATGACAACCGGTTCTGCTGCTTTCATTAAATCAATTGGAAACAATTTTGAATTTAGAATGAAGATTGTTGAAACCAATAATGTAAATGATACATCACCATTATTAGATACATCTTTCAACTTTGATAAAACATCAGACAAATATATCCGTAAGGTATTTAATACCAATCCTACACTAGTCAATACAAGTATTACTAATGTAGACAATGTTGAAAAATACTGGCTTGGCGAAACGTTCACAGATTTCTTAAACGACAATGTTTCTGGTGGCGCTAGTGGTGCCGCTTATGCCTTTATTGCCGGACTAAAGAGTGCCACTGCAGATCTTTCTGACTTTCAATTAGTAGCGCAAGCAGCCAAAACCGGTTGGACGTTTTCACAAGATCTTAGCACTGTAACTGGTTCATACAATCCACAAAACATGTCTAAATTGTTTAGATTTGTTTCTCTGGGTGGAGAAGGTTCTGGCGATTGGACACAACGTTCATTAAAAGTCGCAATAAAAGATATTAAATCTTCTCCAACTCCATTCGAAAAATACGGTTCATTTACCGTAGAAATTCGTAAGACAGATGATAATGATGCTCAACCAGCAGCATTAGAAGTGTTCACAAACTGTAATATAAATCCCAATTCAGAAAATTATGTTGCCAAGAGAATTGGCGACAAGTATCTTGAATGGACAGATGATACTCTAACCGGTGAAAAAAGACACAAAGTATTTGGAAACTATGATAACGTTTCAAAAATTGTCCGTGTTGAAATGAATTCACTAGTTGAAGATGGCGGTGTTGATCCAGAATCAATCCCATTCGGTTTTCTCGGTCCTGTCAAATATAAATCAGTATCTTTTAGTGGTTCAAACGCGTTAATTGGTACTGATTTACTTAAAACCGTAGGTCAAATTCCACTCGCTCCATCAGGTACACTAGGTTCAGTTGATGTTACCGGTATATCTGCCATAACTGCATCAATAATCTTCCCAGAATTGAAGATGAGAGTCTCAAGTTCACAAGCTGGTGTACTAAATGACCGTGATACATATTTCGGTGTTGTAAGTAATGTTGGAACCCGCGCTCAATTTAATGAAGAATATGTTGATCTCGTAAGAATCAAACCATTTAACTTAGACACTTTCATACCAACTGGTTCATTAACGGAATATTCAACCATCTTCACTTTAGATGATGTTAATGAAGTTTCAGGTGCTGCTGGTAAATTCTTCTGGCAAAGCAACAGCCGTGTTGGTGGTACATCAATAACTGCTGTTAATAGTTCTTATAAGAGTCTATTAGGTAAGGGTGTTGATAAATTTGTCATGCCTATGTTTGGTGGCTTTGATGGTTTGACTGTAAAAGAAAAAGAACCATTTGCCAATCGCGTATTAGGTCTAACTGAAGAACCAAGAAATAATTCTGCTTTATACAGCGTTCAAAAAGCTATAGACATTATTTCTGATCCAGAAGTTGTTGAGATGAATCTTGTAACAATTCCTGGCGTAACCAATACTACAGTTACAAACAATTTGTTAGAAACTGCTAAAACGAGAAACGACACTCTTGCTATAATTGATATTGAAGGTGGTTACAAACCATCAACAGAAGAAGCTACAGCAGAACGTTCAAGAGTCGGCAATGTAAACACTGCAGTAACCTTGATAAAAGCAAGATCCTTGAACAATAACTTTGGCTGTACTTATTACCCATGGGTATCAATTGACGCTGGTAGTGGTATCCCATTATGGGTTCCACCATCTGTTGTGGCTCTCGGCACAATGGCAAGCAGTCAAGAAGCAACCGCTGTATGGTTTGCGCCAGCCGGATTTAATCGTGGTGGTTTAAGTAATGGTTCATCAGGCTTAACTGTTCTTGATGTTCGCGAAAGACTAAGCCTCAAACAACGTGATGCTCTATATGAAGTAGGCGTTAACCCTATTGCTTCATTCCCAAGTGAAGGTATTGTAATCTTTGGTCAGAAGACATTACAAGCAACTTCAAGTGCGCTTGACCGTATCAACGTTCGTCGTCTTGCAATCTATCTTAAAGATAAAATTGCCAAGATTTCAAAAGGTATCTTGTTTGACCCAAATCTACAAGTTACATGGAATCGTTTCCTTGCTCAGGTTAACCCATTAATGGCTGATACTCAGGCTCGTTTTGGTTTAAGTGATTATAAAGTTGTTCTTGATAACACGACAACTACACCGGATTTAGTTGATCGTAATATAATGTACGCCAAAGTATATATTAAACCAGCACGTGCAATTGAATTTATTGCAATAGACTTTATTATTACAAATACCGGTGCAAGTTTTGACGAGTGATATATTTAGTAATATAAACTATAAAGAGGAATTATAACAATGAGTTTAATATGGACACAAGCAAGCTTAGAACCAAAACGTAAATTTAGATATTTAATTGATTTTTCTGGTGATACAACAGATCCACAATTACAAACATCTTTAAAAGATTTTCGTTTTCTTGCTCAAACATGTGAACGTCCCGGTGTAAAAGTCGGTTCAACTCCGCATCAATATTTTGATAAAACTTATTTTCATCCTGGTCGTGTAACTTGGGAGCCAAATCCTATTAATATTAAATTAGTTGATATTGCTGCAAAAGCCGAACAAGCTACCGATACGAATCAAGCTCTATTGAAGGCATTTGTTCAATCTGGATTGCAGGTATTTAGTGGAGATAATGAATTTAGAACAATAGGAAAAGAAAGAGCTGTTGGTGCCCTTGGAAGTGTTAAAATTAGTGTTCTAGGTTCTCTGACTGATGCAACTACTTTGATAGAGCCAAGTGGTTTGGCACAAGGTCAGGGAGTTGTTGAAATTTGGACTTTAAAAAATGCTTGGTTAGAATCGTTTAAACCAGATGCGCTTGATTATAGTTCAGAAGATATTTTAACTGTGACCATTCAAGTAAGATATGATTGGTGTTCACTTGAAACACCAGCTTTACCTGGTAGTACATTGTTAGCGAAATAGAGGTGATAGATGAATGATAGAGATAATGAACGCAGACTGCAATTAGCAGCTGAAGACCAAGTCTCTACAAATGTAGTTGCAAGCGGCGGGCTTAAGTCAAAATTAGACTTGGCCTTTGCCGCTCCAACTCTTTTTGTAGAACTTCCATCAAAAGGTAAATTCTATAAACCAGGGAATTCCTTACATGGAAAAGAAACTTTAGAAATAAAGTTTATGACAGCCAAAGAAGAAGATATTCTTACTTCAAAGGCTCTTATCAAGAAAGGAATAGTTCTTGATAGGTTATTAGAAAGTGTTCTTGTTGATAAATCTGTAAGTACATCTGACTTATTGGTTGGAGATAGAAATGCTCTCCTGATTGATTCAAGAATTTCAGGATTTGGAAGCAAATATGTTACAAGTGTGGGGTGTCCTGCTTGTAATACCGTTGCAAAACACTCTTTTCTATTAGATGAAAATAAAAAATTATCTGATGGAACTGTCCCAGAACACTTAGCAGATAAAATTAAGCATATTGAAGGCAAGTTATTTTCAATTATCCTTCCACAAACAGGTGTGGATATCCATATCCGCTTGATGGATGGTTCTGATGAAAAGGCCATCATGCAAATAACTGAAGCAAATAAAAATAGCACTGTTGACAGTAGCAATACACAGCAATTGAAATTGCTAATTGATTCTGCAGAAGGTGAAAAAGATAAAAAGCTCATATCTCAGTTTGTTGATATTATGCCGGTAAGAGATTCAAGATTCTTGAAAGAAGCATACAAAGCTATTACACCAAATGTTGATTTAACTCAACAATTTGAATGCAAAGCCTGTGAGTACAGTGCAGATATCGAGGTTCCATTTAATTTGGAATTCTTTTGGGTTAAGTGATGAGTACATTGAAAGTGTGTATGAAATGTTTTTTGCCCTCAAATATCATGGAGGGTGGAGTTTTACAGAAGCCTACAACTTACCAATACCAATACGTGACTGGTTTGTCAAGCGTCTGGTGAAACAGAAAAAAGAAGAAGCTGACCAGATGGAAAAAGCTTCTCGCGGAAGATAAAGAAAATATTATACCTTGCTACTAAATAATAATGTAGCAAGGTATAATTTTATTTAAGGAATCTATTAAATGGCTGATGATATTCGTAAACTAGTTGAAGAGCTGATGAAACAACAATCAGAAAAACAACAAGAACTGTCTCAAGAGACAGAAGCGAGAGTAAGAAGTATCTTAAGAGATTATAAAGACATAAAAAAAGTTCAAGAAGAATTAAATAAACTTATCAGTGAAGGCAATAAAAAATATGAAGACGTAGATGAAAAAATTAAAATAGCAAAAGAAAACAAAAATGATTTAGTTGATGCCGAACGAGTTATACTTGAATTACAAGAAGAACACGCTGAACAATTAAAAAGTCAGTTTCAAATTAATCAAAAAGCTTATCTACAAGTACTTGAGCAGATTAAACTTAAAAAGGAAATTGTTGAAAAAGGCGGCGAGGCAGCAAAACAAGCTACAGAAGATTTAAAGTATCTAGAAGCAAAACGAAAAATATTAAAAGACACAACCTTTGACCAAGGTCGTGAAATAGAAAAATTAGAAAAACAAAAGAAGCTTAAAGAAGGTATACTTTCTATAGGTAAAGAAATATGGCAAGTTTCCCAACAATATGGAAGCGAATTAGAAAAACATATTATTTCAATAAGCAAATCAAATGGTGGGTATGCCGGTCTTTTAGGTAATTTAAGAGAAGCTGGTAGACTATCACAAGCAGCAACATTGGGCACCGGTATAACGGGTCCGGAAAACATGAAAGCTCTTGAGGCACTATCAGAGGGGTTTATAGGTCTTTCAAATTATTCAGCGCAATCAATATCTAATATGCAGGTTGCCACTGCGCAATTAACAAAAGTTGGAGTTAGTTCTGCATCAGCCGCAAAAGGTTTTGACACTCTTGTTATAGCCATGGGCAAAACTCCAGAACAAGCAAGAAAGATAGAAGAAAGCTTTGTTCAAATGGCTGCAAAAAATCGTCTTGCTCTCAGTGCAGTAAGCCAGGCATTTGCAGAAAACTCAAGTCGTTTTGTTGGTTATGGCGAACAAATGACAAAAGTTCTTGCTGGTCTTTCAGAACAATCACTGAAAACTGGTATTGCAATTAGTAAACTTGTTGGAATAGCACAAGGATTTGATACATTTGAAGATGCAAGTAGAAAAGTTGGTAATTTAAATACATTATTGGGCGGTGATTATTTTAATAGTATTGAACTCTTAACTGCAAGCGATGAAGATAGAATAAGATTGTTAAAAGAAGGCGTTGCAGCAAGTGGAATGCAATTTGAAAGTATGAACCGTTTTCAAAAAATGGCAATTGCAAATGCAGCTGGAATTAGTGATTTAAATGAAGCAGCAAAATTATTTGGCCAAACATCGCTTGAAAATACAAGACAACAATCACAATCTGCAGACGTACAAAAAACACTTGCAGAACAAGCTGCAAGTGTAAGCTTGGGAATGGATAAATTACAAAGCACATTAAATGGTTTATTTATTGCATTGGATCCTGTTATAGAAGGTTTCAGAATCCTAGTTGATTTGTTGGTTTTTTTACCAAATTTAGCTTCAAAAATAGGCGGAACATTTGGACAAGTTGTGAGTGCTATAACGAGTGTTGGAATATTTGTTGGTTTACTTGCAATAAAAAATCGATTTCTTGGTGGAAGTTGGAATTATATAGCAAAAAGTATTGCAAAAGCTACTGCACAGCTGGTAGCATGGAAAGCTACTAATGCACCCGGTAGTGGCATGGAAGGTATATCAAAATTTAAACATGGACCAGCATCTGTTCCGGGTGCTGCTGCAGGCGCCGCTTCTCCTGCAACAAGCGCAACTAGTGGACTCCTTTCTAATGCCGGAAACATGTTAAAAGCGGCCGGTGCAATATTGTTGTTTGCGGCAGCATTATATGTTCTTGCTAAAGCATTACAGGAACTTAGTAGTAAGGAAATAAATGAACAAGGCATTGCAATCGCTGTTGTTTCTATTTTTGCTCTTATTGGAGTGGCAAAGCTTTTAGAAAGAGTCGGTGTATCTTTTGCTACTGGTTCAATTGCTATAATACTAATTGCTGGTTCGTTATTCTTGCTTGGAGTAGCTCTTAATAAATTTAGTGGAGTTGATTGGAAAATGGTTGCTGGTATTGGTGTTCTAATCCTTAGTCTTGGACTTGCTATAGCAGGATTTGGCATGGCATTCAGTGGACCACAAGCTATTTTTATTGCAATAGGTATAGCAGCTATTCTTGCTATAGCGGTTGCTCTTCTTATTTTAGGCAATTCATTAGAAAAAATATCAACTTCATTTAAAACATTATCAGAATTAAAAAACATAGGTGAGTTTTCAAGTGGTTTAATAAGTTTCTTAGGTGACTTAGCAAACACAAGTTTATCTCCAATAAATGATCTTGCAAATGCTATTGGATTATTAGCAGAAAATTTACAAAAATTAGCTTCTGTGTCTGCAAACATGTCTTTGAATGTTACGGGTAACGCTAAAACAGTGCTAAATGAAACAGTAGGTGCTGCAGCATCGGCTGTAACCAAAACTGCAGATGCTGTATCTTCAGCTGCAGCAGCAAGGTCATCACAAGCACTAATCCCAGCACAACAAACAACAGCGTTTGTTCCTCTTATTGTTCAAATAGATAAGAAAACTATAGTTGAAATTCTACAAAAAGATATAGAAGGTATAGCAAGGGGTCAAGCTGAGAATACCCTTGAGTCAGTTGGAATAGTACAAAGTGCATATCAAGTTCAAAATCGCGTAGCAGCAAATTCAACAAAATAAGGATAAGGTAATTTTATGGTTAACATTCCAAATACAAATGAAAGAGCGCAAATAAAAATAAAATCTCTTGCTCATAACATTGGTGAAATTTCTTTTTTTCCTTACGATTTTGAATTTGACGATTCATATAAACCAGAATGGGGTTCATATGAAGCATTCGGAAGAATGGATCCAATAATGACCTATAAGAGAACAACGAGAGAAGTAAATCTTAGTTTTAATGTAGTTGCAGAGAATGCTCAAACGGCAAGTGATAATTTTGATTATTTACAACTTCTTATTTTTTGTTTATATCCTAAATATAGTGATTTTGAAAATAATTTAAACGAATTAAAAGCAAAATCAGAAGGTCTTAGAAATATACTTGCGAATTCTACTGCCCCGGCCTTAGCTCAAGAACCAATACAACAAGAAATACAAAAATCAGAAGAACAAATAACAAATTTCAAAGAACTTTCAAATTTTGGTGTTCAAGTCATGCAAAAATCTCCATTGTTTCAAATATCTTTTATGAGTTTATTAAAAAATAATGAATTTGTTGCTGCCATTACCAGTTTTAAACATAAATTAAAATTTGATGCAGCTGATACAAGTTTTTCTTCAGACGGAAGAGTTATACCGGGTGAATTTAACATTAGCATGTCATTTAAAGTATTACATACAGATGTTCCTGGTTCTTCTCTTAGATTAAATTATTTTTAATTAAAGGTATTTTAGATGACAATAAAAAGATATAAAAATAGAAAAACTAAATACAATGATAGTGAATTAATTCAAAAAATATTAGACATTAAAAATATTCAAGGAATAAGGCATTATACATCTGGGCAGATTAAAATGCCAACTTATTTAGATAGAATAAATATCAAAACAGTTGGAGCAGTTTGGAAAAGAGGAGATCGCTTGTCTAAGTATGCAGAAAAATATTACAATGATCCACAGTTATGGTGGATTATAGCACTATATAATAGCAAACCAACTGATGCTCATTTTGTTATAGGTGATGTTTTTTACATACCTACTGATTTAAATAATTTGTTTCAATATGTGGAAATATAAAATATGAGTGAAGAAGACGAAAAATTAAATACTAGAAGAATAGTAAATCAATCTGCTTTGATGCAAAACATTGACATATTAAAGGATGCACAATTTTATCCAATTGCTACTGGACCATTTGTTAACGGCATTTCTTTAGATGATGCAGGAGACCTTAGTAACTCTGGTACTACGATAAATAAGCTTTATAATTTTAAAAATTTCATTAGAGCTTATAACAAACTAACTGCGGCTTCTTT
>Ga0214919_10001696_pt1 | contig 35622 bp, 24 predicted proteins | sample LL1503_MetaG_FD_177994 | JGI IMG/M metagenome (GOLD analysis project Ga0214919, IMG submission 177994) | Freshwater microbial communities from Lake Lanier, Atlanta, Georgia, United States - LL-1503 | ecosystem: Environmental > Aquatic > Freshwater > Lake | place: USA: Georgia | collected...
ACATTATTCCAATACCTATATTATTCATATGATATAATATAAGAAAAAAACTTAAGAAAACAAAAAGGGACGTTTTAAGTCCCTTTTATTTTATTTTATTTTTGATTTTAAGTCATCGACTTCTTTTTTCAACTCTTTAACTGATTCAATCAGTAAAGCTACAAGTCGTTCGTATTTAACTGCCAAATATCCGTTATCTCTTGTCGTTACAATTTGAGGTAAGATTTTTTCAATTTCTTGAGCTATTACCCCGATATCGTTTCCTTCGTTTTCATGTATACCCGGCATCGTTTTCCAATCAAATGTATAACCATGTATTTTATCTAACATTTCAAGTGAACCTGTTAATACATAGATATTTTCTTTTAATCTTTCATCTGAACCATAGTAAGCAATCACGTCATTTGTTGCTCTTATAAGACCTACAGTACTTGGTGTTGCCGTACCTACACCCAATGCTCCCGATACATAAACTGTACCATAGTTCATAGATGCTGTGGTTGTACCACCATCAGTCATACTTGAGTTACCAATTGTTGTTGTTGAAGTAAATTTAGTAAAAGTATTTGCCGTACCTGATACTGTTACCGATGTACCTGATGAACCTGATGAACCTGATGAACCACTTGTTCCTGAACTACCAGATGTTCCTGATGAACCTGAAGTTCCTGAAGAACCACTCGTTCCTGATGAACCTGAAGAACCCGATGTTCCACTTGTTCCTGAACTACCTGAACTACCCGATGTTCCCGATGAACCTGATGTTCCTGAAGAACCCGATGTTCCACTTGTTCCTGAACTACCCGAACTACCAGATGTTCCTGAAGAACCACTTGTTCCTGAACTACCTGATGTTCCTGAACTACCTGATGTTCCTGAACTACCTGATGTTCCTGATGAACCTGAAGAACCTGATGTTCCACTTGTTCCAGAAGAACCTGAACTACCAGATGTTCCCGATGAACCTGATGTTCCTGAAGAACCCGATGTTCCACTTGTTCCTGAAGAACCTGAAGAACCACTAGTTCCTGAAGAACCACTTGTTCCTGAACTACCTGATGTTCCTGAAGAACCTGATGTTCCACTTGTTCCTGACGTACCTGATGTACCATTTGCCCCTGATACTCCACTTGTTCCTGAAGTTCCTGATGAACCTGATGTTCCACTAGAACCACTTGTACCTGATGAACCCGATGAACCTGAAGTTCCTGAAGAACCTGATGAACCACTAGTCCCGCTAGAACCTGATGTTCCTGAAGAACCTGAAGAACCTGATGTTCCTGAAGAACCTGAAGTTCCTGAAGAACCTGAAGTTCCTGATGTACCTGCACCTCCTAATGTTACACTTAAAGTACCTGTTTGTGCTGTTGAGAAATAAACATTTACGTTATTAGTATCAACAGATTGAATTTGTGTTGGTATTACAATGTAACCATTTGTATCGTATACTTCAACAGATGGATAACGTTGTCCTAAATTATGGTTGAACGACCATGTTGTAGCAGCTACGGCTACAGTATATGTTTTTGTTATACCTGAAACAACCACCGCGTTTGCTGCGTAAGATGCTGTTGTTGCGTATGATGCAGTTCCCGCAAATGTTGAAGTAACTGAACTTGTATAGGTATTAAATGCTGTCGTATCTAATTTACCTGTACCGACTGTTGATCCGTTTAAGAATAATGAACCTGTGATATTAACTGAACCTGTAAAGTTATGAGTATCATCTAAAGAATTACCAAACGCAGATGAACCACTTGAGAAACTAGTTGTTAAATATGTAATTGAGTTCGATACAATATATTGTTGTGCTATTAAGTTTCCTGTTACCGTTAATGAACCTGTTACTTGAGTATTACTACCTAATTGAATAGTTGTTCCGTCGTCGGTTATATTTGAGTTAGTTATTCCGGTTGATGATGCGAATTTAACAACTTTGTTTTGTGTACCTGATACAGATACTGAAGTTCCGCTTGTTCCTGATGAACCGCTTGTTCCTGAACTACCTGATGAACCACTTGTACCACTTGAACCTGAGGTACCTGAAGAACCATTAGAACCTGATGTTCCACTTGAACCTGAACTTCCTGATGTACCTGATGTACCTGATGTTCCACTAGAACCTGAAGAACCGCTAGTTCCACTAGACCCTGAACTACCTGATGTACCCGATGAACCACTAGTTCCTGATGTTCCTGAACTACCTGATGTTCCCGAACTACCAGATGTTCCTGAAGAACCTGAAGAACCTGATGTTCCACTAGAACCTGAAGAACCGCTAGTTCCGCTAGACCCTGAACTACCTGATGTACCCGATGAACCACTAGTTCCTGATGTTCCACTAGTTCCTGAACTACCTGAAGAACCTGAAGAACCTGATGTTCCGCTAGACCCTGAAGAACCACTAGTTCCTGAACTACCTGAACTACCTGAAGTACCAGACGAACCTGAACTACCTGATGTTCCACTAGAACCTGATGTTCCTGAAGAACCACTTGTACCTGATGTACCACTTGTTCCTGATGTTCCAGATGAACCTGAACTACCTGAAGTACCAGACGAACCTGAACTACCTGATGTTCCAGATGAACCTGAACTACCTGATGTTCCTGAACTACCTGATGTTCCTGAGGAACCACTTGTACCTGATGTACCGCTTGTACCTGATGTACCTGAAGAACCACTAGAACCTGATGTACCTGATGAACCACTAGAACCTGATGTACCTGAAGAACCTGACGTTCCACTTGTTCCTGATGTACCCGAACTACCTGATGAACCACTTATACCAGATGAACCTGATACCCCTCTTACACCAGCAATTGATATTGTCCAAGATGATGCTAATGATGTTCCTAAGTTGTAATCAGCCGCCACTGCGAATGTTGTACCAGCTGTAATAGTTACCGTTCCTTCAAAATAGTTAGAAACTGTATTCACTACTCGAACTCTATCTCCTGTGATAAATGCACCTTGTTGGTTTGTTGTTAAGGTTATTGTACCTGTTGATGCCGGTGTTACCGATGTTGTTGATGTTACATTACTAAAACCTATACCTGAAGTTCCCGATGAACCTGAAGTACCTGATGAACCACTTGTACCACTAGAACCTGAGGAACCGCTTGTTCCTGATGAACCTGAACTACCTGATGTTCCACTAGAGCCTGATGTTCCAGATGAACCTGAACTACCTGATGTTCCGCTTGTTCCTGATGAACCACTAGAACCTGAAGTTCCACTAGACCCACTTGTTCCTGATGAACCTGAAGACCCACTTGTTCCTGAACTACCTGAAGAACCACTTGTTCCTGAAGAACCTGATGTTCCTGAAGTTCCACTAGTTCCAGAAGAACCTGATGAACCGCTTGTTCCAGAAGACCCACTTGTACCAGAAGAACCTGATGAACCACTAGTTCCAGAAGAACCACTAGAACCTGAAGTTCCTGAAGTTGCTGCCGTATATGATGTTCCGTTTATTTTAAGTGAACCTGTAATGTTTACACTACCTGTAAAATTATGGTTATCATCTAAACTATCACCAAAATTATGAGAACCTGAAGCAAAACTTTCAGTTAAATAAGTGACTGATGATGAAACAATAAATTGTTGTGCTATCAAGTTACCTTGAACTGTTAATGAACCTGTAACTTGAGTATTTGAACCCAATTGAATGGTTGTACCATCATCTTTAATATTTGAATTACCAACTGTAGAGTTTGATGTGAATTTAACCACCGTATTATTCGTTCCTGATACAGATACCGATGTTCCACTTGTTCCTGAACTACCTGAAGAACCTGATGTTCCAGATGAACCCGAAGAACCACTAGTTCCACTTGAACCTGAACTACCTGAAGTACCAGACGAACCTGATGTTCCAGATGAACCACTAGTTCCTGAACTACCTGAAGAACCTGATGTTCCTGAAGAACCTGATGAACCTGAGGTTCCTGAGGAACCACTTGTACCTGATGTACCGCTTGTTCCTGATGTTCCTGAAGAACCACTAGAACCTGATGTACCTGATGAACCACTAGTTCCTGAAGAACCTGAACTACCTGAAGAACCACTTGTTCCCGATGTGCCAGATGAACCAGCACCAACCAAGTTAGTACCAACACCCGCGGCTAAATTTGAAATATCGATAAATCCACCTCTCGCATTACCACCTTGTTCAAAAAATCTTAATCTATTTTGCCAAATGTCAATTGTAACACCACTACCACTAAGTGTTGTATTGGTCACTGCCTTACCTAATAAAATTTCACCTCCCTCATCACCACCCGCAGCGTTTACTATTATTGAACCTCCACCACCAACAGTTAAAGAACCTGTAATAATGGTATTTTCTGCAACTCTAAATGTTGTTCCATCATCAGTTAAATTTGTTGCATTTCCAACAGTTGTTGATGATGTGAATTTAGTTAATGTATTGTTTGTTCCTGAAGTTGTGATTGAAGTTCCTGAGCTTCCACTAGAACCTGATGTACCTGAAGAACCTGAAGTTCCTGATGAACCACTAGAACCTGATGTACCTGAAGAACCTGAAGTTCCTGATGAACCACTAGTTCCGGAAGAACCTGACGTTCCTGAAGAACCTGAAGAACCTGAAGAACCTGAGGTTCCTGAAGAACCACTTGTACCAGATGTTCCACTTGTTCCTGAAGAACCTGAACTACCTGAAGTTCCTGATGAACCACTAGTTCCAGAAGAACCTGACGTTCCAGAAGAACCTGACGTTCCACTAGACCCTGATGAACCTGATGTTCCTGAAGAACCACTGGTTCCTGATGTTCCACTAGTTCCACTTGAACCTGAAGAACCCGATGTTCCACTAGACCCCGAAGACCCTGAAGTTCCTGAAGACCCACTTGTTCCTGAAGAACCTGAACTACCTGAAGAACCTGATGTTCCACTAGTACCTGAAGTGCCTGATGAACCGCTAGATCCCGATGTTCCACTTGTTCCTGATGAACCACTAGAACCTGATGTTCCAGAAGAACCACTAGTTCCTGAAGAACCACTTGAACCACTAGTTCCTGAAGAACCACTTGAACCTGATGTTCCTGAACTACCTGAGGTTCCAGATGAACCACTTGAACCACTTGTTCCTGAAGAACCTGATGAACCGCTAGTTCCTGAAGAACCACTTGTTCCAGATGTTCCTGAAGAACCACTAGAACCCGAAGTTCCAGAAGAACCTGATGTACCACTTGAACCGCTTGTTCCTGAACTACCTGATGAACCTGATGTACCCGCCGTTCCTGAAGAACCTGATGTTCCGCCGGTTCCTGATGTTCCCGATGTACCATTACCACCGACAGTTGCTATTACAGTACCCGCCGTGGCATTTGTGAAATATACTTTTAAGTTATTACTATCAATAACTTCAATTTGAGTTGGGATTACTACTTTATCGTTAGAATCAAAAACATTGATTGCGGGATATTTGTAACCTAAATTGTGAACAAAAGACCATGTTGTTGCCTCCACTGCCACATTATATGTTTTAGTTTGACCTGAAACAATAACCGCATTTAACGCGTAAGATGATGTTGTAGCGTAAGATGACGTACCCGCAAATTGAGATGAAACTGAACTTGTATAGGTATTAAATGCTGTTGTATCTAATTTACCTGTTCCAACCGCTTGACCATTTAAATTTAATGAACCTGTGATGTTTACACTACCTGTAAAATCATGATAGTCGGTTAAATCGTTACCAAATACATTGTTACCATTAGAAAATGATTCTGTTAAATATACGGTAGAAGAACTGATGATATATTGTTGAGCCGTTAAATTACCAGTAACTGTTAATGACCCCGTTACAATTGTATTACTACCTAATTGAATAGTTGTACCATCATCTGTGATGTTTGAATTGGTAATTGTAGATGATGATGCGAATTTAACAACTTTGTTTTGTGTACCTGACACAGATACTGATGTACCGCTTGTTCCTGATGAACCTGAAGTGCCACTTGAACCACTAGTTCCTGAAGAACCTGAACTACCTGAGGTTCCAGATGAACCACTTGAACCGCTTGTTCCTGAACTACCTGATGTTCCGCTAGTTCCTGATGTCCCACTAGTTCCACTTGAACCTGAAGAACCTGATGTTCCTGAAGAACCACTTGTGCCACTAGACCCTGACGAACCTGAAGTTCCTGATGAACCACTTGTACCACTTGAACCACTAGAACCACTAGTACCTGATGAACCTGAAGAACCTGACGTTCCTGAAGAACCACTGGTACCAGATGAACCGCTTGAACCTGAAGTTCCTGATGACCCTGAACTACCTGATGTACCACTAGTACCCGAAGAACCTGATGTTCCCGATGAACCACTTGTACCAGAAGAACCTGAAGTACCTGAACTACCTGATGAACCACTAGTTCCTGAAGAACCACTAGTTCCTGATGTACCCGAAGAACCGCTTGAACCGCTTGTTCCACTAGTACCTGAAGTACCCGATGATCCTGAAGAACCACTAGAACCCGAAGTTCCAGAAGAACCTGATGTACCACTTGAACCTGATGTACCACTTGAACCTGAACTACCTGATGTTCCGCTAGAACCTGATGTTCCAGACGTTCCAGATGTACCGCTAGTTCCCGAAGTTCCTGATGAACCTGATGAACCACTAGTTCCTGAAGAACCACTAGTTCCGCTAGAACCTGAAGAACCACTAGTTCCAGATGAACCTGACGTACCAGATGAACCTGATGTGCCAGATGTTCCACTAGTACCTGCCGTACCTGATGTTGCGGCAGTATATGAGGTACCATTAATTAATAATGAACCTGTAATTTTAACTGAACCTGTAAATTGATGTGTGTCGTTTACGTCATCACCAAATTTTGTGGAACCGCTTGAGAACGATTCTGTAAAATACGATACTGATGATGAAATAATTATCTGTTGTGCGGTTATGTTTCCGGCAACATTTAAATTTCCTGAAAAGGTACCACTTCCTGTGACACTTAAGTTGTCACTTATGTTCAAAGAACCGGTAATTTTAGATGAGCCGGTTATATCGGCGCCACCAAGGTCTACAACGAGACCATTTTTTACTTTAAATTGATTTGCCATATGTCATAACTGCTTTCACTTTCCAACAGTTAATATAAATACTTTAAAACAGTTTAATAATAAAAAATTTTAAAGAATAATTTTACATTAACGTTGTATAAGTCTTAACAGTCCAACCACCCGTTGAAGATGCGTTCAATCTAACATTTGTGCCACTTAATGTAACGTTGAATGTTAAATCTGTTGTACTTCCAATATCAGTAGTTGAATATTCTTCATAAACAATATTTGAACCGTTCCAAACCGCTGTGACTTCTCCCGCTCTTGCGTTACCACCGTTTGATATTGAATATTTGTAGAAAGCCGAATTATATGAACCTGTTGTGTCAGTTTGAACTATAGTTGTACCGTTTGTTGTTACAATTGAAGAACCATTAATCAATGAACCGTCTACTAATATACTACCTGAAACATTTAAACTACCGGTAATTGATTGGCTACCACTAATTGAAGTTGATGTTACTCCTGTTGTTCCTGATGTATTAATTGTTTGGTTACCGATTACAACTTGGTTATTATTATTCATATACATTACTTCAATTCCGTTCATGAATAACGAACCTGTTGAAATGTATACGTGTTTCCATTGTTTAGATGCTGAACCTAAATTGTATGTTTGGTCTATTGAAGGTATGATATCACCTACCATTGTTAATGAACCTGTAATGGTAGCACCTGTCTTAACTGTTAAACCATTCGTATATACATTACTTGATGAAATATAACCTGTGTCTTTAACCCACATGTAACTTCCATTATCTAAAGTAAGATTTCCAGCACTTACATTAACACCTGCGTTAAATGTTCCACCACTTGTTAAATATAATGACCCTGTAACTTGTAAATCATTAGTTGTTGCCCAGAATGAACCTGTATATGCAAATAAACTATCTCCCGAAGTACCATTAGAACCTGAAGTACCTGAAGAACCATTAGACCCACTAGTTCCACTTGAACCTGAGGTACCTGAACTACCTGAAGAACCGCTTGTTCCTGATGAACCTGAAGAACCGCTTGTTCCGCTAGAACCACTTGTTCCTGAAGTTCCTGAAGAACCACTTGTTCCTGAAGAACCTGATGTACCTGAAGTTCCACTAGTTCCACTAGAACCTGAAGAACCTGAAGACCCACTTGTTCCTGATGAACCTGAGGAGCCACTTGTTCCTGAAGAACCTGACGTTCCACTAGACCCTGAAGAACCTGACGTTCCTGAAGAACCTGAAGTTCCTGATGTACCACTTGTTCCTGATGAACCTGAAGAACCTGAACTACCTGATGTTCCACTTGAACCACTAGAACCACTTGTTCCTGATGAACCCGAAGATCCACTTGTTCCTGAAGAACCTGAAGTTCCTGAAGAACCACTAGAACCACTTGTTCCTGATGAACCTGACGTACCTGATGTACCACTAGTTCCTGATGTTCCGCTAGTTCCACTTGAACCTGAGGTACCTGAACTACCTGATGTTCCTGAAGACCCACTAGAACCACTCGTTCCTGAAGACCCACTAGAACCGCTCGTTCCTGAAGAACCTGATGTTCCTGAACTACCTGAACTACCTGAAGAACCACTAGTTCCTGATGAACCGCTAGAACCGCTCGTACCACTAGTACCTGATGTTCCGGCAGCCTTTAACCAAGTATTACCATCATATCTATATATGTTTGTATCTGTCGTATTGTAATATACCGCACCTGTTACTGAAATTGCCGGATTAACAGATGAAAGTGGTAATGTTAATGAACCTGTTATTCTTACACTACCTGTGAAATCATGATAATCACCTGTATCATTTCCAAATACTGTTGATCCACTTGAGAATGATTCTGTTACATATATTTGAGATGAACTTATTATATATTGTTGTGCGGTAATATTTCCTTGAACTATAACATCTCTTGAAACTATAACACTACCCGTTACATTTAAATTTGTTCCGTCAAAAGTTAATCCTGATTGAACGGTCGCATTTGTACCTGAACCATTATATGTTATAACACCATTGGTGGTTGTTCCTGTTAATGTAACTAAACCACTTGTTCCTGAAGAACCTGATGTTCCACTTGACCCTGAAGTTCCTGAAGAACCGCTTGTTCCTGAAGAACCTGAAGTACCGCTAGAACCACTTGAACCCGATGTACCTGATGTTCCACTAGAACCCGAAGAACCTGATGTTCCGCTAGTTCCTGATGTACCACTTGTACCAGAAGAACCTGAAGTTCCGCTTGACCCCGAAGTTCCTGATGAACCTGATGTTCCGCTAGAACCACTAGAACCTGATGTACCTGATGTACCACTTGAACCTGATGACCCACTAGAACCTGAACTACCTGATGTTCCCGAAGAACCAGATGTTCCCGATGAACCTGAACTACCCGATGTACCACTAGTTCCTGACGTTCCTGAAGAACCACTTGTACCTGAAGAACCTGAGGTTCCACTTGTTCCTGATGAACCACTAGTTCCCGAACTACCCGAAGAACCTGATGTTCCGCTAGTTCCACTTGAACCTGATGTACCTGATGAACCGCTAGAACCTGAAGTTCCTGAACTACCTGAACTACCTGAAGTTCCGCTTGACCCTGAAGTTCCAGATGAACCTGAACTACCTGATGTACCTGAAGAACCTGAAGTTCCACTTGTTCCTGATGAACCACTTGTACCACTTGAACCTGAAGTTCCTGATGTTGCTGCGGTATATGACGTTCCGTTTATATATAAATCACCTGAAACTATTTTTAAAGAACCTGTAACTTCTGTATTTGAATTAATTTTAACAGTTGTACCATCATCTGTAATATTTGAATCGTAAATGTGAAAACCATTTAATGTTTTTGGAATTCTATTGTCTGTTAAATGTGTTTCATTACCAATATTATTGTATGTTTCGGGACCTGTAATAACTGTTGAAGATGTTATCGGTTGTCCAGCACTACTATTTCTATGAACAAATATCCATTCGTCATCTTGTGAATCAAATAACAATGAACCTGACGAAACAGGACTTGAACCACTATCTATAGCTGCTAATCCACCAAATCTAACACTTGGTGTTTGATTGTTAACCGTAATAATGTTATTAGAAACATTTAATTGAGATGCTGTCGTATATGTAATTGAAGATGAACCAAGAACAGTTAAATTTTGAGTAATTGTTAAAGAACCAGTAATTGTTGCACTTGAAGCAACTGAAACCATAGAACCATCATCTGATATATTTGAATTCGTAATACCAGTTGCCGAACCAAATTTAACAATTGTATTTTGTGTACCTGATACAGATACTGAAGTACCTGATGTTCCACTAGAACCTGATGTACCTGATGAACCACTAGAACCTGACGTTCCTGAAGTACCTGATGTTCCACTAGAACCTGATGTACCACTAGAACCTGATGTACCACTTGATCCACTTGTTCCTGAAGAACCTGATGTACCTGATGAACCTGATGTACCTGATGAACCACTAGAACCTGACGTTCCTGAAGTACCTGATGTTCCACTAGAACCTGATGTACCACTTGATCCACTTGTTCCTGAAGTTCCGCTTGACCCTGAAGTTCCTGAAGAACCTGAACTACCCGATGTTCCTGATGTACCGCTCGTTCCTGATGAACCACTTGTTCCTGAACTACCTGAAGTTCCTGAAGAACCACTAGAACCTGATGTACCACTTGTTCCTGAAGAACCACTAGTGCCAGATGAACCATCGGTACCATTAGAACCCGATGTGCCACTTGTTCCTGAAGAACCGCTTGTTCCTGATGACCCAGACGTACCACTTGAACCTGATGTTCCACTAGAACCACTTGTACCCGACGAACCTGATGTTCCACTTGTTCCAGATGTTGCTGCGGTATATTGAGTTCCATTTATATATAAGTCACCTGATGTGATATATAATGAACCTGTAACGTTTTGATTACCTTGTAAATTGATATTACCACCACTAATGTTTAATGAACCTGTATTTGATGTATTTGAAACAAATAATTCTTGAACTGATGGTCCTCCTGAACCTGAAACAGCCATAAAAACCTTACCATCGGTAGTGTTTAATGCTAATTCCCCTAATTGTAAATTACTATTGGTTGGTTTTTGACCTGAGACCGCGCTTCTACGCAGTTTGATTATTTGTGCCATATGTATGGGTTCCTAAAAATTTGTGATATATATCACGGTTATTGGACCTATGTAGATCTTAACAATAAATACTTGGGAACCCTTAATTAAATTGGAAACTTAATAAAAATATTTTTAACTAAACCGCATATGGGGTATAATAATAATTAAAAACAACATAACCCCCTGAAGGATTATATGTTAACTTCATTCTACCTTGTATTAAGTTGTTTGCAGCTAATAAAGATGTGTTTGCCGCACCAAATAATGAAAATGTTTTACCAGTTTTAGTTACTGAAAAACTACTGAATGGTCCATTGGCATATGTTCCAGTTACTGTTGCCCCTCCCGATACGTATGTTCCACCTGTATATGTTAATGAAAAATCTGATGCGCTTATGTAAGATAACGTATCAATAGTGGCAACTTGATGGTTACCTGAACCTAAATAACTTCCATTTTGTGAAAAAGTATCGTAAACAGATGGTGTTGAATAGTTTTCACTTACTGTAGGTGGAATATATGCCGTTAAAGCTGCAGATGTGATATCTTGAGTTGTTGTAGTTGTACATGTTGTTGTACTAGTCAATTTAACATAGTTATCGGTACCCGTTATACCTGTAATTTCATAATATGGCGATACTGTTAATGAACCGCCGTTTATTGCCGACGTTGTTGTTCTAGTTAATCCCGTAACTATAGTTCTATTATATACGGCCGCGTCTGTTGGAACATCCCATGAATATATATCAACTGTAAAGTTGTTAGGGACAGATGATGTTCCTGTTAGTTGTAACGTTATTTGAGATGAAAGGTTTTGTCCTACTGGCATTTTATTTCTTTTTTATAAATATCTTTATTTTTTTATTTTTTAACAATTACCACCTGCTTTTACATTTCCAACAACACCAGATGATACATTATACACAATTAAAGCAAGAGAGTCAAAAATTGTATTATATGAATAAACAGTTCCACTACCATCTGTGTAAATTACCATTCCTGTAGCTATCATACCACCATTAGCTTGATAATTAGTCCAATCGAAACTATTTAGGTAAATTCTACTAAATGGAGACACAGGAGTACATGTTAAATTATTTGCTGTTTTATATAAAGCCAAAGTTTGGTGATATCCACAAACCATAACAGATGAACTAGAATGTATTACACAACCATTTGCGTCAATACATTGAACCCAATATTTGTTACCAGTACAAGGTACATTTGTAAAATAGTATGTTGTACTATTAGCAACAGAAGTGCCACTTTGTATCAAACTATCTGTTGAATAGTCGGTATATGGTGCTGACGTATCTTCATACAATTTAAGTGTTTTGGTTCCTGAACCACCTGAAACAACCACCGCAATTTGACCATCACCAATTCCACTGTCGTAAGCATATACTGAAATAGTACATGCTTGAGCTGTAGGTTCAGTTATGTTTTGTGCGTAAGATTGTTTACAACTATTACTATCTTTAATATATACCGTATATGAACCTTGGGTTAATGTGAAGAATGTTTTTGGTAATGCTGAATATGTAACATCGTCTATTGATGCACTATATCCTGATCCTGTCCCACCCGTTCCTGTTGATACTGCAATTTGTCCGTCTGCACCACCATTACAACTTACATTTGATACTGTTATTGTTGCATTTACTACTGATCTAGCTAAACTACTTACTGAAACTGAAGCTACAGTTCCTGTTCTATTATTATTTCTAACATATCCTGTGTATGATGTACCGGCCAAACTACTAAATGTTCCAGATGATTGCCAGTTTACGTTATCCTTTGAGTATTCATATGCTGCCCCATTACCACCACTTCCACTTAATGTAAATGAAGCATCGCTAACACCATTACATGATTGTAATGAACTTGCCGATACCGATACCGTTAATGCCGGTAATGAAACTGACGGTGTAGGTGTGTGAGTTGGTGTATTTGTTGGTGTGTTTGGTGGAGTATTACTTGGAGTATTACTTGGGGTATTACTTGGTGTATTTGACGGAGTATTACTTGGAGTATTACTTGGAGTATTACTTGGTGTATTACTTGGTGTATTTGATGGAGTATTACTTGGAGTACGACTAGGGGTATTACTTGGGGTATTTGATGGTGTGTTTGGAGGTGTATTACTTGGTGTGTTAGACGGAGTATTACTAGGAGTATTACTTGGTGTACTAGTTTGTGTTGGTGTTGATGTAACCGCTGGAGTTGGGGTTGGTGTCGCAATAACTACACTTACACCAAATGAACAGTTAACTGTAGGTGTTGGTGTTAAAGTTCTAGTTAAAGTTGGTGTTGGAGTTGGTGTATTAGGAGGAGTATTACTTGGTGTATTTGACGGAGTATTACTTGGAGTATTACTTGGAGTATTACTTGGTGTATTACTTGGTGTATTTGATGGAGTATTACTTGGAGTACTAGTTTGTGTTGGTGTCGATGTTAATGTTGGAGTTGGTGTTGGGGTTGCCACAACTACACTTACACCGAATGAACAGTTAACTGTAGGTGTTGGTGTTAAAGTTCTAGTAGGTGTAACAGTATTGGTAGGTGTAACAGTATTAGTTGGTGTAATAGTATTTGTTGGAGTAATAGTAGGTGTTATAGTTGGGGTTGGTGTTATTGTTGGTGTAAGTGTCGGCGTATTTGTTGGTGTGTTTGTTGGTGTTAATGTTGGGGTCGGAGTTGGGGTTGCTACAACTACACTTACACCGAATGAACAGTTAACTGTAGGTGTTGGTGTAATTGTACTAGTAGGTGTTGGTGTTACTGGTGTTGTCGTTGGAGTGTTAGTTGGTGTAATACTAGGTGTTGGTGTTGGACTAGGTGGTACATAACATGTTCCAATATTAGTTATAATTATATTCGCACTTGGTGTGTAACTTAAAGATTGTGAACTCTTTAATGAACCATATTGATGTGGTGTTGTTAATATATAAATACCGGTTGATGTAATATTTTGGTAAACTTTTACATCTCCACCCGCATTCCATGCCATATATTCAATATATCCAGTTGAGCTAACAGTATATTCGGCATTATAATAATAATTACATATTGTAACACCTGTACTTGCGGTAAATGTTCCTTTAGTAAATGTTATATTATTATATGGATTAGATGAAACGTAACTTGATATAGTAAATCCTGTAATTGTATTACCACTACTTGGTATGTTGAGATATTGTAAACTACTTGTTGAATTTGAATCTATCGTAATTGTTAAACCAGTTAATAAAGAACCATTTTGATAAACATTAGCGTTAAAAGTGACACCGACATATGATGTAACAGTATTACCACTTGAATCTGTAATATAAAAATTAATTCCATTGTTTGCGGAATTTACATCACAAATTTCACTTGCATTTATGTTTAATGTTACGGGTTGGGTATATGAAAATATATTACTACTAAATGGAAAAATCTCTCTATACATCGAATCTGACGCTTGAGTGTATGTTGTACCGGTTAAATTATTATCATAAAGATAAAAACTTGTTGGATTTGTTCTAGTTTTAATAAAACCTCTATTAATTGTTAAACCTGTTGTTGTACCGGTATAAAATGTATTTGTATTCCAATTTGAAATTATATTTTCATCTTTACTATTTAAATTTAACGATAAAGCATTTTGATTATGTGATTTAATGTACCACCCGCTTGTATAATCAAGGTTTGTATTTACAACACTTTGAGTTCCAGTTGTTGATGACGTTACCGTAGTATCGGAACTATTTTGCCAAACTAATATATCAGTTACTATTCCATTAACAGTTTTATACATTTTTCTGTATGGATTTGTTCCAACTACAGAATAATAACCATTTAAAACTGAAGAATCTCCATGAACATCATAATATAATTTTTTATTTATTGTAATTCCCAAACCATCTGAATTATCATAATTAATATGAAAGACATTTGGGTCATTTTCAACTTTAATTTGATGGGTGAAATTCATTTGTAAATCAACTACACCTGGTTTTTCTTCAAATGAATATATAATATTACTAGTATTACCTGTTAATGAAGCAAAATAAGCAGTGGCTTGATAATCAGCATCGGCTTGTGATACTGTTGACGTTGTAAATCCTGATGGTAATGAATATACAATTGGTAATGGATTATTTAATTCACCTGTAATTGAACTTGATTGTAATAATGTATAAGTTAATGAATTACTTGTGTATGTTGTTGGTGATGTTGTAAATTTAACAGGGAATCCTGCTGTATATGTTAAAAAGAATAATTTATGAAAATCAACAATATAATTTGTTTTTGATGTATCTACTACATCAAGTGAATTTCTTTTTACACCATTTGGTGATGCGTATGATAATGTTTTCGTTGTTGGTTTACCGTTAGATGAATTTGATGGTATATTATAAAAATATGCTCCATCACAATAAATTCCTTTATTCCACGCACTTAAATCATCTTTTGTATAAATTGTTGACCCCGTTGTAATATATGGTGTTGTTGTATATCTTGTATAAAAATATTTAAATATTTCAATAAATTTCATAGGTTGAAATATAAAAATCAATATAACAACAATAAAAGCGATAGCAACTATAATTTCGGCAATTGGTAATATTAAAGCGGCTCCTGTGGCCCATCCACTTTCAGCCGTAGCCATTGTGGCAATAATTGCACCAATACCCATTCCTCCTGTTGATCCAGCTATAGCGGTGCCAGTACCAAATGCCGCCACATAACCAAATCCCGCAATAAACGCAGATAACCCTAACCCAATACCCTGTATAGCATCAGCATCTTCAAGTAATTTAAAAAGTTCAGGAACACCACTACCAACAGCATAACCTTTTCCCATTTTATTTAAGAAATGTTCTAATCCTGTAATTGGTGTACTAGTACTATCTCCGAAATTCCATACTGTAAAAAAATTATCATTAGCAACTGATTCCGTGTAACCTGATGTGTAACCTAATAAATAAGAATAAACAGACGGTTGTAAATAATCTGATGTTGATAGTATTTTATGTACAAATCCTATTCCATCCATTATTGGTTGAATAGCGGTCGGTATTAATTTTTCTCCAGCAATTAATGTTTCACTTCCTTTATTTTTTTGATTAGTCCAATCTTTTGGACCACTTACCATATCAGAAGTTTTTCTTGGTCCAAATAATTTTTTTGTTACTTTATAATCTGTATGTGTTCCAAATTCTCTTTTTATTATATTACCTACTTGATATACTTTATTTGTGTTTGACGTTCTAATATTGTCCGCATAAAAATAAGGTAATGCTTGATTAAAAAATAAACTATCATTATAAACGTTAGTTCCTTTTGTGGAATAATTATCTGTAGAACCTGTCCAATTTGAAATTGGGGTAGTGGACCATATTTTAGTTACAACAGTTGGATTATTATAAGCATCATATGGTGAATATGGATGTACACCCATATCATATCCATATATTGTTTGTCCACAACCAACAGTTACTGATGTTGTTATAGACGAACCATTATATGATTTTTGTTGTCCCACAGCAACCCTTACTCTAATTTGTCCACTATTTGTAACAGCATATAGTGTAACAGTTTTTGAAGAACTGTTTATTTTTGTGTTACTATAATCCGTTCCCGCATAGAAAAAAGCCGTTTTAGGATTAATAGCGTATGATGTACTAAAACTAATTTGTCCGGCATGGTTATTATTTACACCATCACCTAAAGAAAATGAAACATCAGTTGCTGAACCTGTATAACTAACTGTTATAGGAACAATTTTATATGTGGCATCTAAAGTAAAAGTAATATCTTGTACTGAATATTTTAATCCTGTTAAAGTTTGTGTGCTACCTGTTGGAATATATGGATGACTATATGTATAACCGGTTAAATTATGTGTTAATGTATTAGAACTATTACTACAACCTACAGATGAACCAAGACAATTTGATTGTAATACAAAAGAATGTGTAGATTGGTTATATGTATATGTCGATCTTGAATTAAGGGTACCAACCGCATATGAATATGTTACACCTGAAGGTGCTTCAATTGTTAATCCATTATCCAAATACCAAGGACCTGTAGTAAAAGGTGTAAAATTACCAAATCCTGTATTGATATCAGTAATACCACTTATTGAAGGTAAATTAGGAGTTTTGGCTCTATATAATGTTACAACTGTTGGACATGTTGTACAATAATAACTTGAGCTTGTAAATCCAGTACAAAATTCGGCACTTATTATTGTGGGGTCACAATCAATTTGACAATACATTTGTCCACTTGTTCCACCTGATGTAATAATATCTAAAGTTATTGAAACATCATCAACATTATTGGAGTCAAAGTAAAGTGTTATATATTTTGAAGTTTCACCGGATAATGTACTTAAATTTTCACTATCTACTAATATATAAGCTCCGTTTATTTTTTGATTAACATTAATTGTAATATTTGAACCATTATTTGAACCTGGTGTAAATGTAAATTTAAATAATTTTTTAACTTTTGATGTTGTAAAAACGTAAACCGGTGTTAAATTATTTAATTGTTTATATTTGAAAAAATAACTTACTATATTTGATTTAGTACCGGTACTAGTCCACGTTAAAGTTTTTTGAACTCCACAATCATGTGTTGTTGATGTTACATCACTTGTTAAACAATCAACACTAAATGTACCTCCGGTTATACTCATTTTTATAAACTTTTAATTCCGTAAGTTACCGATCTTTGACCGGGAACATGTCTTAATTTAACAGTATCAGTTATGACCGAACTATTAGATGATTTATTATATGTTTTTTTATACATTTCTTCATTACTCCCTTTATTAAATATTACAACATTCATATCAGTTGATTGATTTGGTGTAATAAATAAATTAACAGCAAATGAACCTTGAGTATTTTCAATATCAAACCATATAACTTTATTTACAGTTCCAAAATTAGCACTTACTTGTTTTATTGGTATAGATGTGTATGTTGTACTCATGTTATTTTATTTTTTTATAAATATCCTCCATATGTTACCGGTAAACCAGATGCACTTCCATCTTGTCCTTGTGTTGTAAATGAAGTTCCATTATTAACAAATCTATTTTGTGTTACACCATAACAATCTACCCAATATGCTGTGGCACTAAATCCTTGATTTGCGTTAAATGTTATGAATCTACAGTTTCCTGTTATTCCTGTTGATGATGATTGTGATCCTGATGTATCTATTGTAACTGAACTACAACTACTTCCTGTTACTACATTTATATAAGATGCTACACTAGATAATGGATAACCTGGTGATAATGTATTTACCAAAATACAATCATTAATTGTATATGTTCCAGGTGTTGTTATATTTTTATAAATTGTACCACTAACAGTATCGTATTTAATATTTCCTATTGATGTTACATTAATAGTTGTTCCACTATAATATGTATTACCCGTTGTACCACTTGTACAATTACAATCTGTAGGACATGAAGCTGTGAATATCACATCAAATGGTGTGAATGTATTACCCGTTGTTGTTGAATAAACAACAATATCTAACGTTGTTTTTGTATCATTACTAATAAAACCTACAGTATCAGATATACTTTGTGCCCCTGTACCGAATGAATAAGTTGTACCATACGATACTGAAGAGTTACCAATGAATATTTCATTATTTGTATTTGTATTTCCACTAATAGTAATTGTTATATCAACATTACCGTATGTTTGATTTAATTCAAAATGTTTTGTTGGGTAGTTATACCCTTCGGCCGCTACATTATATATAAACGAACCTGAACAAGGTATAGTTGTTATGGCACAATTTGTATTTGTTGCATTTAAATAAGAACCATATAATGCGGTTGTTGGGACACCTCCATCATAATTATAACCAACATAAGAACCTGTTGGAGCACAGTTTTGTACGCAAATATAATCACTATAAGAACCTGTATATGAAAAATCCATATATGATATCGTTCCTCCCGTTGTTCCACAAGGATAATAATATGCATATACTTTACCATCATCACTTGCGGCTAAATCTGCTGATGTTACAATAACATCGTAAGATGTACAACCCGTACAGTTTGTCGGTGTGGCACTTGGTGTAATAGTCGGTGTAGGTGTATGTGTTGGTGTAACACTTGGTGTATTACTTGGCGTGTTTGATGGAGTATTACTTGGAGTTCTACTATTAGTTGGTGTTACTGTATTTGTTGGAGTAATACTTGCTGTTGGTGTATGTGTTGGTGTTATAGATGGTGTTGGAGTTGGTGTAATATCAACTGTATTACAACTCAATAATTGAGCAACACCCGAAGTATATGTACCATTACTTGCAATTGTTTGAACATATGTTAATGCTAACGTATCTAAATTAATTGAATAAACCGCCGATGTCCAATCGGTCATCAAATACAATGTATTTGTAACTACAAATAATGATGATGGTGCAATATTATATGTGGTACCTCCATTATTATATGTTCCAAAATTAGTCGATATAGCAGTTTGGTTTCTAAGTGTTCCGTTACTTTCAAACTCACCTAAATAATATGTTGTGTATGGATCTGAATAATATATTACGGTTGTTCTTTGTGATGTTGGATTATATAAAATATCACCGATAACATATGATGCGTTTGGTGTTAACGGTAAATCAAAGAATTTGGTAAATACCGCAGTTGATGTTGTAATATCAACAGTATAAATCGAAGATCCTCCAATTAACAATGTGTTATTATCTTTCATTTCCATACCGTAAACGGCATCTAAACCAGTATAACCTGTTGTATTAAATGACCAACTCCTTACTTTAGTACCCGTAACAACAAATGGTGATAATGAAATATTGTATTCATATATAGTATAACCAGTTATAATTTGGGATATGTTAACGTTTCCTACCAATGTATATAACTTACTACTTGTCATTGCTATATCAACGGTATTAGCGTCTCCCGTATCATATAAGAAAATGTTACTATTGTTTATTACATTATATTCGTATAAACTATTCCCGTTATTTCTAATAACTTGACAACTACTAAAATAGTTACCACTCGTTGCTGATGGTGTAACCGTATTAGTTGGTGTTAAACTTGGAGTTACAGTATTGGTTGGTGTATTAGTAGGTGTACGACTTACTGTATTAGTTGGAGTAACGGTATTTGTTGGTGTAACTGTATTTGTTGGTGTAACTGTATTTGTTGGTGTAACAGTATTGGTCGGTGTTAAACTAATAGTTGATGTTACTGTATTAGTTGGTGTTACCGATGGAGTCATTGTATTAGTCGGTGTTAAACTAATAGTTGGTGTTACCGTATTAGTTGGTGTTACCGACGGAGTATTAGAAGGAGTATTAGATGGTGTATTACTTGGAGTGTTACTTGGTGTATTTGTATTAGTTGGTGTAACAGTAGGTGTAACCGTATTTGTGGGTGTCACCGTTGGGGTCAATGTCGGAGTTGGAGTTGGTGTGGGCACGAAATTTGGTGGGGGACCAATTAAAACCAAACCTTGAATGTTTATACCCATAGTACTATAAATACAAAAAAAAAGGAGATTTATGTACTCTCCCTTTTTTTATTTTAATCATTTTTAATTATCTATGTTAACCTTATCATAATAAAGTTTCCATTTCTATATAAACCACCCAATGGTACTCCACCTGAAGCGGCAGCCGCGTCGTTAATGAAATTTAATGAACCTGAAACTTGGGATAATATCACAAATGAATTACCTATCAAATTTTCTTTTGTTACTTTATAAGTTGTTGTTTCACCACTATTATTCATCACAAGATAGGTACCTGTGGTATCTCCTGTGTAAAGTGGTAATTGATTTATTTTTGTGTTTGCCATTTTATATTATATTTTTTTTAATATTGAAATTCTATTCCGTCTCCATTTTCCGCTGTTAATACATTACCATCTTCTATTAAGATATAGTATTGTACCATAACACTTGGTGTTGGAGTTGGTGTAGGAGTTATTGTTGGTGTTGAACTTGGTGTAGGGGTTGGTGTTGGGGTTGTGGCTACGTAATTATAATTTGTCCAATAACCATTGTTTGTTAACCATGTATACGCTTCACTTGCCGTATTAAATGGTGTTTGATTTCTTCTTGGTGGTATAACATTACATAAATTAAGAAAATCTTGTTCTACAAGTGATTTACATCCATAAAATCCGACGGAAGCAAATTCACTTGGATTTTCTGTTGGTTGTGTGTTTGATGGTACTGTTTGAGCAATTATATATTGTAAATCTTCATCCGGTCCCATCCACCATTTAACTCCACCATAATCACCGGTGAAATTTGATATTGGTTCGCCAACAGCTAAGTCACCATATTGTGTGGTACCTGATATTGGTGTACTTGGATTATAGGCGAAAGGTCTGGTTGTCATTTTTTACTAATAAATATCAAAAAAAAAAGAAGGATTGTTAGTCCTTCTTATTTTATTTTAATTTATTTTGTTATTTTAGTATGAACCACCATCAATTATGTTTGAGAACGCTAAAGTACCATCGGATTCTTTATATCCTAATACACTTGATAATGTTGCCGAACCTGTTACTAATGATGTAAATCCTAAATTATTACTTGAGTTTCTGTATACAACTTGTGATGATACACTTCCAGCATCTGAACCATATGATCCACTTTGTATGTTTACATCACCCATCATTTGTGTTGAACCTGTGATATAAATTGAACCTGTGAATTGATGTGTATCTCCAATTGAATCACCAAATTTTGTTGAACCTGATGAATACATTACAGATGACGTATGAGTTGTGATATGTAATTCAGTTGCTGTGATAGTACCTTGAACATTTAATGAACCTGTAACTTCAACATTGTTAGTTGTTGCCCACACAGAACCTGTATAAGCAAATAAACTATCTCCTGAAGTTCCGCTAGAACCTGATGTACCTGATGAACCTGAAGTACCTGAAGAACCGCTAGTTCCTGAAGAACCTGAAGTTCCTGAAGAACCTGATGTACCTGAAGTACCTGAAGAACCACTAGTTCCTGAAGAACCGTCGGAACCATTTGAACCTGATGTACCGCTAGAACCTGAAGTTCCTGAACTACCTGATGAACCTGATGTACCTGAAGAACCATCACTACCATTTGAACCTGAAGTTCCTGAACTACCTGATGAACCTGAAGTACCTGAAGAACCATCACTACCGTTAGAACCTGACGTTCCTGAAGAACCGCTTGTTCCCGAAGAACCTGATGAACCTGATGTACCGGAAGAACCACTAGTTCCTGAAGAACCACTTGTTCCTGAAGAACCTGAACTACCGTCACTACCGTTAGAACCTGACGTTCCTGAAGAACCGCTTGTTCCTGAAGAACCTGAAGTTCCTGCTGATGCTACTATTGACCAATATGACGGAGAAGAACTTGGTAAATTATTAGATTGACCATCTTGTATTGAAATATATGAACTACCATCTTGGTAAACTACATCGTTAGTATTATATGTTTGTCCAGTACTGTAAAGTCCTTGCCAATAAAATGATGTACCTGAAGTTCCACTAGAACCTGAAGTTCCTGAAGAACCTGATGAACCATCACTACCGTTAGAACCTGAAGTTCCTGAAGAACCTGATGTACCACTAGAACCTGAAGTTCCTGAAGAACCATCACTACCATTAGAACCTGAAGTTCCACTAGAACCTGATGTACCACTAGAACCTGAAGTTCCTGAAGAACCATCACTACCATTAGAACCTGAAGTTCCACTAGAACCTGATGTACCCGAAGAACCTGAAGTTCCTGAAGAACCATCACTACCGTTAGAGCCTGAAGTTCCACTAGAACCTGATGTACCCGAAGAACCTGAAGTTCCTGAACTACCATCACTACCGTTAGAACCTGACGTTCCTGAAGAACCGCTTGTTCCTGAAGAACCACTAGTTCCTGAAGAACCACTTGTTCCTGAAGTACCTGAAGTTGCTGCTAAGTATTCTGTTCCGTTAATTCTTAATGAACCTGTAATGTTAACTGAACCTGTAAATGAATGAACATCACCTAATTCATCACCAAATATATTTGAACCACTACTGAACAATACAGAAGCAGTTTCATAAATTGTTTCTATATATGTGAATGAACCTGATCGAGCGTAAACTGTGTTTGATACACGTAAAGAACCTGTAATTAAAACATCATTTGTTGTTGTCCATATTCCCGAACCTAAACTTGTTTCAGCAAATAATGAATCACCCGATGTACCTGAAGAACCATCACTACCGTTAGAGCCTGAAGTTCCACTAGAACCTGATGTACCCGAAGAACCTGAAGTTCCTGAACTACCTGAAGTTCCTGAACTACCATCACTACCGTTAGAACCTGACGTTCCTGAAGAACCTGAAGTTCCTGAAGAACCACTTGTTCCTGAAGAACCATCACTACCGTTAGAACCTGAAGTTCCTGAAGAACCTGATGTTCCTGAAGAACCTGATGTACCGGAAGAACCATCACTACCGTTAGAACCTGAAGTTCCTGAAGAACCTGATGTTCCTGAAGAACCTGAAGTTCCTGAACTACCATCACTACCGTTAGAACCTGACGTTCCACTAGAACCTGATGTTCCTGATGAACCTGATGAACCATCACTACCATTAGAACCTGAAGTTCCTGATGAACCTGAAGAACCTGAAGTTCCCGCTTGAGCTATTAAATTCCAATTACCCGAACCTGAATCCGGATAATCATTACTATTATTTGTTGTTGCTACATATGAACTACCATTGTAATTTACAACATCATACGCACTATATCCATTACCATAATTAAAAAGTCCTGCTAATGTAAAACCATTACCTGATGTACCACTAGAACCTGAAGAACCATCACTACCATTTGAACCACTTGTTCCTGAAGAACCTGAAGTTCCGCTAGAACCGCTAGTTCCTGATGAACCATCACTACCATTAGAACCTGAAGAACCTGAACTACCAGATGTTCCTGAAGAACCGCTTGTTCCTGAAGAACCATCCGAACCATTTGAACCTGATGTACCCGAAGAACCACTAGTTCCTGAACTACCAGATGTTCCTGAAGAACCGCTTGTTCCTGAAGAACCATCCGAACCATTTGAACCTGATGTACCGGAAGAACCACTAGTTCCTGAAGAACCTGATGTTCCTGAAGAACCTGAAGTACCTGAAGTTTGTCCTGTATATGATTGTCCGTTTATTAAAATATCTGAAGAAACATTAATTGTTGTTGCAGATAAAGTAGTAATTGTTACACCACTAATAGTATTGCCTTCAATGTTACCAACTAAATTAAGTTTTGTATTACCAACATTACTATTGTTTAAAATGTATAATGATTTATTACCGCTCGCATAAAATGGTAAACCATCCAAAGTTGTTCCATAAGTAGCATTTAATACTAAAGGAGCATTTGTTCCTGTATATATTTTTGAAGCTGGTGAAAAAGCACCTGCGGTTTTATCGTCTAATAAAACAGGAGAACCAATGAATAAAAATGGTCCTGATAAATCAGATCCAATTGAGCCTGAGGCAACAACTAATTCCGCGTTGTTTGCGGCAAGACTTTTAAGTCCCGATAACTGTCCCCTCCTGTGTTTAATGATTTGTGCCATCGTTTTTTTTTGTTTATTATAAATAGATTTTGTTCTATTTAAATTTATTTTTTTATGTTATTTTATTATATATTTCTTTATCTAATGTGTTCTATTAAAAATATCCTAAATCCATTATTGTACTATTCAATACTTGTTCTATCACTTTAACACTTTCAAATGCCAATGAAGCTGATACAACCGAAGCATTTACTTGATTTGAAACAATGTTCATTGCTCCCGATACTATTAAAGACTCTCTATTATCAATTGCCTTCATTATTGATGTACCATTTACCGTTAAATCTCCGTTGATAACTACAGAACCTGTTGTTGTTAAAGAACCGGTGAATACATGTGTATCATCTTGAGTATCTCCGAATTTAGTTGAACCTGATGAGTAAAGAACTGATGATGAAACTAATGTTACATTATATTGTTCAGCAGTTAATGTACCTTTGATTCTTACTGAACCTGTTACTTCTAAATTATTTGTTGTATAATAATATCCCGCTCCTGATATAAATAATGAATCTCCCGATGTTCCTGAAGAACCACTAGAACCTGATGAACCGCTTGTTCCTGAAGAACCCGCAGAACCGCTTGAACCACTAGCACCTGATGTACCACTAGAACCTGAAGAACCGTTAATACCATCTACACCACTAATTCCCGATGTTCCACTTGAACCTGAATTACCCTTTTGAGCCATTAAGTCCCAATTACCATCTCCCGCCGGAATATGATTAACATTAAGAGTGTTAGCAACATATGAACTACCGTCATAAGTCACTACATCATATGCGTTATATGTTGTTACTGAATTCCATGTACCTAAATATGTAAATCCAAGACCTGATGTACCTGATGAACCATCTTGTCCATTAGAACCTGAAGTTCCACTAGAACCACTTGTTCCTGATGAACCCGAAGAACCACTAGTTCCTGAAGAACCTGAACTACCTGAAGTTCCACTAGAACCACTTGTTCCTGAAGAACCATCACTACCATTTGAACCTGAAGTTCCTGAACTACCTGATGTTCCGCTAGAACCTGATGTACCTGATGAACCTGAAGTTCCTGATGAACCAGATGTACCCGAAGAACCACTTATACCTGAAGAACCTGACGTTCCTGAACTACCATCACTACCTGAAGTACCTGATAAACCATCAACACCCGACGTTCCTGAAGAACCTGAAGTTCCATCTATACCTGATGTACCTGATGAACCTGAAACACCTGAAGAACCTGATGTACCTGAAGAACCGTCTTGCCCATTAGAACCTGACGTACCTGAAGAACCTGATGTACCTGATGAACCTGAAGTTCCTGAAGAACCATCACTACCATTTGAACCTGAAGTTCCTGAACTACCTGAAGAACCCGAAGAACCGTCTTGTCCATTAGAACCTGAAGTTCCTGAAGAACCTGATTCACCTGAACTACCTGATGTACCTGATGAACCATTTATACCTGATGTACCACTAGTACCTGATGTACCATTACCACCCGCAGCACCATCGACATTTGTTGTCCATGTACTATGAGTACCTGTACCCGTAATATCAGTTATTTTCAATACTAAAACACCTGTGTTTATATCGTATGAAACAACATCACCATGAAAGTGTTCCGCATTTGAAAAAGCAACAAGTAAATGTTGTGCTATTGAATAATCTAAATCTGTTGATGTAGTTCCTGTAAAATTAACACCTATTGTTAATGTTGATAAATTAATTGTATCTGTTGAATGTCCTAAATATTGAGCACTTCTACCTGATGTACCCGAAGAACCATCTATACCACTTGTTCCTGAAGAACCTGATGTACCTGAAGAACCACTAGAACCTGATACACCAGAAGATCCTGATGTTCCTGATGAACCATCTATACCACTTGTTCCTGAAGAACCTGATGTACCTGAAGAACCACTTGTTCCTGAAGAACCATCTTGTCCGTTAGAACCTGAAGTTCCTGAAGAACCCGATGTACCTGATGAACCGCTTGTTCCTGATGAACCTGATGAACCGTCAATACCAGATGTACCAGATGAACCATCTATACCGCTAGTTCCTGAAGAACCATTAGAACCTGATGTACCTGATGAACCACTTGTCCCTGAAGAACCATTAGAACCTGATGTACCTGAAGAACCTGAAGAACCCGATGTACCCGAAGAACCACTTGAACCTGATGTACCGTCTGTACCATTTACACCTGAAAATCCTGATGTACCTGAAGAACCATTTGTACCAGATATACCACTAGAACCAGAAGTACCTGAAGAACCATTAGAACCACTTGTTCCTGATGAACCATCTTGACCTGACGTACCTGATGAACCTGATGAACCTGAAGAACCACTTGTTCCTGAAGAACCGTCTTGACCTGATGTTCCTGAAGAACCTGAAGAACCTGATGTACCATTTTGTCCTGAAGTACCTGATGTGCCACTTGTTCCTGAAGAACCCGATGTTCCTGAAGAACCACTAGTTCCTGAAGAACCATTAGAACCTGATGTGCCAGATGAACCATCTTGACCATTTGAACCTGATGTTCCTGAAGAGCCGTCTTGTCCGTTAGAACCTGATGTACCTGATGAACCGTTAGAACCTGATGTACCTGAAGAACCACTAGTTCCTGAAGAACCGTTAGAACCTGAAGTACCTGACGAACCACTTGTTCCTGAAGAACCGTCTTGTCCGTTAGACCCACTTGTTCCACTAGACCCTGATACACCAGAAGAACCCGATGTACCTGAAGAACCATTAAATCCTACGGCACCGTCTAAGTTTACCGTCCATGAAGTATATGTTCCTGAACCAACTCCTTTTTCAATTGTTGTTTCAAAAGCACCTGTAACTGAATTGTATGATACTATATGAAGTATCATGTAATTAGAAGCGTCCGCCGCTAATACTATATTTTGAGCGGTCGTATATGCTAAACCAGTTCCACCAGTAAAGCTTATTGTTGTCCCGCTTATATTTGAAATTGTTAAATTTGTGGAAGATGTTGTTGAATATCTATCTCCGCTATTTCCTGAAGTACCACTAGAACCTGAAGTTCCTGATGATCCGCTTGAACCATTAGTACCTGATGTACCTGATGAACCGTCTACCCCTGAAATACCCGATGTACCTGAAGAACCATCTTGTCCGTTAGAACCTGAAGTTCCTGAAGAACCATTTTGACCATTAGAACCACTTGTACCTGATGAACCGTCTTGTCCGTTAGAACCACTTGTACCTGATGAACCGTCTTGTCCGTTAGAACCTGATGTTCCTGATGAACCCGATACTCCACTAGAACCTGAAGTTCCACTAGAACCTGAGGCACCTGAAGAACCGTTACCTCCATTTACCGCAATATAATTAGTAGCCGCAGCTTGTATATCATCTATCCAATAACTATCAGTTGGAAATGCTGATGAAAATTTTGATAAACTAGATAATTGTGGAATTCCATTAACCACCGGAAATAATATACCGTAGTTACCTTCTAACGGTGCATTTGAAGGTGGGTCATTAGATGCGTCATTTGTTAAAACTCTTAAATCTGTATCACGAATTTCTAAAATTGCTTCGTTATCGGTATTTACAGTGATTCCAATAATATCATACCAAGAACCATTAGGTAAAAGAAATTGCCATCCCACTACAATATCATTCGCATTATATAAATTTGAATTGTTATAAAATCCAGGGTATCCAGCAGATACACTTTGTATTTCAAAAGTTGCTAAATATGATAATGGTGCTCCGTTATAAGCACCTCCACTCCAATATGAATTTACACTTAAACTCGCTTGGGTTATTCTACCTACTAATATTTTTTCTGGGATGTGTACTGACATTTTCTATTATCTATATTTTTAAGAAATTAAACCAAATGTTATTGTTAACGTTGTGGTACCGGCAGCCACTAAACCTGTATTTGAACTATTCAAACCATATAATGTTAACGTAGTATAAGCCCCACTTGATGTTGTTTGTAATGCGGATAATGATCCTGTGCTAACTCCTGTTGGTGATTTACTCCAAACACTTGTACCATTAACACCATGTGTCATTATATTAACTAATGGTTGGACTTGTAATCCCGCCGGTCTGGTTATACTCAATGTTGTACCATCTACTTTAGTGAATACCCATCCAGCACTTGTTAATCCAGAATAACTTTCACCATTTGGACCTACGGCCGTTGCCGATGTGAGAGTATCCATAACATTTGATGTATACGTTAAAGTAAGTTGATAAATTCTTGGGACACCTGAAGCAACTCCCGATGTACCTGAAGTTCCCGAAGAACCTGCTCCTCCCGATGTACCACTAGTTCCTGAAGAACCATTTACACCCGATGTACCTGATGAACCATTTATACCTGATGTACCACTAGAACCATTTTGTCCTGAAGTACCTGATGAACCACTAACACCTGAAGATCCACTTGTTCCTGAAGAACCATGTGAACCTGATGTACCTGAAGAACCACTAGTTCCTGATGAACCATTTACACCTGATGTACCTGAAGAACCATTTATACCTGAAGTACCACTAGAACCGTTTACACCTGAAGTACCTGATGAACCATTTTGTCCTGAAGTTCCTGAAGAACCACTTGAACCGTTAGAACCTGATGTTCCTGATGAACCACTTGAACCGTTAGAACCTGAAGTTCCTGAAGATCCACTTGAACCGTTAGAACCTGAAGTTCCTGAAGAACCACTTGAACCGTTAGAACCTGAAGTTCCTGAAGAACCGTCTTGACCTGATGTTCCTGAAGAACCGTTTTGACCTGAAGTACCAGATGATCCGTTTGAACCATTAGAACCACTTGTTCCTGAAGAACCTGCAGCCCCTGATGTACCTGATGAACCATTAGAACCACTTGTTCCTGATGAACCCGCAGTTCCCGCACTTCCGTTACCGCCTGTTATATCTATTCTAACGGTACCATTTAAAGTGTCAACAACCGTTGCTCCACTAAATGTAATACCTGAAATTGATGTATATGTTGAACCACCTGATTGAGTGATTGATAATAATGAAGATGTACCTGATGTACCTGAAGAACCATTAGATCCGTTTGAACCTGATGTTCCAGAAGAACCATTTGTTCCATTGGCACCTGAAGTACCTGATGAACCATTTGTTCCACTAGCACCCGAAGTACCAGAAGAACCGTTTGTACCATTTACTCCCGATGTACCCGAAGATCCATTGGTACCATTAACTCCTGAAGTTCCTGATGAACCATTTACACCTGACGTACCTGAAGAACCTGATGTTCCATCTCCTCCTGAAGCTCCTGCCAAATTCACATTCCAAGAAGAATATGAACCACTACCTAAAATAGTGTCTACGTTAACAACCATTGCTCCTGTACTTTTATTATATGATACGACGAGACCTATCATATAATTTGATGTATTGTATGATATCAAAACACTTTGTGCTATTGAATATCCTAATCCAGTACCAACCGTAAACGTTGATGTATTACCTAATCCTATTGTTAAAGTCGTAGATGATGTTGTACCATACGTGTCACCATTAGTACCTGATGTACCTGATGAACCATGAATACCTGAAGTACCTGATGTACCGGCACTACCTGATGTTCCAGCGGTTCCTGAAGAACCTGATGTTCCTGATGAACCATTAGAACCTGATGTACCCGATGTACCATTTATACCTGAAGTACCTGATGAACCTGAAATACCTGATGAACCTGAAGTTCCTGAAGAACCCGATACACCATTAACACCCGAAGTACCTGAAGTTCCTGACCTACCTGAAGAACCCGATGAACCACTTGTTCCTGATGAACCACTATTTCCTGAAGTTCCTGATGAACCTGATGACCCACTTACACCCGAAGAACCTGAAGTTCCTGATGAACCTGAAGTACCACTAGAACCTGAAGTACCAGCGGCACCATTTATACCTGAAGTACCTGAAGTACCTGATCTACCTGATGAACCTGAAGTTCCTGATGAACCCGAACCTGAAGTACCTGATGAACCTGAAGTTCCGTTAATACCATTAATACCATCCGTACCATCCGTACCCGAAGTACCCGATGAACCAGCTTGACCCGATGTACCTGATGTTCCTGAAGATCCACGAAGACCTGAAGTACCTGAAGTACCGGCACTACCCGATACACCTGAAGAACCTGAAGTACCAGATGAACCACTATTTCCTGATGTTCCTGAAGAACCTGAAGTACCATTTATACCCGATGTACCTGAAGAACCTGATGTACCAGCAGCTCCGGCAACTCCTGAAGTACCTGATGTACCTGATGAACCATGAACACCAGATGTCCCCGATGTACCAGATGAACCTGACGTTCCATTACCACCACCTCCGCCAGTAAATAAATCGGTAATTGATGTCCCTGATAAATAAATGTTATCGGCATATACCGAATCGAGTGGGGTTGAATTGGAACCTAAATTGACTGTGGCTCCCGCGGGGACATTCGCTGTATCAATCTGGGTCCAATTTATAGTTTGTAAAGGCATGTTAAAAGTAAAGTCTTTTACATAAATACTTTATTTAACAAGATTGTATAAAAAAAGGGAACTTTTTTTTGTTCCCTTAATTATTAAACGTAATTTTTTATTTTTTCAATCAAATCTTCCCTACTTGTGTAGTCTCTTTCAGGTACAAATACAGGTCCTTCATCCTCACCATTAAGACCTATAAAAACTGTTGGCAGTGAATTGTGACCCGTTTGTTTAACCACAATATCCCATATATCTTTATTATTACCTATTTCTAATTCTGTAAATGGTATGTTTTCATTATTTAATTCTTTTTTTAATTCTACACAATGACCACAACCATCTAATGTAAAAACAATAATATTATTCGCCATAAAACTATAATGTATCTAATATTTTAGTGTAAACACTATCAATATTCGCCCCCAAAGATTTATTAATTAACGTATATCCATCATAAATCATAACAGTCGGTACCGTCATAATGTCCAACTCTCTAGCTGAATCCATATTCTCATCCACATCTACTCTCACAAATGTGATGTCCGAATATTTGTTTGATATGTTAGCCAATCTTGGTGATAACATTTTACATGGTCCACACCACTCTGCCGTGTATTGGATTAGTATTTTTTTTCCTTCTGATTTTAATTGTTCGACTTGTGCCGCTGTAACGTATTCCATATTGTAATTTCTTTTATATTAAATATCTACATCCAAATTAGAAACCTATTTTACTTGTTTTATTTGTAGATTTTATAGTTTCGACATCAATGTTATATATGTCAGCCAAACACATCCCTTCTTCTGATGTTTGTTCTTTACCTAAACTTACTAATAGTTTATTAGTTTCCTCAATTGAAAGTTTTTCAAATTTATGTTCAGCAATCAATCTTCCTTTACGAAGTAATGCCTTGTCGATTTTCTCTCTCTTCATGTTGAAAGTGGCAACCACTTGAATATTCAAACAATCTCCCAAAATACCATCGGTTAAATTAAGTATGTTTGATACTCCCGCCGGTGAACCGTTACCTTCTCTATCCCCAATTACACGTTCAGCATCTTCTATAATAAGAATACTATTCTTATGGTCCATTAAGAATGGAATGATGGTCGGTTCTGATAACATCTCCGCCATTGATGGTGGGATAAATAAAATATCTTTATCAATTATTAAACTTGTTAAATGTTTAATATAAGATGTCTTACCAGTACCAGGATCTCCGTGTAAAAGTATAATTCCTTTATCATGTGGTTTATTTAACCTTTCAATAATCAAATTATGTATTTTTAAAAAATCAGAACCATAATTTAAATCTAAATCCATCGGTGGTGAATACAAATCATAATCCTCTGTATCTAAATGACCCATATCACTTTTAACCAATTGAATGTTTGCCTTTTTCTTTCTTCTTTCAAAATCTTTTAATTTAGTAAAATCAACTTGTTCTTCGATTGAACCTTTTTTATAATCGTATATAAAATCTAATTGTAAAAGATTATTCTTTTTATCATTATTAGCATAAACTCTTACCATCATTCCCGCCATTTCATTTATCAAAAGATATTGATTAGTTTGTTCGTATCTTCTATTGGTGGTAACAATATGTTGAATTACTTGAAATCCATTTTCTTTTAAGTAATCAATGATTGATGGGTCATATGATATGTTATTTATAAATTTAGAAGGTAGTGTATCAAACTTAATAACGAAATATTGTTCAGATGGTATTTCTGTACCATATATAGTATCATAAATTGGGTACCCATTGGGTATATTTTTTTCTTTACTCATAAAACAAAGATAATAAAATTTAACTGTAATCTAAAATTAATTTAGACAAATTTTTCCGAGACCTCGGTAATCAATGAAAACATTATCCTCAACGTTTTCTTTTGTGTCTTCTTCTTTAATTGATTTATCAACAATTGAAAGTGCTTTCATTGTCTTTCTTAATAAATCAAACTGTTCTCTATTTAACATTGGTTCACCGAATGACTTTAAATTCTTTTCGGCGATTTCACCTAAATGTTTATAAAATAATTCTTCATCAACATCGGTTAAAAAATAAGATTTAGCTTCTTCATTCTTCTTAAGAAATGATTTAACTGTTTGTATGTATGTTAAAACTTCGGGTGATAAGTCCATTAGATTTTTTCAATTTGATTCAAAGTTAATGTAACAGGTGTATTTCTTCCAAATATTTTTATTTCAACATCAACTTTATCATTTTTAAGTTCTTTAATTGTTCCTTCAAACGAACTAAATGGGCCTTCGATAACTTTAACAATTTCTCCTGAAATATATTTTAATTTTTTAGAATCTAAATGTTGCTCCAAAGAATCATCTTTTAATATTCTTCTGATATCACTTTCCCTTAATTTAACCGGTATTCTTTCTCCCATCATACCCATAATATTAGGAATTAAAGCAATTTCTTTCAATTGGTCTTCTTCCAATTTTTTAATTGATTCAAAATATAGATATCCACTATATAAAACTTTTTCTCTTAAAACTTTTTTGTTTTTTAACGCAACAAATTCTTTTTCTGTTGGGCAAACAAATCTATTGATGTTTTTAATTTTACCTAAACCAATTTCTTTATTAAATTGTTCACTTAAACTTCTTTCTTTACCCGGTAAAACTTTTACCACGTACCAACATTGTTCCATAAATTAATTTTTAAATAAATATTATTCTACCTTTTTAGTTCTTACTTTCTTTGGTTTTGTAATAACTTCAGGAGCTTGGTAGTTCATAATTAAAATCTCCCTACCCATGTTTTGGGTTCCGTCTTTTTTAGCTGCTGCCGCTTTTTTAAATTCTTTTTCTTCCCAATTGTAATTGTCTCTTGGGAACCATTCAGATAATTGTGGGAAATCATAATATGAAAGACTAAATCTACCTTTAATATTTTGTAAACAAGTTGCTAATCTTTGATGTGTATCTTTTGTAAAGATATGATTAGAATAGTAATTCTCCGTTTTCCAATATGGTGGGTCCATATAGAAATATGTTGTAGGTGAATCGTACTTCTCAACTACATCTTGAAAATCCATGTTTTCTACAAATGTAATTTTATCAATATGTTCTCTATACTTGGCATCTTTTAACTTATCCATAAAGATTAGAACTTTACATCTATACTTTCCTTTGTAATCGGTATATGATGATGATTCAGGTTTAGAACCTGAAAATACTTGTGTTAAAACATAAACATACTTACAAGCAACCTCTAAACTATTTTCATCGGTAATAACTAAATCATCATTAAAAACTTCTTTTTGGTATTGATTAAACATTTGTTCATATTCGGGAGGTGTATTTTCAACACCAACTTGTTGACAAGAATATTGAGATAAAGCTTCCCATAATACATCATATTGTTTAGTCCATTTCATTAGATTAGCATTTAATCTATTATAGTCATTATAAACAACTGTTTTTAAATTAGGATACAAATCCAAATCCATTTTAAAAAAGACCCAGAACATTCCTGAAAATCCTTCTACATATGTTTCAATGTCATTAGGGATAAATGGTACAATCCATTTTCCAATACGTGCCTTTCCTCCGATATATGATATCATTATAATTTTTGGTTATAATAAAAATATAAGAAAAATAATTGAGAAAACAAAACAATTAGTTATAACGACCAGTCTTAGAATTGAACTTTTCTTTGTATACCTTATTCTTAATTTCCCAAGGACCTTTGTTCATATGTTTTTCAGCCATTTTCATGGTTTCATTGAATGTATAATACTTACAATCATCAGGGTGAATATTACCAATTCCATAGTAAATCATTTTAGGTAAAGCACCTTTTCTACCATTGGCATTATCGTAAACCATATCCTCAGTTTCACACCAACCATGGGCAAAACGATATCCATTCAATTCACCTTTACCCGAAACAAATCCATGTACCAATTTTAACCCTTCCATTTTGTCACCGTTTTCAAACATAAAATCAAATGCCGAATCAAAACAATCCCCATTATCGGGTTGTTTACCCATTTCAGTTAACATCTCGTTTAATAAATTTGAAAATTTCATATTGATAAATACTAAAATAAAGTATATATTTTAGTATGGCATGTTCAACTTGTAAACAAAAAGGAAACACTAAAGAAAAGATTATTCAATCCACAAAATTTATCGGCAAAACAATAATATGGATTGCTGTTGTTTGGGCGGCATTGGGTATCTATGGTTTAATTTCTCTTATTAGTAAATTTCTATGAAAAACGGAAAATATTT
>Ga0214919_10001697_pt1 | contig 35608 bp, 46 predicted proteins | sample LL1503_MetaG_FD_177994 | JGI IMG/M metagenome (GOLD analysis project Ga0214919, IMG submission 177994) | Freshwater microbial communities from Lake Lanier, Atlanta, Georgia, United States - LL-1503 | ecosystem: Environmental > Aquatic > Freshwater > Lake | place: USA: Georgia | collected...
GAAGAGAGATGAGGCAGAGAAAATCCAGCAGTCTTTGAGAGCAAAAGAGCGTGAAACATTCAAGCAGAGAATGAGGCAAATGCCGGACCAGGAACGCGAAGTCACCAAACAATTGCTGGATATCGGACTCGCAGGATACATTATCACGAACGAGGACAGGCGAATGTTCGCAAGGGAGCAGGAAGCAGTGGATCAGGACCAAGAGACGATGGATAGAGTCAATGATATGGACGAAAACATGCCCCCGGAAGGTCACAACGGAACGCGGGATGTGGAGGATGGAGAAGCACCGATTGGAGAGGGTGGACACGCACTCGAAACGGACTATGGGGATTATGGAGATAGAGCAGATCGCGACCGAGGAGATTATGGGGAGGATACGAGATATGATTTTGGAGAGGGAGATGGAGTTTAATCGTGGTAAAAAGAAGGAAAAATCATAGATTCGAGGGGCAGTTTTGTGCTCAAGGTTGGAATATTAACTTCTAGAATGCTAGTAAATGCAACGCGCACCATTTCCGTCGCCGGCTCCTCAACTGTTTCCCCAAACAATGATGTCTGCAGTAACGGATTATAAGAAGATGGCTGCAGATTACGCTACCGTGTCTGACCCTGCCGTCAAGGCATCTTACAAGGTCGTTCTTGACAAAAAGATTGGTGATCTCCGCGCTTCTCTCACTTCCTATACCACCACTGCTTCTGCGGCAATTGATGCGCTTGTAGTTGCTTAAACACTGACACCGGTACATAATTAAATGGTATCCGACGAGTTTTTGTATTGGGAGGAGCGGGTCGAGCTCGTTAATACTGAACTTGTTGCCAAAATAGATAACGTTGTTAGGTGTGCGTATGGGAAACCCATGTTTGATGTTTGGACATATGTAGATGCTTGTTCTGAAATTTCAGATTGGTATGTATCTATTTTCAAAAAGCATTTTGGGCAATATATTGAGGAAAAGGATGAACAACTCATTCGTGATTATGGGTGGGCGTGCGGTCATATGGTACAATCAGTTGATGATATGGACATAGATGATATTGCCAAGATAGTTAAAAAGTATGTAAAAATTCAAGTTGGAGATTTTGGGAACTGGGGAGGAGATGTGTGTTTGAGAATGCCGTCGCCAGATGAAGATGATCACGACCCGTCTGCTTAGTCCATCACGACCTTCTCAACGATGTAATTCCGGTCCTTGTAGAGTGATAGTCGTGCTTGGAATTGGCGACGAAATGTGGAATCCACGATGTCAAAGATGAGTGGCGCAACAGTTCGTTTCGTTTTCTCCACTCGGAGAATTCGTCCGACAATTTGCTCGATATCAGGGCGAGGGGTCGCCATAAGAAGCGTATTAAGAGAGGCGACATCGAAACCCTCCTTGACTAATTGATACGTAGAAATTAGAATTCGTTTTGACTCACAAAACTCGGTCCTCACAGCAGGTTTCATTCCTCTTGCGAGAATCCCAGTATGTGCTTGAATTTCCGGCGGAAGCATTTCAAACAGTTTCTTTGTGTGCTCCACTCGATCCGTAAGAACCAGTATTTGGCGAGTATCATCTTCATACACATCCTTCAGCAACTCAATCAGCATTTGGTTTCGGGGTTCGTATTCTGTCAGTTTATTGACCATCAAAGACGTGAACATCACTCCTGCGTGATTCTTGATAATGGTATTGAATTCTGCGTCGTCTGTCTCAAACTCCATCACTTCGACTTTAACACCCGAATCCACCTTTTCAGAAGCATCGGATTGATACAGCATCGGACCCAAACACCAGTTGATCACATGCATTAACCTATCTTTGCGTTCCGGAGTGGCACTCAATCCAAGCATGTGCTTGGATGTCAACTTTGGAATCACTCGAACAAATGCCTCCGATGCGATATGGTGACACTCATCGACAATTACTAATCCTAACTTTTTGAAAGAGGATGCAGTAACATCCTCCCGCATAATTCCTTGAAGCATTCCAACGGTGATATCGTGTTCCGACGTATACCTGACAATATCAGAGGCAATTGAATCCAATGATGCACCGATCCCCATAATTCCAGACAATCTATCAATCTCGCTCGGTTTCAAATTTTTGAGAAGTTTAAAGTGGGGAGTATCCGGTGCCTTGTATTTAATGACAGACCCTTCAATCCGAATTACAAATTCTTGAAGAAACGTGTCTACGCTGGTATCCTCGTTCCAAATACCTACGCGTGCCTTTGGAAGGAATGCCTGGATGCGTTCGACCCACTGGTCCTTTAGAAATCCAGAATGGACCAGGACAAGAGTTGGGAGTTTGAGTTGAGATGCGATATAGAGTCCACAGACGGTTTTGCCGCCGCCTGTTTGGAGGGAAATGACGCCGTCGCGGGGGGTAGGAAGTAGAAAGGAATTGACGACGGGTTCTTGCGCTGCTCGAATTGTGCCCGAAAACTCCCAGTATTTGTCCTCTGTCTTTGGTACGTCCCGATACGATGTGCTGTATTGCCCAAACGTCTCAATACCATAATGTTTTGGAACGTATATGTAGTCTTCCGACTCGAGGTAAACCGGGTAACGCTGGACGAACTGGGGTTTCACGAACACGGACGGGACGTAGGGGCGTACGTTGAGAATGCCCTTCAGATGAACGAGATTCTTAACGTCTGTTTTCAGGATTCTGTATCCGTGAATCGTCAGTGCCATATGTGCTGTTTCTAAAATAGAAAATGGATTTCCGTTTTAGAAGTGGAAACCCGGCAATAATGGAACCCATAGGAATCTTCTGTGTTATTGCTGCGACTATGATGTTTGTATGGGTTGGTTATTTATGGTGTAAGACGCGCCTTAGCTAAGTATCACATTCACAAACGGGTGTAAGCGTCTTGCTTCTTGCATGAACCTACTGTCCTTGATGGTGGTAAAAATACGTTCGCACGATGCCAAAACGAAAAAATCAATTAACATATCGACATTCGCAGAATCCTTCGTTCCACTTAGACTATTTTTATCCAAACTGTGAATTCCCTTACCAACTGCTAAAGTCTGCTGAGAATTACTCACTACATATGTACTTGGGAAATAGCGCATCCATATCTCCAAATGTTCTTTGTCGTCGGATACGGCAACCATATGTGCCTTGTTCATTCCGCCATTCACAGTAATATTCGAAACGATGGACTGAACGCTGAGCATGCGCTTATGAGGTTTCAGGCGGTCTGTTCCGCGAATATGAATTCCCCACGATTGTTCGATTGGGTATTTTGATTTATGTTCGCGGACCTTTTGAATGATTCGTTGATCTACGACTCGAAACACTTTGGAGAAGAATGTGGAATCCGGATACAGGGCTCGAAACCCCATGCTTGAAAAAACCACCACATCGGCATCGTAAGGTTCTCTAAGAACTCCCAAATCAAGACCTTCGTCTTTGTGTTGCTGAACAAAATCGTATGTAATTTGCTCATCCAAATGCCCTTTCCAGTATTTGGGATGATAGGTTGCATCGGCAGGAATATCGGAAAGAGATTTTAGGACCGGCATGTTCACGAGATTGAAATACGTATAAAAATCCTCGGAACCGTGCGTCCACATAGGATCTCGCCAATCAACATATATTTGTAGGTTGTAATGGATGGCATAGGCAACTGCCATTTTTAAACTTTCAAGGCGGTCGCCGAATCCCAACCATCCCTTGACGATAAGATACTTCATTTATCGAAAACGGATTTAATAATGTACAGAGGGTGACGAGTATACTGAAACCACAAAATGGACTACTCCGACGAGGACAAGCAAACAAACTATGAGTTCATGATGGATGCGATTCGGCATGTCGAAAAGGGCATGCGAATCACGGAGGACTGGATGGAGGAGCATAAGGAGCGAATCTTGGTGTATCGCGACTTCTGGCCCGATATGTCCCGACTCAATCCCGACATCAAGGACCATCGTTTCCGGTCGTGGGCAGTGGAGGTCGAGGTTCTTCTTCAGAGTCTGTGCATGGACATTAAGATATACAAGACGTTCTTTGTTCCAGACTATCATCGATTGAACATGTCTATGCGCAGAATGGCAGACATGCTCGTCGAGGATTCTGATTTCGCAGACATGATGAGCAACCTCAAGTTCTAAATAAAAATAAACAACCGAAGAAGTTACTGCTTTTTTGGTTGAATAAAAGAGTTGTATTTAGTAAAGATGAATCGGGCATACGATTATAACGGCGTGGTTGTTGCTGAGTCACGCCCCAAGAAGATTCTGACGCGAGTCAAGAAGACTCTTCATATTGACTCTGGCGACCGCGACCAGGTGAAGTATTACACGAACGGCGATTTCGTTGTCTATCTTCCTCGCACGTATCAGCAGGTGGTCTCCATCCGCCTAAAGGACGCCCAGTTTCCGCCTTTGGTGTCGGTTTCTTCAGCAGCAGGAGCAGTTACGCATCTCTACAAGGACGGACCGAATACCCCCGTGGCAACTTGGAGTAACGATACACAAATAACTTCTGCTCCCTATTATTTTCTTATTGGACTTGAAGGTTTGAACAAGACAGATGAAACAACGGTGGGAGCAAATCGTTCGACGTATTCCGACAGTTTCTTTGCAAAAATACCAGCAACGACCACTACGTACGGCGCATCGACATTCATCAACTACAATGACCACGGTGCGCTCGAGAATATTGCGACCTATTCGCCTCCAGTGGAAAATTTGGATAGGCTCCGCATCATTGTTCGCACACATGCGCAACAGGACAAGAGCGGGTTTTTGTATTGGACTTCAAATGGAGCAGTTGCTGCAAAAGACAATCGCACTGCCGAGTTTAATTTGACGCTGGAAGTCGAGTATTTGGAGAACACGTTTGATGATTTTTCTAGTTACGAAACTCGTTTGAGCGATCGCTAAACGAACTCCTTTAGTTCCGCAGTTGCCTCCTCCATCAGTCCAATGAGGCGCGTCATTCGCTCTCGGTCAATAATAACCATCGCAGGGTCTTTGTTCTCAACCTTCTTCTGAGGCATGATGTGTTCTACCAGAGTATCGAGAGGCATGTGATACACTACCGGACCGTATGCCCACTGTTGGTCGATGAAGTGGACGTAGTTGATGCCATACAGGATATCGCTGAGCGTCTTGCCGTTATCCACTGCCCACTCCTCTAGAGTATTATACTCCTTTCCAGCAACGTAATCCACATAGTTCTTGCGATTGGGGATGCAGTGACGGATTTGGGTCTTCTTCAGTTCGGCATACGTCGCCAGATTCTCATCGTTCCGAGGGTATGGGACGGCAGGAACCGAAAGTTCTGACGCGAAGAAGAAGTAGGGAGGATGGTATGTGCAATCGGGAGTGGGAGCCTTTAGATCCTCAGGAAGATTCACGAGCTTTGCGAAATCAGAATCGGCAAGGATGTTGCGACCATACTTGCGAGAGCGGGAAAGAATGACAGAGTCCATTTGGAGTATTAATGTTCATTGATTCAGAAAATCAATTCCGTTTTTAACGGAGACGCTTACCGAGACGCACGAACGTGTCGAGCGTGAATAAGAAGAATATGCCTGTGAAGACATACAACAGGGCATCGTGAGTCGACGCGGTCTCATACCCGGTTTTGTTCTGCTCGATCATACTCAAAATCTTATTTAACTTCAGTTCCTGCGCCTGAACCTGGAATCCAGGTGGGGCATAGGGATATTCGTTGCTCATCTCCTCTCGGAAATTGTCGGGACTGCGGATTGCGCGCGACTTCGTAGGTTGGAAATTGCGTTCGCCGTCCTCGTCCGTCTGGACGATAGGAAGAGTTTTGGATAGGTCATCGATAGTCTTGCGATTCTTGTGGACAGCAAGTTGTGTCCTTTCTGCAGGAGACGCAGCAACACGACCTTCCTTTTGAGCATCTCGTTTCGGTTCAGGCCCACCGGACATATTCAGTGGTTTACGAGTTGGAAAAGAGGAACCCCACACTTCCACAATATCTGCCATTACTCTTCCAATCACAGAAAAATATTACAATTCGATTTAACAAATGAACCGTCGAGAAATAGCAGCAGCTGTTGCAGTTGGAGTTTACATCCTCTTTTTCTCAATGCCTCCTCCGGCAATTGTTCGCGCAGTTCTTGACAACATTGTTGGATTGGGCGCATTATTCCTTGCCGCAGGGTATGTGACCCTCTACAAGAGCAAACTTGTTGGAGGACTCCTTTTACTTGCGCTTGTTCTGAGTGTCTCCCGAGGAGGGCGCGAAGGTCTTGCCACGCAGGCATGGTCTGCCGATACTGTGTATAATCCCGGAGATATGATGACTTTGGACGGCAAGACATACGTTGCTGTGTACGGCAACAACCACATGGGTAAGACCGACCCTCAGTTTGCGACGTATTGGAAGGAGTCTATTCCCATTACGCCTGGTGCTCCTTGGTCTGCAAGTGCTGATTACAAACCCATGGACACCATGACATCTGGTGGAAAAACGTACATTGCTAAGTTGGGAAATAACAACATGCCTCCTTCGAACCCCCAGTTCTCTACGTACTGGATAGAGCAACCGACTCCTGCTGCGGCAACTCCTCCTCCTGCCACAACTCCTACCGCCGGGACATCTACCACTCCTCCTGCGGCAACTCCTTCCACGACCACGGTTCCTGCTCCTACTACGAAAAGCACCGTTGCGTCTTGCAACCTCGAGAACTTCACGACTTTGAGGCGCACACTGCCGCAAGAATATGCTGCGTTCTAAATAATGAACTACCGACGACTTATTGTAATTCTCATTCTGGTGTTGCTCATTGCGTATATGAACCGGACGATGCGCGAGGGGTTAGAATCAAGCACCAGCACACCCACAATGTCCTCCTTATTACCGCCGTGTCCGAATGGACAAGTGAGAATTCCAGAAGCAGATAATGAATGTGCGGTTCCAGGTTCTACTGCTGCACCATCAGCGCAACCAACCTGTCCACCCGGATCGACATTTGGTACCTACACTTCATCTTTTGGCGAGCCGTTGACAGGAACAGGGTGCGTGGATAATAAAACTCGCGCTTTCGTACCCGCACTTCCAGAGTGTCCGACAGGATATTTCCTATTCGGAACAAAGTGTTGGGGTAAATGTCCCGGAGATACAGGATTTTTTAATATCGGTAAAACGTGTCCTCCAGTTACAACCGCGACTCCTGTGACAACTACACCTCCAGCAACCGCAACCACTCGAACGCTCGCAGATGTAAGAAAGGACATTGACTATTTGAAATCTGTAGGCATCAACGAAGGTTCCGAGAATGATACTATGAAGAGACTCATTGCGGAGCGCGCTTCTTTGGGAGGAGCACCTCCTATTTCAACCCCTGCGTATTCCAACACACCGAGTGCTCTTGCGAACGTTCCGACTCCAATTTTGGCATGTGCTGCCGAAAACTTTAGCTCCTTCTGAATAAGAGATGCTCAAGCAAGTAGATTCAACCCTTCTATTTACCGGAGTCATGATGTTGGTTCTGAATATCGGCAGTCGCGATATCCTCCACGAGTTCAGCAATAACGATGAAGAGTACAGGCAGAATATACTTCTTCGGCGTATTGCGATTTTTGCCGTGTGTTTTATCGGGACGCGCGATATCACGCACTCCCTTTTGTTGACTGCCGCGTTCGTTGTTCTTGCGACCGGTCTTCACCATTCCAAATCCGTATATGCCCGCGAAGGAATGCATAATCGAGGCAGTGGTGATTTGCCTGCGCGAGGTGCTGTTGTTGTCATGGGCGCATCTAGAGTTTGAAAGAAACTGAGTTCTTACCCGTAGACCCACCCTTACGAGGCGTGGGCGGAGGCATTGCGACCTTCTTTGTATCCTTTTGAACCTGGGCAAGCAGTTCGTCCAAGTTTGGGAGTGAAGGTGCCTTCATTTCACGAGCAGGCGGGGCAACCGACGCAGCAGGCGGTTGAGCGTTCGGGCGCGCAATCTTCACGGGACTTTTGATAGAAGTAGGAACTCGACTTGGGTTCTGAGTCTGCTGGGGCGGCGGCGGGGGCATCATCGAACTCATGTAACTGGCAAGTCCTGCCATAGGGTTCGCCGACGGTGCAGCAGGGACGTAAGAAGGCATCTGAGGTTGAGGGGCAGACTTCATTTCACGCGTCTGCTGCTGCATCGCGGCAGTCGCCAACTGACGAGCAATGTCCGGGTTCGTCCGTAGAACCTCATCGATGTTCGGAATAGGTGCCTTACGTGCCATCTGATTGGTCAGGTGGACCATATACACCATCATACATGTGCGAATAGGGATACGAACGAGAGGGTGCATCTTCATCTTGTCGCCGTAGAGGTCATAAAGTTCCTCGAAATCCTCCTCCATATCCACCACATTCATCTGTGCAGACTCCGAAAGACCGTCTAAATTCAGTCCAAATGCCTTCATCATTGCGACATTCTTCGACCCCCATTCCATTGCTGACATGCCGGTAATATACCAATCGCAGAACTGCTTGATGGTCTGGTCCATTGCCTTCTCGCGCCTCATGAACTCTAATTCCATCTTCATCTCCTCGAGCGGCGAGTCCAAAGTGAAGCGCTTGCGCATAGGCACGCCCATCTTCTGAAGGCGCTCGAACTTGCGCAGCATCTCATATTTCTCCTTCAGCGTGTGCTCTTCGGACATACGGCGAGGAGTCGGGGCATGAGTCGTGAATGCGTCTGTGTTCATGTTCTGAAGTCCCTCGGAACTCTCGAAGGGACCGCTCTCGTTCAGAGAGGGAAATATACGTGGCGGCGGGGCAGAGGGTTCAGCAGAAAACTCGGGGAAATCTACGGTCTGAAGATCCGCCATTTTCATATCAGGTGCCCCTGTGACTTGCGAGTTCGTAAGCATATCTGCTCCAAGAATACCTTCCATTTGTTGTATCTAGACGGTTCAGTTCTGAAAACTAGAACGCAGAATGGCATCGTTGAATCCAATACGCCAGGATTTCGCAAGGACTTCATAGGTGAAATGCGTCATAACGTACTTATACTGCTCGAGCGCGAGTGCCTTCATTCGATCCGGATTTTGGCGAAGTTCATTGACGATTGCCACACCCTCCTCTATCGTAGTGAACTTGGGACCAGGCACATCCCGAAAGTTTCCAGTTGGTGTCCCAATTGCCGGAATACCTGACACAATTGCCTCGAAAGGGGGTAGAGGACCTGTTTCTGTCTTCCACTCCGGAATCGCAGTCACAAGCAGCAAGTCAATGGTGGGATACCACGTGCGCATAAAATCCTTAGGACGATACGCAGACTGCCACGCATCAAGAGACTCAAGTTTGATTCCTGACTTCTCCGATATGGAGTTCGCCCACTCCCACTGCTTCCAACTAACGTTCTGGCGACCACACCATCCTAGTGTATTCAAAGTCCCATCCTTTGGAGAATATGTGAAGTCGTTATGGTCGACTCCGTTTGGCATGAGATGAAGATTCGTGCCTGCCGGGAATAATTCTCGAACACAGTTACATGTAAGTGCATATGTTGGTCGCGGGTCATAGTTTCTTAGTTGAGCATGTTCCTCGAAAGCGTGGGAAATGAACAGGAACTTCTTTAGATTGAGTCCGTGCCAATTGCCTAAGTGCGCTAACGCAACCAAATTCGTCACGCAAATATCAGACCAATTAAACACCTCCATGAATCCATCGTACGTGTAATTCCTCCAATCCAACCATCGGAACTCAAACTCTCCAGACAGTTGCTTCTCGATGCCCCCGTATACCCGCGTAAGAGAACCGCCGCCAGTATCCGTGAAAAGCATAACCTTTTGCTTCATTATTAAACGTTACGTCGATACGTGAAAATTAATGCTCCATCACCCACAATCCTTGTAGGAAGCAGTCGGCAAGGTCGTCTTTCTTCGGGTGTTTCAGCATATAAGATTTCCACTTATCGGTAGGAATAAGTTCGGTTGCATGGACGATTCCTGTGCTCTTTCTCCCCTTATACGTTTTCGTAGAGTCTTCTAGAGTTATCATATTGGTCAGTTTATGGACTGCAGAGATACCTTTGCATTTGAATCCTTGACATACGAACCACATATGGAGCATTGCTTGGACACATAACATACGCTTGTCGGGTTGTTGCTCGAATGCGATAAGGTCTGCGTCTTTCCACATATCCTTTCGCGTTTCCAAGCACTGTGCGATAGGGTTCGCAAGGTCTACTACCGAACACTGCTTTGCTGATTTGATACAACGTTTCCACACGTTCGCAGAATAATGGACAAAAAGTTTATCCACAAGTTCCTTCTTGGTTTTGCCTTCCAAATTGACCCCCGACGCTTCCACCTTCAAAACACTTAATTCCTTCTTGTTCAGTGATGTTTTGGTGATTGGTTTTGCGCCTTTTGGGCAGTGGATCTTACATGCATATGCCGACTCATCCTGTTTCATGTAATTCGCAGCCTTCTTACATTTGAAGCATTTCGGGTTATCGTGTCCTGCGGATTCCGCCATAACGTCAATCAAGTCCCAGTGTAAAATCTTTACATTGGAGCGAGTTGTTCCTTCCATCACGCAAAAGGCAAGGTTCCGAATTCCTATGTCAAATGATACGAGTTTCATTGTGTTGTTGTGTATTTAATGTTTAAGCAGTGGCCTTCAGGAGTTCAATGAGCGCGGACTTGGAGTCGCGCTTTCCGAACGGAATGCCCTTCTGGGTGAGGAGTTCGCGGAGTTGGACCGCGGTCTTGGACTGAAGGTCATCCACGTCCACCGGCAGGTCTGCCTTATTCTCAGTCTCGGCAGGGGGCGCAGTCACGTGCTCGACGGACACGCGGTCGTCCTCGTCGGCAGGCGCTTCCTCCTCAACCTCAACCTCTGCCTCTGTCTCTGTGGAAGGCTCGGGACAAGCATCCTCGACTGGCGGGGGCGTGACCAAGGAAGCAACGACCATAGACAGAGACTGCACGTGCTGCTGGAGGCGCGTCTGCTGCCAATACAGGTATCCGACCATACCGGAAACTACAAACACCATTGCGGCAAGAACGAGAATACTAACATACGTGAGGTCCATTTAGTAGTTTGAGAGTATTCATTCTGTAAGTTTTAACGCTGGTCAATACAAATGCCGACTCCAGATGCTTCCGCGTTCACGCGCCAATCAAAACTCCGTGCGTTCCAGAGTCAAACACGCGACAATAACGTGAAGGTTTTGACCCACCTCTACCAACCCATCATCCGGACATCTGGATTATACGATTTCTTGCCCTCGTTTTCTAACAAGGTGGTGGCGCCAAGGACTCGGGCACTTCCTTGGTCAAAGAGCGGTCCTAATCTTACTGCGAATCAGGCAGGCGGTCAAGGCCCGAACGTCGCTTACATTGACAACAAGCGTATTCGATAAAAAATACTGTATCCTAAATAAATGCCCCAGGAATCTGAAATCACGAAGAATGTCTCGAATGAAACGGTGTCGACATACTACTTCGCGATGTTCATCATTGCGCTTATTGCGACTGGAATTCTGGTTCTATCGGAAGTATACATCATGCTGTCGAGTCCCAAGCGCGGATTCCTCATGCTTCTGCGCTCGCTGCCTGCAGTCGTTCTTGCGATTCTGAACTCAATGTTCCTCTATATTCTCAGCGCACGCGCCTTGAAATAAATCAGACTGATTTATAAATGTCTCTTCTGCCACACCATTGGTATTTCCTCATTCTCAAGTCAATCGTCCTGATTCACATTATTCTGGACCACCAAGGATACGAAATATCGAAATTTTGGGTGTTTGAGTTTGCGGATGCTCTACTTCGCGTCTCATTGGGACTGTATCTTGGGATAAAGTTCTGGTTATTCTACACGAAAAGCATATCCTTTGAAGACTCTCTGCTCGTTTCCGTAGCAGGATTCATCCTTCTCACCGACATCAAATTCGGACCCCTGATTCAGGCATACAAACTGCGAGATGAAGCAGTTACATATACGGCATCGTATATACCACAATGATCCTTGTTCTTTCGACGCTCCCCCATTTTGCATCAATCATCCCGCTGTATCCGCACGACATGCCTGAATACAAGACCGCAATTATCGTCTCATCGACAATTTCGGTAATTTGGCACGCATACGGTCAACCTGCAAATACTCTTCTCGTTATGGATTACGTCGCAGCATGCTATTGGGCATTTTACGAGATTCATTTGTCTCACGTTGACGATACTTTAAAAATATATGCTTTGAATGTATTTGTTCTCCTTCTGAATGCGATTGCGCACGGTTCGAACGATTACGTTCTGTATCACAGTTTATGGCACATTCTATCTGCTCTCAAGTGTTTCTATGTAGCAACTCTAATTTCGAGGCGTCACCCCTTTAAAACTCTTCGTCGAGTCGAATTTCCATATCCTTCTGGTTCATACCCACTCCAGGCTTTGAATACTCGCTCACCTTCTTCTCGAAGAAGTTCGTCTTTCCCTCCATAGAAATCAGGTCCATGAAATCAAATGGGTTCTGGGCCGAATAAATCTTGGGAATACCGAGCTGAACGGCCAGACGGTCTGCAACGAACTGAATGTATTGGGTCATGTCCCGAGCATTCATTCCAATGAGAGAGCACGGAAGAGCATCGCAAATGAATGCAGTCTCCTTCTCCACTGCCGATTCAATGATTCCGCGGACTCTTGCGGTATCCAACTTATTGTTCAACTTGTGATACATTGCGACTGCAAACTGAGTGTGGAGTCCCTCGTCACGAGAAATCAACTCGTTCGAGAACGTGAGACCGGGCAGAAGACCGCGCTTCTTAATCCAGTAAATCGCGCAGAAGGAGCCGCTGAAGAAGATACCCTCTACGCACGCAAACGCAACTAGACGAGTCGCATAATCTTCGGATGAGTCAATCCACTTCACAGCCCATAGTGCCTTCTCGCGGACGCACGGAATCTCATCAATTGCCCTGAAATACTTACGCTGCTCGTCTTTGTCCTTAACATACTGGTCGATAAGAAGCGAATAGGTCTCGGAATGAATGCCTTCAATCGCATTCTGGAATGCATAGAAGAGACGGGCTACGGGAGACTGGACATCGCGCTGGAAACGGGAGGCCAAATTGTCCTGAACGATGCCGTCGGACCCCGCGAAGAACGCGAGCACGTGCTTTATGAAATACTGCTCCTTCTCCGACAACTTATTCCAATCTTCCTTATCTTTGCTGAAATCAATCTCCTCGGAAGTCCAGAAGGATGCTACTGCCTTCTTGTAGAGGGCATACAGGTCCTCTTCGTAAGGGGAAATTGGGAACAGAGTGTAGCGCTGACCGAGAGTGGTAGTAGAGGCGTCGAATAGAGGTTCCATATTTATACGAAACAGAAAGGAATTAGATACTTTCCGTTTTGTATATACAAATGTCTTCTGACCCGTTCGCAAACACAACTACGGTCAAAAATATCCTTCAGCATATCATTTCTCCCAAACTCGTCAATGACGGGTCTGGGGGATACGTGTCAAAAACTGATTTGGTGAATGTTCACAATATTGTGTTTGCTGCAGGAGCATCGACCGAGGACGGGAGTTTTGAGAAACCTTTTACTACGCAATGTGGTACAATAATCGCCGACGCAAACTTTGCAGCAACTACGGTATTTCACAGTCGAGTTACGGAAAACAGTATAATATTTGCGGTCATTATTAGCGGCGGGAGCAATAAGATATATAATGTGATTCCTAGCGTGCCTGGAGTATTCACAATCACGTGTGATAGCATTTTACCTCCAAACACCCGACTAGGTTGGTTTATTGCGCAGTTCTGAGTTTCGTTACGATTTTGTATAAACTTAGCACGGATACTTTCGATAATTCTGAGACATTTTTCATTTGTATCTTTGTCGAAAGACCCATGATGTGAGCAACCACGCCAGCAACAATCGTCTTTGGAGTATGCTCGAGTTCTCCACCGTCTTGAGACGATAAGTCCAAAAGCATATCCATAACTTTCTGTCTCTGTCCATCGTTCAACCCTAGGTCAGAAGTAAGACGTTCTGCGATTCCGAACTGAGTGTCCAACACTGTGTTCTCAGTTTGAGAGAAGCGTCCAATTGCCTTACACAAAGTCCGAATATTTACCTGAAACATCTTTGCAATTTCCTCATGTGTCCTGGATGCGTTTTGATTGCGACATGCGACAAATACTGCTGCGCCCATACATGCTCGTCGCGTATCCCCTCGGACCTTCTGAGCATCCTCCATCTGCTTATAAAGTCCGCATGCGTCCAGAATAACAGACTTTGGAAGTCCGGCATGTGTGCATGGCATCTGAATCGCATCGAAAATACCCATCCATGATCGCTCGCTGTTTGAGAACAAGGACCAACACGTCAACCTCTGAACTCCTTTCAGTTCCTTATTTCCCGACGCAATTCCGCGGTGGGACATGACGGACCCATACGATGAATTTGGAAGTAAATCGGATGTGACGAATCCAGTGCGACACTGGTCTTCGCCTTTATGGTCTTCATACTGTCTCCACTCTGCTCCTTCGTCAATCACTGTATCTAAAATGCGGGCACAATCCGTGCATATATGCTGACCTTCTTCTGTAACTACGTTTTCATGTACGCAGTCCATATTTGATGTTTCTACGTATCAGTTCGCAAGTCCATTTTTCACTTGGAATAACGCAGAGATAAGTCTAGAATGGACCCTTCCGTTGGGAAAACACTCTTCAGGGGTCCATCGAAGTGCTTTTCATAGACATACTTCAATTTCTCGCCCAGATCGTTCATAAAGAGGAAAATGGCATAAATGAAGAACATTCCAGACGTATACGTGTCCACGAATGCTGCCATCTCGTGGCGGACTGGGAATATGGGGGCAGATGTGTTGATTGTGAAGACAGACCAGAACGCAATCAGGGCAAGCAAGGATACTTCAACTGCGATATCTAACAACTGGAACGTCGTTGATTTCTCTTTCCACTTCTCGTCGAACTCGTCAAAGAGGTAGTGGAACACGAACGACACGACTCCGCCGAGGAACGCGTAGACGATGGATAAAAGCGCAATGTTCAAACTCAAGTTTTTGATATCAGACGTATAAAGTTTGTGTCGAAACACGTTCTCGGTGTAGACAACCATTTGTTTAATCTGTGACTTTTAAAATCATCACGCCGCCACCAATCATAGCAATGGCAATAAAGTCGTGAAAGTGGAGAACCTCTTTGAACATCATGACACCCACTACAGTCGTTGCAAGAACCGAAAGTCCGGACCACAGTGCGTTCGTCATTGCCATACCTGTGGTGTGGTAGGTCTGGCATAACAAGTACCCGACAACCGTGTAGAACAGTATGCCGGCAATGAAGAACCGGGAATCGTCCAAACTTCTTTTGAAGCAGGACATCGCGAGGGTCTCCATAAGAACGATGAGTAGGACATAAAATACTACACGTGGTATACCCATTTATCTTTGGTGAGGTAAAAACGCCAGCGTCGTAGGGTCATACACTTGAGGTCGGTAATTCGTAGTTAAAATAGGTCTGCCCATGTCGCGTCCTTTTACAGGTTTCAACCACGAAATGAACAAAAACTTATTTTCGACAATCCACACCCAATACCCTGCCTTTGAAAACTCGCGGACCAGAAACTCAAAGGCGTCTTTCAGAGCAAACAAGGGGTATCCGAACACGTATGTCGGCACATCATACAATATGTAGGGGGCATTCGGACTATGAATTGCCTGCTGACGTATTTTTGCCTGTATTTGCGCAATAACAGGCGTCATCGCAGCCATTCGGTTCTCCCGTCGTTCCTCCTGTTCTTTCCATAAATCATTCGCTTTCAGCATCTCTGATTATTACATCTAAAAGAATGCGACTGCCGTTTCGCAAACTTGTTTTGAGCGGAGGAGGGTCAAAAGGGGTATTGCACATAGGTGCCTTGCTAGAACTTTCCAAGCACCAACCACTCGTGTTTCCGAAGGGAGTCTATGGGTCTTCCATTGGGTCTGTGGTGGCAACATACGTCGCATTCGGGTTGTCAATGGAAAATGCGCCGAACCTCATACAGAAACACTTATCGTTCAAAGCAATTATGCCAACGTTTGATTTTACGAGCGTAGCAAGTGCTTTCTCTACGAAAGGAGTTGGAACCATGGATTTGTTCGAAAAACAGATTCTTGCTTTGTTCGACGAAGCAGGACTAGATATTCGCGCAAAGATGTTATCCGACGCAACTATGCCGCTGTATATCGTTGCCTCGAATCTCACAGACGGCGTGCCTTCCGTGTTCTCCAACAAGGTTCCAGTCCTCGATGCGCTGAAAGCATCATGTTGTATTCCAGGAGCATTCCGTCCATACGAACTTTATGGAAAGGCATACATTGACGGAGATATTCTGCTTCCTTCAATTGCAAACCTAATGAAACCCGTAGAAGATGATACTCTCATTTTCATTCTTCCCAAACGGAGGCGGCATATTCTTACACCGCGTCGGATTGAGTCTATGTCTCCAGTAGACTACATTAGTGAAATTCATACGTTAAAGATTCGCGTAGGTCAAATGGTTTCTAACACTCCTCAAACGGCGTTCCTCCGATATCCTGGACTCGACAGTAGTTCGGAACTGTCACAATTCAACATTCAGGATATCTTACTTACTGCTGGACTTCAGTTCGACAGGTTTCTCAGGTCCGAGCATCTTGATTAGGAATGCCCGGAATCCGTCCTTCGTGGGTGGAGTTGACATTGTTGTACGAGTCCCGTTGGCATCGAGTAAGAATGTAGGGTACGCATTCGCATTGTAGGATTTCATCACATCGGGCTGCGAGTCTCCATCAATCTCCTTTAAGGTGACCGTATTTCCGCCATACGTCATCGGGAACTTCGTGATATCATCAAGGAATGCGTCCCATTGGGGATGTGCCTTCTTTGACCACGGGCAGTGTGTGCTCGAGAAGAATATGAACTTTGCACCCGTAGTTTCCGGTGGAGTTTCTGGGGCAGGCAGTTTTACTGTGACAAGTGTATTCAGGTATACGGTGTATGCGATAACTGCTATCGCAATCCAACCGAGCAGAAGAAATACGAACTCAAGTTCCATCTTTACGAAATGTCGGGTATAAAACTTTGGCGTTTTCTTGCTCAGCAGCATACCATTTGCGATATGCCCACGCAGGGTTCAACTTTGGGTCAAGAATCATACTCCATGCGATATCGTTCGTTTGACGTTCAGGTTCATACGGTTTCGGCGTAATCCGAATCCATACTCCATTGTGTCTCACTACGTCCATTGCTTTACTCCGTCAGGTATATGAAACCCGCTTAGAGCTTGGGGAATCCGACCAGGTTAGCACCAATACCGAAACCAGCACCCGAGCGGGCGGAGGAACCGACACTAGGGGCATAGATGTCGAGGATCGCGAAGGTGGCCAGGGCAGTCAGCGCAATCATGGCAATCTCGGACATCTTCAGGACCTTGCCGGGGAGCATATACGCAGCAACCGCGACGGCTAGACCCTCCAGGGCATACTTCACGAGGCGGGTGAGGATATCACTCATGTCAATAGACGGCGCAGCAGTCTTTTGTTCAGGCATTTTATAGTTCTGAAGAGAGAAATTATTCGTTTGATATGTATTTTCATATACTGTGCCCTCTATAAACAAATGCCCCGTGAGACTCTACCCACCCGCGAAGACAATGGAAGCGTGATTGATTATCTGGAGGAGGACCCCGAGGTTCCCACGCAGCGCTACTGCATTATTTCGTTCATCTCGCCTGAGAAGGTCCTCGAGCAGAAGGCAGAGTTCTATAACTCCAAGTTCGTGGAGTGGCTCGAGTACGACTGGAAGATCAAGGGTATGGAGAAGTATAATGCCTTCCTTGCCCAGAAGTATTCCCTCAAGGTGGAGGACCTGTTTGCCGACCTCTCGGAGTTCACGAAGGTCCACAATGCCGACATCGCGAAGACGGACATCCACGAGCAGCACGAGGTATTCATGCTCAAGAAAGAGAAGGAACTGGAGTCTATGTTTACAGAGAAGGTCCAGTTCCAGACGAATGTCCGCGGTGTGAAGGTGCGCCGTGTGTTTGCGGATCTCCAGGAGGCGCAGATGTACTCGAAGGTTCTCCAGCGCCGCTACCCCCGCGACAACCTGTATGTTGGTAAGGTGGGTGCGTGGCTCCCGTGGGACCCTTCGGAACACATGATGCCTGAGGTTGAGTATGCCGAGAAGGAACTGAACGAGTTGATGAGGAAGTACAAGGAGAACGAGACGAATCGCGAGATCTTCTTCGAGGAGGAGAAGGCAGCAAAGATCGAGAAGCAGAAGAAGGAGAATTCTGAGCGCACCCGCAAGACTATCCACGACCTTGCCGCGGAGACGAATGCGTCTGGCAGCGAGACCCAGCAGATTCAGGATGTTATCGAGACTCCCGTTCACCCGTCGGAGGGAGGCGTGCGCGACCTGTAAAAATATGGACGTCCAATAACAATGGCAGTTCCTTTTGCCGCATGGTTGAATTCCAAACCACCAGAATTCCAGGCACACTTTTTGAGGATTGCCGGAATCGACAGTATTCACGACTTTTACAAACTGGAGCGAGCAGACTGGGGAGACGACGCAAAAGACGCAATTCGAGAACAGATCTCGACTGCCTTGAGGGCCGGAGCAAATCTGGACGTTGCGAGCGTGATGAAACCCGGAAATCGTGCTTTGAATCCGATTTCGCACTTTGAACCGGATATGGTGACGGAATATGAAAAACTGCTCCCGTCGTATCTGTTTGCAGCAAACAGTCCCAAACCCATAACCTACGAGGACATTTTGGCGGACAAGTATACGGATTTCCTGAAGGGGTTCGGCGAGGGAGGCGGGATGCTGCACATACAACCAAACAGCGGGGTCTTGAAGTTCCCCTACGACAAGTCCCAGCGCAACAAGATCGGAAACTTTGTTCTTCGGTATTTGTTCCCCGGTGATGCTCCGCTTGCTTTCAACGAGTATGGACTCACCGCAGACGGATCACCACCAGTCCCGGCAAAGATATTCTACAATCTCGGGATGTATCAGGCGGAATACCCTCAGAACATTGCTGATTCTGCAGGGACATCCTTCAAGGTGTTTAACTCCGAACCCCACTTTGTGTTCCCAGATGGCGCCACCAAGGTGAGGAGCAATATCTTCACTCGCGACCTTGTGGATATTGAATTCGAGAAGAAGACGTTTGGCGGGAAGGACCCGTTCGGGTTCACGATCAAACTCACAGAGAAGGCAAATCCGGCGCAACCCACAAGAATCACGTTTTCGTCAGAATCTTGCTGCAACAGCGGACCCTCCGTGAACGAACTCATCGATGCTATCGTGAACCCCGCGAATCCAACTCCACCTGCGCTGACTCAAATCGGTGGCATCTTCCGGAACGATCCGGAAAAGAAGAAACTCCTCTTGCTGGATTTGAAGCGCATGGGAGACTATGAGCAGGTTGCTGCTGCGACTGCCGACAACAAGGTGGTGTTCACTACGACGGATCACATGTGTGCCCTTTACGCCCGCATGAACCGCCAACCGTGTATTTGGGGTAGCGGAAACATGATACGTGTGTACAGGTTCGCAAAAGACCGTCTGCCCCCTTGGCAGGAGTCGCTCAAGACCGATGTGGCGTTCGCGCAGGAACACATCAGAAGAATCGAGTTACTAGAGTCGTTCGCCACCTGGCGCGGAGAGATTGAATTAGCAAAGAACGACATTGCCCGAGGTGTCGGGTCCTACTTTGCGCCTTCCGCGAAACCGCTCGCTGAATCGACGATTCAATTCATCGACCAAGGAGGGAGTGGTGAAAATTCGGACTTCAAAAACCAGGCGAAGCAGTTAGAACTTGCGATGGCTGTGACGACGTATCTCATGCGCATAAAGATGGAGGATGCGCTCAAGCATGTTGATACGGTTGTCGCGTCTATTGGCACATCGCTCGAGAAACTTGCGGCGATCAAAGACGTAAACATACTCAAGCAGATTTACACTGGACTGATGAATTTGTCATACAATACCCGTCCAGTCCCACCGTGGTCGCAGGATCCAGTTAGTCCGTTTCATCTAAAAACACAGGGTATTGACGTAACGGATGTGAGCACTCAACTTGCCGATATATTTTCGGTGGCAGCACCTGTGTTCGATATTAAAATGATGGGCAAGACTCTCTTTGGCGGAGTCATGTTCAGGCAGACTCCGTTCGGTGTCACTGCGATGAACCCGGGCGCATCCAACGTCGCGTTCGAGGTTTCCTTTGCGCGCTTTCTAGGGTTCTACTCTGCCATACGGGAGGTCATCGGGGTCCTGAATCCTGCGCGCGTGGGCCGAATAGACTCGCAGAAAAAGGCGCAACTTGCCTACGATAGTCTCATCAAAGAGCGCGATACAATTCTGGATACCTTCAAGGACAAGGAAACGATTGAGACCGTGAAAAATATGATTCCGGTGACACACGGATTTACGGTGGAACAACTCCAGGCGCAGGTGTTCAAAATGACGACAGAACTGTTCGCGGCTGCGCCGAAACCAGTAACGCAGCAAGCAGTTGCTGAAGAACCGATGCCTGCTGTAGGAGGCGCACCGGGAGACGGCGAAACACAGTTCCAGGACCTGTCCGCGTTGTTCTACAAAGTGTGCGGTACGGTGTCTATGCGCGTAGAATCTATACTGTCTAGGCATATATTCTCCAACTTTCCCGACCATCCCTACGATGACGCGTGGCTGCAAGCAGAGGCAGATAAACTGACTCCGGCGGAACTGGCGGGACTATACATGCAAAAGGCGAACGGCGAGGCGATTGTGAGTATCATGTCAGACGTTGCCTACACGTTTGAGAGAGAACTCCTATCCATCCGCGAGAACGCGATGGATTCTTACGGAAGGGAGTATACCCATACGCCCACCGACAAAATCATTGCTTGGATACTGTCATTCTCGAGAAGCGAGGACATGGTCTTCGAGTCCATTCCGTCATTGCCAGTAGGTCCGCCGGACGCAATCGGGAAGCGTGACCGAACATTGGTGGAGGATATTGGAGGCTTACTTCTGCTAACGGAAGTTCACCCGCAAATACGCACTGCCATACTGTTCACGATGCTTGACAATGTATTGCGCGAGAAAAAGAACCCTTATTTTACGGGAATCTCGAACAAAGCAGAGGCGTTTCCGGTAAAGCGATTCAGCATAGACACGCTCGTGGGTTGGGAGTCGCTCAGCAACACAATCCATTCGGGACTGATGGTCGTCAATAAATTTTTTGGCGCGCCGATCGAGAATTCGGTTCCAGCAGTGAAGCGTGCTCGGCGCGGAGGAAACCGGACCTGGCGTCAGCGCTCGAACGCGCGCAGAACTTACCGCCGTTAATCCTTACCAATCTTCTTGACATTGACCCAAGGACCTGCGTTCTTCTTCTGAATAGTTCCTGCTGAATACTCGTCTTGTGCCATCATAGCACTTGAGAAAGGTTTATTATCTGCCCACAATGAATCGTCACACATCTTGAATGGCGGATGATCCGATGCTTTATACCAAAACACCTGATCTTCCAGTTTATTGGATTGAATACCGTTGCAAATCACCAAGCACTCAAAGTTTTCCGTGCACTGGTCCATGAATTGCGAAAACATCTCGAATGTGGGGAACATACCAGCATAGTTTTCATAAATACGGCGGCGGTTGCTGGTAATGTTCTCACGCAGAATGAAGATGAAGTCGACGTTCGTGCGCAAATTGGGAGTAATGCCTAAAGGGTACTGCATAGTAATAATCGTCATCATATCGACGTGACGACCGTTCATGAAAACGTAACGAGTCGACTCTTCCTTAATCCATGAAGAATCATACAAACAATCGTCCAGAATCAGGAATGCGCGAGGGTCAACAGACGAACTTCCGCCATGAGACTTTTTATCGTTATTGCGCGCTGCCTTGACATTAAGTTGGCGCTTAATGACATTCATAACAATCGAAGGAGCATATTTGTCGTGAATCAGTTTGGAAGGAACCATATGCTGGAAAAACTCGTTCGCGACTTCCGTTCCTGAAATCACAGTTCCGATCGGGAAGGATCCTTGGGTGTTTGCCAGAATATCGCGAACCAAGAATGATTTGCCGGTATCTTTTTTGCCAATCACAACTATCATTGGGGATTTTCTTGAATCCATCTCACACCGATCGCTGATCATACCGATATTGAATTTCTTGATTTGGAAATTCATACTATTAACACTATGCGTGAATATTTTGGTTTCCAATTGTACTCGGTGAATAAGAATGGGTAAGCGCAGAACATCCACTTGTGAACTCCGAAGTATTCCAATGCCGGTCCAGGTCCATAAGTATCGGGAAATCGGGACAGTCCGAGAGGGAGCAAGCACTCATTGGGGAGTGGACCATATCCAACCTTTTTTCCCATCTTTGGAACTTCTCTTCAAAACAGATAACCTTGAGAACGTCAAAGATCACGGATTGAAGTTCACAGATGGAATCCAGTCGGTGACTGGCAAGAAGACGATACAGACCACGAAGGGAGAGACGGTCGATGTTCACATTAAGCAGTCTTCCATTCTAAGTCCAGTCAAATGGATGCGAGGAGATTACGGAACGACCGTCGGACTTCCCACAACCAAAGAGTCTGCAGTTCTGGCACTCGACAAGATTCAGTCGCCGCACAATGCAGCATATGTGGGTAGTCTCTTTTCTGCTCTTCTCTCTCAATCTGGATGTATCCATTTCCCGAAAGTATATGGCGTCTTTTCTGGAATCGCAAAGAAACACACATTCGATATTTCTGACGACTATGAACACCTTGCCGAACGTCCGTGGTTTTCCAAGAATATCGGAACTTTTTTCCAATTACAACTATCGGATCATGTGTCTCAATCTGGAGAGTTTCAGCATACACGTAGTCGCAGGATAGAAGTTGAACTTGGAGATGAAATTGAGCTTGGACCAGTGGATGAACTGGAAGGAATTCCTCCTTGTGGCAACACCCAGATTGCGGACATTCGCCCTGTGTTTGAAGATGAAACTGCACACGGCGATGACGAGTCCGATTCATCATCTGTATCTACATCCTATGTATTTGAAGTTCGGTCGTGCGACTGCTCGGAGATAGATGAAGATGATATGAGCGTGGAGGAAGAGGAAGAGTTTGCGTGGTCGACTTTATCGAATGTCCCCGTCCAACTCACAGTGATGGAACAGTGTGAGGGAACTCTGTATGAACTCATGTGTCTAGAACCAGAAAGTGGGAAGCATGTTGCCTGGTTGACCCAAGTGATGTTCGCGCTGTGTTTCGCACAAAGGACGTTCGGGTTCACGCATAACGATCTCCATACGAATAACATTATGTATGTCAAGACGTCTAAGGAGCATTTATGGTATAGTCTTGAGGGACAGAACTTCAAGGTTCCGACGTATGGATACGTAATCAAACTTATAGATTTCGAGCGTGGCGTAGGGTCTGTCCGTCTTGTGGGAATGAAGCAACCCAAAGTGTTCATGAGCGACAATTATGCGCTGGATGAAGATGCGGGAGGACAATACAACGTAGAACCGTTTTATTCTCCAAAGCATGAGGGAATTAAACCAAATCCGTCCTTTGATTGTGTGCGTATGGCAACATGTTTGTTCTGGGACCTGTTTCCAGAAGGACCGGACCATAAACAGTATTTGACCAACCCTATTTTTAACACGCTGATTCGATGGTTGAAGCAGGAAGACGGAACCTCAGTCTTGTTTGGGAAGGGGAAACCAGAGCATGAGCGGTATCACGGGTTCCACCTATACAAGGCAATTGCTCGTTACTCCAAGGATTCAGCGGTTCCTCGTAAAGAGATTCAGAAACTGTCAGATGCGTTCGGCGTCAAGGGCAGTCACCCGGTGGAGTTCGATATGACAATTTCATAATCAATTCCAATGTCCTTTCGAGTTTTTCAAATACCAATCCACAGTGTCTTTCAGACCTTCTTCGAAAGGAACAGATTCTTTCCATCCTAACTGTATGAGCTTATCGTTCGAAATGCTGTATCTGAAATCATTGAAATTCCGGTCTTCCACAAACTCTATGTGTTCATCTATGTCTTCACTGGATTTCAAGATTCGGATTAATTTAGAAGCTATTTCGATTACACTGAATTCGTTCTTTGACCCGATGTTGTATATGTTCCCATCAAGTCCCTTTGTGAGAATAGTCTCTAGAGCAGAACTCACATCATCGACATGAATAAAGTTACGTATAGTATTTCCTTCTCCGTGAATAGTGCACTTCTTGTTCTCGTTCAAGAGAGTAATGAACTTTGGAATCAATTTTTCGGGATATTGTCTGGGTCCATAGACGTTATTTCCTCGCACAACCACAACCGGTAGTTTGAAGGAATGATAATACGAGAAAACAAGATGCTCGGCACCTGCCTTTGTTGCAGCATATGGGTTTGTAGGACTTAAAACGCGCATCTCATGACATTCTGCGTCGGTAGCACCAACCTCTCCGTAAACCTCGTCTGTGCTGATATGAACAAATCTGCGTATCTTTCCATATTCTTTGCAGCATTCCAATAACGTGTGCGTTCCAACAACATTGTCCAACGTGAACTGAATGGAGTTTCCAAAGGAATTGTCTACATGGGTTTGTGCTGCGAAATGTATAACAGTGTCAATAGAATGAAGTTTCAAAATGTGTCTCAACATGTCTGCGTTCTGGATGTCGCACTTGTAGAATGTATAGTTTGCTGGAGGTCCATCAATGTTTTTCGAGGATGAACAGTAATCCATCTTATCAATGTTTACAAACTCGACGTCCGGATATTTCTTAGTCATATAATTCAATACGTTGGACCCAATGAATCCGCAACAACCTGTCATCAATATAGACTTCGGAGCATACATTTATACAATCTATACAGTAGAGTTTGCGTTTTGATACGAATAATCTTGCGACAGTTGAATGTAAATGAGCGACTCTGAATTTGCGAAGACACATCTTCGAGACCATCTCGCCACACTTCTCATCCCGCCGATTTCCGACGGGTTTTGGAGTATCCACAAGACGTCTACTGATGTGTGCGAGCGTAACGGACAGCACGACCAGATTCTGAGGACGTTCCAGAATATGCTGACCAAGATTCCCGAATGGACGGACACGACTCTTGAAACGGAAGTTGATCGTATCGTGAAAACTACCAAGTGTACTTATCTGGATGACCTTCTCATGGGCGTCTTCATTGCCTACATGAAGTCGTTCGCGTCCATTCAGTATCGTGGCAACGCGTCCCATATCAATATCGAATTCGACCGTCCCACCATGGCAAAATTCATTCACGTTCTCTATACTCAGTCTGCTCGCAAGTTGTGGCAGGTCGCATATCTCTTCAAGACTACAGGTGTATCGTCCGAACAGCAGGCGCGTAATCGTCAGGACATTGAGCACCTCATTACCGAGCAGTTTGAACATGTGATTCGTTCGTTCCTGCCGTGGGAGTCCATTGCCAAGCAGTTCTCGGACGCACAGACGCACGAAGTCGAGCATCCCCCCACTCCTGCTCGCGTAACGTTTGACGAAGAGAGTGATGATGATGAGAGTGTCGCCGACGGTCCAGTTCCTCTGAATATCACGGACGAGGCAGCAAGCATTGAGTTTGATGACCTGGATGATGATTCTGAAGATGAACCTGAACCAGAACCTGAGAAGGAACCTGAAGATCCTATGAAGGACATTGAATCGCGAGTCGAATCCTCACTCGTTTTAAATCTGTAAGTTTTCACTTGTATTGCGAGTAAATGATGATTGTAATAGCATCAGTTGCCGTCTCGCTGGTCTCATTCATTTTGTATGCACTCGAGAGGAGGTCTAAAAAGGAAGCGATTGTTTGGGAGGACGCACTCAAACTCTCTGTCTTCGGAGGACTTTTGTCTGCTGGCGTTGTCTTCGCAGCAACTGCAGATACTGTAAAGGAAATAGTGGGGGCAGTTGATGTCCCAAGTATTCAGGAAATGTTCGTTGGGACCCCTGCGTTTTAGGGACCATCGAAAACGGATTTCAAATTTTCAAGCACAAAACAGCATACCCAAACACACACCAACCCGAAATGGATGCTAATACCGTTCAGTTTGTTGTGAATGCCCTTGCCGAGCACTACAAGTTCGACGCAGTGGATGCTGCTCGCGTCGTGATGGTCGCGAATGCCCGCGACCTTCCTGCCTACCAGAAGGCAGTTGCTGCTATCGATGCGACGAAGGCAAAGATCGAGGAGATGAAGACCAAGATTGCCGAGGGAAAGCCCCGCAAGGGTTCTGACCTCCCTGCCAAGCTCGCCGAACTCGAGAAGAAGCGCGAGGAGCAGCAGGCAAAGGCAGACGAGATTGCCGCGAACGTCGGTGTCAAGAAGAAGCGCTCGCCAAAGACTGCCCCTGCTCCCGATGCGGAGCCCGAGACAGATACGCCTGCTGCCCCTGCGGCTCCCGAACCTGCTCCCAAGGCAAAGAAGGATGCCGCAGAGAAGCGTATCAAGCGCATGTCTCCTGCGCTGGTCAAGCAGCTCACCAACGTGTTTGACGAGACGAAGACGGCAATGACCAAGGAGCACCCGGCACAGTTCGCGAAGTATGTCAACGAGTTGGTGAAGGAGGACTTTGACGAGAAGTCACTGACGGACCACATGCGTGCCTACGTCGCGACCATTGGTGGCGCGGTTCCCAAGGATGCTCCTGCGACCGATGAGATTCCGGCAGTCTCCGCCGCAGACCTCGCGACGATGAAGGCAGCACTCGTGGAGGCATACGGTCCTGGCGTCTATTGGAACTCAGATTCCAAGTCGTTCATCAAGGGTCCTGACGCCGACGAGGATGAGGATGTGACTGAGACCACGATGGGTGGCAACAAGTATACGGTGGGCGACAAGACTCGCCGCGTCTACCGCGAGATTGATGGCGTTGACGTGTTTGAGGGCTTCCTCGGTATCGGGAAGTTCGCAACCATGACTGTCTAAACAAAAACCTAAAAATACAAAATTTAAAACATAAAGAAAAGAGCATTTTTTACTTATGCCTTTCTGGGGATTGGAGGGATTACATTGGCAACCCTCGAGCGTAAATTGCTGAATGCCGATCTGACTGCAGTCATACCTCGTTGAAACATCGTGGGTTCAAACGCAACGAACTTCCCAGTAATTGCAGTGTGTAAGAGCACTACAAACACGATTCCTCCAAGTCCCATGTATGGCATCATAAACGCAATTCCAACAAACAGAATCCAACTTCCGTACCCGTTTGCTCCTAAACTGTAGGCAAATGCGATAGACAGCACAAACCCGAACATTCCCGCAGCAAACATGACGTTCTTCCAAATCATGGCATAAAATGCGGCAGTATTTCCTACTCCTGAAGTAGGAGGAAGACTAGAGGCATACAAAGACAAGGTTGCTCCATCGAGTGTTATAATTTTCTTCGGGTCTCCCTTTTCTCCAAACTTATATTTGACAATAAGTTGCTTTTGACTCTGGGGTGCTGGGTCAGGAATCTTTATTGTTTCAGGACTCACGATTATCGATATTCCACTACTATCGCTCGAAACAAGGGCCCGTATATTACTTGTCACGTCTTTTAGATCTCTGTCGCTGCCTACTGCGCCGTACATAGCTGATACTATTTTTAGAGGTTCTGGCATCCTCCTTTATGAAGAGAACACAACATTTCCAAGACCTCCGAGGATACGAAGGAAGTTATACGACTGAACGTATGCCCTCACAGTGTATGTGTATTGATAAACGTTGGCAGAGTTCGGACTCGTTTTGGTTATGATGGTCACAATATCCTGAGGACCATACAACGGTTTACCATCAGATCCCTTGGCATTTGGGTCTGTGATGACAAGCGGGTTCTTTGATGCTGCTGTTGATTTCAGCACGCACACAGATGATAGACCACTGCCATCAGCAGTCGCTGCTGTGTAGGGTGGCAGCACGAATGTATTACGGAGCAGGGTCTTGTTGAACATTGAACCGTTTATGTGTCCCGAAGGTTGCACTGCGTCGTTGTCGAGAGCAAAGGAATACTCATACACTCCTGGAATTGGGTTTCCAGTCTGGTGGCGATACAACTGAAGTCCCGAGAAGAAGAGTGTCTGTTTGGGAGCAAACCGCTCCTTACCGTCCAGCATAAGAGTCGACTCTAACAAAATGTCGCGCTGAGATACGTTTGCCGGTTGAGCAAGTCCAGCAGTATACCATCCCATACCATCTGGAGTAATCGGAGCTTTGTTTAAGTCTGCCCAGTTTGTGTAGTTATCTGGATCATTCTGGAGAATTCTGTCACTGCGTTGCGCCAACCACACAATCCGCGTAACTAGATTTTTCATTGTAAGTTCCAAATCGTTCGATGGACCGTACTGACCTTCTGCCTGAACCATATCAATTTGCGAAATGAGGAACGAATGGTCTGTGCGAGCAATATATGTCATCTCGGTATCTCCTAAGAAAATGTAGTTTGCCTCAATGAAAGGATTGAAGTTCCAAGACGTAAGTCCAGGTGTCGAAATCCCCAGAGAATATGTCGGAGGAGAAAGGAACCGCTGGAGTCCAAACAAAGTATCTCCAGTATCCGGGGCAATCCGTGTAGCAAACGTCGTCTTCGCAGGTCGGACGTCATTGACAGTGAAGAGTCGGTAAGCGTGTACAAGGTCGACTACAATTTCTACTTCAGACCCTTGTAGAGCAACAAGAGGCAAGGCTTGACCGACTGTCTCGCAGAACCAGAAATGTAGTGGAACTAGAAGTGTCCGTCCGCGAATAGAAGGTTCAGGAAACGACGCACCTGTAATCGCATGAGGATATTGGTTAATGCGGTCGTCTGCGTTTGCCGGGTCATAGATGTCCGGCGTATTTCCAATCATACGGTCCAAGATTGCCTTCTTGTTCGCGTCAAACTTCAGGTTCGCGTGGACCTTCATCCATTCACCGGTATGCCGCACAATCTCCTGCCCGTTTATCAGCACAGAAACATAGTTAATCATATTGTAACCCAGATTCGGCACCCACTTGAACTCGTACCCAATCGCGTTGGACGAAGGGTTCACTGCGCTGTTTGCCGGAGGAGTCACGCTGACGACAGGAGAGTAAATGTCCGGGAAGTCGACGCTCAAGTAACAATCGTGTATAAGTTGTGCGTAACGCTCGACCTTCGTTCGGAGACGGAGTGTTCCAGAAGTTGGGTATGAGAGGACACTCGTTTTGAAGGGTAAACGAAAATGCTCCATTGCAAATTCAGTATGACGCTTATATACGGAGCGGAAGTGGGTGAAGGATGGGTTTCCAGTTACCAATTGATCCTGGGCACCCTTTCCGACTAGTTGTAGTAATCCTCCGGCCATTGTTCTATTGTATAGAGCAGTATTTAACTGCTTAATATCGCACCAACCAATCTAGGTTCTTCCTGTCAGGTTTCTCATAGTAAAACCCTCCAGACGTGTGAACCCTAGAAATCATATCAAAATACTCCTCATACATCGGACCGATTCTCTCCATCGAGTAATTCTTCTCTGCCCAGTCGCGACATGCTTGACGATCAATCTTGTCAATGTTCTTTGCTGCCCAACTGAATTGCTCCTGCGTGTGGCACCGATACCCAGTAACTCCATGATTCACCGTCTCAGCAAACCCACCCCAGTCTGTCGTGATAACTGGGGTTCCACACAGCATTGCCTCGACAACTGCCATTCCAAAGGGTTCGCAGTAATGAGAGGGAGCAATGAATGCCTTTGCGTTCTTCATGAGTTCGCAACGCTGCTCTACATCCACCGACCCCATTTGAATAACATAGTCTGGCACTGGATTCTTACACCACTGAACGTTTCCAACACCGGCAATGATAATCTTAACTCCCGCATCCCTTGCCATATCAATGGCAATACTAATTCCCTTGCTTGGAATGATGCGACCGACGTATAAGAAATAGTCCTTAGGAGTTGGGTTGAACTCGAACTGCTTCACATCAAAAAAATGAGGAATGACGGCATCATACCACCGAGGGTCGATGTTAGTACGTCCGTACACGCGGTTCATGACAGAATAGGACCCGAAGATCTGATACGGCAGTGCAACCGGGTGGTCAATACCTACAGTCGGATCTACAGGAATGAGTTCGGGATGTGCCTTATACACAGGTTCATGAGAAAACCCCCAGAAACATAGAATGAAATCACCAGGTTGCTTACGCTTTCCTACCTCTGGAATGGCACGTGTATTGAAAATTTGGTGGGCATGGTCATTTGTACAACCGTGCGACCCGTCCCGCTTCCAGACTCTGCCGGGGTACGTCTTCTGAATGTCCTCCTCGAGAACTACGGTGACATGCTCCGTGCAATCAACGACAGAATCCTCGTGACCATAGTGGTAGATTGTATGCCCACGAGCATGCATCATCTTACACCAGTCATAAACAAGGATAGTTGTTGAACATACGGTAAAGTCCTTACGTGTGATAGTAATTGGGACCGCAAGGACGTGAAAACGCATTTATAAATAGTTCACTCACGTCATGTAAGCTTGAAACATATTCACCCGGAAAGGAGTCTCAAATCCTGCAATAGGACCCATATCGACGGGAGTCATCTGATAATGGTTCGTCTTCTGTGCATAGGAAGACGCAGGTTCGGCATCCATCTGTGCCATGATGGTCTCCCTCTTTGGCGAAGAAGATGGGGAAGTATAGACGGATACCATTACGATTATGGCTGCTACAAAGAGTGCGAGTAGAACAGTCCACATATTTACATTAAGTAGTTAAAAAACGGATTCCAGTTTCCTATTCTTTGAATAACACAAGAATGGAAGAGCGAGCCCTCGAAACACTCCGCATTATTCTGCGAAACCGCGGCGCAAAAGACAGTTCGTATGAAAAGGTTGGTGCTCCGATGGACCAAACGCACATGTTCACATACGATGGAATTCTGATTGTCTTCAGCGACAAGACCCGCGTTTCCGAGAACGAGTTCAATCATATCATTGACTTCTCGGAGGAGAACGGGTATTCGAATGGTATTGTCATTGTTACACCCGGAAAGTCGTCAGAGTCTGTGCTCACGGCAATTCGTCGTCGTGCTGCCGATCTAGAAAAACCGCTTGTGCTAGTGTTCGAACTCCGTCATCTCCAGTTTGATATTTCGGCACATCGTAAGGTCCCAAAGCATCGGATCCTTACGAATGATGAACTAAATGCTGTTCTCAAGGAGTTTCATGTAACCGATCCCGTAAAGTTCCCCAAGATTGATTGTCAGGACCCAATGGCACGATGGATTGGTGCGAGACCTGGTAAAGTTATTGAGATTTTAGGTCTATGTGAAGCCTCGGGAAATAATCGGAGATATCGGTTGTGCGTTGAAAGTGCGGTTGATACCTGAGCGGAAAATGAGACCAACCAATACTAAAACACCCAATCCAATCAATATGAAGTAAAAAACGTTGATACCGTCAGCGTGGATTGCCTTCAAGTCAGTTTCTTGAAACGATTTTTCTAATGTGAAGATGCGGTCCTTTCCTTGCTGAATCTCCTCATGCTGTTCCTTGTATTTTTCAATATCCTTCTGAAGAGACTGAATCTTGTCCGGAGTCAATTGACATCCTCCATCCGTATTCAGTCTCACGAAATCTTGCACCAAGGTCGTTAATTGTTTGTTCGCATCAAGAGCAGACTTTATGAGAACGCACTGCTTTGGTCTGTCTGTTTCCGATTTCGCGTTCTGGAGCGCGGTAGAATACTGCGTTTTCAAATTCGAGTAACTCGTCTCAAACGTCTTGAGAACTGAGTCTCGTGATACTTGGAACTCTGTGGGGTTCATTACATTTTGTTGAGATACAATAAATGCCGAAGATAGCTATGCAAGACACAGACCCTGGTGCTACTCGTAAGGCAATATACCCTGCGGTAGATGCATCTATGATTACGGATATGAGGCGCCGTCAGGCAGTTGTGCTTGATGGTTTGTCGAACCCTAGCGGACGCAAAGGTGTAGGTATTGTTGTGGATGGACAGCACACGCGCGGCAGCAGTGGTGGAGTCCTTCAATTGACTGCTATTAAGGGAGGACGCCTGTCATTTTTCCGTGTGGGTTAAATAATGGACTTCGCGACAATCACGAACAACGCGAATTCAATTATAAAAACCGCAGGAGGTCCCGGAGGGGATACAGGCGCATATAAAGGTCTTGAACCTGTAGATTCTCAGCGTGAAATCATTGTATCGCATTTGAAGAGCGAGTACAGCGATAAGACGATTCAGTCAATCAATGGAAAGATGTTTACGGACACCGCAAAAACCTACAAGAACATGCTGACGACCAACGAGGGCGAAGTCCAGAAACTCAATTCTCATGCCAGCGAACTTGAGGTAAAGATCAACAAGCGGGAGGCACAATTGAAGTCTAGCACGAGCAAGACACTTGTGTTACAGGTTCTTGCTTTGACTCTAATCGTTGTCGTAGCAGTGTATTCTGTCATGGGAGGTTCTCCGTATGTCCATGCTACCGGGTTTGGATGTATTGTTGTCGGGTTCGGATACGCGATGTTCCTGAATGGTAAAGCAGCAGAAAGTAAAGTGAGCATTACGCCTGGAAGTATTTGGAGTGGAATAACAGATTCTGTCCGTGGTGGAATGATTAAGGTATTTGGCGACCCCGATGTAAAAACGGTCGCAAAGACTTGAGTTGCTGGAATAAATGTGTTGAACTCTATTAAATGAACCAGGGAAACCTTTATATCGTCGCAGCCATTGTTTTTGCAATGGTACTCTATATCGTAAAAACTCGGCGAGAGGGACTCGATGCTCCTGCTCGGACAATGGCAGAAGTCGACAAGGACCTCGCGTATATGAAGTCCGTTGGATTCAAGGACGACGGTTCTTCGGATAACCCCACGATGCAAAGACTTCTTGCCGAGAAGAAGACATTGGGGGCAGCTTCAGTGATAGTTGGAACACCTTCGGGTCTTACAAGCGGTCTTGAAACGGTCAGTTCGACTTTGCGATCCGCCGTAACAGGTGTTGTAGATTCCTTATCGGCAAGTTGCTCGAAACCTCCTGCGACTCCTGGAAAGGACTGGTCTGGCGCAACAGACATTGCAAGGGTTACTTCCAATAGTGCCGAAGAGTGTGCGACGGCATGCTGCGGAAACAAGGATTGCACGAAGTACACGTATAACGGCGCAAACAAGAACTGCTTCTTGAAGAAGGGAGGCGGAACCATGGTTGCTTCTATTGCGCAGGCATTTGCAGGAACCATCGTTCAAAATTCTGCGATAGGAACTCTTGGGAACAAAGCACAAGGTCTTGCTGATAGCACTGTTGCCAATGTGTGGTCGACACTGGGAGATGCGACATCCATCACCTCCATCGCATTAATCACGGCCGGAGCAATTACGGTAGGAATTATGGTGATCTATTTCCTATATACGTCATTCTTCGGACCTTCAAGACCGGCCCTTGGAACTTCAATCCCGTCTATTGGTGCACCCGCTAAACTATTATAAAACTGTTGATGACTATTAAATGAAACGGAGGAACCCATATTTACTTGTGGGACTCGCGCTCGCACTTATTGCATATTTAGTTCTTACCAGACCCCACGAAACTCTTGAAACTGCAGTGAAAATTGCCGACGAGAACGGGGGTGGCAAAGTTCCAGCAGGCGCGACAAAGGTGAAGTATGGTGTCGACGATAAATGGACATACAAAGACGCAAAACCGGGAGATACGATTATGTGCTCTAACCAGGTTTTCGGAGACCCTGCTCCAGGAAAAGGAAAGGCATGTTACGCAGTCACTACTACGCCTGATAATGCTGCTACTGCATCCGCGAATCCTGCTGCTTCAACTATGGGTCTTGGAATGATGTCTACTCCTCCGTGCAAGGTATCCGAACTAAGCGGAGGAATATGGGCGCATAAAGGAGTTAATACAGGCCCTCCTGAACGGTTTCAACCTGACTCGAAGCATAATGCCAACACAGCAATAGAGTGTGGAGACAAATGCTGCTCTGATAAAAACTGTTCGGCATTCGTATTTATGAAAACTGAAGGGGCGTGCTGGTTGTATAACGCCGACCCTACAAAATTAGAATCTCAAACCCAAATTCATGGTGCCGAGAATATGAGCAAAGGAACTGTCGATAGGTCTGGAGGTATGAATGACATTATGAATAACATGTCAGGGGGGGTCAACGAAACTATTAATGAAAGTTACAAAGTTTTAAGCAGTGGTCTGTCTGGGGGTGCTATCGCAGGCATTGTTATTGCGGTTCTTGCTGTTGGAATTACCATCGGGTTTTACGGACTTAAATACGCAGGGTTCAAGTTTCCGGGAACTTCTATGCCGATAGGGAACCCAGTGACTCGTATGAATATTCCTGTTCCCGTCGCTAAATAATCAAGTTCTTTCTCCGCGAGAATAATCAATGGATATTCATGACCCGCGCACAATTGCGGACTTTCAAAAATTCACGTTCTCAGGGCATCTGAGGACGCACGTATACAAGGTTATCGACGAGAACATCAAACTCGGACATGCGGATTACACATGTTACTGGGTGTTAGAGTTATTATGTTCTGGTCTCGTTCATTCCATGTGGCACACAATGTTTGAATCTGCCGCAAAACACATCAATCGTGCTGCCCCAAACGTCTTCTTATACTTGGTCCAAAAATACGAACTCTTTTCCACATACGAGCAGCAGTATTCTACGCTGGCAATGACCGGTATTCGTAATAATCGCGATGTGCGCACCCTCGTTTGCGAAGTTGCCGCAACAGTTGCCTTTTGCCGAAAGAACAAGTTGCCGCCATTCCCGAAAATCAAACCGGAACATGATTTCCAGCACTTGACGATTCAGGAATCTTTGAAAGCACCGTCTGCGAACTACGGTCGCTCCGTATCTCTGAAAGACGACCCGCTTGAAATCTACGTCCCAATGAACGAACTAGTGTATTGTCTGCGCCCTGAAACTCGTGATCTTACACGTGCCCTTTACTGGACCGCATGGATGCTTAAATACGCGTCGCAGTTCAAAAAGCAAAACAAGGTGGATTTTTTGTGTAATGCTCGTCCGAATCCCTATGTGGATGACGCCTATTCTCACAACGTATTATGGATGCTTTGGGAAGTCGTGTTGAAGGCAGCAGACGAGTCGCCCCAAGCAGGACTTTTGAAACCGTATATGGATGCTCTCTTCAAACTCCACTGCTTGCGCTGGACTCCTTCAGTTCTCAAGAACCGCATACCGTTTCTCATGAATGCGATGATGTTCGTTTGCGAAAGCACGACGCTCGATATCCACGCCAAAGTTCCTCACGATATATCGCTCGTCCAGCAATTGACTACGAATGTGCCACAATGGATTTCCGCGATCCTTCAAACCAAAAAGACGTTCGCCTAAAATGGATTTTGCTTGTACTAACAATTCAGACCATCATTAAGAATGAAGGTTCTCGTTTTCGATACTGAGACTACTGGACTCCCAAAGAACAGGGCACAGGCAATTCAGCAGAAGGACAACTGGCCTCATGTTGTTTCGATTTCATGGCTCGTTGTGGAGAGTAACACGAACGAGATTATCACCCAGAAGTCCTATATCGTGAAACCGAACGGATGGACTATTCCGGACGAGTCAACC
>Ga0214919_10001698_pt1 | contig 35600 bp, 23 predicted proteins | sample LL1503_MetaG_FD_177994 | JGI IMG/M metagenome (GOLD analysis project Ga0214919, IMG submission 177994) | Freshwater microbial communities from Lake Lanier, Atlanta, Georgia, United States - LL-1503 | ecosystem: Environmental > Aquatic > Freshwater > Lake | place: USA: Georgia | collected...
CCGTTTCGCGCGGCGGACGCCTTTGGGCGACCTGGTTCTCCGGCACGACACCGGGCGAGATCATCGAGCGCTGCCCGAATGCTTATGTGGTCGTCAGCACCAGCGGCGATGACGGCAAGACATGGAATGAAGTGCTCACCGTCGATCCCGATGTGGGTGGTCCCGTTCGCAGTTTCGATCCTGAACTTTGGGTGTCGCCGAATGGAAGGTTGTTCTTATTTTGGGCGCAGATGGAAAAGGGGCGGCGTGATGCCCAACTGGGCGTTTGGTGCATCGAAACAAGCGAGCCCGATGCTGCGCAACCGACTTGGTCCCAGCCGCGCCGCATCGGCGATGGCGTGATGATGTGCAAGCCGCTGGTGCTTTCATCCGGCGAATGGGTGCTGCCAATCTCCCGCTGGCGCGAGCACGATGAAAGCGCGCAGTGCATCGTCTCCACCGATGCTGGCAAGACCTGGACCCGGCGCGGCGGCTGCAACGTGCCGAAAGATGTGCGCCAATTCGACGAGCACATGTTTGTCGAGCGGCGGGACGGCTCGCTCTGGCTGCTCGTGCGCACCACTTACGGCATCGGTGAAAGCGTCTCCACGGATGGCGGCAAGACGTGGCCGGAGTTGAAGCCCTCAAGTATCCTGCACACGCCCTCGCGCTTCTTCATCCGGCGGCTCGCATCTGGGAATCTGCTGCTGGTCAAACACGGCCCGCTCGACACACGCACCAGCCGCTCGCATCTCACGGCTTACGTTTCGAAGGATGATGGCAAGACATGGGGCGGCGCACTCATGCTCGATGAACGCCTTGGCGTTTCCTATCCCGACGGCCAGCAGACACCCGATGGCCTCATTCGCATCATCTACGACTACAATCGCGTGTCCGACCGCAACATCCTCATGGCCGCGTTCCGTGAAGAAGACGTGGCCGCAGGCAAGGACGTGAGCGGCGCGGTAAGGTTGCGCCAGCTCGTCAGCAAAGCCACCGGAGGCCAGGAGAAGCCAAAGCCTTCGACGGCTCCCGTCCATGCCAACGCCGACGGCAAACCCATGCGCACTGCCCAACCCGGCACGCTCACCAGCGCCGATGCCAAACCGCAGCCGCTCATCCCCGGCGCGAAGCTCTTCACCGACCGCGCCTACATCAGTGCGGAGCTTCCCGCATCACTGAAGAACGCGCACTTTCTCCCCGTTGCGATGAACGGCCAGAAGACAATCAAATGCGACCGTGCTGGCACTGTCTTTTTCCTCACGCCTGTCTTGGAACGCAATCGTGACACCGTCGCGCAAGCGCTGATGGACCAAGGCTTCGAGAAAGTCGCCCTGCCCGAAGTCCCGCTCTTCAATCCCGGCTCCACCGCGAACTTCTGCACCCTTTTCCAAAAGGACTGCGCCCCCGAGGAAACCATCCTCATCGGCAAATGGGCCGTGCCTGTTTTCTTCCCATGAAACACACCCTGTCACTCCTCGCCGTCCTGCTTCTCTCATCGCTGGCTGCATGGCCCGCTGACCATCCGTCTGCGAAACCAAACATCCTCCTGATCTACTCGGACGACCACGGTTGGGCCGACCTCGGCGCGCAGGGCGTGGACAAGGACATTCGCACGCCGCATCTCGACCAGCTTGCGCGGGACGGTGTGCGGTTCACGCACGGCTATGTTTCCGCGCCGCAATGCATGCCGTCCCGCTGCGGCGTGATGACCGGACGCTACCAGCAGCGCTTCGGCGTGGAGGACAATAACAAAGGGCCGTTGCCCTTGAGTGAGTTGACCATCGCGGAGCGGTTGAAGCCGGCTGGTTATGTCAGCGGCTTTGTGGGCAAGAGCCATTTGGACATCGCCGGCGACAAAAAGAACAAGAAGGAGAAGGGCGAGAAGTTCGCGGTGCTGCTGGATCATCTGCCGCCGCACCAGGGCTTCGCAGAATACTTCCGCGGCGAGATGACACGCTACTACGCGTCTCACAGTCTCGACGGGAAGCCGTTCCCGGACGCTCCGCGACTCGTGCGGGACGAGCGCTTCCGGGTCGTGGTGCAGACGGAAGCGGCGTTGTCGTTTCTCGACCGCCGCGCCGCGAAGCCGGAGCAGCCTTGGTTTCTCTACCTCGCGTGGTATGCGCCGCACGTGCCGCTGGAGTCGCCCGAGCCGTGGTTCAGCAAGACTCCGGAGACACTGCCGCTGAAACGCCGCCAGGCGCTTGCGATGATCGCCGCGATGGATGACGGCCTCGGCCAGATTCGCGCCAGGCTCAGGCAAATGGGGCAGGAACAAAACACGCTTATCTTTTTCATCAGCGACAACGGCGCCCCGCTGGGCGACGCGTGGGATGGCTCCATCAATCTGCCGATGATCGGGCAAAAGGGCATGCTCGCCGAGGGTGGCATCCGCGTGCCGTTCGTCGTCGCATGGCCGGGCCGGTGGCCAGCGGGAGCGACCTATGATCAGCCAGTGATCAATCTCGACGTCGCCGCGACCGCGGTGGCCCTCGCCGGATTGCCGCACGATCCCAAACTGGACGGCGTTAACCTCGCGCCCTTTGTCACCGGCGAAAACAAAGCCGCTCCGCACGATGCGCTCTTCTGGCGCTGGGGATCGCAGGCTGCGATCTTGGAAATGCCCTACAAGCTCATCGCGCTGGGAGAACGCGAACGCCTCCTCTTCGATCTGACTAAGCCCGACGGCGAAAACATCGAGCGCAACCTGATGCAGCAGCATCCCGAAATCGCCGCGCGGCTCGAAACGAAACTCAAGGCGTGGGCGGCGAACTTGATGCCGCCGGGCCTGCCGACGACGTTCGATGCCCACCACGAGGGCCTGTTTGCCGAGCACGATCTCATTGCCAAAACCTCGCCGTCCGCAAAGACGCGAACGAAAGCCGCACCGGAGGGCAGCTTCCAAGGTTGGATCGTCCGCAACGGCACGCTAGCGGTGAAAGACGGCGCGCTCGCCATCACCCCCGACGCGGATCTCGCGAAGAACGCGCGTCCGTTCCTCACGCGCAGCGGACTCGACATCACGGGTCCCATCACGATCACGATGCGAGTGCGTGCGAAGCAGGGCGGCAAGGGCGCGTTCACCTGGCGCACGAACACGGAAAAGGATTTCACCGTGGACAACAGCGTTCCGTTCACCTGGCCGACCACCACGGAGTGGCAGGAGGTCAAAGCATCGCTCCCGGTGAAGGACCGCCTCATGCACCTGCGCATCACCCCGGCCAAAGACTGCGCAGGACTCGAGATCGAATCCATCGACGTCAAAGGCAGCAGCGGCGCTCCTCTCACTTTTCAATTCAACGCGAAATAGAACGCACCACGCGACACACGGAATCCTCACAACATGAAACCGCATCGCATCCTTTTCACCCTTCTCCTTCTTTCCGTTTCCTTCGTGGGTAAGGCCCTCGCAGAAGCCCCGAAGCCAAAGCCCAACATCGTCTTCATCCTTGTCGATGACATGCCTTACGCGGGGCCGAGTGTGACGGGGAACACGCTGTTGCAGACGCCGCACATGGACCGCATCGCAAAGGAGGGCATCCTTTTCTCCCGCGCTTACACCGAGCCGTTGTGCGGGCCGAGCCGGGCCACGCTCATGACGGGGCAGTTCGCGGGCAGACACGGGCGCACGGACAATGCGCCGGGCGTGCATCCTTACGCGTTGATGCAGGAGACGCTGCTGCCCGCATCGCCGGAGAAGAAGCCCGCGCGCGGTGGCCAGGATGAAGGCGAGTCATCGGCGCGGCTGCCCGATCCCGTGCAACCCGGTGGCTACTCGCTCGCGCAGGCGCTCAAGGCCGGCGGCTACCGCACCGCCATCACGGGCAAATGGCATCTGCCGCTCCAGCATCTCACGCCGAAGCTCGCGCCGCGCTACGGCTTCGACTTCTGCACCGACAAGCCCGACCGCAGCCAGCCCTATCGCGACACGAAGCACTTCACCGACGACGCGATCCAGTTCATCCGCGACAACCGCGCGCAGAGCTTCTTTTTGTATCTGCCCTACGTCGCCGTGCATGGCGGCCATGTCGTGCCGCCGGAGGATCAGGCGCGTTGGAAGGAACGGCTGAAGGGGAAAAACGTCGGCATCGATCCCGACATGCTCGCCTCGCTGGAGTTCGTCGATCTCTCCGTGGGGCGCGTGCTCGCCGCGCTGGACGAACTCGGCCTCACGGGCAACACGATGGTCATCCTCGCGAGCGACAACGGCGGCGTGGGCAAGGACATCTACTCGGTGGGCAATGCGCCCTTCCGTCTCGGCAAAGGCACGCTCTACGAAGGCGGCGTGCGCGTGCCGCTCTTCATCCGCTGGCCCGGCCAAATCCAGCCCGGCAGCCGCTGCGATACGCCCGCGCATTTCGTCGATCTCTTTCCCACGCTCTGCGATGCCGCCGGCGTGAAGCCCGATCCCGCCCACCGGCTCGACGGCACCAATCTCCGTCCGCTTTTCACCGGCGGCACGCTGCCCGAGCGCACCTTGTTCGTCACGTATCCGCACTACATCGCCGAGTTCGGCACCACGCCCGTGCGCGCCGTGATCCAGAACCGCTACAAGCTCGTGTGGAATCCCTACGACCACATCGAAATCGCCGGCGACCGCGTCACCAGCAGCACCATTCACTACGTGCCCAAGCCGCGTGTGGAACTCTTCGACATGGAGTCCGACCCCGGCGAGCACGAGAACATCGCCGCGCGCTATCCCGAACTCGTCGCGGAACTGCGTCAGCGCATGGAAGTCTGGATGAAGGAAACCGGCGCGAAAGATGTCACGCCCAACCCCGCCTACGACGCCAGCCGCCCGCTCTTCAACACGCGCGAGGGGGCGATCAAGAAGGAGCGGGAGCAGAAGAAGGTGAAGAAGTGAAACGCCGTGCGACCCATATGAAACACACACTCACGCTCCTCGCCGCCCTGCTGCTTGCGATGTCAGGGGCACTCTTCGCCGAAGACACCAGGGCATCACCCACTTCCGACGTGATCCAACAACTCCGCACTGAAAGCGCGCAGCGGTGCGATGCGTTTTTCCGCAAGCAGTCGGGTCAGCCGTTTGCTCCAGCACCGATCCTCAAGGACTGGAACAACCGAGGCGATTTCACCCGTCATTATGTGCAATCGGCGCTCCTCTTTGCCTCGCGGGCGCTTTACTTGAATGAGCAGATTGAGGAGGCTAACAAGGCACTGAGTGAGATGTGCCAGTATCATCTCGACCGGCCTCAGACGTTGCTGGAGATCCACAGCTTCCCCGGAGCGCTCCGCTATCTGGCTCAGCTTGCGCAATTCTACGGGCCCGATGGCACGCGGGGGACGGGACGGCTTTCGCCAGAGACCTATCGCGTCATGGTCGCGACGATGTGGGAGTGGGCGAAGGTGAAGTCGAAGATGGCGGCCTGCGTGGTGGATGACTCGCGCACATGGACAGTCACCGACTCGGAAAACCATCATGCCAATCACTTCGCCTCCTGCTGGGCGGTGACAGCCTTTCTGGCTCGCGTGCCCGAGTATCGTGATCGCAAATTCGACGACGGCCACACCGCGAAAGAGCACAGTGCGGAATGGACTGCCTACCTGCGCGAGTATCTCAGCGAGCGCGGACGCAAAGGCATGACGGTCGAGATCGAGTCACCTTCGTATGCCAGCGCGACCTTGGGCGCGGTCTATTGGCTCTACGAGCTGAGCGATGATCCTGTGTTGAAACAGCGCGCCAGCGACTACATCACGCTCTACTGGGCGCTGTGGGCGCAACAGCAGATCGATGGAGTTTCGGGCGGAGCAAAAGCGCGTTGCTATCCCAGTTCGGCAAAAAACGGGGAGAGCTTCGTTAGTCGTGCAGCTTGGTATGCGCTTGGTATCGGTTCGCCTGAGTTCATGCATTTGGAAATGCTGCCGTTCATCACCTCGTCATGGAAAATGCCTGACGTGGTCATGGACCTGGCGCTCGATGTGAAAGGCCGTGGCAGCTACGAGGTGACGGAGCGTCGTCCCGGGATGGCGAAACCCGGTGTCGAACGGAAGAGGGGCGTAAGTATTGCCGCACCCGAGGGAGGAGGACTCGTGCGTTACAGCTACTGCACACCGGAATTCATTATGGGCTCCCTGCTTTGCGCTGCGCGGCCGGCAAGCGACTGGACGACGATGAGTTCTCAGAACCGCTGGCATGGAGTCATCATTCGCGGAGCGATGAACGCGCGGATCTATCCCTACTGCGAGACGGATCACAGCTCCTACAACCAACAGTGGGCGGTGCAGCATAAGGGCACGCTCATCGCTCAGAAACTCAAGACCAGCCAGCACGCCGATGGCCTGCGCGTGTGGATTTCCGAGGCTGGACTTACCGCGCCGGTGAAAGAAGGCGGCTGGTATTTCACGGAAGCTGCCGGTGCGTGGGCAGCTGTGCGTGTGCCCTCCGGCGACACCAGACTCATCCCTCCATCTGCACCGGCGAAAAAAAAGAAACCACTGCCAAAAGCCGGCACGAGCGACGACGGAGACACGATAGATAGCGATGCGAACGGATGGCTGCTTCAATGCTCCGACGAATGGTCGCCCGTCATCATTGAAGCTGCGACCAAAGCCGAGTTTCCGACAAGCGAGGCGTTCCGCAATGCCATCCTCGCCCTGCTGGTAAAATCAGAAGGCAGTCGGCTCACTTACTCCGGCATCGGTGGCGACCGCTTCACCTTTTATACCGACCAGACGGAACGGCCGCGCGTGAACGATGTGTCCGTCAATCTCGCGCCCACAAGAGTTTATGACAGCCCGTTCGTCCAGTCGGATTGGAAGAGCGGCGTAGTCACCATCAAAAAGGGTGACCGGAAGATAGTTCTGAATTTCAACGACTGAATCACACCATGCGCAGTGCCAAATGCTTTCTGATTCTTACCGCGCTCGCGGTAAGCGCAAGGATCGCTCCCGCTGCTGACAAAGAGCCGCCGCCGCACCCTGCCGTCAGCCAGCGTTTCGTGCCGACCGATGTCGATTGGTCGCATCCCGCCTATGCCACGATGTTCGACAACGCTGATGCGCTCGCCGATTGGAAGCTCGAAGGAGGCAAGCGCATGAGCATCGTGAATGGCAGACTTGTGCTCGAAAGCGACCCCGGCGGCCCCAAACCCACGGCTATCGACAACCACCTCGTTTGCTGGCTGACCAAAGAAATGCCCGCCGACTTCGTGCTGGAGTTCAAAGTGCGACCGCAAGGATCGCAAGAACGGACTCAACATCATCTTCTTCAATGCGCGCGGGATACATGGCGAAAGCATTTTCGACGCGAAGCTACAGCCCCGTTCCGGCATCTTTGCGCAATACCACAGCGGCGACCTGAACAACTATCACATCTCTTATTGGGCGGGCGAACGCGGCACTGCGAACGTGCGCAAAAATGCCGGCTTTCATCTCGTCGCGACCGGCAAAGACCTGGTGTCGCCAGCGCCTGCCGATTCTTTTCAAACCATACACCTCTACAAACGAGGCGGCACCATCCGGCTCATGGTGGACGACGTGATCGAAGTCGCCTTCGACGACGACGGCAAGACTCACGGCCCCGTCTGGATGCACTCCGGCTGGATTGGTCTGCGTCAAATGGCCCACACCATCCGTTGCGAATACGACGACCTCAAAGTCTTCCCATTGAAACCATGAAACACACCCTCACCCTCCTTGCCGTCCTGATGCTCGCGCCACTCGTCGCTTTCGCCCAAGAAAAGCCCGAAGTCGCGAACGCCACCAAGGCAGCGAAACGCGCCTGGGAATCCGCGCCTGCTGAAAAGAAGGCGCTTTGGCAGCAGCAGCGCGAGGCGTTGAAGCACATCGACCTCTCCGAGGACACGCAGCGGCAGATTGTCATCGCACGCGGTTCGCCGAAGCCGGGCGAGTATCACGCGCATCCGACGACGGCGATGCTGGCGGACAACAAGACGATGTTTTGCGTCTGGAACATCGGCCACGGCGGACACGCGGGGCCGATGGCTCGCAGCAATGACGCAGGCATGAGTTGGACGCGGATGGACGACGCGTTGCCGCCGAACTACGTCAACTTCAAGAACTGCCCCAGCATCTACCGAATCACCGATCCGCAGGGCAAAGAGCGTCTGTGGGTCTTCGCCGCACGCACCTTGACCGACAAGGAGAACCCAACGCCCATCGAAGGCCGTCACGAAGGCTACATGCCGCGCATCGTCAGCGAGGACGACGGCAAGACCTGGCGCGAGCTGCCTCCCATCGGCGGACGCATTGCCAAAGACGATCCTTTTCGGTGCATCATGACCTTCTCCAGCATCGTGCGGCTGAAGGACGGCTCATCGCTCGGCCTGTTCCATCGCGGCAGCGGCATCGGCGAGGAAGGCACGCTGCAAGTGCTGCAATCCATCACCCGCGACGGCGGCTTCACCTGGTCCGCGCCCACGCTGGCCTGCGACGGCACCCAGCTCGACGGCAAGCATCCCTGCGAGCCCTATGTCTTCCGCTCGCCTGATGGGGAGGAACTCTGCTGCCTCATGCGCGAGAACAAACGCAGTGGCACCAGCCTGGTCATGTTCAGCCGTGACGAGGGCAAAACATGGTCGCAGGCCGTGGACGCGCCGTGGGGACTCACGGGCGACCGTCATCACGGGATCTCATTGCCCGATGGCCGCCTCGTGATCGTCTTCCGCAACGCCTCGCCGCAATCGAAGGACAAAGCCGGCTTCATCGCCTGGGTCGGCACCTACGACGACATCAAGCAAGGCAAGCCCGGCCAGTATCGCGTGAGCCTGCTGAAGACCTTCAAAGACGGCTTCTACCCCGGCATCCACCTGCTGCCCGACGGCACCATCGTCGCCACGACGTATGCAAACTACCGCAAGGAAGACGTGGGCTGCTCCATCGTCAGCGTGCGGTTCAAGATGAGCGAGATCGACGCCCTGTCGCATCGCTAAACGCCAAGCGAAGACCATGAAAGCAATTCTCCGATTTTCTTACGCCCTCGCCCTGCTGGCTTCCCTGCGTGTCATCGCCGCCGACGATCCTGCCAGTGTCGCCTTCTTCGAACAGAAGATCCGCCCGGTGCTCGTCGAGCAGTGCTACGAATGTCACAGCGCCAAGGCCAAGAAGCTTAAAGGCGGGCTCTACCTCGACTCCAAGGCTGGATGGAAAAAAGGCGGCGAATCCGGCAAGGCCATCATCGTGCCCGGCAAGCCCGACGAGGGACTTTTCCTCCGATATGTCCGCCACCTCGAGCCGGACATGGAGATGCCGCCGAAGAAGCCGAAGCTTCCCGATACGGTACTCGCCGACTTCGCCGCTTGGATCAAAGCCGGTGCCGTCGACCCGCGCGACCAAGCCACCGTCGAAGCCAAGCGAGGAGACAAGAACTGGTGGTCACTCCAACCCCTCGCCAAAGATTTCAAGCACGCCGACATCGACGGCTTCATCGACGCCAAACTCATCGAGCAAAAACTGGCCCGCAGCGCGCCGGCCAAGCCGCAGGCGCTCATCCGTCGCCTCAGCTACGACCTCACCGGGCTGCCGCCCACGCAGACCGAGGTGGATACGTTCGTGACGGCGCATCAAGCCGACGCCCGCAAAGCGACCGAAGCCCTCGTAGACCGGCTGCTGGCCTCACCTCGCTACGGCGAACACTGGGGTCGTCACTGGCTCGACGTGGTCCGCTTCGGCGAGAGCAACGGCTTCGAACGCAATTTCATCATCGATGACCTCTATCCGTTCCGGGATTACGTCATCCGATCGCTCAACGAAGATAAGCCGTTCGATGAACTGATGCGCGAACACCTCGCGGGCGACGTGCTCGGGAAGTTCAAGCCGGAGGTCGAGATCGGCAGCGCCTTCCTCGTGGCCGGCCCCTACGACGACGTCGGCAACCAGGACCCGATCGCCAAGCAGGTCATCCGGGCCGCCACGCTCGACGACATGGTGACCGCGACCGGCAGCGCCTTCCTCGGACTCACGATCAACTGCGCCCGTTGCCATAACCATAAGTTCGACCCCATCCCGACCGAGGACTATTACCGCATCCGGGCCGCCTTCGAAGGCACCGTGCACGGACGACGCCCGCTGGCGACCAAGGAGCAGACCCAAGCCTACAACGCCACCATGGGGCCGTTGAACAAGGAACGCGCCAAGATCGTCGCGGAGCAGGACGCCCTGACCAAGACCGTCGAGACCAAAGCCAAGGCCTTGCTCGCCACCCGCCGGTATCCTCGCCCGAAGGCCGACACGCTCCTGACCGAAGAACTCATCGCTCCGACCGAGGGCAGGTTCGTCAAGCTGACCCTGTCGGCCACGTCGGCCAACCCTAAGAGCGGGGTGGGTGGACGCATCTCGGAATTTGAGGTCTGGACCGACGAAGCCACGCCGCGCAACGTCGCCCTCGCCTCCGGCGGATCCAAGGCCGAAGGCGCCAAAGGCGCCACCGCGGAAGACTTCCCTACGGCCTACAGCGCGGCCCTGACGATCGACGGCGACGAAGGGGCCCAGTGGTTCATCGGCAACCCCGCCGAACTCGTCATCACCCTGCCCCGTGTCGAGAAGATCGGCCGACTCGCCTACCGCACCGCCAAAGGCCGTCTCCTGCGCGACAACACCCAAGGCGCCACCCCCTGCGAATACGAGATGTTCGTCTCCCTGGACGGCAAAGAGTGGAAGAAGGTCGCCGATTCCTATGCCCGCGAAGCCTGGTCGCCGGCGCACGCGTTCGAACGCGTCCGGAAGGAAGTCACCACGCCGGCCGAAGCGAAGCAGCTGGGCGTGCTCGCACGTCAGTTAGCCGACGTCGACCGGCGCATCGCCGCCGTACCCAAGCTGCCTTCCGCCTGGATCGGCACGCACCAGGCCAAGCCCGAGCCCACCTTCGTCCAGAAAGGCGGCGACCCCACCAAACCGGGCGCCCAGGTTGTCCCGGCCAGCCTCAGCGTGCTCGATCTCGTCACGAAGCCCTATGCACTCAAGGCCGACGCCGACGAAGGCGAACGCCGCGTCGCCCTCGCGAATTGGATCACCCAGGACAACCCCATCACCGCCCGCGTGCTCGCGAATCGCCTTTGGCATTACCACTTCGGCACCGGCCTCGTGGATACCCCGAGCGACTTCGGTTTCCTCGGCAGTAAACCCACCCACCCTGAGCTTCTCGATTTCCTCGCCCAGCGACTTGTCGCCAGCGGCTGGAAATTGAAGGCCGTTCACCGCGAGATCGTCCTCTCGCAGACCTACCTGCAATCCGCTGACTTCAATCCGGTCGCCGCACGTGCCGACAAGGATGCCCGCCTGCTCTGGCGCTTCCCGCCGCGACGCCTCGGCGCCGAAGAGATCCGCGACACCCTGCTTGCGACGGCAGGTCAGTTGAAGCTCGAGCCCATGGGCGGCCCCGGCTTCCGCCTCTATCGCTATCTAGTCAATAATGTCTCCACGTACATCCCGCTCGATACGCAGGGCCCCGAGACCTACCGCCGAGCCGTCTACCACCAGAATGCCCGTGCCAGCGTCGTCGACGTCCTGAATGACTTCGACCTGCCCGACATCGCCTTCGCCGCACCCAAGCGAGCCAACACCACCTCACCCCTGCAGGCACTTACCCTGTTCAATAACAGTTTCACCTTGGACATGGCCAAGGCCCTGGCCACCCGACTCGAAGGAGCTGATCCGATTGCTCAGGCCTATTCGTTCGCCTTACAACGCCAGCCGACGTCGACCGAACGGGCCGCCGCCGAGAAGCTCATCGCTAAGCACGGCAAACCCGCCTTCTGCCGCGCCCTGCTCAACAGCAACGCCCTGATCTTCATCGAATGAGCCTCCGAACCCTACTCGCAACCCTCCTGAGCACCGTCTCGCTCTTCGCGGCCGAGACCTTCGTCGTCGACGGGCATAAGGCCGTCATCCATCCGGCGACGACTCCGGCCGACGGCAAACCTTGGCTGTGGTATGCACCGACGCTCAGCGGCGGGGTCTCGATCATCCAGCACAAGCTCTACGCCGATGCATGCCAGAAGGCGGGCATCGCCATCGCCGGTTATGACCTCGGCGAGGTCCGTGGCGCCCCGAAGAGCGCCGCCCAGTTCACGAAGTTCTACGACGAGATGGTCAAGCGCGGCTATTCGCCCAAGCCGATCCTACTCGGCCAGAGCCGCGGTGGAATGATGACCCTCACCTGGGCGTTCCGGAATCCCGATAAGGTCAAGGCCTGGATCGGCATCTACCCGGTCTGCAACCTCGCCAGCTGGCCGCTGAAGAATTCGAAGGTGCAGACGCTCGCTGATTTCGAGATGACCGAATCCGAGCTCACCTTCCGGCTCAAGGAATTCAATCCCATCGACAACCTGGCCAAACTCGCCGCCGCCAAGGTCCCGATGTTCGCCGTGCATGGCGACACCGACGTCGTCGTCCCCTACAAGGATAACACCCTCCTCCTTAAGGAACGTTACGAAGCCCTCGGCGGGAAAATCACGGTCAAAATCATCCCGGGCGAAGGCCACAAGGTCGGTCCGTCGTTCTTCGAATGCCCGGAGTTGATCGAGTTCCTCTTAAACGAAGGAAAATAAGCGTCCCGACCAAGGGAAAAGTTGGAACTACCGAGGCCGCGGGCTTACGGATGATGTACCCCATGTTCCGCCAACTTACCCCATGCCTAGCCTTACTGGCGGCCAACCTGGCTAACGCAGAGATCCGCGACCTGATCTTGGTCGCCGGACAGTCCAACGCGGTTGGTTACGACGCCTATGCGGAGGAGTTGCCGTCCGATCCGAAGGATGCCGCGACGATGTTCTGGTGGCGCGTGGGCGACCCGCCTCCCGACGAATTCGACGGCACGAGCGCCCGCCAGTGGACGACCCTGCAGTTCCAACCGCGCACCCCGGCGATGTCCGGAGACGCCGCGAAGAAGACTGGGCGCCAATACGGGAACTTCAACAAGAAGACCAAGGGCGGCTTCGGACCCGAAATCGGGATGGTCCGCACGCTCGCCACAAAAGAGACCCGGCCTCTCGCCGTCATCAAGACGGCCTTCAGCGGCACGTCCGTCGCCGCCGACTGGAACGTTGGACTACCCGGCAAGGCCGACGCCTGCTACCGATCGATGATTGACGAAACCAAGACCGCGATCGCCTACGCTAAGGCCAAGGACATCACCCTCCGCCCCCGCGCATTCGTCTGGGTGCAGGGCGAGAGTGACGCCAACGCGAAGGACGCCCCTGCCTACGTCGCCAATCTTTCGGCGATGCTAAAAAGCCTGCGCACCGAACTCGATGCGCCTGACCTGATCCTGCTCATCGGCGTCAACACCCGGTTCGGCAACGGCAAGAACGCCTTCATGCCTAAGATCGTCGAAGCTCAGAAGGAAGTCGCCGCCGCCCTTCCCCGCACCCGGTACGTCGACACCGTCGGAGCCGAGACCCTGCCACCGACGCACACCCACTTCTCCGCTGCCGGCACGCTTGAAGTCGGCCGTCGCTTCGCCGAAGCCCTCCTTTCCCTCGAACAGATCAAATGAAATCTCTCCTCACCCTGAGCCTCCTGGCCGCTGTCACCCTGTTTGGCGGCGATACCTCGCGGAAGCCCAACGTCATCTTCTTTCTGGCAGATGACCTCGGCTACATGGACATCGGAGCCTACAATCCAAGTACGTTTTACGAGACCCCACACATCGACCGTCTTGCGAAACAAGGCATGCGCTTTACCTATGGTTACGCCGCTTGCTGCGTCTGCTCACCCACGCGTAGCAGCATCATGACGGGAAAGTATCCTCCCAGATGCGGCATCACGGATTGGATTCCCGGAAACAAGGGTCCTCACAAACTGATTTCCGCCCCCAACGCCAATCACCTGCCGCTCGAAGAAGTGACCGTCGCGGAGGCCTTCCGCGAAGCCGGCTATGCCACGTTTTTCGCCGGCAAATGGCATCTTGGTGGCGGGAACTTTTCGCCTAACGCCCAAGGATTCGGACCCGGCCTGACTTCCAGCGATGGCAACCAATTCTGGTATCCGCCGTCCACAGTCCCGCCGCCGGATGCGAAGGATGACCCCAAGACCACCGACCGCATCGCGAACGAAGCGATCAGCTTCATCGCTAGCCATAAGAATGACCCCTTCTTTCTCTATCTGCCGTTCTTAGCGGTACATAACAAGATCGGCGCGAGGGATGATCTCGTCGCGAAATACCAGAAAAAGAAGGCCGTCGCGCCAGCAGACGCCTCAGGTCAAGAGGGTGAACGCAAGGTGAACTTGGTCCAAAATAATCCCATCTATGCTGCCATGCTCGAACAACTCGACACCGGCATCGGACGCGTACTCGCCGCACTAGAAAGCAACGGCCTGAATGAAAACACCATCATCGTCTTCATGTCAGATAACGGCGGCCTCTCCACGAGCGAAGGCAGCCCCACTTCCAATTTGCCGCTGCGCGGCGGCAAGGGTTGGCCATACGAAGGAGGCATCCGCGAACCTTGGATTATTCGGGCACCCGGCGTCACGACACCCGGAAGTACCTGCGCCACGCCCGTGATCAGCACTGACTTCTACCCCACGCTGCTGGCGCTGGCCGGCCTACCACTGCAACCGCAGCAACACCTGGACGGCATCAGTCTTGCACCCTTGCTCAAGGGCGAACCCCTCGATCGAGGCAAACCGTTGTTTTGGCACTACCCGCATTACTCTAATCAAGGCGGTTCACCCTATGGCGCTATTCGCGAAGGCGACTGGAAACTCATCGAGTGGTACGAGGATGGTGCTCTGGAACTTTACAATATCCCTCAAGACATTGGCGAAAAGAGCAACCTCGCCGCCCAGTATCCCGAACTGGCGACATCCCTGCATGCGAAACTCATCGGATGGCGGAAAGAAGTGGGCGCCCTGATGCCGACATCGAACCCCGCATACAAATCCCAACCAAAAAAATAAAGGTCTTTCCGACCTCGCCTCTCCTTTGAAACCCCATCTTCCATTCGTCTTCCTCTTAGCTACACTGGGTACAATTTTCGCCGCCGACACCCCAACCCCCAAAGCCAAACCTTTTCATGTCATCATTCTCTCCGGTCAAACCATGAACGGGGTGGATCCAAAGACCGGATTCGAAACCGAGGCCAAGGAACGATTCGCACCGGACGACGTTCTCTATTTCAAGATAGCCAAGGGCGGCTCGCCCATCCGGCTCTGGGTAGCCGAATGGAACGAAATAGCCTCACGTCACGGGGTAAACGTGCAAACTACACGAACCAAAGACACCACCCAGGGAACTCTCCATTATGAGCCCATCCTTGCCGAATATCATAAGCTGGTCGAGGAGCGCGGAACCCCGACGTCAGTGACATTTTGCTGGATGCAAGGCGAGCAGGACGGAAGGGACAAGCTCGACGCGCCTTATGCCGATGCATTGAAGCAATTACTCTTCAATCTGCGTCGCGACCTGAAACAGCCCAATATGAACGTGGTCATCGGACGGCTCAACGACTGGGGAGAAGGTAACAATGAGTCGTGGCATAAAGTGCGACAAGCTCACATGGATGTCGCCGCAAGCGACCCTCGTGCCGCGTGGATCGACACGGATGACCTTAACGACAAAGAAGTCGATGGTATCATGCAAAACCAATACCATTTCACCGGAGCTGGCTGCGCCCTTCTCGGACGACGCTTCGCCAGACAAAGCAACCTACTTGTCCACGGAAACGGACAGACGAAAGACGGGCGACCACAGTGAGCCGCTTTCAATTACCCGCTTAAATATTGTAAATGTCGAAACTCCACCGATCGGTCGTCCGATAACTAACGCTTCTGCTTTCAACTTCTAATCATAAAATGAAATTGCTCCTCACCCTGAGCCTCCTCGCCGCTGTCACCCTGTTTGGCGGCGATTCCTCGCGGAAGCCCAACGTCATCTTCATCCTGACTGACGACCAAGGCTGGGGTGACGCCAAGTTCGCCGGCCATCCTTACGTGAAGACCCCTAACCTGGATCGCCTGGCCAAGGAAGGCACCTGGTTCCGCCAATTCTACGTAGCCGCCACGGTCTGCTCGCCCAGCCGCACGGCCTTCATGACCTCGCACTACCCAGCGCGTCACCTGGTCCACGGGCATTTCTCCGACCATGCCGCGAACGCCGCCCGCTCAATGCCTGATTGGCTCGATGCCGACGTCACCACCCTGCCCGATCTCCTGAAGCAGGCCGGCTACGCGACGGCCCACTTCGGCAAGTGGCACCTCGGCGGAGGCAATGGCGCGCCAGCCCCTGAGGCCTACGGCTTCGATGTCTCCAAGACGGTCAACTCCAACGGCCCCTCGCTCGGAGACGAGGCAAAGGAGCCCTACTTCCGCGCCAAGTCCACGGCACTGATTGTCGACGAGACGGTCCAGTTCGCCAAGGCGAACAAGGACAAGCCGTTCTACGTCAATATGTGGACGCTCGTCCCGCACGCGCCGCTTAAGCCGACCCCGGAACAGCTGGCCGTCTACGCCGACCTCCAGCCCAAGGCGGACGATCCGGCCTTTGGCGAATGGGCCAAGAAATATTTTGGCGACGCCAAGGACCTGCGCAAGCAGATGCAGGTCTTCTGCGCATCGCTCACCGACCTGGACACCCAGATCGGCCGCCTGCTCGACTCGCTCGAGGAGCTTGGGCTGACCAATGACACCCTCATCGTACTGTCGAGTGACAACGGCCCCGAGGACTATCACGTCGGCAATGCCGCCAACGCCGGCGTCGGTAGCCCGGGACCCCTCCGCGCCCGTAAGCGCAGCATGTACGAAGGCGGCATCCGCACCTTCGGCCTCGTCCGCTGGCCCGGCAAGGTGCCCGCCGGCCGCATCGAGGAGAAAGCCGTCGTCGGTGCAGTCGATTTCCTTCCCACCATCGCGGCGATAGCGGGCGTCAAGGTCCCGGCCGAACTGGCTGCTGACGGCGAAGACCTCTCCGCCCTCTGGCGAGGCGCCCCGGCCACCCCTCGATCACGCCCACTTCACTGGGAATGGCTCTCGAGCGTCGCCGGACCTTATGCGGACTACGCACCGCCGCCCCTCTGCGTGCGCGACGGCGACTGGAAGCTCTTCGTCGATCACTCCGGCAAGAACGCACAGCTCTTCGACATCCCCAATGACCCCGGGGAACACCAGGACGTAGCCGCCCAGCATCCCGACGTCGTCAAGACGCTGACCGAAAAAGCCCTCGCCTGGGCCAAGACGCTGCCGGCCAGCCCGGCACGCGACAAGGTAGCCAGCCGAGTAGAGATTAAGAAATCCCCTGCCAAGGCAAAGCCAACCCTCGACCGCCCGAAGATCTTTGACACCTGGGATAAGGACAAGGACGGCTTCCTCTCGAAGGAAGAGTTCATCCCGCACATGGCCGACCAAGCCGATGCGCCGGCCCGCTTCGTCCGCTTCGACAAGGACAAGGATGGACGCCTTTCCAAGGAGGAATTCGTCCGCGCCGGCAACTGAGACTCGTCCGATATCATGCGCCTCCTCCTTCTCTTCGCGACCTCCCTTACGCAAGCCGCAACCCCGGACACCTTCACGGTCCGCGAGGACTTCGGCAGCTCCTTCGACGCGAAGAAATTCATCACGCCGCTCCCGAACAAGAATACTTCCATCCGTGATGGCGTGATGTGGACGCACGGTTCCAGCGGCGGCAAGTATCCGCCGATGGTCTATCTGTCGCTCGCTGGCAAGGACCTCACGATGTCGTTCCGTTACCGCCACCTGGATAAAGGCGGCATGCTCTGGCTCTTTGTCGACGGCGATGACGGCTTCGGCGGCACGGACCACATGCTACGCGTCCGCCTGAATCGCGACTCCGTCGTGCTCGAGGTCGACGCCCATTCCCTCGACCCCAAGCACCCGCTTCGACAGAACACCCGAGAACCCGATCCGGTCAGCAAGGCCTACCGGACCAACGAACACTTCCCCGCCGAGAAGGTCGACCTCGCCGACAACGAATGGCGCTCGGTGAAGCTTGTCTTCAAGGGCGATACCGTAGACATGTCCGTGGACGGCAAGTGGAAGCACACGCTGAAGCGTCCGAACTTCGATGCCATCAAGCGCAAGCTGCTCTGGATGCAGAACGGCGGCGAGAAAGGCATCGAGATCGACGATGTCGTCGTCACCCCTACCCCCTGACCGCCTGCACAATTTTGCACTTTTGCACCTTTGCACTTTTGCACTTTTGCACTGCCTAGCCCAACCTCTACCCCTACCCGTATTATCACCATGACCCGCTCCCTCCTCCCCCTCCTCCTCGCCACCGTCGCCTTCGGCGCCGACCTCAAGCCCATGCTCAACGAACAGCCGCTGCCCTCCCTGGCCGCCCCTTCGTTCAAAGAAGCCCTTGGCGCCGACTGGAACGTCGCCCGCGGCAAGTGGGTCCCCGATGCCGGCGTCCTGCACATGATCGATATTCCCGAACAGAAGCACGTTCCGGTCTTGCACCACAAGGTCGGCCTTTCCGCCGCCGTCATCGAACTCGACTTCCGCCAGAACGCTCCTGGCGGCTTCCTCGTCGGCTGCGACAGCACCAAGCACGTCGCCCGCGTCGTCGTGACGTCCACCGCGCTCTCGATCGCCGAAGACTCCGTCACCCCTTCCCATACCATTGCCACCACCAAGGTCACCGCCAAACAAGGCGAGTGGCACCACCTGCGCGTCGAATGGAAGGGCGACGAGATGGCCGCCAATCTCGACGGCGTCGAACTCAAGGCCAAGCACCCCTTCATCGCCACCGAGAAGGCTCGCAGCTGGCTCGCCGGCACCAAGAGCGCCGACGTTAAGAACCTCACGATCAACGGCACCAAAGTCGAAGCCAAGAAGTGATGCGAATCCTCGCCATCTTCCTCACCTGCCTAACGGGCTTCGCCGACGACCGCCCCAACATCCTCGTCATCTTCGCCGATGACCTCGGTTATGCCGATATCGGCGTGCACGGCGGCAAGGCGGTACCCACACCGAACATCGACGCGCTCGCAGCCTCAGGCGTGCGTTGCACCTCGGGCTACGTGACCTGCCCCTATTGCAGCCCCTCTCGCGCTGGCATGCTCACTAGCCGCGCTCAGACTCGCTTCGGACATGAGTTCAATCCGCACGTCGGCAACGAAGCCGAACTCGGCCTGCCCCTCGATCAACGTACCATCGCGAATGAACTACACGACGTCGGCTACGCGACCGCGCTCGTCGGCAAATGGCACCAAGGTTTCGATAAGCCGCACCATCCGAATTCGCGCGGTTTCGACGAGTTCTTCGGCTTCTTGGTCGGCGGGCATAACTACGATCAACATCCCGACGCCGACCCTGAATTCGGCTCCGGACATTCGAAGAACATGATCTACCGCGGCGACAAGCTGCAGAAACTCGACGGCTTCCTCACCGACATCTTCACCGACGAGGCCATCGGTTTCATGGACCGTAACCCCCAGAAGCCCTGGATGCTCTACCTGGCATATAACGCCGTACACACCCCGCTCGAGATCTCAGCCAAGGTCGCCAAGCGCATCCCTGCCGACGTCACTGACCCAAATCGACGCGGTTACCTCGCACTCCTGCTCGGCCTCGACGACGCCATCGGCCGACTCACAGAGCATTTGAAGAAAACTGGCGCGGACAAAAATACGTTGATATTTTTTGTCAGCGATAACGGCGGCTCGGGACATAAACCTTACCTCGCCTATAACACTGGCGTGAACACACCCCTCCGCGGCGACAAAGGCCAGACCCTCGAAGGCGGGATCCGTGTGCCTTTCTTCGCTTCGTGGCCAGGACACCTTCCCGCGGGTAAGGTCTATGACCAACCCGTTTCGACCTTGGACTTCCTGCCCACCGCTTGTGCGCTGGCCGGCGCCAAGCACTCCGATAAGATCGAAGGGGTCAACCTCCTCCCCTTCCTTACGGGCGAAAACAAATCCGCCCCTCATGCCACGCTGGCGTGGCGCTTCGGTCCGCAGAAGGCCCTCCGTCAAGGCAACTGGAAACTCGTCGACGCCCGCGACTTTGACACCAAGACCCAAAGCGGCTGGCAGCTCTTCGATCTTAATAAAGATATCAGCGAGAAAAACGACCTCTCAGCGCAATTCCCCGACAAGAAAGCCGAACTCATCCGGCTCTGGGAAGAATGGAATACTCTGAATATCGCCCCTAAATGGCATGGCAGCATCACCGAAGACCCTACCTCACCCGGAGCCAAGGTCACGCCCAAGGCACAGGCCAAGAAAACGATCTCGAAATAACCTGAACTAAGGCCCGGTGGCGGGGTTGAATAATCGCACCTAACCCCATGCGCTCGTTCCTTTTACTGCTTCTGGCCCCGCTCAGTCTTCTGGCTACCGATACAGCGAAACCGAACCTGATCTTTCTGATCACGGACCAGCAGACGATCGAAGCTCTCGGCTGTGCCGGAAATCCTTACCTGAAGACTCCGAATCTCGATCGTCTCGCCGCCCGAGGCGTCCGTTTCGAAAAATCTTACAGCACCTACCCGCTGTGCTGCCCTTCGCGGGCCAGCTTGTTCACCTCGCGCACGCCGCACCAGCTTGGCGTTTATGCCAATGCGAATGCGGACATCGACAAGAAGAACGTCCCGACGATGGGCGAAGTCTTTCAAGCTGGAGGATATGACACCGCGTATGCCGGAAAATGGCACCTCTCTGCCCCCTTCCCTTCGTTCAAAGGAATCAAGATGCCCGGCTTCGAAGTCTTGCCCCTCGGCGGCGATGACCCCCATTCGGTCGACGGATCAAAATATGGCCGAGGCCTGACCGTCGATCCGAATACGGCCAATGCGGCCGCGAAGTTCATCCGCCAACCCCACACCAAACCCTTCCTGCTCGTCGTTTCGATCCTCAACCCTCACGACATCTGCGAATACGCTGAGTGCGAGGCGCTCAATAATCTCCTACCAGCCGACAAATCCAAACTCCCGCCCGCGCGCCCTAACATCCACGATAGCGAAAAAGTCCCGGTCGCCTTGCAGAAGGATATCGCCAAGCGTTCCGACTGGTCGGATCAAAAATGGCGCGAATACCTTTACATCTATTACCGTCTGACCGAAATCGCCGACGCCGAAGCGGGTCGCGTCCTTAAAGCCCTTGATGAATCAGGACTGGCCAATAATACCGTGGTCGTCTTCACCTCAGATCACGGCGAGATGATGGGTTCGCATTGCCTCGTCACTAAATCCAAACTTTACGAGGAATCCGTCGCCGTCCCCCTGATTGTCGCCGGTCCCGGCGTCAAACCCGCGATCGACCGCCAGCACCTGATCAGTGGCCTCGACATGATGCCGACCTTGCTTGATTACGCGGGCATTGCTGCGCCCGCCAGCGTTCAGGGCACCAGCATCCGTCCGCTGGTCGACGGTAAATCTCCAGCCTGGCGCGATCACGTCGTCGCCGAAGTCAATAGCTCTATCGAATGCCGCATGGTACGCACCGCCCATTATAAATACCTCACCTACGCCCAAGGTGAAAATAACGAACAGTTCTTCGACATGGAGAAAGATATGCTGGAAATCCACAATCTCATCGCCGACCCTTCGCTGGCCGACGAAATCCAACGCCATCGCTCGCTGCTCGCCCAATGGCGCAAGGACACCCAAGACGAAACCGGCAAGAAGGCCCCGGAAAAGAAGAATGCCAGAAAGAAAACGATCGTAGCCAAAGCGGATAGCACAACGGCCAAGGCCCCTGCCGTTGATCGCGAGGTCGCGTTTAAAAACCGAGATAAGGACAAGGATGGCCGTCTTGACGCAGCGGAATACATCGGCAGCCAGAAAGATCCGGAAGGTGCCAAGCGCCGCTTCGAACGCATGGATACGAACAAGGACGGCTTCCTGTCCCATGACGAATTCACCGCCGAGACCCCGAAGGCTAAATAATTTACCATGCATATCCTCCGCTTATTCTTTAGCCTCCTGGCTCCGCTCGCGCTCTTCGCCGCCGACGCGGCGAAGCCGAACATTCTGGTCCTTTATCTCGACGATATGGGCTGGGCTCAACCCGGTTGCTACGGTGGCAAACTATCGCCGACACCGAACATGGATTCCATCGCGACCAACGGCGTACGCTTCACCGACGGGTACGTCGGCGCGTGTATCTGTTCACCGAGCCGCGTCGGCCTACTGACCGGTCGCTATCAGGCCCGCACCGGCCACGACGCCAACTCCAACGAAGGCAAAGACCCTGAGACCAAGAATCTCGTCCTCACCGAAACCACCATCGCTCAACGCATGAAAGCGGTAGGATACACCACCGGCATCATCGGTAAATGGCATGTCGGCGCAACGAGCGCAGAATATCTCCCAGGCAATCGCGGCTTCGACGAGGCGTTTGGGACGACCGGCAACCTCGGCGACAAGATGGGCTTCTACAAAGGCAAGGAGTTCGTCCCCGATCCTGCCGGAGCCCCGGTTACATCGCCCATCTACGCCAAAGAAGCTTCGTCATTCATGGAGCGGCACCACGACAAGCCTTGGTTCCTTTATGTGCCTTTCAACGCCGTCCACTCACCGGTGGTCGCCAGCCCCGAAGTCAAAGCACGCTTCGCCAAACTTCCTAAACGCGAACAGGAATATGCCGCGCTCATCAACGAAGCCGACGACGCCATCGGGACAATCCTCGCCAAGCTCCGTGAACTGAAGCTCGAGGAGAATACTCTCATCTTCCTTATAAGCGATAATGGCGGCGCCAACCCCCTCGCCGAGATGGACGGACTGCGCGGCCGCAAATGGTTACTCTGGGAGGGCGGTATCCGCGTCTCTTGGTTGGCCCAATGGAAAGGCCACATTCCCGCTGGTCGCGTCATCAGCACCCCCGTCATCCAACTCGACGTCCTCCCGACCGCGCTGGCGGCGGCGGGCAGCACGACGCAGCCCGAATGGAAACTGGACGGCACGAACATCCTGCCACTGCTTGAAGGCAAGACCGATAAGCTCGATCGCGATACGCTCTACTGGCGCTTCGGGGTCCAATACGCCGTCCGCCAAGGTGACTGGAAACTCGTCAAAGCCGGACTCACCCAACCCATCCAACTCTTCAACCTCAAGGACGACCGTAACGAAAAGAACGACCTTGCGTCCACCAACCCCGATAAAGTGAAAGGGCTACAGACCCTCTGGGACGCCTGGAACGCCAACAACGTTCCGCCACGCTGGGAAGACAAGCGCTGGAATGACGGCAATAACAAGAACGACCCCGAAGCCGCTCCAAAGAAAAAGAACGCGAAGAAGGCCGCTAAATAATTTCTATGAAAAAAATCCCGGTTGGACTACTTTTATTATCCTTAGCCTTTGTCGCCCGCGGAGCCGAGCCCGACAACAAGCCGGCAAGTCCGCCCGCCAACCCAACGGCAGAAACCGGCAAGGCCAAGAAGGCTGCCCGGCCGGCCAAAAAAGCATCCACTAAAACCCAAGCGGAAATCATTGCCGCAGCTTTCTCGGAGTTCGATCACTTGCCTGATATCGTTTACAAGAAAGTCGGCGACCAGGCGCTCCAGATGGAAATCCTGACCCCAAAAGGATTAAAAAATCCGGCCGCTCCCGTCCTCGTCTACATCCATGGCGGCGGCTGGTCCGGCGGCGACCGCTTCCGCATGACCCGGCCAGATATCTCAGGCGTATTCCATCATTGCGCCAAGGCCGGTATCATCTGCGCCAGCATCGAATACCGGCTCAACTCCCCCAAAGCCTCGGCCTTTGACAGTGCCATCGATTGCAAAGACGCCCTGCGTTTCCTTGTCAAAAATGCGGCCCAATACCACATCGACCCCACGCGCATCGCCACCATTGGCGGATCCGCCGGCGGTCACCTCTCCCTCGTCACCGCTCTGGGCGACCCCAAGAAATACCCCGGCGACCCGGAGCTCGCCGCCTTCGACCCAGCTACCATCCGTTGTGAGATCGCCTACTACCCCGCGACCGATTTCACGGACGAAAAACTGGCCGGCCGCTTCCTAGGTCAACGAGCCACGCTGATGTTCGGAGGACCTGCCGACCAGAAGCGCGACATCATGCGACTATTGAGCCCGGTCGTACTCATCCAGAAAAACTCGACGCCTGTCTTCTGTTTCCATGGCGATAAAGATACCGTGTTGTCCGTAGATAATTCCAGAAAACTTTTCGCTCAAGGTAAAGAAGTCGGCGCCGAAATCCAATATGTCGAAGTCAAGGAAGGCACGCATGGCTTCGGTCTGGGCTGTTCTCCGACCGTCGAAGAAATCACCGCCACCGCAGCCAAGTTCGTCATCGAACACCTGCAACGTTGATAATTCTTCCCTTAAAGACCTATGCCATCACGCCCAACCTGCGCCATGCTCACCTTCGCCCGCTGGGCACCATGCCTCTACACCATCCTACTCACCGTCGGTAGTTTAGCCACTGAAGCCCGACCGCCTAATATTATCTTCGTCTTGGCCGACGACCTTGGGTACACGGACGTAGCCTGCTTCGGCAGCAAGTATTACGAGACGCCCAACATCGATCGGCTCGCCGCCCAGGGCGAAAAGCTGATCAACCACCACCACTGTCAGAACTGCGCCCCCACCCGCTCGGCATTGCTCTCCGGCCAGTATGGCGCCCGCACCGGCACCTACACCGTGGGCTCAATCGAACGCTTCAATTGGCAGACACGGCCGCTCAAGCCCGTCGACAACGTCACCAAACTTTCCCTCGATCGCGATACGTTCGCCAATCAGCTCAAGGCCGCCGGCTACGCGACGGCGATGTTCGGTAAGTGGCACCTTGGCACCACCCCCACTTACCACCCCTCCAAACGCGGCTTCGACGAAGCCATCGAATCCGAAGGCAAACATTTCAACTTCGAAACCAACCCGAAGACCGAACACCCACCCGAACAATACTTGGCAGACTTCCTCACTGATAAAGCCGTCGACTTCATCGAACGCAACAAGGCCAAGCCCTTCCTGCTCTACTTGCCGCATTACGGCGTGCATGCGCCCTTCGAAGCCAAGGCAGACCTCATCGCCAAATTCAAGCCGAAGACCGCCGTCGGCGGACACAATAATCCAACCTATGCCGCGATGATCGCAAGTGTCGACGAAAGCGTCGGACGTCTCATGGCGAAACTCGATGAACTTAAACTCACCGATAACACTGTTTTTATCTTCGCCAGCGATAACGGCGGCGTGGGCGGTTACGACCGTCCGGACGGACTGATTCGCGAACCAGGCAAAGAGAGCAAAACCATAAGAAAGGGGAAAAACGAGAACGACCCTGAAGGCGGCGGTATCACGGACAACACCCCTTTACGGAGCGGTAAGGGCAGCCTCTACGAAGGCGGCACCCGCGTCCCCTTCATCGTCCGCTGGCCCGGAAAAGTCACTCCCGGCACCGTCGTAAATACGCCCACCGTGCACGTCGACCTGTTCCCGACCCTACTGGAAATCGCCGGCGCTCCCTTGCCGCGCCAAATACTCGACGGTGAAAGTCTGGTGCCACTTTTCAAAAATCCAACCGCTGCTTTAAAACGAGATGCGATCTTCCAGCATTTCCCCGGTTACCTCGGCGCTGGCACGGGATTGTGGCGCACAACTCCCGTCAGCCTCATCCAGCAAGGCGATTGGAAGCTCATGGAATACCTGGAAGACGGACACCTCGAACTTTACAATCTTAAGGATGATATCAGCGAGACGAAGAACCTCGCCCTCGCCGCCCCCGAAAAGACGAAGGAGCTGCTCGATCGGCTGAACGCATGGCGCAAAGAAACCAACGCTGCCATGCCGACCCGTAATCCGAAAATCGAAAGCGCCGAGACACCCACGGGCAAAAAAGGTAAAGGGAAGAAAGCCGTCGCCCAGTAAGGTGCGCAGCCCGACCGGGCTTCATTAATCCTCATATAAATAAGGCGTGAGGAGGAGCCCTAACTCAACTCGGGTTGGAGTAGTTTTCGTTGCGGTCTCCCGACTTAAAGACGCAATCTAACCCGTCGTACCCCTACTCACTTTTACCTTTATCCAACGAAATATGAAACGCCTCCCCATCCTCTTCCTTGCACTGCTGAGTTGCATCGCGCTATCAGCCGAAGAAGCGCGCAAACCCAACGTGATCTTCATCCTCGCCGACGACCTTGGCGCCCATGACCTCGGTTGCTTTGGCAGCACTTATTACGAGACCCCAAACATCGATCGTCTCTCCCAACGTGGGGCACGCTTTACCCAAGCCTACGCCGCCAGCCCGCTTTGCTCACCGACGCGCTCAAGTATCATGGTCGGCCAATACCCGGCGCGCACTGGCATCACCGCACCGGTCTGCCACATCAATCCGATCTACCTAACCAAGGAACTGGTCAAAGACGGTCCTAAATCTCGCGTACTCGTCGCCAACAGCGTCTCTCGCCTGAAGACCGAATACTTCACCCTCGCCGAAGCCCTCAAGGAAGCTGGCTACGCGACCGCCCACTTCGGCAAGTGGCATCTCGGCCATAACCTCAAACCGGCCGACCATTATGAGCCGATGGATCAGGGCTTCGATTTCGATTTCCCGCACACGCCGAACGCTGCCGGACCCGGCGGCGGCTATCTCGCCCCGTGGAAATTCATCAAGGACCCCACGATCACCGATGATGTCGGCATGCACATCGAGGATCGTATGTCTAAGGAAGCCGCCAAGTATATCACCGCCCACAAAGACAAGCCATTCTACGTCAACTATTGGGCCTTCTCGGTCCACTCCCCTTGGAACGCCCGCCCGGATTATATCGAACACTTCAAAGCCAAGGCCGATTCGAAGAACCCGCAGCATAATGCCCTTTACGCCGCGATGGTGAAATCCCTCGACGATGGCGTGGGCCGCATCGTTCAAGCGATTGATGACGCCGGCATCGCCGACAACACGATCATCGTCTTTTATTCCGACAACGGCGGTTACGCTTACCCGCCCAAAAAGACCGACCCGGATGGCTACGCCGATATCCCGGCCACCAGCAACCTTCCCCTCCGCAGCGGCAAAGCATCTCTCTATGAAGGCGGCACCCGCGAGCCCTTCATCCTCGTTTGGCCCGGCAAGGTTAAAAAAGAAACCACGAACGATATGCTTTTCCAGAGCACCGACTTCTACCCGACGCTCCTGACGATGACCGGACTCAAACCGCACGCCGACATTAAACTCGACGGCCACGATCAATCCCAGGCCTTCTTGGGCGCCCCGTCGCCGCGCGATCGCGTATTCTGCCACTTCCCTCACGGCAGTGAAAATCAATCCGAACACATGGACGGACTCTACCCTGGCACTTATGTCCGTAAGGGCGACTGGAAGCTCATCCGTTTCTACGCACGCAACGAAGACGGTTCCGACCGGCTTGAACTGTACGACCTGAAGAACGACCTCGGCGAAAAACAAAATCTCGCCAAGGAGAAGCCCGAACTCACCGCCGAACTGAACGGACTCATCACCGACTTCCTCAAGGACACCGAAGCCGTCCTCCCTAAACTCAATCCCGCCTACGGCAAAGTCGCCGCCACGCCAAAAGACCCGCTGATGGGCTGGAAGAACCGCAACTGCAGTGCCTCGGTCAAGGACGGTATCCTGACCGCCAAAGCAACCGGCGCAGAACCATTCCTCGGAGTCGGTGCCTCCCTAAAAGGAGCGGCCAAAATCACCTTCCGCCTTCGCACTACCACCGGCGGCGAAGGCCACATCGATCTCATGTCCAGCCCGGAAAAGAAAGACGCCAAGCCCACGGTGATTCCTTATGCCGCCAAGGGTGGCGATTGGCAGGACATCACGGTCGACCTGCCGAACGTCGGCGCTGCTCCGATTCTCCGCCTCTACCTTCCGCACACCACCGAGGCCGTGGAGATCGACTGGGTCGAGCTCAAAGCCGCCGGTGCCAAGTCCCGCCGCTGGGAATTCTAAACCTTACCATGCGCTCCCTGCTCCTTTTACTCGCCTGCGCGAGCCTGACTATCGCCGCCGAACGTCAGCCAAATATCATTCTTATTTACAGCGATGACCACGGTTGGGCCGACCTTGGCGCGCAAGGCGTGGACAAGGACATCCGCACGCCGAACCTCGATCAGCTCGCCAAGGATGGTGTACGCTTTAATCGCGGTTATGTCAGCGCACCCCAATGCGTCCCGTCGCGCGCCGGCGTAATGACCGGACGCTACCAACAGAAGTTCGGCGTCGAAGATAACGGCAAAGGACCGCTGCCCTTGGCGGAAGTGACCATTGCGGAACGCCTCAAGTCCGCCGGCTACGTCACGGGGCAGGTCGGCAAATGGCACCTCGATAGCGGTGGTAAAAAAGGCGAGAAAGCCGTGCGCCTCATGAAAGAGCACATGCCGCACGGCCAAGGCTTTGACGAATACTTCCGTGGTGAACTAAAGCAATTCTACGCCTCGCACGACCTGCAGGGAAAACCCTTTGCCGACGCCCCGCATCTCGTGGCGGATAGCCGTTTCCGCGTCGTCGTCCAGACCGAGGCCGCCCTATCGTTCCTCGATCGACGCGTCGCCAAGCCCGACCAGCCGTTCTTCCTCTACCTCGCTTGGTACGCCCCACATGTTCCGCTCGAATCGCCTGAGCCATGGTTCTCCCAGACGCCCGCCAACCTGCCCAAGGAACGACGTCAGGCGCTATCGATGATTGCCGCCATGGACGAAGGCCTCGGCCAGCTCCGTGCCAAACTTAAAGCAATGAACCAAGAAGAGAACACCCTCATCTTTTTCATCGGAGACAATGGCGCGCCGCTGGGCGCAGTCTGGGATGGCTCAATCAACGTCCCGATGGTCGGACAAAAAGGTATGCTCGCCGAAGGAGGCATCCGGACACCCTTCCTCGCCGCTTGGCCGAGCAAAATCCCCGCCGGCATGGTCTACGATAAGCCGGTGATCAACCTCGACGTCGCAGCCACGGCGGTCGCACTCGCCGATCTGCCCAAGGACCCCATTCTCGATGGTACTAATCTGCTTCCTTACCTCTTAGGCAAGAATCAGGACGCACCCCATGAACGACTCTTCTGGCGATGGGGCTCGCAAGCCGCCGTGCAAGAATTCCCTTGGAAACTCATTCGGCTCGGAGATCGCGTGCAACTGCTCTTCGATATTTCCCAACCTGACGGCGAAAATATTAATCGAAATCTTTTCGCCCAACAGCCGGAAGTCGTCGCACGCCTGAACAAAGCCCTTAAAGCCTGGAGCGATACCCTGCTGCCCCCGGGCCTGCCCACGTCGTTCGATGAGCATCATGAAGGCCTCTACGCCGAACATGACCTCATCCTCCGCACCGCTCCGCCCGTAAAAAATACGGCATGGATTTGCCGCAATGGCACATTGGAGAAAAAAGGCGATGTCTCGAAATTCGTGGCCGACCCAAAGGCGTCCCCTAAAGCCCGACCTTTCCTCGCCCTATCCGGACTCAGCCTCAAAGGCGCCGTCACTTTTACCGCCCGCACCCGCTCTACCCAAGGGGGTGAAGCCTCCATAGCCTGGCGCACGCAAGAGGACAAAGATTTCATCCCCGCGAACACCGTCAAATTCGTCTGGCCGGCTGGGCCGGATTTACAAGAAGTCAAAGTTTTGATTCCATCCAAAGGACGACTTATCCACCTTCGCATCTCTCCTCCGACCGCGGGCGATACCACTGAACTAGACTGGATCGAACTGCAGGCCGAAGGCGGAACTCCTAGCCGAACCGATTTCTAAAAATCTACGGCGGACGCTCTTAAGTTTTCGTCCATTGCCATCCAAGGTTCGCACTTAGGCCGTCTGGCGCGTCCGCAGACAGGTTTCGCCGCCCAAGCCACGCCGCTGGGAAATCTGAGCTAATTCCTACCCGGAAAGGTGGTATTTTATACCTAGGCAGGGAACAACCCGCCCAGGTCCCTACTCTTACATACACAAAGGGTAAACTTACATCCACAAAACGTGTATCCCGCTTCCCCTCCCCCAATAACCCCTTTTATTCAAGACATCCCTTCCCATGCGTAAGTCCCTCTTGGCGCTCCTGCCTTTCCTCGTATCCGCCTCCTTCGCGGCCGATGAGAAGATCCAATTCAACCGCGACATCCGTCCGATTCTCGCCGACAGCTGTTTTCATTGCCACGGCCCGGATCCCGCCGCCCGCAAAGCAAGCCTGCGCCTCGACACCGAAGCCGGCTTCTTCGCCCCCCGCATGACCAAGGACGGCAAAGAAGAACCGCCGACCATCATTAAGGGCGACACCGCCAAGAGCGGTCTCTTCCAGCGAATCACCTCCCAGGACGAAGAAGAGGTGATGCCTCCGCCCAAGGAGCACAAGAAACTGAAGCCCGAACAAGTCGCTGTAATCAAACGATGGATCGAACAAGGCGCCTCTTGGCAACCCCACTGGTCGCTCGTCGCTCCGCAGAAAGCGGCTCTTCCCGAAATCGCTGATAATAATTGGTCCAAGAATCCCATCGACCGATTCATCCGCGCAAAACTCGATGCGGCCAAACTCTCGCCCGCCGAGGACGCCGAAGCCTTCACGCTCATCCGCCGCATCACCCTCGACCTTACCGGCCTCCCGCCCTCCCCGGAACAACTCACAAAATATCTTCCCAAGAACGGTGGAAAACTTTCTGAAGCCCAAATAGCCAAACTCGTCGACGAGTTGATGGGCACGACCGCTTACGGCGAACACCGCGCCCGCTACTGGCTCGACGCGGCACGTTACTCCGACACGCACGGCCTACACTTCGACGCTTACCGCGAGATGTGGCCCTACCGCGATTGGGTCATCAAAGCCTTCAACCGCAATCAGCCCTTCGACCAATTCACCGTCGAACAACTCGCGGGCGATCTTTTGCCCAGCCCCACCGAGGAACAGCTCGTCGCCACGGGCCTGCAGCGCTGCAACATCACGACCAATGAAGGCGGCACTATCGTCGAAGAAAATCTTGCTAACTACGCCGCCGACCGCGTCCAGACCATGGGCTGGGTCTTCCTCGGTCTGACCACTAACTGCTGTCAGTGCCACGACCACAAGTTCGACCCGATCACCCAGAAAGATTATTATTCGATGGCCGCATTCTTCCGAAATACGACGCAAGGCGGACTCGACGGCAACGTCAAGGACGGCAAGGGACCAGTGCTAATCATGCCGAATGACGCAGACCGCCCACGATGGAAAGCCCTGACCACAGAACTCGCGACCGCCAAAACTCAGATAGCGGAAGCTCGGACTGCAGCTAAACCGCAATTCGCATCATGGATCACCCAAGCCAAACCAGCTGATCTTGCCGCTGACATTCCCTCCAAAGATCTCATCGCCCATCTCGCCCTTAACGAAGGCAAAGGCACGCCAGCTGGCACCACCGTCAATGGCGAACCCATCGCCTGGAAAACCGATGGCAAACTCGGACCCGCACCCGTCCTCCACAAAGGCTCCAATCTGGTCATCGGAGACACCGGTGACTTTGAGACCAAGAAGCCGTTCAGCGTCGGTGCCTGGGTGCGCGTCGAAAAAGCCGAAGGCAGTGGCGCCATCGTCGCGCGCATGGACGACGCGAAAGGCGCGATGGGCTGGGACCTCTATCAGGTCGGTAAAAATTACGGAGCGTACATCATCAGCAAGTTTCCAGATGACGCCATCAAGGTGACCACCGCCAAACCCTCCGTCCGCCCCGGCACTTGGCAACATGTGTTCATGACCTATGACGGCAGCGGTAAAGCCGCAGGTATCCGTATCTTCATCGACGGCGTGAATACCCCACTCAAAGTCGAAATCGACAAACTCCAGACGTCCGTCAAAGCCGCGACTCCCACCCGGATCGGTCAACGTAGCCGGAGCGATATCTTCACCGGTAACATCCAAGATGTCCTTCTTTACGGTCGCCAACTGAACCCCAACGATGTCGCGACCATCGCCAAGGTCGGTCCGATGCAACGCCTGCTCGCCGCCCCCAAGCTCAACGACAAACAGAAAGAGATGGTCTTCGAATATTATCTGACCTCACGCAACGACGGCTTTAAGAAATCGAGCAACTCTCTCGCGAAACTGGAAGGCGAACAGACCACGATTAAGAATCGCAGTCCGATGACGCACATCCAGGAAGAAAAAATGGATAGCAAGCCGATGGCCAATATTCTGATCCGCGGGGCCTACGACAAACCCGGCGCACAAGTCGAAGCCGAGATTCCGGCCGCCCTCGGCAAACTTCCCAGTGACGCGCCACGCAACCGCCTTGGTCTGGCCAAGTGGATCGTCGGGGAGACCAACACCCTCACGGCGCGCGTGACCGTCAATCGCATGTGGCAGGAAATCTTCGGTACCGGACTCGTGAAAACCACCGAAGACTTTGGCATCATGGGCAGCCCTCCGACCCACCCCGAGCTGCTCGATTGGCTGGCCGTCGATTTTCGCGAGCACGGCTGGGATGTGAAACGTTTCTACCGACAACTGCTTACCTCCGCCGCCTATCGACAAGCCGCAATCATCACTCCCGAAAAACTTGAGAAGGATCGGGATAATGCGCTGATCAGCCGCGGCCCCCGCTTCCGCATGGATGCCGAAATGATCCGCGACTACGCCCTTGCCGCCAGCAACACGCTCTCCCCGCGCATGGGCGGCCCCGGCACCCTCCCCTATCAACCTGAAAACATCTGGGAAGTGGTCGGTATGCATAACATGTCCTACAAACAGGACACCGGCGAGAACCTCTACCGCCGTACTTTGTATAACTTCTGGAAACGCATGGCTCCGCCCGCCAGCTTGGATCTATTCAACGCCCCTTCACGCGAAGCCAGCTGCGTCCGCCGCGACCGCACGAACACCCCCCTGCAAGCCCTCGTGACGATGAACGATCCGCAGTATGTCGAAGCTTCGCGCCTCCTCGCCCAACACACGCTCCAGGCGGCCGGAGATGATCAGGCACGCCTCAACCTCGCAGCCACCCGCCTGCTTTGTCGCCCATTGCATGCGAATGAATTGCCAATTCTCACCTCCAGCCTCGCGCAACTTCGCACATACTACGTGGCGCATACTTCCGATGCCGAAGCATTGGTCAAAGTCGGCGACTCCAAGGCTGACGAAAAGTTATCGAAGCCCGAACTGGCCGCCTGGACGATGGTCTGCAGCCAGCTCATGAACCTCGACGAAGTCCTTAACAAATAATCACCATGTCTATCCTTCACGAGTGGAACACCCTCCAGACCCGCCGCCGTTTCTTCGGCCACGGAGCGAACGCCCTCGGCGCCGCCGCGCTCGCCTCCCTCATCGGAAAATCGACCGCTCAGGCTGCCCCTGGCGCCGTCGGTACGCATTTCCGCCCCAAGGCCAAGCGCGTCATTTACCTGCACATGGTCGGCGGCCCTTCGCAATTAGACCTCTTCGATTATAAGCCGCAGATGAAGGAGATGTACGACAAGGACCTGCCCGAAAGCATCCGCAAAGGCCAACGCCTCACGACGATGACCAGCGGCCAAGCTCGCTTCCCCGTCGCCCCTTCCAAATATAACTTCGCCCAGTACGGTAAGGCGGGCATGTGGATGAATTCCGAGCTACTGCCTTACCTCTCCAAAAACGCTGATGATATCTGCTGGATGCGTTCGCTCCACACGGAAGCCATCAACCACGAACCTGCCATCTGCGCCATGCAGACCGGTAACCAAGTCGCCGGCCGTCCCTGCATCGGTTCATGGGCCTCTTACGGACTCGGCTCCGAGAATGATAACCTGCCCGGCTTCGTGGTACTCATCGCCAACCCAACCAATACCGAACAACAGCAGGCCATCTCTTCTCGTCTTTGGTCCAGCGGCTACCTGCCCAGCGAACATGCCGGCGTCTCCTTCCGCAGCAAAGGCGACCCGATTCTCTTCATCAATAATCCTCCAGGCGTCCCGAATGATCTGCGGAAGCAGACCATCGATGGCATCAATCAGCTCAATCGCCTCAACTACGAAGCCATTGGCGATCCGGAAACCCATACGCGCATCCGCCAATACGAGATGGCCTTCCGTATGCAGGCTTCGGTCCCTGAACTCACCGACCTCAGCAAGGAACCTGAACACGTCTTCAAACTCTACGGAGAAGAAGCCCGAAAGCTGGGAACGTTTGCCAACAGCGTCTTGATGGCCCGACGCCTCGCCGAACGGGGCGTACGTTTCACGCAGATTTATCTCAATAACTGGGATCACCACAGCAACCTGACCGTTCGGATGCCCAGTCAGTGCAAGGACATCGACCAGCCATGCCATGCGCTCATCGAAGACCTCAAGCAACGCGGCATGTTTGATGACACGCTCATTATTTGGGGCGGAGAATTTGGTCGTACGATTTACAGCCAAGGCGGACTGACCATGACCAACTACGGCCGCGATCACCACCCACGCTGTTTCACCATGTGGATGGCCGGTGGCGGTTCCAAAGCAGGTCAGATTTACGGCGAGACGGATGACTTCAGTTACAACATCGTCAAGGACCCGCTCCACATCTCCGACTTCCACGCCACCATCATGCACCTCATGGGCTACAACCATGAGCGCCTGACCTATAAGTTCCAAGGCCTCGACCAGAAGCTCACCGGAGTCCTGCCAGCCAAAGTCGTCAAGGAACTGCTCGCGTAAACCGAGGCAAGGATAGCACCACGAGCTGTCCTCATGTGCAAAGGTGCAAAGTGGGAGGCAACGTTAGTTGACCCGTTGACCAGTTGGCCGGTTGACAAGGGAGGCGGCTGGAGGTGACGGATGGGGTAAGGCTGAGCGACCGCGCTCAACCGAGGCTGACCGAGGCGGTCAGCCCTACCTCCCGTGACCCGAAAAATTTTCCTACTCCTGCCCCCTTCACCCATCTTTCTACCTTTGCTCTTATGCACCTTTGCACTGTATCTTCCATCCACACCCCTCACCCCATGCAGCCCCTTAGTCGCTCCGCCTGGCCAACCGGCCAACTGGTCAACTGGTCAACTCTCCTGCTCTGCCTCCTCGCCCTCCCCCTCTCCGCCGTCGATGACACGGCCTGGCTACAGACCAAGGGTACGCTAATCTTCCACGACACCTTCGAGCGCGAAGAGACTGGCACGGGACTCAAGGACATCGGCAATGGCTGGGAAAGCGCCACGGCCGACCGTATCCCTAAGATCAAGCAGGCCGACCTGGACGCTGGTATCATGAAGATCGCCAGCGCGACCAAGGAAGCGGGCCATGCCGCCCACATCCACCACGACGCCGGTTTCGCCGACGGCGGAGTCATCGTGCGTTTCAGATTCCCAGGCCTCAACAAGGCCGAGAACCTCCAGCTCGGCTTCGTCGACCGTGAACTTAAGGATGTGTGGGCCGGTCATTTGTGCTACGCAATCCTCTCCCAGACCGACCTGACGCTTACCGACCGCAAGACGGGTTCCATGAGCCTAGCCGTGAAGAAGAAGCATGCGGACGACGCGGCAGCAAAGAAGAAGCCAGACCCCGAATTTGAGGCCATACTTAAGACCAAGACGCAAGTCACCCCTTTCAAAGCCGACACGGAATGGCACGTGCTCACACTGGTCACAGAAGGCGACGAGATGCGCTTCACCCTCGACGGTAAACCGCTCGCCGCCCACCGCTCCGAGGGCTATGCCCACGACAACAAGCGCTGGTTCAGCTTCCTTGCGAACTCGACCGTCTGGATCGATGACGTGAAGATTTATAAGATAAAATGAGCTTTCGCCCCCTCTTCTGCCTCGCCGTCATCCTTGCCGGCTGCTCTACACCTA